>Ga0315910_10003265_pt1 | contig 13889 bp, 9 predicted proteins | sample EdamamesoilMG_FD_204470 | JGI IMG/M metagenome (GOLD analysis project Ga0315910, IMG submission 204470) | Garden soil microbial communities collected in Santa Monica, California, United States - Edamame soil | ecosystem: Environmental > Terrestrial > Soil > Garden | place: USA: California...
GCGCCCGACGAACCGATGAACCCGATGGCGTAGCGCGGCTCGTAGGCCATGGTCACGAGCGCAGCCTTGCCGAAGCGCGACACGCCTTCGATGACGGCGCGTTTCGCGTCGACCTCCGGATGGGTCTCCAGATAGTCGAGCAGCCGCGCGGCGCCCCATGCCCAGGCGCGCAGCGCGCCCCAGTCGTCGGGAGCGCGTGGCTGTCCCTTGTTCACCAGCCCGATGATTCCGCGCGTGAGTCCCGCGCCGTTGTCGGCCTGGATGGTGCTGGTCGACAACATGGCGTAGGCCCAGCCCTGCGCGATGACCTGTTCCTGCCAGGTGGGCGACGGCGGCGCCGGGAATCGGCCGCGGAATTCGAACGGAAAGAACTCCACGATCACCGGGACGCCCTTCGCCCCCTTCGGCGTGGTGAGCTCCGCCTCGATGTCCACCTGCACGAGTGGATAGGCGGAGTTGTCGACGTGTCCCACCAGCTTGCGAAACGTCACCGGCTTGCCGCCGACCACGTCGTCCCTGCTCTCTTTCACCGACCACGTGACACCGGGCACGTGTTTCGGCATGCGGCCATAGATCTCGCGGTCATAGATTTCCACCAGCTCGGGCCGGCGCTTCTTCCACCAGTCCTTCGCGGTCTTCACGGGCTTGCCGTTGGCGAACTTCAAGGGATCCGGCAGCAGCGGATTCCCCGCCCGCGACTCGTCGTAGTTGGCGGCGTTCGGCGCAGCCGGATCGCGCCCGTTGGCGCCCTGGCGGATCGCGGCAATGCCGAGCTTCTCCATCATCAGCTTGTGATCCTGCTCGGCCGTGAGCTCCACCGGTGGAGCGTCCGCGGGGCGCGCCGCGCCGGCGAGCATCATGAAGCCGCAAACCACGAGCGCTGCACGCATGTCGAAGCCTCTCTGGTAGTTAGCCGCGCCCGGGCGCGTAAGGAAATTGCAGCGACTGGTAGTACTCGAGCGGATGCGCGGGTGGCGCGGCGCCGGCCGGCAGGGGCCGCCGCGATAGCGACTGGAAGTACGCGATGCAGGCATCGCGCCACCAGCGGGCTTCCTGCTCCTGGATGGCGAGGAAGGCCGCGACCTGCGCGAAGCGCTGCGCGTCCACCCGCCCCTGCTGCGCATCCCAGGTGCGGCGCATCTGGCTAACTACTTCGACGCCGTGGCCGTAGCGCCACACCAGCTCGTCCCACAAGGTACGGCCGGACGCCATGCGCCGGTCCCAGGACACGTGGTGGAACCACAGCAGCAGGTTCTCCGGCACCTTGTGCGGGTCGGCGAATACCCGGGCGACCTTCGGCGCGTACTGCGCGACGGCGTTGCTGCCCCCTTTCCCATCGACCGCAGGGCCGCGATCGAAGCCGATGCCGGCGGCGTCGGCACGGTGGTAGTAGGCCGGGTTCCACTCCGGGCGCTTGAGGTCGCTCACCCACGGCGCGGGCCCGTAGTGATGGCCGGTGCCCATGAGATGCGCGAGTCCCAGCGGCGTCATGTAATCGACCGCCGCTTCGCGCGAACCCATCATCATGTCCAGCACCGGAGCCACGAACTGCGGGTCGTTGCTGAAGGTCATGCGGATCCAGTCGGTGGCGATATCGCGCGCCGATGCGGCGGGATCCCACGCCAGCCGCCCGAAGGCGTACCAGTTGGCCTGGTCGAAGTGCGAGCCGCTCCAGTTGCGGTCTGAACCGATGTTGGCCACGCCGGCCATGCCGGTCTGCCCGGTAAGTGAAAAATTGCCGTGCAACTGCCCAGTGATCACCTTCGCGACCGTCGATCCCTTGCCCGCGACCCAGGTATCCGCCGCCAGCGCTTCTTCATAGAGCGTGCCCAGGTAGACCAGGTGCGTCGCGAATCCCAGGTATTCCTTGGTGATCTGGAATTCCATCATCAGCGGCGTCTTCGGCATGGCGCCAAACAGCGGCGAGAACGGCTCGCGCGGCTGGAAATCGATGGGCCCGTTCTTCACCTGCACCAGCACGTTGTCGGCAAACTTGCCGTCGAGCGGCACGAACTCCGCGTACGCCTGCTTCGCCCGGTCCTCGGTGTTCTCGCTCGAGTACACGAAGGCGCGCCACATGACGATGCCGCCGTGCGGTGCCAACGCCTCGGCCAGCATGTTGGCGCCGTCCGCATGCGTTCGGTGATAGTCCTGCGGACCGGGCTGGCCTTCGGAATTCGCCTTGACCAGGAATCCGCCGAAGTCCGGGATGTGCCGGTACACCTCGTCCACCTTCGCCTTCCACCAGGCACGGACACCCGGGTCGAGCGGATCGGCGGTCTTCAGGCCGCCGAGCTCGATGGGCGCGCTGAAACGCGCGGTGAGGTACACGCGCACGCCATAGGGGCGCAACACGCCCGCGAGCGCCGCCGCCTTGTCTAGATAGTCGGGCGTGAGGCTGGTGGCGTTCGCGTTGACGTTGGTGAGCACCGTGCCGTTGAGGCCGATCGAGGCGCACGCGCGCGCGTAGTCGGTGTAACGCGGATCGAGCCAGTCAGGTAGTTTGTGCCAGTCCCAGATGGATTCGCCGGCATAACCGCGCTCGACGTGCCGGTCGAGGTTGTCCCAGTGATCGAGCACGCGGATGCGCGTGCCAGGCGTCGAAAGGATGGCGCGGTGGCCCAGTGGCTGGCGCGTCTGCGCGAGCCGCAGGTAGTGGAACACGCCGTACAGGACGCCGATGTCCGAATTCGCGGCAATGACCGTGGCCGGATGACCACCGACCGGCATGGACCGGATGATGTAGCCCTCCGCGCCGGCCCGCCGCAGCGACGAACCCAGGCTCGCAACTGCCGGCGAACTCTGCGGAGTGCCGATGTAGAGGGCGCCCGGCCCCGAGGCCGAATCGACCAGCGGCACCGGTTTGCCGGCGAGACCCGCGAGACCGCGCATCAGCTCGCGCCGGGCCACTTCCAGGGTTGCCGAAGTCCCGGGCGCGACCAGCTCGCGGGCATGCGTCTGGAGCTCGGCGTAAGTCGCGGAATCCACGAGTGGATAGCGCAGCCATAAGTCATACCCGTCTTCGGCTGCGGCCGACAACGAGAGGCCCAGGGTGGCAACAAACGCCAGAAGGAAACGGTTCTTCATGGGGTATTGGACTTCGACAGCGCGTAGTATTGTTAACGCTATCTCAAGCCGCGCGCCAGTGCGCGTGAGCGTAGGAGAGATTGATTGACCGAGACAGGAGATCGCAGCGGCGACGACACGCCACGCCACCCGGAGAAGACCGGACGCCGCAGGGGTGGAGCCGTCACGATTCACGAAGTCGCGCGCCACGCCAGCGTGTCGCCGATGACGGTATCGCGCGTCATCAACGGCGAGAGCAACGTGCGGGACTCGACCCGCGAAATCGTCATGGAAGCGGTCCGCGCGCTCAACTATCGGCCGAATCCCGCGGCGCGCTTGCTGGCCGGCGCGCGCGATACGCGCATCGCGCTCATCTATTCCAACCCCAGCGCCTCGTACCTGTCGGAGATGCTGGTGGGTGCGCTCGACGGCTCGCATCGCACCGCCGCGCAGCTGGTACTCGACCGCTGGGACAATCTCAAGCCCGCGCAGGAAAAAGCCGCCGCGCAGAAACTCGCCGAAGGCATCGCGGGCGTGATCCTGCCGCCGCCACTGTGCGAGTCGAAGGCTATTGCCGCGGCGTTCGCCGCCGAGGGCGTTCCCGCGGTGGCGCTGGCCACCGGCAAGGCGCGCGAGGACGTGTCCTGCGTGCGCATCGACGACTTCAATGCCGCGCGCGAAATGACCCAGCACCTGATCGCGCAGGGACATTCGCGCATCGCCTTCATCAAGGGACAACCCACGCAGACCGCGAGCGCGCAGCGCTTCGCCGGGTTCGAAGCCGCCATGGAAGAAGCCGGTCACGAAGTGGATCCGGGCCTGGTGATCCAGGGCTTCTTTACCTACAAGTCGGGTCTCGAGGCCGCCGAGAAGCTGCTGGCTCGCAAGCGCCTGCCCACCGCCATCTTCGCCAGCAACGACGACATGGCGGCGGCCGCGATTTCGGTGGCACACCGGCGCGGCCTGGACGTGCCGCGTGACATCTCGGTGGTCGGATACGACGACACGCCCATCGCCACCACCGTGTGGCCCGAACTCACCACCATCCGCCAGCCGATCGCGGCGATGGCCGAGGCCGCCATAAACCTTCTGCTGCACAAGATCCGCCGCCCTAAGGATCGCCACATCGCGCAGCCTGTCGATCACCTGGTGCCCTACGTACTCGTCAAACGAGACTCGGTCGCGCCGCCGCGCAAGCCTTAACTTATCCGTGGCATGGAAGCCGCAGGCCTCCGCGGCCCGGCTTGCTATCTGATACCGCTATCACTAGGCTTCCCCGACCGCTGTACGGGGGGCGCGAAACGCGCACGCCAGCGGGGTCGAAAAATATAACTTCCTCAAGGAGATAGCGCGTGTCTTCAACACCGGCTCAAGTACCCGCCGCACCCACTCATACAGGCCTTCTGATCACGCTCACCATCATCGCCGCTTTGGGCGGACTGCTCTTCGGTTACGACACGGCCGTGATCTCCGGCGCCACCGATTCCATCAAGCAGAATTTCGTCGCGCCGCTCGGCCTGCATGAGAGCGCGCGCATCAGCCTCGAAGGCTGGACGATCTCTTGCGCACTGTTCGGCTGCTTCATCGGCGGCGGTGTTGGCGGACTCGTGGCCCACTGGTTAGGCCGTCGCGGAGGATTGATCGTCGCGGGCGCGCTCTTCTTTGTTTCTTCGCTGGGATCGGCCTGGCCCGAATCAACCATTGGCCACCTGGGCTCCTTGCTCACGCCGCTGATCAATGTGTTCGTGTGGTTCTTCAACATGTTCGGCGCTGAGCTGCCGCACTACTCGTTCGGCGAGGTGCTGACCAACTTCACTGGCCACCGAATTTTCGGCGGCATGGGCATCGGACTCGCGTCGATGCTGGCGCCCATGTACATCGCCGAGATCGCGCCGCCGTCCAAGCGCGGTTCGCTCGTCACGTACCAGCAGATCGCCATCGTCAGCGGTATTTCACTGGTGTACTTCGTGAATGCGGGCATTGCGGCTCTCGGCGACGAGAAGTGGCTGCACGACGTGGGCTGGCGCTACATGCTCGCCTCGTGCGCGATTCCGGCGGGCTTGTTCGTAGTGCTCCTGTTTTTCGTGCCGGAAACGCCGCGCGGCCTCATGCTCAAGGGCAAGAACGCCAAGGCCAACGAAGTCCTCAGCAAGCTGGCGACTCCCGATGAAGCCAAGGTCGTGCTCGCGGAGATCGACGCCTCGCTCAAGGAAACCAGCGGCAAGCTGCTTTCATACGGCGGCCTGGTGATCGTCGTGGGCATTCTGCTCTCGGCTTTCCAGCAGCTCGTCGGCATCAACGCGGTGCTGTACTACGGCAAGCAGATGTTCACGAACATGGGCTTCGTCGGTAATGCAGCGTTCGCGCAGACCGTGATCATCGGCGTCGTGCTTGTGGTATTCACACTGGTCGCCACGGCCACCGTCGACAAGTGGGGACGTAAGCCGCTTCTCATCCTCGGCTCGCTGGTAATGACCGTTTCCATGACCGCCCTTGGCTTCCTGTTCTTCACGTACGGCACTTCGGTGGGCGCTCCGGCGGTCGTGGCGGTCTGTATCTATATCGCGGGCTTTTCGTTGTCCTGGGGCCCAGTGGTGTGGGTGCTGCTCGCGGAGATGTTCCCGAACACCATTCGCAACAAGGCGATGGCCATCGCCGTCGCAGCGCAGTGGTTGATGAACCTGATCGTGTCCTGGACCTTCAACATCATGGACAGTCACTCCGGCCTCACCGCCGCTTTCAACCACGGGTTTGCTTATTGGGTATATGGCGGATTCAGCCTCTTGTCGGCCTTGTTCGTCTGGAAGTTCGTGCCAGAGACCAAGGGTAAGACGCTCGAGGCAATGCATGACCTTTGGCATAGGGGACAGCCCAAGAAGGCTGCGAACGCCTGAGCGATTGGTTTCTAACCAGCCCCGCGGTCGTCGCTTGCGATCGCGGGGCTCTTTCCGAAAAAGTCATGATCGAACATCTCCCGTCCGACTGGCGGCAGGCGATTCTCGTCGGCCGATTGCTCACTGCCGAAGGCCCGACCCCCGTGGTCGTGGCCGACGGCCGGGTGCGCGACGTGTCGCGGCACGCGGCCACGGTCTCGCAGCTGCTCAACGGCTGGAACGGCGAGCTGCCGGCGGGCAAGGATCTCGGCACGCTCGAATCACTGGGCCTCGCGCGCCAGTTCGCCACGGCGCAGGATACGCGGCTGCTCTCGCCGTTCGACCTGCAGTGCATCAAGGCCAGCGGCGTGACCTTCGCGATTTCCGCCATCGAACGCGTCATCGAAGAGCGTTGCCGCGGCGACGCCAGCAAGGCGGAAGCGCTGCGTGGCAGCCTTCGTGAACGCATCGGCGCCGACATCCGCTCGGTCAAGCCGGGCTCCGAGAACGCGACGAAGCTCAAGCAGGTGCTGATCGGCGACGGCCTCTGGTCGCAGTACCTGGAAGTCGCCATCGGACCCGACGCGGAGATCTTCACCAAGTCGCCGCCGCTGTCCTCGGTGGGCTGGGGCGACTGGATCGGCGTGCGCTCCGATTCGGCCTGGAACAACCCCGAGCCCGAGATCGTGCTGGCGGTAGATAGTGCCGGCCGCATCCTCGGCGCCACGCTCGGCAACGACGTGAACCTGCGCGACATCGAGGGCCGCAGCGCGCTGCTGCTCGGCAAGGCCAAGGACAACAACGCCAGCTGCGCCATCGGACCGTTCATCCGCATGTTCGACGGCAAGTTCACGCTCGACGACGTGCGCAGCGCCGTCGTGAAGCTCGAAATCCTCGGCGACGAGGGCTTCCGGCTGGATGGCCAGAGCTCGATGTCACAGATCAGCCGGGACCCGACAGAACTGGTGGGTCAGACCATCGGCAAACACCATTGCTACCCGGACGGATTCGCCTTGTTCCTCGGCACCATGTTTGCACCCATCGTCGATCGCGGCGCGCCCGGCCAGGGCTTCACCCACAAGTCGGGTGACCTGGTGCGCGTGTCGACCGGCAAACTCGGCGTACTCGAGAACAAGGTAACCACCTGCGACCAGGCTCCGGCCTGGTCCTTCGGCATCGCCGACCTGATGCGCAACCTGGCGCGGCGCGGCCTCCTGAACAACTGAATGGAAGCACCCCGATGAGTGACACGAAACAGCTATCCCATTACATCGATGGGCAGTGGGTCGCGGGATCTCCCGCCTCCGACAGCCTCAACCCCTCCAACACCAACGACATCGTCGCGCAGGCGCCGGGTGGCGACAAGAAGACGGTAGATAGTGCCGTCGCCGCGGCCAAGGCTGCGTTCCCCGCCTGGGCGAACGCCAGCCCCGAAGTGCGTTCCGACCTGCTCGACAAGGTCGGCTCGCTGATCATGGCGCGCGCCGACGACCTCGGCCGGCTGCTGTCGCGCGAGGAAGGCAAGACCTTCCCCGAGGGCAAGGGCGAAGTCATGCGCGCCGCGCGCATCTTCAAGTTCATGGCCGGCGAAGCGCTGCGTCGTCACGGCGTGACCGTGGACTCGACGCGCCCGGGCGTCGCCGTGGAAACCTACCGCGAACCGCTGGGCGTGTTCGCCATGATCACCCCCTGGAATTTCCCGATCGCGATCCCGGCGTGGAAGAGCGCGCCGGCGCTGGCCTTCGGCAACACCGTGGTGCTCAAACCCGCGTCGCTGACACCGGCCACCGCGCACGCGATGACCGAGATCATTCACGAGGCCGGCTTCCCCAAGGGTGTGTTCAATCTCATCCTGGGCCCGGGTTCGATGGGTGGCGCACTGGTCGAACACCCGGACGTCGCGGGCGTCTCGTTCACCGGCGGCCAGAGCACCGGCGCCGGCGTCGCGAAGGCCGCGATGTCGCACAACGCGCGCGTGCAGCTCGAAATGGGCGGCAAGAATCCGCTGGTGGTGCTGGACGACTGCGAGCTCGACCGCGCGGTGCAGTGCGCGCTCGACGGCGGCTTCTTCGCCACCGGCCAGCGCTGCACGGCTTCCAGCCGCATCATCGTGACGCAGAACATTCACGACAAGTTCGTCGAAGCGCTGGCCGCGCGCGTCAAGGCGCTGAAGGTGGGCGATGCGCTCGCCGCCGATACGCAGATGGGCCCGTTGGCGAGCGCGGCGCAGCTCGAAACCACTCTTTCCTATGTGGACATCGCCACCAGGGAAGGCGGTCGCAAGATCGTCGGCGGCGAGGCGCTGAAGCTGGCTTCGCCCGGCTATTACGTGTCGCCCGCGCTGATCGCGGACACGAAGCTCGACATGCGCATCAACTGCGAGGAAGTGTTCGGACCCGTAGCCTCCACGGTGCGCGTCAAGGACTACGACGAAGCGCTGGCCGCGGCCAACGCCGGAGAGTTCGGTCTCTCGGCCGGCATCATGACCACCTCGCTCAAGTACGCGCGACATTTCGTGCGCAACGTGCGCGCCGGCATGGTCATGACCAACCTGCCGACCGCCGGCGTCGACTACCACGTGCCGTTCGGCGGCACACGCAAATCGAGTTACGGACCGCGCGAGCAGGGCTTCGCGGCCGTCGAGTTCTACACGCAAGTAAAGACCAGCTACACCTGGGCCTGAGGTCTGAAGTATCCATGACGCACGCTGTTTATCCCTCCCTCGCTGGCAAGACTGTCGTAATCACCGGGGGTGGTTCCGGCATTGGCGAGGTCATCGTCGAAAGCTTCGTGCGGCAGAAGTCGAAGGTGTTCTTCCTGGACGTGGCCGAGAACGAGTCGAAGGCGCTGGCCACGAGGCTCGGCAACGGCGTGAAGTTCCTGAAGTGCGACGTCACCAACACGGGCGCACTGCGCGAAGTGCTGGCGTCCATCGAGCGCGAAGCCGGCCCGATCGGCGTGCTGGTGAACAACGCCGCGAATGACGACCGCCACAAGTTCGCAGAGGTCACTCCCGAATACTGGGAGAACCGCGTCGCGGTGAACCTGCGGCACCTGTTCTTCGCCGCACAGGCGGTGTCGGCGGGCATGCGCAAGGCCGGCAGCGGCTCCATCATCAACCTGGGCTCGGTGTCCTGGCACCTGTCGCTGCCCGAGCTTTCCCTCTACGAGACGGCCAAGGCCGGCATCGAGGGAATGACGCGCGCGCTGGCGCGCGATCTCGGCGCGGCGAACATCCGCGTGAACTGCGTGGTGCCCGGCGCCATCCGCACGCCGCGCCAGATGAAGCTGTGGCACACGCCGGAGGAGGAAGCCAAGATCCTCGAACAGCAATGCCTCAAGCGGCGCGTCGACCCGATCCACGTGGCGGCCATGGTGCTGTTCCTCGCCTCGGACGACGCGGCGATGTGCACCGCCCACAACTACTGGGTTGATGGCGGCTACCGCTAGAATCCGTCGATGTCGAAAGTCGAGTGCGTCTGGCCGGTCGAAGCGGTACTCGGTGAAGGGCCGGTATGGTCCGCGACCGAACAGGCTGTCTGGTTCGTGGACATCAAGGCTCCCGCCATCCATCGCTACCACCCGGCGAGTGGCGAAAAGCGTTCCTGGTCCGCTCCCGCGCGCGTCGGCTTCCTGCTGCCGACGCGTCATGGCTGGATCGCGGGCCTGAAGTCCGGCCTGCATTCATTCAACCCGGAAACCGGCAACTTCGCGCTGCTGCACGTGGTCGAACCCCATGCGCCGAACAACCGTCTCAATGACGGGTTCGTCGACGCGGAGGGTTTCCTGTGGTTCGGTTCCATGGATGACAACGAAGAAGACCCGAGCGGCGCGCTCTACCAGCTCGGCGATCAAGGCTGCGTGCGACGCGATCCGGGTTACATCGTGACCAATGGTCCGGCGGAAAGCCCCGACGGCCGCGTGCTGTATCACACCGACACGCTCGCGGGCGTCATCTATGCCTTCGATCGCGGTCGCTCCGGCACACTCTCCAACAAGCGCGTGTTCGTGCGGCTGCCGGCCGGCGGCGGATATCCGGACGGTCCCAGCGTGGACGCCGAAGGATGTCTCTGGACCGGCGTATTCGGCGGCTGGGGCCTGCAGAAGTATTCGCCTCGGGGCGAGTTGCTGAGCACACTGCGCCTGCCCTGCTCCGCCGTCACCAAGGCCGCCTTCGGTGACGATGACCTGAAAACCCTTTACATCACTACCGCACACGTCGCGCTCAACGCCGAGGAAAGGAAATCGCAGCCGCTCGCCGGCGGATTGTTCCGCGCGCGCGTCGACGTGCCGGGACTTCCCCAGAGAGTCGTGACCCATGGCATCTGACACGCGTCCGCCGCGCCGCTTCCGCTCGCGCGACTGGTTCGACGATCCCAAGCACCTCGACATGGTGGCGCTGTATCTCGAGCGCTTCATGAACTACGGCCTGACCGCCGACGAGCTGCTTTCCGGCAGGCCCATCATCGGCATCGCGCAGACCGGCGGCGATCTCACGCCCTGCAACCGCGTGCATCTCGACACCGTCAAGCGCGTGCGCGAAGGCATTCGCGACGCGGGTGGTGTGCCGATGGAATTTCCGCTGCACCCCATCTTCGAGAATTGCCGGCGTCCCACGGCCGCGCTCGATCGCAACCTCGCCTACCTCGGGCTGGTCGAGATCCTGCATGGATATCCGATCGATGCCGTGGTGTTGACCACGGGCTGCGACAAGACCACGCCGGCGCAGATCATGGCCGCCTCCACCGTGGACATTCCGGCCATCGTGTTGTCGGGCGGGCCGATGCTCGACGGCTGGCACGAGGGTGACCTCGTGGGCTCGGGCACGGTCATCTGGCGATCGCGCCGCAAACTCGCCGCGGGCCAGATCAACGAGAAGCAATTCCTCGATGCCGCCGCCGCGTCCGCGCCGTCGCTGGGCCACTGCAATACGATGGGCACGGCCTCTACCATGAACGCGGTGGCCGAGGTTCTCGGCATGTCGTTGCCCGGTTGCGCGGCCATTCCGGCGCCGTACCGCGAGCGTGGACAGATCTCGCATGCCACCGGCAAGCGCATCGTGGAAATGGCCTACGAGGACCTCAAGCCCTCGAAGATCCTCACGCGCCAGGCCTTCCTGAACGCCATCGCCGCGATCGCCGCCATCGGCGGCTCGACCAACGCACAGCCGCACCTGAATGCCATGGCCCGGCATGCGGGCGTCGAGATCACGCCCGATGACTGGATGAAATACGGGCGCGAGCTGCCGTTGATCGTGAACATGCAGCCGGCCGGCAAGTACCTCGGCGAACGCTTCCATCGCGCCGGCGGTGTGCCGGCAGTGCTGGCGGAGCTGTTGCGCGTCGGCAAGATCGATGGCAGCGCACTCACGGTGACCGGCCGGACTCTGGCGGAGAACATCTCCGGGCGCCGCTCCCTGGACGCGGAAGTGATCACCAGCTACGAGAAGCCCGTGCAGGAAAAAGCCGGCTTCCTCGTCTTGAAAGGTAACCTGTTCGATTTCGCGATCATGAAGACCAGCGTGATCTCATCGGAATTCCGCAAGCGCTATCTCAAGGACGGCGACAGCTTCGAGTGCCGTGCGGTGGTATTCGAGGGCTCGACCGACTACCACGATCGCATCAACGATCCGGCGCTGGGCATCGACGAAAACACCATTCTCGTCATTCGCGGCTCCGGCCCGCTCGGCTGGCCCGGATCGGCCGAGGTGGTGAACATGCAACCGCCGGACGCTTTGATCAAACGCGGCATCACCAGCCTGCCGACGCTCGGTGACGGGCGACAGTCGGGAACCTCTGACAGTCCCTCGATTCTGAATTGTTCACCGGAGAGCGCGGCAGGAGGCGGGCTCGCCTGGCTGCGTACCGGGGACCGGATCCGCATCGACCTGGCCGCGGGGACCTGCAACATGCTGGTCAGCGACGCGGACATTGCGCGACGCAAGAAAGACGGGCTGCCGCCGGTGCCGGAAAACGCGACGCCGTGGCAGGAGATCTACCGCAATACCGTGGGACAGCTCGACACCGGGGCCGTCATGGAAATGGCGGTCAAATACCGCGGCGTGGCGAAGAAGACGCCGCGTCACAATCACTAGCACAGGATCCTTGATGAGTCCGACGCGCCTCACCGAGGCTGCCCTGCATGCTGCACGCTCGGGCACGATTCTGCCGACTTACGATCGCGGGGCGACACGCTTCGGCATCGTTCACATCGGGCCTGGCGCCTTTCATCGCGCTCACCAGGCCTTCTATGTCGACACGCTGCTGCACTCCGACAAACGCTGGGCGATCAGCGCGCTGTCGCTCAAGAGCACCGGGCTGCGTGACGCGCTCGCGGATCAACAGGGCCTGTACACGTTGATCGAGCTGGGTGCCGCGCCACGAGCGCGCGTCATTGGCGCGATCCGCGAGCTGCTGGTCGGCGCCACCGATGCCGACGCGGCCTTTGCACGACTCGCGTCGCGTGACATTCGCGTCGTGTCGCTGACCGTGACGGAGAAGGGCTACTGCCTGGACGCGCAGAATCAGCTCGATCTGGCCAACGCCGACATCGTGCACGACCTCGCGCACCCCCGTGGTTCGAACGGCCAGGGGCCGCGCAGCACTATCGGCTGGCTGGTCGAGGCGCTGGCGCGCCGCCGCGCCGCGGGCGTGCCCCCGTTCACCGTGTTGAGCTGCGACAACCTGCCGCAAAACGGCGTGGTCCTGCATCGTGCGCTGGTCGCGTTCGCCGCGGCGCGCGGCGGCGACCTGGCGCGCTGGATAGAAAGCGAAGTCGTCTGCCCGCGGACCATGGTCGACAGCATTACGCCGGCCACCGACGACGCATTGCGCAAGCGTTCGCTGGAGCTGACCGGGCTCATCGACCAGTGGCCCATCCAGCGAGAGCCGTTCACGCAATGGGTGGTCGAGGACCTCGCGCCGATGCGCGATGCCGACTGGCAGTCCGTGGGAGTGACGCTCGCCAAGGACGTCGGCGTCTACGATCGCGCCAAGCTGCGCCTGGTGAACGGCCCGCATTCGACGCTGACGTACATCGGCCTGTTGCGCGGCCACGAATCGGTGGCGGACGCCATGCGCGACGAGCAACTGGCGCAGTTCGTCGAGAAGCTCATGACCGAAGACCTGGCGCCGAGTCTCGGCAATCCGCCGGGCTTCGACGTGGAGCACTACATCTCCGCGGTACTGGCGCGTTTCCGCAATCCGGGCATCCGCCACCTGTTGTCGCAGATCGCCTGGGACGGCTCGAAGAAGTTGCCGGTGCGACTCACGGTGACTCTTTCGGAGGCGCTGCAGGCGGGACGTCCGCTGCATCGCCTGGTCATGCCCATCGCCGCCTGGATGCGCTTCATCGCGCGCCAGTCGAAGGCCGGGGTGCCGATCGTCGATCCGGATTCCGCGCGCCTGGCGCTGTTGGGTGCGGCGTGCACGGGTGATGCCCGCGCCGACGTCTCACGATTCGCGGTATGCGATGCGGTGTTGCCGCCCGCGTTGCTGGCCGACGAGCGCGTCCGCCGCGCGCTCGAGACGGCCTACGAAAAACTTGCGGCGCCCCATTCCGCTTTGACATCCGAGTTGAGCTCATGAACACACGACGCACATTCATCGCCGCCGCCGCCGGTGTCGCCGCGGCCACCGCCAATGCCGGAGCACCCGCCACCGTGAGCAATTACCCCAAGCTGGTCCACCACGTGTTCTTCTGGCTCAAGAATCCGGGCTCTAAAGAAGACCTCGGCCGGCTGCTGGCCGGCCTGCGCACGTTGACGAAGATCGAAACGGTGCGCGGCGCACACTTCGGCGTGCCCGCGAGCACCGAGAAGCGCGAGGTGGTGGACAACAGCTACAGCGCCTCGGAAATGCTGTTCTTCGACGACCTGGCGGGACAGAAGGTCTACCAGGATCATCCGGTGCACAAGAAATTCGTCGAGGACTGCTCCCACCTGTGGGAGAA
>Ga0315910_10003266_pt1 | contig 13888 bp, 16 predicted proteins | sample EdamamesoilMG_FD_204470 | JGI IMG/M metagenome (GOLD analysis project Ga0315910, IMG submission 204470) | Garden soil microbial communities collected in Santa Monica, California, United States - Edamame soil | ecosystem: Environmental > Terrestrial > Soil > Garden | place: USA: California...
TGAACTGCTTGGTGAGCGAGGCGAGGCGGAAGTCGGAGGTCGCCGTCACCGGGGCGTTCCCCTCGAGGTCGGCGAGCCCCCAGGTCCGGATCCGCACGCTGGTGTCGTTCACGATGAGCACCGCGGCCCCTGGGGCGCCGGGTTCGGCGTAGGCGGCGAAGAGCGAGTCGAGCCCGGCGTCGGTCATCGGTTCAGGCGCCGTCCCACAGGCGCCGAGGACGAGCATCACCCCGAGCGCGGGACCACGGAGGGCTCGGAGTGCCACGGAGAGGCACGGAGCGGTACTTCCTGGTGTCATTGGCAGATCTCGCATTGAGGAACACAAGCACTTCTCCGTGCATCCCCGTGTGGCCCCGGGAACCTCGTGGTCCCACGGTCAGAGGAGCGCCGGTCCTTCGATCACCGCCCCTTCCGCGAAGCGGGTCGGGCGGAGCGCCGTGGCATCGAGGGTGGAATATGCGCCGTCGACGATCAGCTCGCTCAGGAGCTGGCCCTCGGCCAGCGAATGCATCACGCCGTGCCCGCTGTTCCCGCTCACGGTGAAGGCGTTCGCGGCGCCGTGCACCCGGCCCAGCAGCGCGTGCTTATCGGGGGTCATCTCGTAGAGCCCTGCCCAGCAGGCCAGCCGGTCGACCGGGACGTCGCGGAGCACCGGGATCCGCTGGGCTGCCATCCCCGAGACCTCCCGCACCCAGGCGTCATCCACCTGCGTGGACCAGGGATCGCGGGGGTCCCCGTCGGTCGGGCGGAGCAGCAGCACCCGCCCATCCTTCACGCGGAGGTGGAACCCGTCCCCCGCCCAGATGGTCATCGGCATCCCGCTCGGCAGCATCTCGGTCCGCACCGTCGGCGCCACCTGCCGTCGGAGCGGAACCACCGGGATGGCGAGGCCCAAGGCGCGACCGATCTCCCCCGACCAGGGCCCGGCGGCGACGACCACCGCCCCGCAGGGGATGGTCCCCCGGTCGGTGACGAGCCCGGTGATCCCTTCGCCGCTCCGCTCGGCACCGAGGACCCGGCTTCCCCAGAGGATCTCGGCACCCATCGCGCGGGCCCCCTCGAGATAGCCCTGGAGGATCGACTGCGGACGGATGAAGCCGTCGGTGGGGCAGAAGGTGCCGCCGATGACCGAGCGATCGACGATCGCGGGATTGAGCCGGAGGATGTCGCTCGGCGAGACGACCTGCGCCTCCGTGAGCCCCTCCGAGCGCTGCAACTCGCACCCTTCCTTCAGGGTCTCGAGCTCGCGAGTGGTGCAGGCGAGCCAGAGATACCCGGCCGGGACGTAGCCGGGGTCGACCCCGACCTCCTCGCGGAACCGGCGGAGCTTGGCGCGGGAGAGGAGGGAGAGCCGGATGTTGATCGCGGTGCCGTACTGCGCGCGGAACCCGCCGGTGGCGCGGTAGGACGAGCCGTCGGAGCGGCCGTGGCCCCGCTCGACCAGCGTGACCTTCACCCCGCGGCGCGCCAGGTGCCAGGCGACCGAGGCGCCGACGACGCCGGCACCGACCACGACCACGTCAGGGTGTTGGCTCATGCACCGACGCGTGAGAGGGAACGGAGCGGCCTGAGAAGTGAGAGGGCTACCACGAACGGATCTCGCAACGCGCTCTCTCACCTCTCACGGAGTTGCAGTTCCCTCCCACGCGGTCCTCGAGAAGGCGGTCGAAGAGTCGGACGGGGGGACGACGTAGGCTACCGGCCCCGGCGGCCCCGCGCAATCAGGACGCCGGGAAGTGCCGGATCTCCCGGAACGCCCGCGTCAGCTCCCCCCGCATGTCGGGGTGGGCGATGGCGATCAGCGCCTCGCCCCGCTCACGGAGCGTCCGGCCGTGGAGCTCGGCGACCCCGTACTCGGTCACCACATAGTGCACGTGCCCGCGGGTGGTCACGACCCCGCTCCCGGCGGCGAGGGCCGGGGTGATCCGCGACACCTTCCCGCCGGAGGCGGTGCTCGGGAGCGCGATGATCGGCTTCCCGCCCTGGCTCCGCGCGGCCCCCCGCATGAAGTCGACCTGGCCGCCGATCCCCGAGTACATCCGGTGGCCGAGGGAGTCGGCGCAGACCTGTCCGGTCAGGTCCACCGAGAGGGCGGAGTTGATCGCCACGACCCGGGGATTCCGGAGGATCAGCGATGTATCGTTGGTGCGGTCGCAGGGGAGGAACTCCACCTGCGGGTTGTCGTGCACGAAGTCGAAGGTGCGGCGGGTCCCGGTGACGAAGCTGGTGACGAAGCGGCCCGGGCCCACGACCTTGAGCTTGTTGGTGATCGCCCCGGTCTCCCAGAGGTCGAGCATCCCGTCGCTGAACATCTCCGTGTGCACGCCGAGGTCGCGCTTGTCGGTGAGGCGGCGGAGCACGGCGTTCGGGATCCCCCCGATCCCCGCCTGCAGGGTGCTCCCATCCTCCACCAGGCCGGCCACGAGGGCGCCGATCGCCGCCTCGACGGGACCTTCCGGCTCCACCGGATGCTCGATGAGCGGGCGGTCGGTGAGCGTGAACGCCTTGATCTTTTCGAACGGCACGAAGGCATTTCCGTGCGTCCGCGGCATCTGCTCATTGATCTCGGCCAGGATCATCCCGGCGTGGTCGGCCGCGGCGCGCGCCGCCTCGACCGAGGTGCCGAGGGTGCAGAGGCCGTGACGGTCGGGTGGAGAGAGCTGGAGCAGGGCGGCGTCGAGCGGGATCCGGCCGCTGGAGAAGAGTCCCGGGACGTCGGAGAGGAAGATCGGGATGAAGTCCGCGCGTCCCTCCGCCACCGCATCGCGGAGCTGGTGGGAGAGGAAGAAGATCACGTGGCGGATCCGGCCCGCGTACTTGGGTGCCGCTGTCGGGACCGGCCCGTCGAGGTGGAGGTGGTGGAGCCGCACCCCTTCCAAGTCCGTCCGGCGGGCCAACGCCTCGAGGAGCGGGGTCGAGGTCGCGGAAGTGCCGTGAGCGAAGACGCGATGGCCGGAGCGGAGGTGACCGACCACCTCATCGGCGGAGACGGCGCGGGTGCGCCAGTCCGGGGGGAGGGACATCGGAGCGATCAGTTCGAGGAGGGAGGGGGGCGGCGCAACGGGTGGAGCGAGAGGTGCCGCACGTCGTCGGCGTCACGCCAGGTCGCGAGGACCGCATCCTTGCCGATCCAACCGATCGTGCGTGACATCGGGATCGTCACCCTGCCGGCGACCATCCCGGTCGAGTCGAAGACGACGAACTCCTTGACCGGGTCATACTGTACCCAGGAGCGCTCGAACCAGAGTTCGCCGTCGGGGCCGGCAAGGATCCGTTCGAACGCCGCGAGCCGGTCGATGAAGCGCCCTTCCCGGTAGTTGCGGATCCATTCGGGGGCGAGCTGTGCATTCTGCCTGACGAACTCGACACTGTCGTGGGCGATGTACTCCTCCCGGAACACCGGCGTCACCTCTCGCCTCGCGATCTGCGGTCTGACGATCCGTCGCAGCGTTCCCGCAGCGTCGTACGCCTGGAACTCGGGCTCCCCTGGCGGAGCGACGGTGTACCCATTTCCCCGAGCGAAGACGAGCGCCCTATTGTCGAGGTGATAGGTGAGCACGCTGCTGGAGGAGTTCCCGCCTTCGTAGTGGATCCCTTTGTAGACCAGCATTCCCGGAGGCCCCGGCAGCGAGTCGGCGGAGGTGCCGTCCGTGTGCAGCAGGTAGATCGGTTGTTCCTTCCGGACCCCACGGTCACCGACATCCGCCATCGCTTCCCAGGTCTGTCCGCTCGTGACGACGCGACCGTCCTCCAGCATCCCGGCGACCTCGCGAAGCCGATGCCGCGGCTGCTGCACCTGACTCACCAGCTGCACGACCGATCCCGCGGTGGTGACGGCCGTCAACCGGTCGAGGGAGTAGTCCCAGAGCACCAACGTGTCGCCGCGGACATCCAGCAGGATGGGGACCCGGAACTCTCCGGGCCCATCCCCACCCCGGGCGATCACGCGGGGAGCTCCACCGGCACCCGGATACACCCTGACCTCGCCGGGGCGAGTAACCCCCACGACCACATCGCGGTTCGCGAGGCGCGTCACCGAGGACATCCGATCGATATCCTGGGCGGGATCCTCCCCGCCGCCGATGGTCCAGAGGTGCGTCGCCGTGTCGATGCTCCACACCGGCGTCGCGTCCATCACCGCCGCGGAGATCGTCACGATCTCCACCCCGGCGCTGTCCCGCCGGGTGATCCCCGTCTCCTCCGGGGCGGCGCACGCCGCCGCGAGGAAGAGCAGCTCCGCGCGCCTCACTCGTGCAGCGGCCCGCGGAGCCGCGCCGGCGGGAGCGCCATCGCGCCGATCCAGCGCCGCCCCTCGAGCGCGGCGAGCATCCGGCGAAAGCGAGGATCCTCCAGCGGCGAGGTGACGCGATACGACCGCCGCCAGATGGCGTACAGGATCTTCCGCACCTCGGCGACGGGGAGCCGGCGACGCGCGCGCCGCAGCGGTTGGTAGTACAGCACCAGCGGCACCTCCGGCTCGGCCGGGCGCACCGGAGGCTGGAAGTAGACGAGGTCGAGCGGGATCGCCCCGTAGTACCGCACGAGGTGGCCGAGCCAGGGATTGTCCGGCTCCACCTCGCCGATGATCCCATCCAACCCGTGACCGTGGAGCCGCCGGGCGCCGGCCTCGAACGCCTGCCGCAGGCGGTCCCGCAGCCGGAGCCCGAGTCCCTTGGAGCGGAGCCGCGTGCCCACGGCGAGGTACCCGATGAGGCCGACGTTGAGGCTCCCGATGTACGATCCGGTCGCGCATCCCAGCAGCGTCTTCCCCCGTTCCCCCACGACCATGTGCCAGAGGAAGTCGGTCCAGACCCCCGCGGCCCGCTCCCGGAAGGTCCGGAGGAACTCCGAGGTCTTCACCAGCTCCGAGGGGGGGAAGGTCCGTCGCAGCAGGGCGTAGGAGCGGCGGAAGGCGGGGTCCGTGGCCTGGAGCAGCTCCCGGAGGCGGAGGCGCTCAGGCACCGGCGGGCTCCGGCAGCGGCGGGAGGTCGAGCCGGAAGAGCCGCCGGCTGTTCTCGTAGAGGAGCATCTGCTTGTCCCGGGGGGAGATCTCGAGCCGCTCGACGAACTCGAGGTAGGACTTCATCGAGCAAATGGGCCAGTCGGTGCCGAAGAGGAACTTCTCCGGCTCGCCGGCGTAGGTGATCACGTCCTCGATCTCGTCGCTCATGTAATCCTCGAACGCCTGGGAGAACTCGCCGAGCATCAGTCCGGAGATGTCCGCGTAGACGTTGGCGTTCTTGTAGACCACCTCCATCGCGTCGGTGAGCCACGGGTTGCCGAGGTGACAGATGACGAACTTGACATCGGGATGGTCGACCGCGACCTCGTCGATCTCGAGGGGGTGGGCGTATTTGAGCTTTCCCTTGGGGGAGTAGGTGTCCCCGGTATGGATCATCACGGGGACCTGGAACTCCGCCGCGAGGTCGTACACCACCTTGAGCCGCTTGTCGTGCGGGTAGAACGGTTCGTAGCCGGGGTAGAGTTTGAGTCCCTTCACGCGGCCGGCACGGAGGTCGTCGGCGAGCTCGCGGAGGTCCCGCTCCCGGTAGTGCAGGTAGCTGATCCCCGCGACGATCCCGAGGTCCTTGGCGTCGCCGATGGCGTCGATCACCTCGCGGACGCTGGGGCGGTCGGGGTTCACGAGGTAGCTGGTGAGCACCAGGGCGTAGTCGATCTTCGCCTCGGCCATCGCGGAGCGGAGCTTGCTGACGCTGTCGCTCAGGATGTGCTTGACCTGCTCGTGGTAGTTGTTGAGGTGGGTGTGACAGTCGATGATCACGAAGGGTCAGCTCCGGTCGCGCTCCTGCTCCGCGACGAGGCGGTAGGCCAGATAATAGGCGAAGACGTTCCGGACATACGTCACCGTTTCGCGGCCGATCTCGCGCGCGGCGACCACCTCAACATTGCCGAACCAGAGGTCAGGGTCCAGTCCACGCTGGCGCGCCTTGCGCCTGAGCCCTTCCACCCGCCCGGGCCCGGCGTTGTACGCCGCCAGCGCGAACGCCCATCGCTCCCGGGTCTCGGTGATCGAGTCGGCGAGGAAGGAGTTGGACAGGATGCGGAGGTACTTGGCCCCCGCCTCCACGTTCGGTTCGAGCTGGTCGACCCCGCGCACATACACCGGGGCGCCGGCGGCATAACGGGGGATCACCTGCATCACGCCGACGGCCCCGGCCCGGCTCCGCGCGGCCTGGTCGAGCTTCGATTCCTGATAGCCCACGGCGAGCAGCAGGTACGGGTCGATGTCGTAGGTCTCGGCCTTCTCGCGGAACACCGGGAAGACGGCGTCGAACCGCTCCCGGTCCGGGCCGTGGATGGCGTCGCCCAGCCAGCGCGATTCCTTCAGGTACCGCTGCAGCACGATGGTGCGGATCCCGCCGCGGAGCACCGGTCCGCGGATGTACTCGTTCATGTACCGCTGCAGCCGCGGCGTCCCCTTCCGGACCGCGGGGGCGAGGTCCATCCCGGTCCGGAGCGGCACGGAGTCGTGCAGGGTGAGTCCGTCGAAGACCCCCGCGAAGAAGCCGGCGGCCCAGTCATCCACCACGGTCGCGTCCACCAAGCCGGAGGCGACCATGGCGAGGATATCCTCGTCCTCGAGCTCCTCGTCGGCGGCGGTGAGGCGGATCGGCGCCCGGCCGTGGGCGACGAGGCTGTCGTTGAGCCGGGTGAGGGTCTGCCAGTAGACGCTCGACCGCCGGACCAGCACCTGGCGGCCGCTCAGGGAACCGAGGTCGGTGAAGGGGAGGCTCCGCGGACCGGTGACGACGATCTCCTTCACGTTGCGGGTGGTCGGGGTGGCGAAGTCGACGAACTGCGACCGCTCCGGCGTGACCGTGAGCCCGCCGAGGGCGATGTCGGCCTCCCCGTTCACGAGGGCGGGGAGGAGCTGGTCGCGGTGGAGGGGGATGAAGACGGCGTGGATGGGGCGGCCGTGGATCCCGATCCGGTCGCTGAGCCAGGCCGCGAAGCGGGTGCCGACGTCGGCGCTGATCCCCGAGGGCTTCACGCCGTCGAGGTGGAACCACATCCGGCTCCACGGCACCGCGATCCGGATGTAGCGGCGGCGGACGATCGAATCGAGGTCGCCGAACGCCTTCCGCTTCCGGAACTCATCGACCTCCACCGGGGTCATCGAATCGATGGTGGGGAGGGTGTCGATCCGGGGCGGCACCACCTCCGCGATCTCCTCGGGGTCGGGGGCACGGTCGGGCGCGGTGCAGGCCAGGAGGGCGCACACCAGCATCAGGAGGAGCGGGAGGGGGCGGGGCATGCTGTAGGGTACGGCGCGCGGTGGGATATGGCTAGACGACTGGCTTGCGGTGAATGCGTGGAAGGCCGAACGCGGGCCCAATGCGAGAACGCGCGAACGAGGGTCATGGCCCATTCGTGCCTTCTCGCCTTCCCGCCCCGCATTTGGCCTTCCATGCCTTCCACGCGAGCGCCGCGACCCGCCGACGCGCCTACCTATTCTCCCCCGAGCGTACTCCGCAGCGTATTCCCCCCTTCATAGATGATGTCCTTCACCCGCCACCCCTCCCGGGTGCGCACCGTCTGCAGGTCGATCGTGACCTCCTGCTCCGACCCCGGGATCCGGTACCGGACGCGGATGATCGTCGGGTCGCTGGTCGCCGCGATGCTGAGCGCGGTGACGGTCGGGTCCTGCGATCCCCAGAGAGGGGCGAAATCGAGGTTGCAGATCCCCTCGCCGCGCGCGAGGCAGGTCTGGTCGGCGACGAGGAGCCGCGCGAGCGAGGTATCGACGTACTTGACCAGCGTGGCGCGCGGAGACTGGGCGAATCCCGCAGCACCCGCGGGAGGGTCGGCGAGGACCACCTCCCAGGCGTAATCGCGGTAGAGCCGGGTCACCGCCTCGGTGGGAGTGGTTTGGGCGGCGGCGCTGCCAGCCCCGGCGATCAGGACGATGACGGGAAGGAGGTGGCGCGCTACTTCCATACTTGCTCCCCCTGCCAGAGGTGCCGGTGCTGATGCGGCGCGAGCACCGAGAAACAGGAATAGAGATCGTACTGCATCTTCGCATTGAACGGCGACGCGACCTTGATCTCCTTCATCGGCCGCCCATCGACCTCGGCGAGCAGGTCGAGCGTGACCTGCTGCAGCCGCGCGAACTCCGCCACCGTCGCTGCCTTCGGTGTGGCGCCCTGCGGGACGAACGACGCCGGGGTGGGCATCCGGAACCGGACCGGTGGGGGGAGCATCTTCCAGAGGAGCCACCCCGCAAAGTCCCGCCGATAGCGGCGTCCCGGGTCGGCGGGGCCGGCCCCCTTCGCGCGGGCGACCCCGTCGCGGAGGATCGGCTCGTAGGCCTGCCCGGTGAGGTTCAGGTGCGCCACGCACTCCCCGACCGACCAGCGCGTGGGGTCGTGGCGCGCACTCCACTTCTCCTCGGGGGTCGCGCTCGCGAGGGCGTGGAGCCGCGCGGTGGCGAAGTGGAGCTCGTCGGCGAGCGCCTGCAGCTGCGGATGCATCACATCTCTTCGCGGTGGAGGGCGATCACCAGGATCACGATCGGGCCGACCTCGCCGAGCAGGATGGCGGTGCTGAACCAGATCGCGCGGAGCAGGTCGTCATACGCGTGCAGTCCGAGCGCGGCGAGCGCCATTCCGCCCAATACACAGCCCAACCCCGCGAAGTACCAGAGGATCCGCTCCCGCCTCATCGCCCGGTCGGCCGCCTGGATCTCGGCGGCCCGCGCGGCCTCGTAGGCCATTCGCGCGGGTGGGATGGTCAGCACCGGATCAGCTCCTCCGGGCCAGGGCGTGGCCCAGGCTCCCGCCGAGTCCCCCCGCCACGAAGGTCGCGACCCCGGCGGTCAGGATCGTCCCCATCGGCACGTCCCCGAGTCCCGCCGAGGTCGCCGAACCGATCACTCCGGCGATGAGCCCCGATTCGGCACTCCGCACTGTGGTCCTCCACCGCGACCCATCCATCACCCATTTCCCATAGAGGAACCCGGTGACGCCGCCGATCCCCGTCCCGACGATCGGGAAGAAGCTCCCGAAGAGGAGGGCAGGGGCCAGGTGCCCGACCAGGATCATCGTCAGCTGCGATGCGGTCCCGACCATCGTCGAACGTAGAAAGGCGGTGTCACGCATCGAGGTCCCGGGTCAGAGTCTGTGCGGGCGCTGACCTAGGCTACGTGTTGGGGGAAGGACTGTCCAGAGGAGCCAACAGCCTACAGCCGACAGCCCACAGCCGACGTGGTCGGCACCAGGCACCTCGCACTCCGCACGCACCCAGCACTCGCACCCAGCACTCGCACCCAGCACGCACCCAGCATCCGCACTCCGCACCTCGCCCTCAGCCACTCACCTTCCGCAAGAACCCCCACGCCTCCTCCGTCGCGTCATAGTGCGTCGCCGCGGGACCGATCATCGAGACCGGAAGCCCGCTGCTCCCGCCTCCGGGCCACTCGTGTCCCTGCCCCTGCACCACGACGGCCGAGAAACGGGGCGGGTCGTGCTCGTCCCAGAGATACCTCGTCGACCCGTAGCTCTCTTCGGTCCGCACCGGGGCATAGGGGAGTCCCACCGACTCGGCCCACCGCCCCAGCGTTTCGAAGACCGGAGGGATGTCCCGCGCCATCCCCCAGGGGAGGGTGGTCGGCCCCCCGCGGATCGGCACCAGCGGGTCGGAGTCCCCCATGATGTGCATCAGCGGTGCCGATCGTCCGGTCGAAGGAGGGAGGAAGACCAATCCTCCCGCCACCGAGACCCCGGCGGTCCAGTCGTCCGGGTGCTCCGCGAGGATCTTCCAGGTGAGCGCGCCGCCGTTGGAGTGTCCGACGAGGTAGCGGCGACGCGGGTCGATCGTGACCCCGCGCTCCGCGAGTTCGCGCAGGATCGCCTGGAGGAAGGCGGATTCGTCCTCCTGGCTCCGCGGCTCCCCCTCCTTGGGACGCCCGCTGTTCCAGATCCGCGGGTTGTCCCGGAAGCGGGGCGGACGCGACGGATCACGTGGCAGCGCGTCCGGCGCCACCACCACGATCCCTTCGCGTGCTGCCAATGCGCCCCACCCGTTCAGATCCAGATACCTCGGGCCCTCGGATCCTGCACCATGCAGGACGAGCACCACGGCGGTCGGCTGTGGGCTGTCGGCTTGGTCCGGCACCACCGCGTGCCAGCTCCGTTCGTGCCCGCCGATCAGGAGGGTCTCATCCCACCTCAGAGGAACCTCCAGAGCGAATCGACCGGGGTCGTTCGCTTGAACTCCCCGTACCGCCGGCAGGCGAAGTAGAGGATCACGAGTCCCACGGCCCACCCGGCGTAGAGCATCCCGTACCCTGTCCCGTGCCGGAAGCCGGCACCGAGGGCGAAGTACACGTACAGGTGGAGCAGGTAGAAGAAGAGCGCGGTGCTTCCGAACACCTGGAGCCAGTGGGCAAGTCGGCCAGTGGGCAAGTGGGCCAGGGCAAAGAGCAGTAGCAGGTCGAGTCCCAGGGTCATCCCGAGGAACGGGAGGTCGGGCGGGTACTTCGTGACGTTCAGGAACCCGATCCAGCCGGAGGACTCGATCCCGTGGATCGCTCCGAGCCCGGTGAATCGACTCAGGAAGAAGAGGCCGATCCCGAGGAGGCCGAGCGGGAGGGCGAGGACGACCGCACGGCTCCCCTCGCGCCGCAATTCGTGCCCGAACGCGACACCGAGGGCGGCGACACCGATCCAGGGGATGACGGGATAGAAGACCTGCACCATCCCCGTGCGCCCCGGGACATAGAGGAGGCGCTGGAGCCAGCTGAAGGGCTCGGCGGCGAGCTCCGGGGCAGGAACGAGGGAAAGGGTGAGGCCGATGCACGCCGCGCCGATCAGGGCGCTGATCCAGGGGCGGAGCCGCACCAGCAGTCCCGCGGCGATCAGCGCCACACCCAGGGCGTTGAGGACGCCGAAGTTGAGCCACACCTCCGTCGGGGTCCCCGGGACCGCCGCACTGCTCGGTGCGACCTTGGTATGCTGGCCCAGGAGCCAGGCGAGGTTCTCGATGAGGTGCTGGGCGAGGATCAGGACGAGGCCGCGAAGGGCGAGATGGCGGAAGATCCGACCGTCATCCCACCCCGCCTTCTGGCGCGCCGCGGTCAGGAGCACCACGCCGGTGCCGAGGAGGAAGAAGAACCCCGGCGCGGCGAGATGCGTCACCCAGCGGGTGAGGAAGGGGAGGGCGCCGTCATACGCGGGGAGGGAAAGGCCCCAGAACTCGCCGGGATGGCGGCCGGCGATGAAGTAGCTGGCGTGGTCGATCGCCATCAGCGCCATGACGAGGCCGCGGAGGCGGTCGATCGCGGGGATCCGGTCCATCAACACCTCATTCGGGGTCGACCCCCGCTGCGCTCAGGAACCGCTCGGCGAGCTGCTCGGTCCGGTCGCGGCGACGGCGCCGGGCGTCGAGGAGGATCGCCCGGACCTGGGGGATCAGGTCTTTGGCGCCCCAGATGAACCCGGTCGCCTCTTCGGCGCCGACCGAGTCGCCGACGTCGGCGCCATCGAGCAGCGCCTGGGCCGCCGCCTCGAGGAAGCGGGGGTCATCGCGGGGCGGGAGGGGGTAGCGGTGCTCCGGTGCCGGCTCTCCGGCCGCGTCGTCGTTGACGAAGGCGCGGCTCATTCCACTTTAAGGATGCCGACCGCGCCCTTGGTCGCGTCCGCGAAGGCGTGGGAGACGAACGGGTAGTCGCCGGGCTCCGCCGGCCGCACCTCGAAGATCGCCCCGCCGCCGACCGGAACGTTCACGGTCTGCACCCCCTCCAGCGTGGGCGTGGTCCGGGCGTCCAGGTAGGCCCGCTCGAAGATCCCTCCCACCACGTGGAATGCCGAGACCCGGTTGGGGCCGGCGTTCACGACGTAGAAACGCACCAGTTCGCCCGCCTTGGCCGGGAGCGGATGGCTCGCGTACTGCCCGGCGCGGCCATTGAAGGTGACATGGTCGGGGGCGAGGGAGAGGAACTTGGGCCAGTCGAGCGAGCGGGTGGCCGAGTCGGCGCCCGGGCCCGGCATGGTGTAGAACTCGCTCTGCACCAGCACGTACTCGCGCGCGGCGGGACGGGGACGCGCGGGGTCGACGATCACCGCCCCGTACATCCCGTTGGCGATGTGCGCCGCCGCGGGGGCGGTGCCGCAGTGGTACATGAAGGCGCCGGCGACCCGTGCCACCCAGCGGTAGTGGAGCGAGTCGTTCGGCATCACGTTCACGTACGCTCGGCTCGGCGCGACCTCGGCCGCGTGGAAGTCCATCGAGTGGGGCATCATCGCGCGGTTGATCAACGTGAAGTCGACCGTGTCGCCCACCGTGACGCGGAGCACCGGCCCCGGGACCTGCCCGGCGAAGGTCCACGCGCGGTAGCGCACCCCATCCGCGATGGTGACGACGGTGTCGAACATCTCCAGCCGGACCTTGTGAAGCCGGGTGCTGCTCCGTCCCGGCGCGGCGGCCAGGATCGGGGCAGGTGCTTCGGTCGCGCCGATCGGTGCCTCGCCGTGGCTGACGTTTGCGGGGGAGGTGGTCGGCGCCTGCTCCTTGGCGGTGGCCTGAGGGTCGGACGACGGTGAGCACGCGAGCAGCAGGAAGCTCAGGATGAGCGGGGTGCGCATAAGGACTCCTGGTTGGGTCACGCCGGGTCGAGCACGTGGATCACCCGCTGGGTCATCATCCCCTCGATCTCCGCTCCCCACGCCTTCATATGGGGTGCGACGATGTGGGCCTCGAGGGCGGCGGGGCTCGCCCACTTCTCGACCACGGTCACCACGTCGTCACCGACCGGGGACTGGAAGCCGAGGAAGGGACCGTGATCGACGGCGGGACCGTACTCGAGGCATCCGGCCTCGGCGCGGACGAGGGGGGCAAGGGCGCGGAAGCTCTCGAGGAACTTCGCACGGGTGCCGGGATGAAGATGAAGGAAGGCGATGACGTGGATCATGATGGTCTCAGAACTGGAATCGGTCGTACCGGAGCACCTTGAAGTCGATGGCCAGCAGGGTCATCGACCGCGCGCTCCCTCGCGCCGCCGGCGCGCCGCGGGCACGGACAACGACCACGCCGAGGTCACCGAGGTTCACGATCCCCTGGAGCGGGAGGGAGTCCGTGGCCGCCTGGCCTCCCGCTTCGGCCAGCGCCATCAACACCCCTTCACAGGCGGCAGCGTCCTCGAACGGCTGCACGCTGTCCGGCTTGACCGCGAGGAAGGGCTCCCAGGGGCTGCCGCTCCCCGCGTTCGCCGTCGCGCCGTGCAGGCTCCCCAGCACGGTCGCCCGGGCGAGCTTCGGCTCCGTGCCGCAGCCCGCTGCTTCGGCCTGTGCCTCAAGCGTCCCGGCCCCGAGCGCCAGGACGGCGATGGACAGTACGGACGAACGGATCAGATGCATCCTCACTTGGTCACCATCTCCGCCCGGGTGTCGGCGTTCCACATGTTCTGGACGATCTCCCAGCTGGTCGCGGTGCGGCGCCAGGTGACGATCGACTTCCCTTCTTCCTTCTCCTCCCCTCCCGCGGCGGTCGGGATGCTCCAGGCGTAGTTCGCCTCCTCCACCGCGAGGTCGCCCGAGATGGTGATGGTCACCGGTGTCATCGTGAGGGAGGGCTTCATCGGCCAGAGGGAGGCCCAGAAGGCTCGGATCTGCTCGCGCCCGCTCACCCGGCGCATCCCCGGTGGGAGCAACACCGCATTCTCGGCGTACAGCGCCCCGATCGCGGAATCGTTCTGCGCGGCGATCGCCTGGTTCAGCGCATCGACCTGGGCGCGGATCGCCTGTTCGTCGGCGGCGGTATCGGTCGAGGGGGGGACGGCGGGACAGGCCGCGAGGAGGAGCGCGGCGAGGAGTGCGGGACGGGGGAGGCGCATACGGGCTCCGGAGACGGGAAGGTCCGCGACGTGGGCGCC
>Ga0315910_10003267_pt1 | contig 13888 bp, 9 predicted proteins | sample EdamamesoilMG_FD_204470 | JGI IMG/M metagenome (GOLD analysis project Ga0315910, IMG submission 204470) | Garden soil microbial communities collected in Santa Monica, California, United States - Edamame soil | ecosystem: Environmental > Terrestrial > Soil > Garden | place: USA: California...
TTGACGGCGTGTCCGCGCTGTACGGGTCCGATGCTGTCGCCGGCGTGATCAACTACATCACGCGCAAGCGTTTCGATGGAATTGAATTCAGTGCACAGTATGGCGCGGCCGAAGACTACGATGCCACGTCCGCCAACATTACCTTTGGCAAGACATGGAGCAGCGGTGGATTTGGTATCACGTATTCTTTTGGTGAGAACTCGCCGCTCTACAATAAAGATCGCCCCTATACGCTTACGCGCAACTATCTCGACGGTGGCCGTCTCACGGGTCTTGCGTGTGAAGGATATAGTCACGACACGGTGGGCACTGGCCCGGCACTGCGTCGATTTGTCGTCACGGCAGGTCAAACCGCGTTTGTGGAGCAGACCAACTGGTGTGCCGCTAACGGCTACGCCACGCTCAGTCCGGCGCAGGAACGACATGCCGGCTTCCTAACGTTCTCGCAGGACTTAACCGATACCGTCAAATTCGACATGAGCGCGTTGTACTCGACGCGTTTGACCATGCAGGATTTCGGCCCCTTTACTGCGACTGCGACGGTTCGCAGTACCAATCCGTATTTTCGGTCGCTGTCCGCGTTCGGTATACCCAACACCACCGCGCAATCGGTGCAATTTAGCTATGGACCGGTGCTCGGTACCACCGCGTCGAATGCCGAGACGACAGTCACTGTAGGGCAGGTTGCGCCGACGCTAACCATCGCGCTGGGAGAGTGGCAGGCTCGCACCAACTTCGTTTATGGCCGCAGTTTGACGAACTTGGATCAAGCCACGCTCGATACGACTCTGCAAGCCAGCTATATCAACAGCACAAACATAGCGACAGCGATTAATCCCTATGACATCGCCGCCACGCAAAATGCCGCACTAGTCAATAATTTGGTCTATACCTCCGTTAAGCGGGGCATTCAAAGTCTCTATCAAGCACAGGTGATCGCCGACGGCCCGCTGTTCGCCATACCGGGCGGCGATGTGCGCCTTGCTGTGGGCGGTGAGTGGGACAAAACCACTTTCAGTCGTCGCAATACCGATCCTGTCTACCATTGGTTGGGCCCTTACTCCGGCGCCTCCTCAAGTGAAATAGCGCTTTTTGGCGAGCTGAACGTGCCGTTCGTCGGCGCGCAAAACAGCATGCCGGGTATTCACTCGCTGACGCTGTCGGCTTCGGGCCGCTTCGACGATTATGAAGACTTCGGCAGTACATTTAATCCCAAACTCGGCCTGACGTACGAACCGCTCGATTGGATTGCAGTTCAAGGAAGCTGGGGCACTTCTTTCAGAGCACCGAATGCGGTGGACAAGTTAGGCTCGACCGGTGCCACGCTGCGATGCTTCGGTCAGACGTCGCTTCCGGGTTGCAGCACGTTTACGTTCGATTTGCCGCCGGGCTATGTGGCGCCGCCGGGCAACAACGTTTATCTTTATCTTTCCGGCGGCACAGTGCCTGATCTTGAGCCCGAGACATCGGAAAGCTGGTCAGCTGGCATCGAGATTAAACCGCCTTTTATTCCCGGCATGACGTTGACCGGTACGTATTACACCATCGATTTCAGCGAGAAGATCGAGATACCGCCGACTTCGTTCCAACAAACCTATCTGTACTTTCCAGAGACGTTGCAAATCGATCCTACACCGGCGCAGATCGTGGATTTCGCAGCGTTGTCTCCTTCAACGGGCGCTAGCGTCCTTAGTACCATCAACAACAACGGTTATTACACCGTCTACACGCGCGATGGACGTACTCAGAATCTGGGTAGCGTGTTAGTTGAAGGCGTGGATTTCGCGGTCAACTATCTGTATTCGACGGGTTTTGGATCGATCGATGCGAACGTGAATGGGTCATATCAGATCAAGAATGAAACGAAGCTCAGTTCGATTGCGCCGTCTCTCGACACCTTGGCTGCCAATACTTCTCGTTTGGCTCTGACCTTTGGCGTAGGTGCAAATATCGGCGACTTCCGTGCACAAGCTACGATGCAACATCGATCGGGATACAAGCTCGAACCCTCGGCGAGCCGTGTACCGACGCAGACCAGCGTCGACGCCTTCGATCTTTACAACGTGTCGTTCGCGTACAACGTGAATGGCGATAGCGTTATGACGAAGGATCTGTCGTTCACGCTGACGGTGAACAACGTACTGGACGAAGAACCGCCGATATTGTTAACGACCACCAGTACTACAGCGAATGGATCGACATTGGGTCGGCTGGCTCAGTTCGGGATTGCCAAGAAGTTCTAATGAGAATTGCCGCGAGGGGCGTGTCATGTGCAGCAACCCGGTTCGATGCAAGCATGGCACCGTCGCAGCGAAGCGCGCTGCAGTCGCGGTCGCTTTCCTGGGCATGGCCAACGCCGGTATGGCGTTGGCCTATGTCGGGCCGAGCTTTTTGCGGATAGCTGACGAGTCGGGTACTTGGCACAGCGAACCCTATAAGAACTCCTTCAAAGTGGATGGAAATTACTGGCATGGTCGGCCGCTTTCACATCGTCGACCCGGAGCGTCCGGCCATGTGTTTTCCGGACCTTTCAGCCCGCGTCAAGGCGCTGGCAAGTTAGTCGTTGCGATCGACAAGGACAGTCCCGCATTGACTCCATTGATGGATAAATGCCTTAAAAAAATGCCCATTCCAGAACTCCTCTATGCGGAGTCCTCGGACCGAGCGCGACCGTCCGGCGAACTCGGCGATCGTCCTGTGGGGATACCCGAATACTACGAATATAAATTGAAAACAGTGCAGTTCAGCGAATGCCCCGTCGTTCCGAGTGCTCCACAGCAAGCGATCGTCATCGCCTTCAATGACATCGAGCGGCTGAACTACCACCTAAAAGAGAACGTCGTCGACGTGAAGTTCGAACCCAAGGTCATGGCACCAGCATTGCCCGATGCCCGGACTAGATCCTTTGTAGTGACATGGTTTGCCGTGGCGCACGACATTAGCGACGATCAATGTCCCAGGATGAACGAGAAGCCCACCGAGGATGACTATTACGCACTGGTATCCAAGGAGGACGCGGAGATCGAGCGTGCGCAATTGGCGAGTAAAGGCGGAGTGAGTTACCTGAACGGTCAGATGGGTTTTCGCGGTCCCAATAGATTGAATGTCACAATGTTACCCGGCATCGTAAAAGATCCCGGTAATGCCGAACCGCAAACGAAACTTGCGCGCGGGCTCGATCTCGATGGCAATAACGGCAGTGGTACGCCGCCGGCTGGTATCTGTAAGCACCGGAATTTTGCGTCGGCGGACGGTAGGACCGGCATAGATAATCAACTTTATACGGTGCAAGGCTGCACGTCTTCGTTTCAGGGCCACAAGGGGTTCATGCAGCAGTTCTCCAATAATCAGCGGCGTGATGGTTCCTTATCGCCGCTGGTGCAGATCACCGACATCGATAATCCGAAGAACGATAACAGCGTGACCGTTACGCTTTTTTACAGTCTGGATCCGATGGCGAAGAATGCTGGAGGAGATCAAGCGCTTCCGGACTATACGTACCGGCTCACAGATATCCCCTCGTACACGCACTATTTCACCCGTCTGCGCGGACGCATTGTGAATGGCGTTGTGACGACGGATCGCGCGAAGGAGTTGCGGATGAATTTGGGCCCGTTCGGAGGTGAGGTGCAACTTGCCGATGCGGGTTTTCGCCTTGAGCTTGCGGCGGATGGGACGATTAAGGGCGTCCTGGGCGGCTATAAAGATTGGCGAGAAATCATCAGCATTCCAATCAGTTCGCAGGCCGAGCAAGTGCATCAGTTTCATGTACCCGGGGAGTACAACGCATTAAAACGCGCCGCCGACGGCATGAAGAACCCGGTCACGGGCGCATGCGACGGAATTTCGGTAGCGTATGACATCGAGGGCATTCCGGCCTTCATCGCGGCAAGCCCTTTCAAGCGCAATTAGCCGCCTTAACCAACCGCGAACAATCTCGTGCTCATGAAAAGCGCGAGTCGATTGCCGTTCAACGATTCCAATCTTGTGTGTCGAAACATTCGATCCTCACGCACATCTGGGTGCTCGTGCTGCGTAGATAAAATTTAACTTGCCAACCCAAACCGCTTTGAGCGATTACATGATCTTTCAATACCGCAATTTCGCAAGTGAAGTTGCGCTGAACGCCATCGCTGCAGGGGAAGTGAAATGAAAACTACGCGCCGTGAATTTGCATCGAATGCCGTCATTTTTCTGGCCGGTACTTATCTAACGCCTGCATTCGCGCAAGCGAAGCGTGAGCCCATTGTCGAAACGACGAACGGCAAGGTGCGTGGCTTTTTAAAAGACGGCGTCTACGCGTTCAAAGGCATTCCATACGGCGCTTCGACGGCGGGAGTCAATCGCTTCATGCCGCCGCAAAACCCGCAAGTATGGGCCGGTGTTCGCGATTGCTTGGAGTGGGGACCCATGGCGCCGCAAAGCGGCGCAGCGCCGGAAGCCGGCGCCGGTCAAGGGCAGAGTGATTTTCGTCTCTATTTTGGAACGAATCCGGACATGCCCTCTACAAGGAGCGAGGATTGCTTGAGTCTCAATGTGTTTACGCAAGGCTTGAACGATGGACGCAAACGACCCGTCATGGTCTGGATTCACGGCGGTGGGTTCAGCGCCGGTTCCGGCGCGGGCGCGCGCACTAACGGTACGAACCTTGCGGCACGGCAAGATGTTGTATCTGTTTCAATGAATCATCGCTTGGGCATCCTTGGCTATTGTCATCTAGGCGATTTTGATAACGCGTTTGCACACTCCGGCAATGTCGGACAACTCGATCTTATTGCTGCGCTCGAATGGGTGCGCGACAACATCGAGAAATTCGGCGGCGATCCGCATCGCATCATGGTGCACGGCGAATCGGGTGGAGGCGCCAAAATTGGCACGTTGCTGGCCATGCCGCGTGCAAAAGGGCTGTTTCACCGCGCTATCTTGCAAAGCGGCACTGCCAATCGATTACCGACGCGCGATGTCGCGGCGCAATGGACTGAAGAGTTTCTAAGGGAACTGCAGATCCCCAAAAACGACGCGAAGCGATTACAGCAAGTTCCACTCGAGCAGTTATTCGCGGCCGCAGCGAAAATGACCGCCGGGCGACCGCAGGGACCGGGCCGCGGGTTTGTTCCAACCGTGGGTACGACAGAGTTGCCGATCAATCCCCTCGAGGCAGTTGCGGGAGGCTCCGCAAAAATTCCGGTGATGATCGGTTGCACAAAGCATGAAGCCGGACTCGGCATGCTGACCTCGGGAACCGACCCTCGAACGCTAACCGAAGAGCAGCTCAAGGCACGGATTAGTGCGACGTCCGGTGCGAAGGCCGCACAAATCTTAGAGGGCTACCGCAAAAATCATCCCGATTACTCACCGGGCGATCTGCTGCTCAGAATCATGTCCGATGGCGCGCGCATGAGCGCAATCAATCTCGCGGAAGCGCACATCAAGGGTGGCGGTGCGCCGACATATATGTATCTGTTTGCTTGGGAGAGCCCTGTACTGCCGCAAGTGCGGGCAGGGCATAGCATCGACTGTACCTTCTATTTCGATAACACCGACGCTGTCGAAATTGCAAAAGGCAATGCAGGGGCAAGCGTGCTTGCCGCCGGAGCCAGCGCGGCGTGGGCGGGTTTCGCTCGCAACGGAAAGCCGACAACCCCCAAACTACCTGCATGGCCGCCTTATGCACTCGAGAAACGAGAAACGATGATTCTCGCTGCCAAGTCACATGTGGAGAGCGATCCAATGAAAGAAGATCGACTGCTCCAAAAGAATCTTGCTTGATACGACACGATCGCAACAGCTGACCAGAGAGTAAGGGAAGGGGAAGTAACATGATCTATCGCAATATGTTCCTAGCCGCGCATGCGGCCGCGCTGCTCATCGTGTCGAGTGCGTATGCGCAGCAGGCTCCATCGAAACCCGATACGACACTGCCTGTGGTGAAAGCACTTACCATGCTTTCAACCACCATCCCGAGCTCCGACATCGATCGCTCGATTGCCTTTTATACGAAAGGATTGGGGATGACAGTGCAGGGGAAGATGGAGATGGGCAGAGTTATCGAAGTGCCGCTGCTGTTCCCGGGTGGCGGGACCAATTTGATGCTGCAAAAGCCAAAAGCAGAAGGCACAACGCTGCCGGTTCGCGGGGCGCTTAGCCGAATTATATTAATGGTGCCCGACCTCAAAGCTTTGGAAGCGCAACTTAAAGCCGCGGGTTATCAACTTAAAGGCCCGATTAATGAGATGGCTCAATACAAGGTAGCCGTCGCACACGTCGAAGATCCGGATGGGAATCACATTGAACTAATTCAGCGACTTTAATAGTTGTTATCAGTCGATCTCGATCCCGGGCGTGCCATCCCGCATCTGGCCAATCAACGCAGAGCTGTTAAATCCGGCTGCGCGAAGTGTCGCGAGAACGTTTTCTGCGCCATCCGGTGCAACGGCAACCAACAGACCACCGCTGGTTTGCGGATCGCACAACAAGTCACGTTTCCACTCTTCGATGCGTGGATTAAGCGCGACTTCCTCGCCGAAACTGGCCCAATTTCGAGTTGCGGCACCTGTACGGTAAGGAATGCGCGCAAGGTCGGCCACGCCATCGATAAGCGGCAATGCGTCGAACCGAATGTGTGCGCGCAGCTTCGAGCCGCGGCACATCTCGAGGCCATGTCCTAGCAATCCGAAGCCGGTCACGTCGGTGACTGCATTCACTTGCGGAATCGAGGCGAGCGTGTGACCTACGGCATTCAAGCGCGTAGTCGATTCCACAAGCGCGTTGTAGAGTGCACGTTCACGCTGTTCGTCGAGCTTGCGACTCTTTAGCGCTGCGCTAATGATGCCGACACCGAGCGGCTTACTTAAGATCAACACGTCGCCCGCTTTGGCGCCGCTGTTACGTAGTACGCGGTCTGGATTGACCAGGCCGATCACGGCAAGACCATAAATAGGCTCTGGCGAATCGATGGAGTGCCCGCCGGCGACAGGAATGCCGGCCTCGGTGCAGATCGCGGTCCCGCCGGCGAGAATTTTGCGCACGGTTTCCGGCGCGATCTTGCCCAACGGCATGCCGAGAATCGCTAACGCCAGCAGCGGCTTGCCGCCCATGGCGTAAACGTCCGAGAGCGCGTTGGCCGCCGCGATGCGACCAAAGTCGAACGGATCGTCGACAATCGGCATGAAAAAATCAGTGGTTGCGACGATGGCTTGCTGTTCGTTGATACGATAGACGGCGGCGTCGTCGCCTGTTTCGATTCCCACCAGCAGATCGGGGAAGGCTTGGGCGAGCGGCATCCCGCTTAGCAGTTCGCGTAATACGGCGGGTGAAAGTTTGCAACCGCAGCCGCCGCCGTGCGCTAACGCAGTAAGACGTGTTTCGAAGTCAGCCATGTTCAATTTTCCGTGCCAATGCTTTTTAATGTCGCCGCGGCTAGCATCTGGCGCTAACCGGAGCAGCGAAGCACTATTACCCATCGAGAGAGTCCGTGCAAGAAACCGACAACCCGTTCCGACACTTGCCGCAAGTGCAACGATTGCTTGAAATGCCGGCTGCGAATTCGCTGTGTGTCGAATTTGGTCGCTTGGCTGTGACCAACGCATTGCGAGCGACGCTCGACGACGTTCGTCAACAAATCGGTAGCGGGGCGCTTACTAAAGTGCCCGATCTGCAGCTGATTCTGACTCGCTCCGGTCAGAAGCTGGCGGATCGACGTAAGCACGGTCTGCGTAGAACGATCAACGCGACCGGCATCGTGCTCCATACAAATTTAGGACGCGCTCCGATGGCGCCCGAAGCCGTTGCAGCGGTCGCGGACGTGGCCGCGGGGTACTGCAATTTGGAATTCGATCTTGCGACGGGCAAACGTGGATCGCGAACGCAATCGCTAGAGCCGCTACTGCAAACACTAACGTCGGCCGAAGCCGCGCTGGCAGTGAACAACGGCGCGGCGGCCATCTTGCTAGCGTTAAGTGCGCTGAGCAAAGGCGGCGAAGTGATCGTCTCGCGCGGGGAGCTGGTAGAGATCGGCGGCGGCTTCCGTGTGCCGGATGTGATCCGCCAGGGCGGCGCTCGCTTGGTAGAAGTCGGCTCTACAAACAAGACTCGACTGCAAGACTATCGCGCGGCGATAACACCCGATACACGTGTCTTGCTAAAAGTGCATCAGAGCAACTTTCGAACGATTGGCTTCACCGACGAGACCGGCATTACCGAACTCGCTGAATTGGCGCGCGAACATGGATTGGTTGTCGTTGTCGATTTGGGTAGCGGGTTGCTACAGGCTGCGCCCGGTACAACTGAACCAACGGTGGCGGAGACTCTGTCGGCCGGCGCAGATCTCGTTACGTGCAGCGGAGATAAATTGTTAGGCGGTCCGCAGGCCGGCTTAATTGTCGGCAAAAAATCAGCCATCGATCCGGTGCGCAAACATCCGCTATTGCGAGCCGTGCGACTCGACAAGATGTCGCTGGCCGCGCTCGAAGCAACGTTGATGTTGCATCGAGACACGCCCGAGCGTGTGCCGGTCTACCGCATGCTCCGACAAACCAAATCGATGCTTCAGCAACGCGCTGAGCGACTGCAGGCGATGCTGGGGGTTGGCTTAATACAAGAGACAGAAGCGTTTGCAGGCGGCGGTTCGCTACCCGAAGAACGCATCGCCAGCCAGGCCGTCGCACTGCAGCCGCGCGTCGGCGTAGAAGCGGCGGCGACGTTGCTGCGCAACCACAATCCCGCGGTAATTGGCCGCGTTAACGACGACCGTTTGCTGCTCGACATGTTTACAGTGGCGGACGAGGAACTGAGCGATCTTGCGAGAGCATTGCGGACGGTGCTGGAGTGACGCGTTTTGTCTTTAAATGCCTTACTGCCTGAGAAGTAGGTATGCATAGAGCGTCTCTAGGCGTGATAGGTCATGTCGATCATGGCAAGACCGCGCTGGTCCGCGCATTAACGGGGCAAGAAACCGATCGTCTTCCCGAAGAGAAGGAGCGCGGTATTTCAATTGCGTTGGGTTTTGCGCACTTGAATGTAGATGCGGACACCGAGATCGATCTGATCGACATGCCCGGCCACGAGAGTTTCGTGCGCACGATGATTGCGGGCGCCACCGGCATCGACGCCGTACTGCTGGTCGTCGCCGCAAATGAAGGCATCAAACCGCAAACCATCGAACACATCGACATCGCGGGATTGCTTGGCGTGCGCCGTGCCGTCATAGCAATCAGCAAAATGGATTTGGTGACGACCGAGCAAGCCGATATTGTCGCTAGGGAAGCGGAGCATTTGCTCAGTGGCTCCGGTTTGGCGACGGTGCAATGCGTGAGAACGTCGACGGTGCGCGACGAGGGCATTGACGAACTTCGTCAAGTCTTGAAAAAACTAGCTGCGAGTCAAGTCATGCGCGCGGCCGATGGCGTGATGTTCCTTCCGATTGATCGCGCTTTTAGCATCGCCGGTCATGGGCCGGTGGTCACGGGAACTCTCCGAGGCGCCAATGTGCAACTCGACGATACATTGGAGTTGCTGCCGGTGCGACGAACGGTTCGAATTCGGGGAATGCAAGTTCACGGCAAGCCGGTCGAACTAGCGTCACCGGGTCAGCGCGTCGCGCTCAACTTACGTGACGTCGAAGTAGGTGAATTGAGTCGCGGTATGTCGCTGACGGCTCCCGGCTCGGTGGTGCTGTCCGATTGGCTCACTATCTCTATTCGCGCGGTCGCAGATACTCAGCCACTCACTAACGGAACGCGACTGCGCGCGATGTTGGGTACGGATGAATTTGAAGTCCGGCTGCGTCTTTTGGATTGCGACGCGCTCGAATCGGGGCGCAGCGGTTTCGCTCAACTGCACTGCGTCGAACCGATTGCGGTACCCGCGCGCGAGCACGTGGTGCTTCGCCTAGCGTCCCCACCGCGAACCATTGCCGGCGGCAGGATCTTGGAGCCTTCGACACGACGTTGGCGTCGAAATGACCCGGCCGTGTTGCAGCGACTTCAAGATTTAGATTCCTTGAGTACAGCAGAGATGATTGCGGCGGAAGTTAAGCGAGCGGGAGCCGTTGGCACAACGTTGCGGCATCTCTCCCAGCTCTCTGCGCTCGCTGAACCGTCGATTGTCAAGCTACTTAAAGCATCTCCGATCGTTGTGACGCCGAATGTGGTTGTGTCGAAGGCGAGCCTAGATACGCTGCTTACGCGGATTCCGTCACTACTCGCATCGCACACTGGACTCTCGCTCGACAAAATACTCGCTAGTCTTCCGTTCACCGGCATTGCCGTAATGTCAGAGGCGCTTAGGCAGCTTTCAGGACGGGGTGTGATCCGTGAACGAGGTAATCAATTCTCGATTCCCCGGCCCGATGAGGATCAGGTGCGCGCCCGCGACGAAGCGGAGCTTGCAGTACAGATCGGCGAGCTGCTGCAACGTAGCGGGCTGACTCCGCCGCTGCCTGGAGAAATCGTTAACACTCCGCTTGCGAAGCGTGCCGTGGATCGTCTTTTGCGCGGACGAATCATTGTGCGCGCCGTTGATCGGGCAAAAGGCAAGGAGCTTTTGTTTCATCGGGACGCAATCGAAGAGGCGCAACGCAAATTATCTGCACTCTTGGCGCCGCCGGGACTGCTCGTGACGGAAATCGGTGCGGCGCTTGGGCTCTCGCGCAAATTCGTGATGCCGCTCTTGGATCATCTCGACACGATTCGCTTTACACGCCGCATCGGCGACCGTCGGATTCGCGCTTGAATAATTCATTCTCCGAACTTTCAGGGGGCAATGCCGGTATTCTCGGCCAGATTACATAGCCAATGACCGTCAAGCCGGCGCGCTCGCTTGCTATGATCTCGGGTGCAATTGCCTGTTCCACTACGCGCGGTATAACGCTCGACTCACCCCTAGAGGCTCGAGGATGAGACCACTTAAGAATTTGTGCGAGGTCGTTGTGATCGGCGGCGGCATTGCCGGGCTCTCTGCTGCACGTCACGCCGCACGCCTTGGTCGCTTGGTCACGCTGTTCGAAGGAACAGGGATGTATGGCGGGCAAGTGGCAACGACCAGCGAAGTGGACGGCTTACCCATTCCCGGAAAATTTTCTGGCCAGGATCTGGCGATTCATTTATTGGAAGACGCGCGCAAGGTCGGTGTGCAAGTCATTGAGGCCAGCGTTTCCAAAGTTGAATTGGATAAGCGCTTGACGCTGACCGATCAAGACAACAAAACCTACCATCCCGGCGCGCTTATTGTCGCGTCGGGTGCGTCATTGCGCAAACTCGGTGTCCCCGGCGAAGAGGAATTGATGGGTCGGGGCGTCTCGCATTGCGCGACGTGCGACGGCGGATTTTATCGCGGCCAAGACGTTGTGGTCGTCGGCGGCGGCGACAGTGCAGTACAAGAAGCGCTTGTGCTGGCGAAGACGAGCCGGCGTGTGATCATGGTGTGCCGCAGCCCGCTTAAAGCGAAGCGCGCCTACGTCGACAAGCTTGCCGAACGGGAAAATCTTAGCTTTATTTGGGATAGCGAGGTCAGCGCGATCCTCGGTACGGAAGGAGTAACGGGCGTTCGATTGCGCAATATAAAGAATGGCGCCGTCTCCGACATCGAATGTCCCGGCTTGTTTCCGTTTATTGGCACGACGCCGAACACCGATTTCGTACCTGCGTCTTTGTTGACGGCGACCGGGCATGTCGACACGCGTCAAGGATTTGCGACTGACGATGCACGTGTATTTGCTGTCGGCGCGGTCCGGGCCGGATATGGCGGCAATATCGTCGAAGCCATGGCGGAAGGCGTCAGTGCGGCCGAAGCGGCCGCGAAGTTGTTAAGCTGATTTCCCGGCGCAATTCGCGACCGGTTTCTGCTGTACTTGGGATGGTGATTTTCTTGCCCCATCCCTATTATTGACCACGCGCAAGTTATTGACGGTTTGAAGAATTGAGGAGTCGGCGATGACAACGAAATCCAGCGATGGACAATACGAAGTCGTATGGCCTTGCGGTGAACGCAGGCTGAAACAACGTCCGCTGGCGAAGCGGCTCGATACGCTTCAGGGCAAGACCATCGCGCAACTCTGGGATTATCTCTTCGCCGGCGATGAAGTGTTCAAGGCGCTCGAAGAAAAGCTCAAGGAAAAATATCCCGACGTGAAGTGGGTGAGCTGGCGCGAATTCGGCTCGACACATGCCGTAAACGAAAAAGAATTGCTCGCCTCGCTGCCGCAACGTTTTAAAGAACTGGGAGTCGACGCCGCCATCTCATGCATGGCGTGTTGAGGCAGTTGCACGCCCGCCGTGTTGCGGGCCAGTGAAGCGTGCGAACGAGCCGGATTTCCGACTTCGTCTTTAGTCTGCGAGGGATTCATGGGCCAAGCCGCCGCCACGTCGGTGGGCCTGGGCATGCCCAATCTTCCCGTAGCGATGATCGTCGGCCACACCGGTGCACAGAGCGTCGAGGAAATACGCGAGAACGTATTTAACGTCACCGCCGCCCAGGTGATGGACAATCTGCTGATACAACCCGATGAAGTTGTGCTACCGCCGGAGCCGAAGGCCCGAGACATTGTGTTCCGCGGCAATTTCGAAGAGGTGAACGAGTATTTCAATGAGCGCGATTGGAGCGGCGGTCTGCCGATCGTTCCGCCGACGATCGAGAAGATCAATGAGTTTTTGAGTTATACCGATCGCAAGCCGGACGAATCGCTAGGCATTGTCCTGCCGGAAAGTCGTGCCGTGACTATTTGGTCGCTTGCAGTAAATGGCGTGATGGCCGGTTGCCGGCCCGAATACATGCCAGTTCTGGTGGCGCTGGGTGAAGCAATGGCGGATCCCATTTACGGCGTCGAACACAGCGGCAACACACCGGGTGCAGAAACGTTGATTATCCTCAACGGGCCGATCATCAAGGAACTCAAGTTCAACTATGAACAAGGCGCGATGCGCGACGGCTTTCAGGCGAATACGTCGGTGGGGCGCTTCTGGCGATTGGCGTTGCGCAATATCGCCGGTTTCCTGCTGCACAAGACTGACAAAGGAACGTACGGCAACTCGTTCCGCGTGGTGCTAGCAGAAAATGAAGATGCGATCGCAAAAGCAGGCTGGCAACCGAACAGTGTCGACATGGGATTCGCGGCCGGTGACAACACAGTGACCATCACGCGATTAACGGGTGGTGGTGTGCTGCCATCCGTCACCGGCAACACGCCCGAAGCGATGATGCCTTACCTTGCCGACGGTGTGGCTAAACAAACCGGCTGGGAAATTGCGTTCACCGTCGGCGGGCTCGGGATCGGTACGTTGCGTCCGATCCTCATCCTAAGCCCCATTCTTGCGCAGACTATCGGGAAGGCGGGTTGGAGCAAGGACGACGTTAAGCGCTATCTCTACGACCATGCACGGACGCCGGCGTGGCGCGTGGAGACGATGATGGATAAATGGGTGGACTTTCGCATCAACGGGCTGCAGCGCCAAGTTAACCTGGGTCGGTTGCCGAAAGCATTCCATGAATCGGACGATCCGAACCGGATGGTCCCCATTGTGGTTAAGCCGGAGGACTTCGGCGTGCTTGTTTCCGGCGATCCGCTGCGAACGAACGCGTACAGTTTCACGCATAACGGACATCTCGGCTTCCCGGTGGCAAAGAAGATTCACGTACCAAAGGATTGGACTGCACGATTAGCGAAGCTACGAAATAAGCCTTAGAAACGCGACGCTCGTGACAGGATGTCCGAGTCGCTTCTTATTAGGTACATGGATGTACCCGCCGCGTCTTCGTGGCGAGCTCACGCTGAAAGTCGCGCCTTTTAGCGTGAGCCACGGCGCTCGTGACAGGATGTCCGAGTCGCCGATCAAATGCATGGCGGAAGCGGATGGGAATCGAACCCACCGCCCGCTGTTCGCGGGCCGCTGGT
>Ga0315910_10003268_pt1 | contig 13887 bp, 11 predicted proteins | sample EdamamesoilMG_FD_204470 | JGI IMG/M metagenome (GOLD analysis project Ga0315910, IMG submission 204470) | Garden soil microbial communities collected in Santa Monica, California, United States - Edamame soil | ecosystem: Environmental > Terrestrial > Soil > Garden | place: USA: California...
GACCTTCTCGGCTCTGGCACGGTCGGCAATCACGAGATCCACGAGCTCGACGCGCGAGGCGAAGCGCGCGTGCGCCGCCGTGCTCGGCAGCGCCGGCGGCAGATCCGAGCAACCGAGCGCGCCGGACAGAGCGGCCGCGAGCAGCGCTGCCAGCGTTCGCCATGACGGTCGTTGCACGACGGGTGGTACTCCAGCGCTACTTTCGGACAAACAGCAGGTAACCGCACGTTCGAGGGTGCGTCAAGCTCGGGGCCTGCTCGCGTCAGAATGCATTGAGCCCGAAGCCCGCGCTCGGCCCGGAGAGGTAGAGACCGAGCTGGTGCTCTCCATGCACCGACGTCTCCTCGAAGTGCACCTGGTAGTGCTGCCAGCCGAGCCAAATCGAGAACCAACTCGTGATGAAATACTCGCCGGTCAGTGCCCCCCAAAACGCGAGGTCGGACGAAACGCCGAAGCCTCCGAAATCGAGATGCGTTCCCAAGCGAAAATCACCGAGAGCAAGCTCGGTCCGGACCCCCACCACGGGATCCACCCAACGGAAACGCCCGGCGGCGTTCGTCGGTTCGCCCGCCTCGAGCTTGACTTGGTTGTAGCGCGCACCGGCGAGCGGCGCGACGAGAAACCGGTGGGTGCGCGTGCTGTTGAGCGCCCACGGCCCGAGCTCCCACATGAGAATGGCGCGCCCGACGAAGCCCGAGCCGTCGAACGCAATCTGCCGCGATTCGTCGCTTTTCAGCCGCAAGGTCTCGCCGAAACCGACGCCGAACACGTCGATGCGAGCGACGATCGGGCGATAGCCGACATCGAGCATACCGATGACGATCCAGCTCACCTCCGTCTCTGCCTCCACGACGTCGGTTTGCGAACCTTCGACCGTCGCGGAGCTGTCCAAGGCGAGAAGCGGCAGCCACAGGGGCAGCACGAACTTGAGACGAAGGCGGCTTTCCTCCTCCACCGCGATCGACGGGCTCGCAATAGCATCCTGATCGCGTGCCGCGGCGCGGGCGTTGCCGAGCCACGACGAACCGAAAATGAGAGCCGCCCAAAACGCGGAACGCATGCGTGCCCGGTGCGCGGAGCTGTCTCCGAACGAGGTAGCGTCCCCCTTCTAGCGCGTCAAGCGTCGGGCGCCTCGCATCTTCGTCGCCGCGCGCTCGCCACGGATCGAGGTCGATCGGGCCTTGACCTGAGGGACCGGCGTCACTACGGTTGCCTCGAGTTTCTCGATGGAGGTGAGTCGGTCGACAGGACGAGTCACGCGCTCGGCGCTCAAGGGGTTCGTTGCGTTGTGCTGCGCTCTCGCCGCTTCTCTCGTCGCGCTGCCTTCGGCCCACGCCGTCGAGACGGCCGACTTCGGCAACAAGCCGTACAAGTGGGATTACGTCTTTCCGCTCTGGGGCAAGGACCTCGCTAAGAAGGGCGTGCTGTTCCCCTACCCCTTCGGCGTTGGCATCACGTACCTCGAGGCCGTGCAGCCGATCGACGTGAAGAACCTGCAGGTAGCGGTGAACGACAGCGAATTTGCCGACGTGAGCCGGTTCGTCAAGTTCGAGAGCCTCGATTCGAACGTCCAGGCCACGAACCTCAGGTTCGATCTCTGGGTGCTGCCGTTCTTGAACGTGTACGGGCTCGCGAATTACCTCATTTCGGCTGAAGGCGACGCGGTCCTGTCGAAGCCGTTTCCCCTCCGTGCAGGAGCGACGCAAACGGGCTACGGCGGCGGCTTCGGTGTCACGGGTGCGTTCGGGTTCTGGGGGTTCTTCGGCGCCGTCGATGCCAACTTCACCTGGAATCGATTCTCGAACCTCGATGCTCCGGTGCGCACGTTCGTCATGGCTCCGCGCATCGGCAAGCGCTTCAAGCTCAGCAAGACTGTCTCTCTGGCGGGCTGGATCGGCGCCATGCGGCAGGATGTACAGGCGGACACCTCGGGATCGCTCAAGCTGAGCGACGCCGTCGGAAAAGACAAAGCAGGAACGGTCGAGGGCGAAATCGCACGCTGGTACACCGGCCTCAGCGCCGCCGACCGCGCCACGGTGAGCGACTTCGGCGGTCGGTTTCCGACCGGCGGTGGGGATCCGACCATCCACTACAAGCTCGACAAAGCGCTCGCCAATCCGTGGAACGGCCTCATCGGGATTGAGGCGGACCTCCATCGCCGCTTCCAGATCCGGACGGAAATCGGCGTCTTCGGTCGCACGCAGATGCTCGTCGGCGTGAACTACCGCTTCGGCTTCATCCCCGACTGACCCGCCCGGCGGGCCTCGTCGCCTTAGTAGCGGAGGGCGACCGCGAGTGCGCGGGTCTTGCCGGCTTCGACCACGAACTTCGATTCGTCCCAGGTGGGAGCACTGAGGGCGTAGGTGCGATTGTTGGAGGCGCCGTACCCCTCGAGCGGCATCCCAAGCAGGTTCTTGTCCATCTTGCGATTGTCGTTCTCGTCGTGGTGGACCATGACGGCGTACGTGCCGGGCGCCAGCTTGTCGAACACGCAACGGGCGGAACCGTTCGCGACCTTCACATACCGCGTGATGGTGCCGGTCGCGGTGCGTGGGAATCCGACGCTAGACGTGTAGAGCCGGCAGGCGACCGTTCCGTTTTGGTTACGCAGCGGGCCGACCGTCGCCGAGATCGTCCCGGTGTCGGTAGCTCCTGCATGCGCCATCCCCGAGACCAGAAGCCCGCCGAACGCGAGCCGTAACCACCCAAAGAAAGTCCATGAAGCCATCGCTGCGAACTCGTGAATCTAGCATCGGCAACAAGGCCGTCCACGCGGGTGAGCGTCGCCTCAAGTCGAGACGATGTGCGCTAACGTGCGCCCGTTCGCGAGAGCGCTTGGATCGCGGCGAACAACGCATGTTTGTCGACGGGCTTCGGCAGGAAGGCGCGGGGGAGGCCGGCGATGACCTCGGCGCCGGGCGCGCGGTTGCCGCTGATCAGGACCATGGGCAGCGCGGGATGCGACTTTTCCAGGTGGCGGGAAAGCGCTTCGCCGTCCATGCCCGGCATGCTCAGGTCGCTGACGACACAGGTCACCGCGTGGGACGCCGCAACGAAGGCGAGCGCTTCGCCGGCATCCGCCACGGCGACCACGTCGTAGCCCTCCTCGGTCAGACTGCGGGCCAGCGTCCGACGGACGAGAGCGTCGTCCTCCACCAGTAGGATGCGGCTAGGAACGGCGGCATCCTGGCCCGGCGCGTCGAAACGCTGTCCGCCCGGGACGACGCTGGACCTGCTCGCCGATGGCGCGGCAATTCGTGGAAATGACAGCGCAAATGTGGTCCCCCGGCCGAGCTCGCTCACGAGCTCGATGGTGGCCTGGTACTGGTCCGCGAGCTTTCGAACGGTGGCAAGACCGAGGCCCGTTCCGGTGGCCTTCGTCGTGAAGAAGGGCTCGAAGGCGCGGGCCTGAGCTTCCTTGCTCATGCCACTGCCGGTATCGGCCGCGCGAAGCAGCAGGCGATCGTCTTCCACCGATAGCGTGAGGGACAAGGTGCCGCCGCCCGGCATGGCGTCCCTGGCATTGACCGCGAGATTCAGGAGGATTTGCTCGAGCCCGACGCGCGACGCCAGGCACCAGCACCGGTCCGCGACCTTGACCTCGACCGTGATGGTCGCCCCGAGGAGCCGGGGCAGCATCCTTCCCATGTCGGCGAGCACGGCGCTGAAGTCGACCGGCTCGTTCTCGGTGCTTCGACCGCGCCCGAACGTGAGCAACTGGCTGGTCATCAGGGCGGCGCGCGAGGAGGCGCCATCGAGGTCGTCGAGGAGCAACCGCGTCGCCTGATCTTCGGGGAGAGTGCGAAGCCTCAGCACGCTGACGCTTCCCATGATGACGGTCAGAAGGTTGTTGAGGTCGTGAGCAATGCCGCTCGTGAGATTGCCGACGAGCTCCATTTTTTGCCCCTCGATCGAGCGCCGCAAGGCCTCGTCTCGCTCGTTCGCGGACTTCTCCGCTCCGGCGTGGACGCGGCGCAAGGTTTCGATCGACGTGCTGAGGAGCACCGAGGTGAGTAGCACGGTGACCGTGACCGCAGCCCAGGCGTTCATCGCGCTGTACGGTCCCAGGGCCGGAGGTAGCAGACCGTGAACCTCCAGGTAGGCGACGACGCCGCAAAAAGCGGAGCTGAGAAGCGCCATCCAGAGCGCCGGCCTGCCCCCGACGACACCGCCAATCAGGAGGATGCAGACGGCGAACACCGACGCGATCTGGCCGTTCATCCCGCCGAAGAACAGGGTGGCGAACGCGATCAGCACCCAAAAAAAGGACGAGAGCGCCCAAGCCCCGAGCACCACCCGCCCACGGCGGACGAGCACGGCGACGATGCCGAGCCACGACAAGACGACCGCCCAGAATAGAAGCGTCACACCGAGCTGGTTCTCTGGATTCAGTAGCCCGGAGCCCGCCCCAACCCCGCAGAGGAGCAGCATCACGCCCGCAAGCCGGTAGAGCAGCGCGGCCTGGCGTGTCGTCTCGATGTCTTTGAACGTGGGAGCAGTCAGCCACGGGTGCATGCGTCAACGCCCTCGAGGGGGACGTACCGCAGCCATTCGGCGTCGTCTAACGCCCGAAACAAAGCAAGAGTGCCCTCCTCACGGAAGGCGCCCCAAAGCAAAAGGGCCTTCCGTTAGGAAAGCCCTTTCACTCGAACCGGGTGACCCGGCCGAACCGGTGGGTTAGACGCCGGTTCCGCGAAGCTCCGAATACTCTCCGGGGTTCTTGATGGTCGCGGCCGCGGTGCCGCCGCCCTTGAAGAGCGTCGTGTCGTCGTACTTGCCGTAGTGAGTGACCTCTGCCTGTCCGCCCATCGCCGGGAAGCCGTCCGCACCGGCCTTGACGCCGATGGCGTTCATCAGGTTGCAGAAATACTTGTTGATCGGCATCGTCGCGACGTTCGCGGGCGTTCCGACACCGTCGAGGTTCGTCGATTGCCCACCCTGGCAATCTTCCTCGCTGTGTCCGCGGGTGAGGTCGGCGGCGCCGCCTTCCACGTTGACGGCCTCGCCGGTCTTGAAATAGCCGCCGCAGCTTCCTGCCTGGAGGATCGGCATGTTGTTGAGGTTGTGGCTATTGCCGTCCGACAGCTCCTGGAACCAGCAGGTCGCGGTGTTGTCGAGGAGCTTCCCGTCACCTTCGTCGAAGCTGTCGAGCCGGCCGACGAGGTAAGCGAACTGCTGCGCGTACCAGTCGTCGATCGTCGCGATCATCTCGAGCACGCCGTCCAGGCAGGTGCCGCCCATGAACGCCGTGCCGATTCGGTGCGAGATCCCGTGGGAGTCCTTGTTCAGACCGAGGAAGCTGAACGTGTAGGTCCCGGGGAGCTTCATGAAGATCACGCGGTTCGCGTCGCAGATGGCCGACAGCACCGCGAGATCCAACATGATCGGTGTGACCTTATCCAGACTGTTGCCGGCACCCTGCACGGTCTGCGTGGTGAGACCGAGGCCCGTTGCCGTCTCCGACGTGCACTGGGCCGAAACGGTGCCGCCCGTCTCGTGCAGGAGCTCGGTCCAATCGTTGAGCCGCTGCAGGTCCGACGCGCTCATCGGGACGCGCTTCAGGGTGTCGAGGTCGTCTCGAACCACGTCGATGACGCTCTTGCCGCGGGCCACCGCGTAGGTGTCCGGAGACATCGGCATCCCCTCACCAAACAGATTCGTGAGGTTGTTGAAGACGGCCGACGGAGTCCCGACGCCCGGGAAGAACTGACCAGCCTCGTCCCAGGAAATGATGTCCTGGGTGTTGCTGGCCGAGCCGCGGGTGCCACCGATCTGCATGAAGAGCGGGGCACCGCCGTCCACCTGCTCGGCGCAGACGTGATCGAGCGAGCGACCCGTGGGCTTGGCGTCGAACTTCCCGTTGTCCGGGGTCACCGGCTGGCACGTGAAGTACGAGCCGCAGACCTGGGTGTGCGGGTCGGTCGTCTGGCCGTGGGTCCCGCCGAAGCTCCACTCGTTCATGGCGCGGATGCCGCGGGGCATCAGCAGCTTCGACGCGTACGGGGCGAGGTGCTTGAGCGTCGTCGCCTCGTAGTCGGCGGCGGTGAGGGCGCCGTGCGACTTCGTGGGGAACCAGCGGTTGGTGAGGCAGCCGTAGTGCGTGAAGAGCACGATCAGCCGCTTGGGAGTGCCGACGGGAACGGCCGATGCCTTGGCGGCACGCTCTGACACGGAGCTCAAGAACGGTGCTGCGACAGCAGCACCACCGAGGCCACGGAGAAAGAGTCTGCGGTTCATGTTCGTTTTCATGGTCGGCATTCCTTCTCAGTTCCCAACCGTTCGAAGACGGAACGAATCGGCCTGGGTGAGGTCGGCGAGTACATTGAGAATGGTGTAGCCGTCCGAAGCGAGCCTGAGGCTCAGCTCGTCGGCGACACAGGCGTCAGCGGGGTCGCCCACGCGTCCGGTCGCGAACTCGACCCACTTCTCTGCGTAGTGGTGCTTGGCGTCCGGCCCGGTGCCGAGCTCGGTCATGAGCTCGAGCGGCGTCGCGATCGTCTTGATGTTCGTGTCGCTGAAGACGACATCGGCCGTGGTGACGATGGGACCGGTGAGCGGGTCAACCGTCTGCCACTTGCCGACGGAGTCGTAGTTCTCCATCACGAAGCCGGCCGGATTGATGTAGCCGGCGTGGCACCCTGCGCAGTTCGGCGGGGCCGTGTGGGCCTCGGTGACCTGACGCTGGGTCGTGTAGTTGCCCGGGGGGATCGGCGTGTCGGCCGCTTCAGGCGGCGGGTCACCGAGCTCGACCGCGAGGATCTTCGTGGTGACGAAGGCGCCGCGGAGGATCGGGCTGGTGCTGGCTCCGGCAGAGTACGAGGCCAGGAAGCCCACGCGGGTCAGGAAGCCCGGCCGCTGGTTGAGGTCGAGCTCCACGCGAGTGAGCGCGGGGCCGTACCCTGCGGGATCGAGGCCGTAGATGGGGGCCGTGTCCTGGTTGACGTAGGCGACGTTGCTCAGGAAGAGATCCTTGAACTGGCCGCCCTGGAACGCGACCTCTTCGAAGAAGGCGTTGATCTCCGCCATCATCTGCGTCTTCACGTTCGCCGACCACAGGGGGTACTTGGCCGTGTCGTGCTCGATGTCGGCCCAGTGCGAGCCCTGGCGGATGTCCGCGTAGGTGCGGTGGTAGGCGGCGACGACCGGCCCGGCCTTCTCGCGCACCTGAACCATCCGCGTTGCCTGCGCCAGGATCTGCTCCTTGGTCAGGAGCTCGTTGGCGTCAGCCGCGGCGGCCAAGATGTCATCCGGCGAGGAATTCCAGATCAGGAACGAGAGCCTCGCCGCGACCTCGTAGGGAGAGAGCCTGATGCCCGCTCCCTCGACGTCCTGGGCGAGCTCGGGGAGCATGATGAACGAGGGCGACACGAGGAACGTGTACAGAATCGCCTCCGCCGTCTGCTCGGGCGTCCCCTTGGGGGTGAGATTGTCGAGACGCGTGAAGCTCGCGATCTCGGTATCGGTCAGCGGCCGGCGGAACGCCTTGCGACCGAAGCTCCTGATCGTGTCGGCCAAGCAACCCGCCATTGCCGGGTCGCACGCGATGAACTTGGACCGGTTGGCCCCGCCCATCACCTCGGTGGCGATCGCTTGGCCCGCCACCTGGTAGGCGTTCCACGCGATGTCCGTCAGGCTACCCGGCGAGTCGTCCACGAGAAGGAACGAGGGAGCGTTGTTGCCGGCAGCGGCCAGCGTCGTGACCCCGAGGAGCTCCTTGACGACGTTGTCGTACTGCAGGTTCTTCATGCGCTGAACCTGAGACGTTGCTGGGAGGCCGGGAACGCAGGTCGTGTCACCCGCGCTGCCACCGGTGCCGCCGATGCCACCGCCACCGGTACCGCCGGTGAGGGTGCCGCCCGTGCCGCCGGTCGGGGTGCCGCCCGTGCCGCCGGTCGGTGCGCCGCCCGTAGCAGAGGACCCACCCGTGCCCGAGCCAGCGGTGCCGCCAGTGGCCGAGCCACCACCGGTGTTCGAACCACCGGCTTCCGGCCCTGTGGCGCCGGTGCCGTTACCACCGGGTCCGGTTCCGTTGATCTCCGAGGCGCACGCGCCGAGTGCCACGGAAACCGCGCCTAAGGCGACCAGGTATCGCTTCTTGATCATTGGCTACGACCTCTCGTCGAGCGGAGCTTCGCTCGCCCACCTTTTCTGATCCATTTACAGGACCGAAATCAGACGAGTTCTTTCGCGCTCGGCGGTGGAGCATTCCAATTGGCGGTGAGAAAAATCTCACCCCCTTAAGAAAGCCTTGTTGATTCCGATACTTACAGGCTGATTTGCCAGCCCGCCTCAGTCGGAAAACCTCGTCTCGCGATAGGAAAAAATCGCTTGCGCGCGCTTGACGAGCTGCTCGTGACGCCTTGTTGGTACCGCCAGCGACGCGAGATCAGTCAAGTCTGCTGTCGAAACGGCCTTGTTCGAGCACAAACGCACAGCAATCTGCCTCTCGACACCACCCTCGCGGGTGGTGGTGTTGCACGGGCCGCCGAGCGACCGTCAAACTCGGCGCATCACGATGCCGTCGATGTCGTCTCTCGTCGTTCGCGCTGTCGCTCTCGTGCTCGTTCTCGGCTGCTCGGGGAACACTCCGGACGACACGACGCCCGTCGCGACCGGCGACGACCGCCTCTTCGTTCCCGAAGACTTGCCGCTCATGGAGCTCAGCGGCGAAGGCAGCGGACTCACGCTGATCGCGTTGACGCTGATCGACGGAGCGACCGGCGCCGAGCTCTACGCGGCGGTCCGCAACGACGACGCCACCCCGGCGTGCAGCGCCGGCATGATGACGAACTTCATCGACAAGAACGAATCGGTCGTGACGACGACGGGCTCGAACCTCGAGAGCGGGCGCTACTTTCGCATCAACGACGGCAGCAACGTGATCCTTCCGTGCGTCGCGCCGGGCCAGATCGCGATGACGGCGTCGACCGCGCTTCCCGAGTCCGTCGTGATCGCGGAGCTCGGACGGCTGGAGTTCACGTTCCCGGCCTTCGGCGTCGACGTCGTTCCGGTCGACGGGCTCACCGTGAGCAACGTGACGACCGTCAGCCGGAGCCCGGGGAGCGCGTACACGGGCACTCTGACCAACGAATTCGACAGCGCGGTGAGCGCCCCGAGCGTCGCGATCTACCCGGTGAATCGCGTTGGGCGGCCGCTCGGCGTCGCGACGAGCGCCGCGACGACCGACGTTCAGCCCGCTGCCAGCTGGAGCTTCGAGACCAGCACCGTGACCGACAAGGGCGTCGATCAGGTCGCCTACCCGGCGGCGACAATCCCGTTTTAGACACGTCGCAGGGGCGCCGGCGGGCCCGTCAGAAGTACGCCATCACCGTCAGGTTCAGGCTGTGGTCGTAGTCGCTGACCCCCTCGGGGGCAAAACGATTCCAGACGGCGTATTCCGCGAGAAACGACACGTGCTCGTGGAGCGCTACCTCGACGCCCGGCAGGTGCAGCACCTCTTGTACCTGGAGGTCACGGTAGCGGGCGACACTCAGGTTGTAACGGAGCGTGACGGGCAGAATCGCAAACTCGGTACCAGCGAGTAGATAAGTGTTGTCGGCGGAGCTCCGGCCCGGAACCGGCGGTGTCGCCGCGGGGTCGCCGGCGTAGGGAAAGGCCGTCACGTTCGCTCCGCGCTGTCGCAGCACCTCACCCCAGATCCCGAAGCCGCCCCACGTCAACTTCAGATCCGCCGCGAGGCGCTGCACCGTGTTGGTCTCGTTCGGGAGATCGGCGGTGAACGACTCTCCGGACAAGCCGAGCATGAGCCGCGATCGCGCGGAGAGCTCGAAAAATGGCTGAACGCGCGCCGCGAAGATGTTGCGACGGCGCGCCCCGGGGATCGAAATCGTGTCGCGACCGGCGAGCGAAGCGTTGGTATGGCCGTCGATGACGAAGAACTGCGCCCACAGCTCGGCGCCGACGAGCTTGCCGATCTTGGCCTCCAGTGAAACCCCGGAGTTCGGATCGAACTTCAACCCTTCGTAGACTTGAATATTGCCATAAAAGGTGTTGTCCCAGAACAGGCCGACTTGCTTGTAGAGCTTGCCTATCTTGAGCGTCACCGGCGCGAATTCGGCGAAGACGTAGGCCTGGTGGACCCAGGCCAGTCCATCGTAATACGCCCGCATTTTCTCGTTGCTGAGCCGCGGCTCGAAGTAGAGCCCGAACGCATCCCAGCGCGCCTGGAAGCGCAGATTCGAGTAGATGAGATACTGGTTCTCCCAACCATTCGTCGGTTGGTAGTAGTAGATCGCAATACCGCCGTTCAGCTTGACGCCCGGCACCCAGGCGGCTTTCTCCTCCTCGGGTGCGACGGGGGCGGCGGTGGACGGCGCGGCTTCGGTCGGTTCGGGCGCGGGGTCGCGACCCGGCACGGGCACGGGCGCGGCGAGGGCGTCGGCGGACCAGCCGCACAGACCAGCGCAGACCCCGAGGACGATGGCCCGCGAAAGAGATGGCAAGCCCGCACTATACGAGAGAACGTCCGACGAGGGCCCACAACTAGGCGAAATGCATCACGTTGCCCCAGCGCGCGGCGAGCGCGCGGCGAGCGACTGGTACCATTTCCCCACGTTGACTCGCGGCGCCGACCGTCCAAGGCTTCGGCCCATGACCTCATCACTCCGAAAGCTCCTGATCGATGGATGCCTGTTGGCCTCGGTTTCGGTCGCGATCGCGACCGGATGCGGCGATGACGACGACCCGCCGGCGACCGCCGGAACGGGCGGCAAAGGCGGTACCGGCGGCGCCAGCGGCGGCACCGCGGGAAAGGGCGGCGCCGCAGGCAAAGGTGGATCCGCGGGCACCTCCACGGGTGGCTCCTCGGGCAAGGGTGGGACCTCGGGAACGGGCGGCGGCGGTACCGGTGGGAACTCCGGAACCGCGGGCACCTCGACGGGCGGCTCCGCAGGCACGGTGGTCGGCGGACAAGGCGGTGAGGTCGCCGACTCGGGCGCCGGCGGTGAAGGCGGTGCGCCGGTCCTCGGCGCAACGTGCGCGGGCTACTGCACGACGCTGATGGCAACGTGCGGCGAGACCGGCGCTAACGCGCAGTACCCGACCGAGGCGCAGTGCCTTGCGAGCTGCGCGACCTTCCCGACCGACGTGACGACGGGCAACAGCCTCGGATGCCGGAACGACCACGCGGCGCTCGCGGCGACGGCTGGTGTCGACCCGCACTGCGACCACGCCGGTCCGGCCGGGCTCGGCCCCTGTGGCGGAGCGTGCCCCGCTTACTGCAGCCTGATGATGGCAGTCTGCGCGGGCGAGTTCACGGACGAAGCGGAGTGCCTCACGGCTTGCGCCGCCGTTCCGGAAGGGAATTTCTCGAACTACGTGTATCCGGCCCCCGGCGGCGACACGCTGAGCTGCCGTATCGCCCACGCCACCAACGCCGCCGCAGCGGAGGGCGCGAGCCGCATGTCGCACTGTGGCCATGCCGCAGGCGCCGCCCCTTGCGCGCCCTGAACGAGTGAATCACTCCTTCGAGCGCCGAGCCTGGCGCGCCGGACGTTGGTTCGGCGCGCTCGGGCTGGTCGTCGCCTGCGGCTCCACGGAGCCCGCTTCACCGGGCACGGGCGCCGGCGGCTCCAGCGGATCGGGGGGGTCCACGGGCAACGCCGGCGAGGCGGGTGCGGGGGGCGAAGGCGCGCCGGACTTCCCCTGTGCCGTGCGCGCCGCGATCGAAGCCAAGTGCCAGCGCTGCCACAACGACCCGCCGCGGAACACCGCGCCGTTCCCGCTCATGACCTGGGAGAACACACGCGCGCGCTACGGCACTCAGCTCGTCTACGAGGCGATGCTGCCGGCCATCGAGACGGACTTCATGCCGTTCATGGAGCTCGATCTCGATCCGCCGGTCCAGCCCCTGACGCCCAGTGAGAAAACGACGCTCGTCACCTGGCTCGAAGCAGGTGCGCTGCCGGTCACCGGCGAAACCTGTCCTTAGGGCACGTCGAGCGCTCTAGCCGTCGCACGGCTCGAGCAGCGTGATCGACCACGGCGCCGGGTGGTTGCAGGTCGAGGTACAGAACAGGGCGACCATCCAGGTGCCGGAGTCGTCGATGCCGGGGAAGGGCGCCATGGTTTCGTCGAGGAGCGTCCCGAGCTCGATGCTTGCGCCCGCGCTCACTTCTCCCGACCACCAGCCGATGGCGAGCTCCTCGAGGTTCAAGAACTCGGCCTCGAGGTCCGAGACCGACTCGGTCTCGAAGTGAGCGACGACCGCACGCGTGATCTGAGCGGGCGAGTACTCGTTGCCGATGGCGTTCGTCGTCATCTCACGCCAGTCGATGACGAGCGACGGCGTGGCGACGGGCACCGCCACCGGGCGCGCGCCCCCGAGCGTGACGGTGAAGTCGAGGTCCGTCGATTCGTTGGTGAGGAAGAGCTCGGTCTGGTCGGACGCCGGATCGAGGTTGAAGAGCGTGAGCATGCGCGTGCCCTTGCCGGCGGCGGTCCCGGTTCCCGCGGTCACCATGTACGTGTGCGTGTCCTGCGGGTACTGGTACTCGGGGTGCATGGTGTCGAACCGCGGCCAGAGCTCTTCTTCGGGCAGCGGGCTGCCGAAGACGTCGAAGCCGAGCAGGTTCATCGAGGTGTAGGCGTCGTCCGGGTAGGTGGTGATGGCGCCCTTGTTGGAGCTGAGCGGCAGGTTGTCTTGCCTGAGGTTCTCCTCGAGCTCCGCCGGCGTCATGCCCCAGAGCGAGATGACGACGTTGTCGATGTCGACGAGCGGATCGATCGGCCGCCCGAAGTAGTCGACAGTGACGGCGCTCCAGTCGAAAACGATGTCGGTCGCATCCTTCAGGCGCGTGAGCTCGACGGCGAGCGTGCTCGTCATCGTGTAGTTCGTGTCGTCGGTGATGGCGAAGGAGCTCTCGCACACGGCGGCGGTGGGTGGCGCCGCGTGGGGCTCGAGGTCGTCGCCGCAACCCGTGACGAGCGCGAGAACGAGCGCCGGCGCGCCGGCGTCGAAACGGCGGAATCGTCGCATGATCCGCACGATCTTACTCCCCGAACGGCGGGGGCGCACCGTACAGCGTCCGCCGGTGCTCCGAATAGCCGAGACTGTCCGAGGTCGAGACCTCGCGCAGGAGCTGTCCGGTGGCCGAAATCTCGTGGAAGACGCCGCTCGTCGAGTAGGTGACGAAGATGTTCCCGTTCGGCAGTTCCTTCACGTCGCCGAAGGCGCCCGAGCTCCGACCGCTCGAGTAGTCGAGCCGTTCGGTCGCCGTGCTGGTGGCGATGTTGAAGTCGAAGCCGAGGATGCTCGAGCCGCCGTTCGAGCCGTTGTTGTTGAAGATCAGCAGGTGGTCGGCCATCACGTGATGACCGTGCTGGATGTCCCATTCGATGTCGAAGGTGCTGACGGGGCCACCGAACACGGCGAGGAGCTCGGCACCGGGGTACGAGATGAGCCCGATCGTGCTCGTGTGACGCATCGAGAACGAGATCGCGTTGAGCTCCGGAACGTAGTTGACCTGGTTCGTGTGCGCGCCTTGCGAGTCGTTGATCTGCTCGGCGAAATCTCGCATCTGGTCGTAGAGGATGGTTTTTTCCGAGGTCTCCGGATCGAGCTCCATGATGTAGTCGGGCCCCTCCTTGCCGTCCGTGTAGCCGCCGCCGTTCTGCTGTTCCCAGTAGAGGACGTTACCGCTAGGGAGAAAGGCGAAGTCGTGGTTGCGGCCCGGGCAGCTGTACGTTTGCGGCGTGCCGAGGCCATCCATGCTCACGCGGAAGAGGTAACCGTCCGGCATCGCGTTGTTGAAGTTCCCGGCCCACATGTAGTCGCCGTCGACCGACATGCGGGCGCGGGAACAACCCGAGACCTCGGTGTCCGTCAGGTCGTAGGCCCAGACCTGATCGCCGTCCTTGTCGTAGATG
>Ga0315910_10003269_pt1 | contig 13886 bp, 11 predicted proteins | sample EdamamesoilMG_FD_204470 | JGI IMG/M metagenome (GOLD analysis project Ga0315910, IMG submission 204470) | Garden soil microbial communities collected in Santa Monica, California, United States - Edamame soil | ecosystem: Environmental > Terrestrial > Soil > Garden | place: USA: California...
CAGTCGCCGTAGGGCGTGACGATGGCTTCGAGCGTGGTGTCACCGTAGCCCGTGGTGGTCCCCGTCTCGCCGGCTTCGTTCATCACGACCCAGGGCAGCTGCGCTCCCAGCGAAACCCACGGGTGCACCAACACCGACCCGACCAGGGACGTAGTGCTCGTGAGCGACGACACGCCGCCGGGCTGGTCCGTCGGGGCCGACAGCTCTTCGAGCAGCATCACGCGTTCGGTCGCGCGCGCCGATCTCCCCGCGAGGGAGTTGGCGGCGCGGATCCCCTCCGAAGCTCCGTGCCCCGGTGAGTGGTGCGCGCGCGCCGAGCCGGCGACTACGAGCGCGCTGGCCATCACGCGCGTTGCGAGGCTGCACGCCTTCATTGCGCGACTCCGTGACACGCCAAACACTGCCCTCCGCGTTCGCGCAGCATCCACACGGGAACCCACGGCGCCTCGGTCATCGCGGCTGTCATCGACAGGGCAACCGGCTTCGCCTGCGCGGGGGGCAGCGCCGGCTCTTCACGGTGGCAGGTGAGGCACACCCCGGGCGCCGTGGTATCGCGCACGCCGGCATGCGCGGGCACGCCACGTTCGACGTCCGGCGCCAACACCGACAGGCAGCCCGAGACCGCAGCGGCCGCCAACAACAGGGTGAACAAACGCCCACGCATCGAGCCTGGCTGACTACGCCAGGCGCCCCCGCAGCGTCGATGCGGCAAGTTGCCGCAGCCGAGGGCTCAGGGGCGTGCTAAGGCCACGCCCATCATGCAGCTCCGCGCGCACCTTCTCGCCGTCGCCCTCGTCGTCCTCACCCTCCCGGCTTGCGGTAGCGAAGACAGCGGTGGTGAGGTCGGCGCTCCGTGCGTCGACGACGCCGAGTGTGCCGACGACCTGGCATGCGACATCCACGACGGCCGGGGCAGCTGCCAAAAGCCGCACGATCACTGAGACGAGCATGCTCCCCCTAGCGCCATCCAGCAGCCCTCAAGCGTTGCGCACGCTGCTCACGGCGCGCTGGGCGCTTCTGGTAGCGCTGGTGCTCATCACGGCGGGGCACACGTGGGCGCCGCACCTGCTCGGCGGCCAGTTGCTTGCCCCGTACATGGCGCTGGGCCTGGTGGCGTTGGCAGCGCTCGCGAACGCGTTCGTCACGCGGCGAGGCTGGGGCTGGTCCCCGCGCGCAGCCGGCATTCACCTGATCCTCGACGTGCTCGGCCTCACGCTGTTCTTCGCTATCTCGGGCGCCGCGCAGAACCCGTTCACGATGCTGTACTTCGTACCCATTGGGCTCGCGACGCTGTTGCCGCGCGGCTTCACCTGGGGGGTCGCGGGTGCAGCGCTCGTCGGCTTCGGCGCGCTCTTGTGCATCACTGCGACGACGACCGAATTGAGCGGCCACTTCTTGCACCACGTGGTGGGCATGTGGGTAGGGCTCGCCGTATCCGGAGCAACCATCACCCTCTTCGTGCATCGTCTCGCTGCGGCGATCACCCGGCAGCAAGCGGAGCTCGAGCGCGTGCGCGAAGCGGCCACGCAAGCTCGTCACCTCGCCGCGCTCGGCGGCCTCGCCGCCGGAGCTGCCCACGAGCTCGGCACACCGCTCGGCACCATCCAGCTGCTCACCGACGAGCTCGACGCACTCTCGGAGGCTGAGCGCAGCGCCGCCATCGTCAGCATCAAGAGTGAGCTCTTGCGCTGCAAGAACATCATCCACAACATGGCGACGCCCGAGCTCAGCGCGCGCCAACTCGAGGCGCTAGAGCCATGGCCGCTTGCCTCGTGCGGGCGCGACCTCACACACGGACGCGGCGAGGTTCGCGTGCGCTATGCCGGAGCCGGCGAGTGCAGCACCAACCAGCCCGAGCTCGTGATCCGGCGAGTCTTGAACGAACTGGTTCGCAACGCGCTCGACGCTTGCGACAGCGTGGGCCGGCGAGCTGTCGTCGACATCATAGTCAACGTAGAGCACCAGAGCGCGCGCATCTCGGTGAGCGACAACGGCCCCGGATTGAGCAATGCCGTGCGGGGCGGGCTCTTCGAAGCCTACTTTTCGACCAAAGAAGCGGGGCGCGGGCTCGGACTATACCTGGCGCGGGCGCACCTGCGGCAGCTCGGGGGCGAGCTCGAGCTCGGCGCCCCCGGCTCGGATGGGGCATGCTTCGTGGTGACCTTCCCGCTCGAGGCTCCGCTTCTCGTCTCGGCCAAGGCCGCGGAATGAGCGCAGATCCGAAGCAAACAGTCCTCATCGTCGACGACGACAAGAGCTTCTGCGCTGCCCTGGCGGCCGCGCTCCGACGCCGCGGCTTCGCCTCTGCCGTCGCGCACGACTATCCCGAAGCGCTGGCCGAGGCGGAAGCCTGGGCTCCCGACAAAGCCGTGGTCGATCTGCGCATACCAGGCAAGGGCGGTCTCGATCTGGTCCAGGCCCTGAAGAGCAAGTTCCCCGAAATCCAGGTGGTCGTGCTCACCGGTTTCGGCAGCATCGCCACCGCGGTCGAAGCCATCAAACTGGGCGCTCAGCACTACCTGACCAAACCGGCGAGCGTCGACGAGATCCTCGCCGCCTTCGAGCACAAGGCTCCGAACCCAGACGTCACGCCACCCGGCGAACCGATGCCACTGGAAGATCGCGAGCGCGAGCACATCGACCACGCCCTGAACGAAGCTGGTGGCAACGTCTCCGAGGCCGCCCGCAGGCTCGGCATCCATCGACGCACGCTGCAGCGCAAGCTCGCGCGCTGGCGCCCGAGCTGACCGCTCGCTGCGGCGCCAGCCACAAAAAAGAGGACGGGCACGGAGTAGGTGGGGGGGGACTGCTTCCGTGCCCGTCCGAGGCGCCGGCTTTCACCAGCGCCATAATCTGTGGTTGAGCGGGACCCCCGAACTCGGCGGGTCGAGAGCTCGCGTTTATCGGTCACGGCAGTGCTAGGATCGTGCCACTTGGAAAGGGCGTTCGAGGACGGCAGGACCGCGCAATTTTCGACGCGAATCGTCGAACCAGGCAACTGGGTCGTGTCGTCTGAAGCCGACACCCGAGACGCCACAGTCAGCCCTGGCTGCAGGTTCTAACGCAGGTCATGCTTCTGGAGCAGCTTGATCAGATACGAGCGGTCCATGCGCGCGGTGCGAGCGGCGAGCGAGACGTTGCCCTGCGCGGCCTCGAGCAAACGCTTGAGATAGCGCCGTTCGAACGCGTCGAGCACCAGCGAACGCGCCTCGGTGTAGCGCAGACCCAACGCGGCATCGGGAAAACTGAAGTCGTCTACCGGCGGCAAAGTAGTGGGCACGGGCAGCAAAGCTTCACCCATGGCAACGGTGGCCTCGACGTGATTGCGCAGCTCGCGCACGTTGCCCGGCCACGGATACTGCCTGAGGCGCTGCAGAGCGGCTTCGGGAAACACACTCTCGAGGGTCGCGTCGGAACCCGACTCGCGCAGAAAATGCTCGAGCAAGAGCGGCAGGTCGGACAAGCGCGCCCTGAGCGGCGGAAGCTCGATGTTCACGACGGCCAACCTATAATAAAGGTCTTCGCGAAACGTGCCGGTGTTCACCTCGGTGCGCAGCTCGCGATTGGTGGCGCTCACCACGCGTACGTCGACCTCGATCTCACTCGAGCCACCCAACCTGAGGAAGCGCTTGCGCTCGAGCACGCCGAGCAGCTGAGGCTGCAAGTCGAGTGGCAGCTCACCGATCTCGTCCAGAAACACCGTCCCGCCGTGCGCTCGCTCGAATGCGCCCACGTGACGTCGATCGGCCCCGGTGAACGCGCCTCTTTCGTGCCCGAACAGCGCGCTGGCAACGAGCGTAGGCGTCAGCGCCCCGGAGTCCACCACCACGAAGGGCTTGTGCCTGCGGTCGCTCAACTCGTGCACGGCTCGCGCCACCAGCTCTTTACCGGTGCCCGATTCGCCCGTGACCAACACTGGTACCGGCGTGGGCGCCACCCGCCGCAACGTCGCCATGATGCGTCGCATTTGCGGGTCGTTGCCCAAAAGGCCCCCGCACGACGGCGTGAGATGGGCGGCCACGGCACGCCGATCGCCACCCAAGAGCCGGATGCGCGAGCGCCCCAGCCTGAGCTCGGTGTCCACGGGGACGACCGCCGTCTTCAGCCCCACGCCGCCGAGCCAGGTGCCATTGCGCGAGCCGAGATCTTTCAGACCGATCCCGGTACTCTGAGCCAAAAGCTCGAGATGGAAGCGCGAAACCGTGCGGTCGGTGAGCACCAGATCGTTGCTAGCCGCCGTACCGATCGTCACCGAATCCTCTTTGGCTTCGATGGCTCGACCCCGGTCGGGTCCGTCGACCACCTCGACCCGAAACGAGCGCACCAGAACCCGCCCGCTGATATCCAAGGTGTGCGTGACGCTCGCTTGGTCCGTCTGCGGCTCGCGATCCATGTGGGCGGTATCGTGCCCCGAATCCCGCGCCTCCAAAAGCAGCAACTGCACCTGCGCCGTCCCCGAGGGACGCCGGAACACAACACCTGGCGGACCACGCCACGAAAACATAGAGGCAGCTCACGCGCGTGCCTACAAGGGGCCCCGCGGGCGAGCCAGGGACACGGGAAACAGGCTGAACTGCGGCTCGACGAGCGCCCGGACGGCCCTGACCAGCTCGGCTTCGTGGAATGAGCCCGGCAATACGCAGGTGCGAGTGCGCGTTCGAAACCTCGCCCAACCCTCCACGCCGCGACGCCACACGTAGACGAGCCGCTGCTCGGGCAGCACTCGGTTCAGGAGCAGGTGCACGAAGTCCGCAGGCTCTTCGCAGGCGTCGAGAAAACAAACCACGCCCGCGGGAGCCCGCGTGTCTGCTGCCTTGAGCGCAGCGCACAGCTGGTTCACCAGGCAGATCTCGAAGGTCTCGGCGACGTCCGTGTGCATGCCCGCAAGCGGTGGGCCCAACCAGACCAAGACCGGCCGCTGTACCGAGAAGTCGTCCCCGCTCGAATCAATCATGGTGTCGCTTGTCATCCCCGCTTGACACCAGGGTCCAAACGCCCTGGTTCAAGCGGCGGTGTTGCCGGAACGTTGCAAGCGACATGCCCCCACAGTGATCCGCACGAAGGCGTCGAAATCGCCGCGCCGCTCTGTAGGGTCGAGACGACAACTGTGGTGCGGATACGGCAGCGCGCCTGCCGTACAGCTACGACCTGGTCTTGGGTTCGTACGGCTCAGCTGGAAAGTAAGGGAGCTTTGGACCCACGGCGTGGCCCGCCGCAATCGGAGTGCCGAGCTCGTCGACCGAAAACACCGACTTCGGCAGCTGCAGCGATTCGCGCAGGCGGTCCATCGTGTCCGGGACGAACGGGTACAGCATGATCATCAAGCTCTTGAGCACGTAGAAGCAGGTGTAGAGAGCGTCGCGCCGGCCCTCGTCGGGTGCGCGATCGTCGTGCGGCTTGTACTGGGTGAAGAGCGAGTTGATGATGCGTGCGTAGTTCTCGAGCTCGAAGAGCATGCTCGGGTACGCAGCCTTCTCCATCGCCGAGACGTATCGCTGCACCATGCGCACGGTCGCCTGCTCTGGCTTCTCGAGCAGCTTGCCCTCGGGCACGCGTCCGTCGAACTTCGAAATGGCCGCAGAAATCGGCTTCTCGAAGGCTGCGTTCATGGGTCCCGCCAAGAACTCGTTGCGCTCGTCGAGCTTCTGGAAGTCGAAGTCGGAGGGTTTGTCGCCCAAGCCCAAGAGCGCCAGGTAGTAGCGCAACTGATCGCAGGTGTAGCCCTTGCTTTCGATGAGTTCGTCGCCCGAATAGAAGTTGCCGGTGCTCTTGCTCATCTTCTTGCCATCGGCGGTGAGGTGGAACGCGCCGAACACGTCGGTGAGCTGGAACTCGCCCGCCACGGGCAAGCGCTGTGGGTCTGCTTGCTGACCGAGCCAGAGCGCGCCCTGCATCAAGACGTAGAAGAAGACGTTGTCTTGCCCCAAGAATTGACGAACGCTCGCCTGGGGGTCGCACCAGTATTCACGATGCAAGGCTGGGTCGAGGCCCTTTCGCTTCAGGGCGAGCTGGCTGAACGAGATCGGCGCGATCAGCGAATCTGGCCACACGTACAGCGTCTTACCTGCCAGGTCAGGGTCGAGCGGTGGCAATGGAATGCCCCAATCGATGTCTCGCGTGATGGGGCGATGCGCCCATTCGTCGGCGACCTGACTCGTGAGCCCCGCGTCCGCCAGCAGCTGCTGAGCCGCGCTGAGCCCTGCCTTGCTTTCGAACTGCAGCACGAGCTGCTTGCCGGGCGCGTATTTGAACTTGTGCTGGGGCAGGCTCGCCTTGAGTGCCTTGTACTGTTCCTCTGCTGCTTGCTCGAGCCTGAGCGCAGGGCGCACCCGCTCCATGACGTCTTGGATCACGGCTTTGCGCCAGGTCTTGGCCTTGCCGTCGAGCCACTGCTTCAGCACGTCCGACACGGACCAGATGTCGAGCCACCAATGCACCGTGCTCTTTAGCTCCGGCGTGACGCCGGTGAGCACGCTCTTGGGGTCGATCACGTCTGCGGGCTCGAACTGGTGGCCGCACACCTCACACTCGTCGCCGTAGGCGCTCTCGTTGTCGCACTTCGGGTTGGGGCAACGGCCTCGCACCATGCGATCCGGCAAGAAGCGTCCAACCTGCGGATCGTACCACTGCAAGCTCTCGCGTTTCTCGAGCATGCCGTGCGCATGCAGTCGCCGCAAAAACTCCTGGCACAGGTCGCGGTGGATCTCGAAGCACTCAGGCTCGGACGTGCCGGTATAGATATCGAGTCCGATGGAATAGCGGTCGATGGTCTGCTTGTGCAGAGCGCGCGTGCGTTCTACGAGCTCAGCCACGGGCACGTTGGCCTTGATCGCAGCGACCTCGCTCGTCGAGCCGTGATCATCGCTGCCACAAACGAACAACACGCGCTCACGTCCAATCAAGAGACCGAGCCAGCGAGCCGTGATGTCGGCGGGCAACAGGGCACCCGCGACATGGCCCACGTGAACCGGACCGTTCGCGTAGGGCATGCCCGAAGTGACGAGTGCGCGGGTGGGCCTCTGGATGCGACTGATCACGTCTTTGACTGAACTTGGCGGACCTGGAACTGCCATCGGCGGCACGGTAGATTGGGGCGGAGCTCGGGCGCAAGCCCCTGCCGCCCTCGTAGTACGCGGTCGCGATTTCGGCTGGCTCCGCGAGCTGCCGGGTGACCGATCCTTCGAGAAAACCGTCCGTTCCGAGCGCTAGTCGAGTTTCACTCCGGTCCGATGGTATAGTAGGGCGTTCGGGGGGCACGCACCGGAGCTCACGATGCCGAGTTCGACCCAAACGCTGGCGCGAGTTGCTCGCGCGTTTTCTGCAGGCGACCCTGCCGACGCCTGGAAGACTGCGTTCGAACTGCTAGGGTCGCTGGGGATTCGCCAATGCGCCTCGGACGCCGAAGCGGCCTGGTTGGCCGTGGAGCAGGGCGGGCGCTCACTGCGGCTCGCGGCCGATAGGCCCCTCCCGACGGACGAGCGCGACCTGCTCGCCGCGATACTCGATTTGGCCCTGGCACGCGCGGATGAGGTCGATCGGCACCAAGAAACGCGCGAGCGCTTCGAAATGCTGACCCAGGCTTCCTTCGAAGGGCTGATGATCCACGCCAATGGCGTGGTGATCGACGCGAACCAGCGGCTCGCGGAAATCTTGCGCACGAGCCGAGAAGAGCTCTTGGGCCCGAACACCATGAGCACGCACGTAGCGCCAGAAGATCTGGCCGGAGTGGTGCAGCGCCTGAGGGACGAGTACGAGGGCTCATACGTGATCACGGGCGTGCGCAAGGACGGAACCCGCTTTCGCGCCGAGCTCTTGACGAAGCAAGGGCGCTTGGGCCAAAAGCCGGTACGCATCGCCGCCGTGCGCGATGTCACCGAGCGCGAGCGCATGCTGACTCTGCTGCGCGAGAGCGAAACGCGGCTGCGGGATCTGGTCGATACGATCTTCGACCTGACGATCCTCAGCCGCGAGGGCATCGTGGTCGAAGCCCGGGGCAACCTGGAGCAGATCTTGGGCTACGCGAAAGACGAGGTCGTCGGGCGCCCACTGCTCGACTTCGTGGCTCCCTCCTCGGTACCGTTGACTCAGAAGATCGTGTCGGAGCAAATCACGGGCGCCTACCAGGCCACCATCATCAGCGCAGCGGGAGAGCTGGTGCCCTTCGAGATCGTGGGGGCCAACTCGACGCTCGACGGAAAATCGACGCGAGTCGCTGGGTTACGCGACCTGCGCGAGGTCCGTCGACGTGAGAACGAACGACGCCAGCTCGCGCACCAACTCGAGCGCGCGCAGCGCCTGAACAGCCTAGGGGTGCTGGCGGGGGGCATCGCGCACGACTTCAACAATCTGCTGGTCGGCATCTTGGGCAACGCAGATCTGTTGCTCAGCACGACCAATGACCCCGAGACACGCGAGCTACTGCAGCCGATCGTCGACTGCGCACAGAAAGCGGCCGGGCTCACCTCACAAATGCTCGCCTATGCCGGGAGGGGCAGCTTCGGCGAGCCCGTCGCCATCGATCTCGGTGAACTATTTCGAGAGCTCGGTGCCTTGATCTCCGCCAGCCTCTCCAAGAAAGCCACGCTCTCGCTCGACCTCGAACCGGGCTCCAGCGTGTTGGGCGATCGCACGACGTTGACGCAGGTGCTGTTGAACCTGCTTACGAACGCTTCGGATGCGCTCGAAGGCACCGCAGGAGCCATCCGCGTGCGCTCGCGCCGCATCAAGCAGCCTGATTCGCGCTGGGACGACGCGCTAGGCTCTACCGTAGGCCTGGGCGACTGGATCCAGATCCAGGTCGAAGACAACGGCGTCGGCATGGATCGCGCCACCCAAGCCCGCGCCTTCGAACCCTTCTTCACCACGAAGCGCAAAGGCAATGGCCTGGGGCTGGCCGCGTGTCTGGGTATCGTCTCCGCGCACAGCGGCGCGCTGCGTGTCGAGAGTTCGCCCGGCAAGGGCACCTGCTTCTGGCTGCTGTTGCCCGCAGCCGAGGCCGCCTCGAAGCCTGCAACGCAGGCCGTTCTCGGCTCGACCCCGCCGTGCCGCGTGCTCGTGGTCGACGACGAACCCATCGTGCGCACCCAGCTCCGCCGCAGTCTCGAGCTGCGAGGCTTCAGCGTGGCCGAAGCAGAAAACGGCCGCGCAGGTCTCGAGTTTCTGGAACGCGGCGGCATCGATCTCGCCATCGTCGACATGACGATGGACGACATCGACGGCGCTGACATCGTGCGCGAAGCGCGCCGCCGCGCTTGGTCTGTCCCGATCGTACTGACGTCGGGCTATGTCGACGCCGCGACGGAGCGCAGGCTCGAGCCCGGCTCGTTTCAAGCATTCCTGCGCAAGCCGTACGGAATCGCCGAGCTGCTCGAGGTGGTCAAACACGCCCAAGCCGAGGCCTTGCGCAGGCACTAGCCCTGCGCTGGCAACTGAACCTACGGTAGCACTCGTTTCAGGTAGCCGCGCGGCCACCTCGTGTTCGCTTGCTTTTCCTTGCGCTAGCTGAGATCCCGTGGGGCTCGCACGCCCGCAAGCTCGCTTGCCGGCTCGGGCGCTGAGGCAATGGCCACCTCGTCACCTCTCGCTCAGCTTTGGCTTCGCGGGGGGCTTTGCTGTGAGCGCGAAACCTTACCCCAACACAACGACTGAATCATGAGCCAAACCTCTCAGGGTGTCAAAGCCGGGACTCCCGCAACACTAATGGTTGACCATCCCACGAAGCGCAATTCCAATGGCATCGCGGCCCCGCGTCACGCGAGCGCTTCCCCCCGATGCGATGCGACGTTGTCACGGAGCACTTTTTTCCGATTGTGTTTGACACGTTGCGACCCCTTCTAGCGTCGATGCTCACGGCCTCGCGTGGCCCCGAACGCGGGCCGCGTCGATTTTTCCTTCAAACCACCGCCACGAGGCGCACACGCTCAGCAACACGGCAGCGCGCCGTCCCGCGCCGGGCGCCAAACGGCGGCGCCCAAAAAGCCTATGTTATAAAACACTCATGATCAGGAACTCCGCGCTGGATGCTCTGAAAGACAACACTTTGCTCTCGCAGTTCGCTGACCTGGTTCGGCGCGATCACGAGGGCAACGCCGAACTGCCGCGCCACATCGACGTCATCGAGTGGCGGAAGTCATGGGCCAAGCAGGCCATTCGTCGCTCTTCAAGTTTCTCGTGAACCGGCATCACATGTCCGAGGCGACCGCCTTCAAACGCATCGGTGCCGCACGCACCGCCCGTCGCTTCCCAGTCCTTTTTACCATGGTCGCCCGGGCGAGGTTCACCTGAGCGGCATCCACTGGCTGAAAGCCCACCTGACTGGCGACAACCACCAGCACGTGCTGGCTCTGGCCAAACACAAGACGATTCGAGAGATCGAAGAGCTCGTCGCGCGCCTCGCTCCCCGACCCGATGTCCCCACGACACTGCGTGCGCTCCCGAATCGGACCACCACGGTACCGACTCCCGTCGCTCCCCACCGGCGGCGCCGGGTTTCATGACGACGAGTCCCGGCGCTGCCGCACCGGCTGCGGCTCCCGCGGATCCCATGCTTCCCGTTCCCGCCGCTCCCGCACTGGCTGCGGGTCCCGCCGCTCCCGTGCTCCCCCTCGACGCCCAACGGCGACACCACCACTTCTAGCTGAGCTCCGGAAGGCCCGTCCCATTGGAGCGGGCTTCGAGGAATCATTCCAACCGTAGATCACCGTTTGAAGATCACATCAACCGGTGGGTCGGCGGCGACGACTCGCTGCACGTGACTCGATGACCACCTAATTAGTCACCGCTCGTTACTCTTCGAAGCATCGCTGCACCCGCGCACGCCGAGCAAAGCCACATTGCAGCGTCCGTCGAAAGCCGGGCAGAGCTCCCAAAGAGCCCATGCCGTGAATCACTATGACCAGCAATCCTTCGCCCGACTCTCTGAACGACGCGGGCTGCTGAGCCAATTCGGCGATCTGGTTCGCCAAGCTCACGAGGGCACCGCGTCGAACACGGAACTGGACTGCTATGAGAGTCGCGGGGCTCGTGACGAGCTTCGTGGCGTGCAGCTGTCTGGCCACATCGGCCTGGGCCTCGACGCCAAGCCTGGCAAGAAAAACCTGCTGGAGCTCGAGCCCGCTGGGTTCGCAGCTAGCGCAAGAAAAAAGCAGAATCTACCCTGCGCCGAGCTCAAGGTCGGTTAGGAACCGAGAAACTCGCGCGCGAACTGACTGGGTGGTACGCCGAACTGCGCCTTGAAGTCGCGCGTGAAGTGGGAAGGGCTGCGGTAGCCAACCAACTGCGCGACTTCGGACGCGCGCGCCGTTGACTCGAGCAGCAGCGTTTGGGCTTGCTCGAGTCGAACCCGCTTCAAGTAGCGCATCGGGCTGATGCGGGCGAGCTCCGTGAAGCAGTGCGCGAAGTGCGACGCGCTCATCCCAGCCTGACGTGCGATGCGCGGCACGGTCAGCGCCTCGGCGGCGTGGGTTCGCATCCACTCCATCGTTTGCAGAATCTGTTGCCCGTCGCGAGTGTCCTGCGAGGCACGCCTGAGCGCCCGTGCATGGGGCGACGTCAGCAGCCGATAGCCGATTTCTTCGAGCACGAGCGGTGCCAGAATGCGTCGATCGGTCTCGGTTTCGAGCGCTCGCACGAAGCGACAGGCCGCAGAGAGCAGGTGCGCATCGACGCGTGCGACGTAGGCGGGCACGTCCTCGGCGGGGGCGTCCTCGGCGGGGGCGTCCTCGACGGGGGCGTCCTCCGCGGGAGCGTCCTCCGCGGGGGCGTCTTCGCTGGACACGGCGGCGCCGTCGACCTTGGAGAGGGCTGTGAGGGTCTTCGCGACCATCGCCGGTGGCAGCTGGAGCAACATGGCGAGGTAGGGGCGCTCCGGACTCGCTTGGACGACCCGGGCCTCGACGACGCTGGGCGACGTGAGTACGAAGCAGTGGCTCGCGTCGTAAAAGTACTCGCGCCCGTTGACCCGTGCGCACTTGCGTCCCGAAATGACCAACGCCAGCGATAGGGAGTCGACAGAAGCCTTTTGCATCGGCCCCGGCCGTTCTTTGTGGACGAAAGCCAAGCCGGGCCAAACGCGTTGATTGCGCCCGTCGCGATGCACCCAACGCTGGGCCAAGGACTCGAGCTCGGCGAGCTCTGAAAGCGGAGGCTCGCTCGACGGCGACTCTACAGCCGCCAACTTCAACACTGGCTGACTCACACTGTCGAGCGTAGCCCTGGGCCAAGTGCCGAACAACCCGTCGCAGGATCAGGCCAGCCAGAAGCAGTCTGGGGCAAGCCGCGTTCCGCGCAAGTTGCCTCGCTTCCCGATTCTCTTGCACGAGTCTGCTAGTGCGACGCGGCCGATTGCCGGAGCCCGCGTTCGGCCTTAGATGAATGCCACGCGCCGGGGGCGCGGTTCACCTTGGACGAGGAGCAAACCATGGAACGATACAAGCTGGGCAAGAGCGAACTCGAAGTGTCAAGAGTGGGACTCGGCTGCATGGGCCTGAGCGAGTTCTACGACACCAACACCGAAGAAGGCCGCGCACGCGAGTTGATGGCTCGCGCCGTAGACCTGGGCGTCAATTTCTTCGATACAGCCGACATGTATGGGCCTCACACCAACGAACGCTTGGTTGGCGCGACGCTGAAGCCCTTCAAAGGCCGGGTCGTGATTGCCACCAAGTTCGGCGTGATTCGAGGCGAAGATCGTTCGTTCTTGGGAGTCAGCGGCAGTCCGGATTACGTCAAGAAGAGCTGCGACGCGAGCCTCCAGCGCCTCGGCGTCGACACCATCGATCTCTACTACCAGCACCGCGTCGATCCGAACACACCGATCGAAGACACGGTGGGTGCGATGGCCGAGCTAGTGAAGGCCGGTAAGGTGCGCTACCTCGGGCTTTCCGAGGCGTCTCCGGCAACGCTCCGCCGAGCGCACCGCGTGCACCCGATCACGGCGCTGCAGACCGAGTATTCGCTCTGGTCGCGCGAACCAGAACTGGAACTCCTCAGCGTGTGCCGCGAACTCGGCGTGGGCTTCGTCGCCTACAGCCCGCTCGGACGAGGGTTTCTGGCCGGCCGCTTCCGCTCGAGCGGCGACCTCAGCAAAGCAGACTTCAGGCGGGGCATGCCGCGCTTCTCGGACGACAACCTCGCCAAGAATCAGCAGCTTTTGGCGCACATCGACGGGCTCGCCGACAAACACCGGGTCACGCCCGCGCAGGTCGCGCTCGCCTGGCTGCTGCACCAGGGTCGCGAGCGCCATGACATTCATCCGATCCCGGGCACCACGAAGCTGCACCGTTTGGAAGAGAACGTGGCCGCCACTCGGCTGAAGCTCAGCGAAGCCGAGGTGCGCGGGCTCGCCGAGGCCCTGCCGCCCAATTCCGCCGCAGGCGCCCGCTACCCCGAAACGAGCATGTCGCTCCTGAACGGCTAGCGTCCAACCGCCTCACGATCACGGCGATTCGCCGCTGGCCACGGGGCGACTCCCATCGGCGATCCATTCGCTGTACGAACCCGCATACAAGCGAAACAGGCCGAGTCCGGCGTGTTCGGCTGCGAGAATGTCGTGGCATGCGGTCACCCCAGAACCGCAGTAGACCACGACGTTCGCCGCAGCGGTGTCGCCCACGACGGCGCGGTAGCGCTGCGCGAGTTCGGCCCCATCGGCGAAGTTGCCACCGGGCGCCAGATTTTCGGTGAAGGGAACGCACACCGCTCCGGGGATGTGACCAGCGATGGCATCGATCGGCTCGACCTCACCGCGGTAGCGTTCGCGCGCGCGCGCATCCAGCAGCCACGTGCTCGCGGGGCGATTCGCTACCTCCGCTGCCGTCACCACGAGCTCTTCCCGCGGTCGCGGTTCGAAGTCGCCGTCCGAAGCGGGCGGCACCACCTGCGTGGGC
>Ga0315910_10003270_pt1 | contig 13885 bp, 12 predicted proteins | sample EdamamesoilMG_FD_204470 | JGI IMG/M metagenome (GOLD analysis project Ga0315910, IMG submission 204470) | Garden soil microbial communities collected in Santa Monica, California, United States - Edamame soil | ecosystem: Environmental > Terrestrial > Soil > Garden | place: USA: California...
GCAAATCCGCCCGGCTTTCCGGCATTCGACAGTCAAGAGGTAACTCTGGTGAGTAGCGAGCACGTAGTTCATATAACCGACGCCAGTTTCGAGGACGACGTCCTAAAAGCACGCAAGCCTGTGCTGTTGGACTTCTGGGCCGAGTGGTGCGGTCCCTGCAAGATGATCGCCCCGATGCTGGACGAAGTAGCGAACGAATACCAAGACAAAGTCACCATTGCAAAGCTCAATATCGACGACAACCCCAAGACCCCGCAGCGTTTCAACGTGCGCGGTATTCCCACGCTTATCCTCTTCAAGAACGGCCAAGTTGAGGGTCAAAAAGTAGGCGCCCTGCGCAAAGCGGATCTGGCCGCATTTTTAGATGGCAAACTTTAAGAACCCCCCCCCTATGAGAGGCTATCTCGGTAATCAGGCCCGCAACCGTCAAGGCGGTGGCGGCGGCAATAAAGGCGGCGGTGGAAATCGCCAAAATCGCGGTGGCGGCGGTAACAACGGCCATCGTCATCAACGGCATGAACTGCCGCAAGATGATTTCATCGACGGCGACGACATCGGCATTATTTCGCCGGAGGAGTTGGCCGCCTCGCGGCAGTCGATGAATCTGTCGACGCTCAAGCTTAAGGCTGTGGCCGCGCTGGTCGAAATGGCCGCGAAGATGGGCATCGAGAACATGGCGCGTTCTCGCAAGCAAGACATCATCTTCGAAATCCTGAAAGTTCATGCACGCAGCGGCGAGAACATTTACGGCGACGGCGTCTTGGAAATCCTGCAGGACGGTTTCGGCTTCTTGCGCTCCGCCGACAGCTCGTATTTGGCCGGACCCGACGATATTTACGTCAGCCCGTCGCAAATCCGCCGCTTCAATCTGCGCACCGGCGATTCCATCTCCGGTTTGATTCGTCCGCCGAAAGACGGTGAACGCTATTTTGCGTTGCTCAAAGTCGGCGAGATCAACTTCGACGCGCCGGACAGCGCGCGTCATAAAGTACTGTTCGAAAACCTAACGCCGCTACATCCCACCAAGCGTCTTCGCTTGGAAAGAGGTACCGGCTCGACCGAAGATTTAACGGCACGCGTCATCGATTTGATGTCGCCGATCGGCAAAGGCCAGCGCGGCCTGATCATCTCGCCGCCTAAAGCCGGTAAGACGATGCTGCTGCAAAACATTGCCAGCTCGATCGCAGCCAATCATCCGGAAGTTTATTTGATCGTGCTGCTGATCGATGAGCGTCCGGAAGAAGTCACCGAAATGACGCGCACGGTGCGCGGCGAAGTGGTGTCGTCCACATTCGACGAACCCGCCAGCCGTCACGTGCAGGTCGCCGAAATGGTGATCGAAAAGGCCAAACGCCTGGTCGAACACAAACGCGATGTAGTGATTCTGCTCGATTCCATTACGCGTCTTGCTCGCGCTTACAATACTGTCGTACCGAGTTCCGGCAAAGTATTGACCGGTGGCGTGGACGCGAATGCGTTACAGCGTCCGAAGCGATTCTTCGGCGCCGCGCGCAACATTGAGGAGGGCGGCTCGCTCACGATTCTCGCCACCGCGCTGATCGATACCGGTTCGCGCATGGACGACGTGATTTACGAAGAGTTCAAAGGCACCGGCAACTCGGAAATCCACTTGGATCGCCGCGTTTCGGAAAAACGTGTGTTCCCGGCCGTCAATATCAATCGGTCCGGTACGCGTCGCGAGGAACTCATCACCGCCACCGACGAGTTGCAGAAGATCTGGATTCTGCGCAAGTTGCTGCATCCGATGGACGAATTGGCGGCCATCGAATTCTTGCTCGACAAGATGAAGGACACCAAGACCAACGGCGAATTCTTCGATGCGATGAAGCGTTAAGAATCGAGCGTGAAATAAAAAACCCGCCTGAAGCGATTCAGGCGGGTTTTATTTTGCCCCGATCTTTTTTTAGCGGCTACGTTATTTCGGTAACGGCCGCGGTGCGCCGGGCACGCCGTCCGGGCGCGCCACTTCCAGCATCTTTTTATATGCCGGCCGGCTTTGCACCTTGGTTCGCCAGGCGACGACGTTCGGATAGCCGGACATATCGGTCACGCCAAACGATTCGGCGATGGTCAACGGAAACAACATGATGATATCGGCCGCGGAGAAATTTTCACCGCCGAAGTAAGGATGCTTGCTTAGGAAATCATCGGCAAATTTCACGACGTCGTCGCCATCCACGAGTTTGGGCCGACCGGGCGGCAGCTGCGGTTTCTTGGCGTTTTGCGCGAGCGCAACGCGATAGTCGGCAATGATGCGCGAAGCCAACGAGCCTTCGGCAAAATGCATCCACTGCAAGTAATACGCGTAATCGGGCGAATTCACGGCCGGCATCAATTTGCCCTTGCCTTCGCGGGCCAAGATCAATTCCATGATGGCGCCGGATTCCACCATGATCTGGCCATAAATGTTGACGGTCGGTGCAACCGGCATTAGCGGACTGACGCCACGGATCATTTGCGCAGAGCCTGCAATGTCGCCACGCTTGTATTCGAGCTTGTACGGCAGGCCCAATTCTTCGCACAGCCACACGACGCGTTCCGAACGGCGGCCTTCGATGTGGTAGATCGTCAGATTCATCGGCGTTTGCTGGGCGCCGGCTTTGCTTTCGGCTGCACCCGCGATCGTCGTTCCTAGCAACAGCGCAGCAGCAACCATCAGGCCGCGAATCATCGAGTGTTGAAACCACTTGTTCATAGACCCCCCAAGAAAAGTTGTTTGCCGCCCATTATACGAGGCGGGGCATAACACGACTGTGTATATGTGTCGGACGCGGTATGTTTCGCACTGCGACTAATACGTCGTCGGCGGGGCACGACGCAAGGGTTCTGGTCACTGGGCTCTGGTTAAGAGTTTCCATCGCTGCAATTTCCGCTCCGGCCGGCTCTCAGGACTCGGCGCCCAGTTGCGCGGTGCAGTCACTTAGCAATCAACCGGCGTATCGTGTCAACCAATGCATACGCGCCGCGTTAATGTGTGGGCTTATCCGAGTTAGAGGACCGCGAGTAGCAACATGACTGCCATCTCCGCCGATCGCAGTAACGAAGCCTTTATTGCCGCGACTCGCTTCGGGTTGGGCGCGCGTCCCGGCGAATTGCAGCATGTGCGTTCCGATCCGCGTGCTTGGCTTATGGCGCAGGCCGCCGGCGACAGAGATAAGCCGCCATCGATACAGAGACTGCCGTCGTCCAGCGACGTTTTTGCCCGCTATTTGGAAGCGCAGGATGCGCGGCGCGAGGCGCGCCAAAACAACGACAACCCGCCACCAAACCAAACTACGCGAGCAGGGCAGCCTCGCGACGCGGAGCAGGCGCAGAGAATAGTGCAGGGCGTGCGTCAGGTGTTGGCACCGATCTACTTGGAGCAAGTCGCCGCACGTTATCGCGTGGCCATTACCGGCGACGAGCCGCTGCGTGAACGGCTGGTGCATTTCTGGACGAATCACTTTGCCGTTTCTGCCGACAAGGTGGCGGTGATCGGATTGGCGGGCACATTGGAGAACGAAGCCATTCGGCCGCACATAGGTTCGCGATTCGTCGACATGTTGGCGGCCGTCGAGCGGCACCCTGCGATGATTTTGTACTTGGATAATCAGCAATCCATAGGCCCCAACTCCGAACTCGGACGATTCGCAGCGCGGCGCAACGTCAATTTCGGCGGCAACCGCAATGTAGGTATCAACGAAAACCTTGCGCGCGAGATTCTCGAACTCCACACGCTTGGCGTGAACGGCGGATATACACAGCAGGATGTCACGACTTTCGCGCAGGTGCTCACCGGATGGTCGGTAGGCGGCGGACGCGGCCGATCGGCGCAAGGATCACCCGGTGAGTTCGTCTTTCGCGATGCAGCGCACGAGCCGGGCGCCAAAGCGATGCTCGGCAAACATTACGTGGACGAAGGCGAGGGACAAGGGCGCGCAGTGCTCGACGACCTGGCCAGGCATCCATCGACGGCGCTGTTCATCGCGACGAAGCTTGCCCGGCATTTTGTGAGCGACAATCCGCCGTCAGCCGCCGTCGATAGAATCGCCAAAGCCTTTCGCGACAGCGATGGACACTTACCGACGGTACATCGCGCTGTTATCGACTGCAAAGACGCGTGGCGAACGCCCTTCGCCAAATTTAAGACCCCGCATGAGTTTGTGATTTCTTCGCTGCGCATGATCGATGTTGTGCCGCCGGAGCCGCGAGCAGTTGCCGCGCCCTTCGAAATGTTGGGGCAGCGTCCCTATACGCCTGGCTCGCCCGCCGGTTGGTCCGACATCGCAAGCCATTGGGACGGCCCCGATGCATTGATGAAACGCATCGAATGGTCATCGACGCTTGCGCAACGAACGGCAGGCACAGTTACGCCGCTAAAGCTCGCAGACGATTCGCTCGGTGCTGCAGTGAGCGAACGAACGCGCACCGCGATCGCGCGGGCAGAGAGCGGTGCGCAGGCATTGACGTTGCTGTTGATGAGTCCGGAGTTTCAACGTAGATAGCGGGCACTTTCGACTCCCTCCCTTGCGTTAGCGGGGGAGGGGTGGGGAGGGGGCGGAGCGATTCGTCGATGCCCCCTCCTATCCTTCTGCCGCAAAGGATATGCAAATGCGGCGCGCGCATGGATGCGCAGCAGCCGTCCCCGTTGGTGCAAGGGAAGGGACGCACTTAGTGAGGCTTTGTCATGAGTTCGGTAACTCGCAGAAGTTTTATTAATAGCGTGGCGCTCGCTAGCGCCGGCATCGCAATGCCGCGCTTGCTGCTCGCGAATGCAAACACCGACGCGCGCTTCGTGTTCATCATTCTGCGCGGCGGATTGGACGGGCTTGCAGCAGTGCCCGCTTACGGCGATGGGAATTACGCGCGCGTGCGCGGAGCGCTGGCATTGTCGTCACCAGGTAGTGAGGGCGGCTCGCTGAAGCTCGACGGAATGTTCGCATTGCATCCGTCGCTCGCGAAGCTACATGCGCGCTATGCCGAAAAAGAGTTGGCGGTGATTCACGCTGTCGCGTCGCCGTACCGCGAGCGCTCGCATTTCGACGCGCAAGATTTGCTCGAGAACGGCACGCAGAAACCGCAAGGCGCAAGCGATGGCTGGTTGAATCGCGCGTTGACGGCATTACCGATGCGCGGCCGTGACAGAGATCAATTCGCGATGGCCTTTGCGCAGAACGTGCCGTTAGTTCTGCGTGGCGCGACACGCGTGGGCTCGTGGGCCCCGTCGCGAATGCCCGGCGCCGATGACGATACTCTGCAACGGCTCGCGGACCTGTACGCCGGCAATGAGTACTTCTCGACACGCTTGCATGCGGCATTGTCCGCCGATGAGATGGCGTCCGGCAGCGATATGAACAACGGTATGCCAGGCAATCGGCGCGATCCGCTTGGCGCGGTAGCGACAGTCGCCCGTACTGCCGGACGTATGATGAAACTAAGCACCGGCGCGCGTGTTGCAGTGATCGAAACCAATGGCTGGGATACTCACGCCAATCAAGGCGCGGAGCGCGGCTTGTTGGCGACGCGACTCGGTGCGCTCGACAATGCCATTGACGCGCTACGCATCGAATTGGGCGATGCTTGGCAAAGCACGGCAGTATTGATCGCGACGGAGTTCGGACGCACGGTCGCTGTAAACGGCACACGCGGCACTGACCATGGGACCGCGACATGCGCGCTGCTTGTCGGGGGAGCCGTGCAAGGCGGGCGGGTCATTGCCGATTGGCCCGGCCTTGCCAATGGCAATCTCTATCAAGGCCGAGATTTACAACCGACTGCCGATTTGCACGGCGTATGCAAAGGTGTGCTGGCGGAACATTTGCGCGTAAGCGATGCACAGCTCGAAACCAAGGTTTTTCCGGATAGCGGAGCGGCGAAGCGGATGTCGGGCTTGATCAAGGCGGTTCCGCAATCAAAAGTGCAGACCCACAACAAATGATAACGATTCGCTTTAACGCGAAATAATTTCGATCTGCTTGGCATAGCCGCTGCGACTCTGCGACACTGCGCGCCGTTGAATTTCATTTGCAAAGGTGCCCGTCATGAGCGACATCTCGTTATCTAAGAAAGACACGCAGCAAGCCATCTCAATCCTCAATCGTATTTTGGAATTGGAGCTGGCCGGTGTCGTGCGATACATGCACTACAGCTTTATGATCTTTGGCCACGCGCGCATCCCGATCGTGGGCTGGTTGCGGGATCAGGCAAACGAGTCGTCGGCGCACGCGATCATCGCCGGTGAGCACATCACTACACTCGGCGGCCATCCCTCGCTCAAAATCGGAGCGCTGCTCGAGACGCACAAGCACAGCATCGACGACATTCTTGACGAAGCGCATACACACGAGAAGGAAGGCTTGGAGGAATATCGCAAGCTGTTGGAGTTGGTGAAGGACAAAGAAATAATGCTAGAAGAATACGCGCGTGAACAAATCGCCGCCGAAGAAGTGCACTTAAGCGAAATTCGCAAGATGCGCCGCAAGCAGGGATCGATTTAATTCCACAAAACACTCCGAGTCGGGCGGCGACTGGCCGCTCGACTTGCTTCAGAGGGAATTGCAATGCAGCTGGCCGTGACCGTCCTTATCGCCATAGTGGCTGCGCTGCATGCGTACTTTTTGGTGTTGGAAATGTTTCTATGGAACACGCCGTACGGTCGTAAGACGTTCGGTATGACGCCGGAATATTCCAGCGCCTCCAAGTCGCTGGCTGCCAACCAAGGTCTCTATAACGGCTTTCTTGCCGCCGGGTTGATCTGGTCGTTGCTCGATCCGCACGATCACGCGTTCGAGATCAAGATCTTTTTCCTATCTTGCGTGATCGTCGCCGGTATTTATGGCGCGATTACCGTGAGTCGGAAGATCCTGTTTATTCAGGCGTTGCCGGCGGCCATTCCTTTGGTGCTGCTGCACCTTTAACGCTAACTCTGCGGCTGGGCGCGATGTTTGGCCGCCATCGTCGTTGTATTGGGTACGTGCAGTAAGTCGGCTACTTTGCGCACCAAATATTCCTCGTGACGATGCAGCGTTTGATCGGCGTAAGCCATGCGCCATAGTTCCTCGATCAACCATTTCTTTTGTTCGTCGCTAAACGCTTGGTTTATCTGCGAGGTGAATTGATGCAAATCGGTTGCCTGGCGGGCCTCTTCTTTCGCAAGCGCCATCAATTCGGCGGCCTGTGAGTCGTTTAGGTCGAACCGATTGCGAATGGCGAGTAGCAGTGCATCGCGTTCCGTATCGGCAAGATCGTGATCGGCCATGACCACTTCGGCGAGCAAAGCGGCGGCGGCGAGCCGACCGCGATGCTCTGTTTGCGCTGAGGCACCTTTCGTAGGCGCAAGGTTCTTCTGGAAAAATGTCTGAATGGCATTGAGCACGGGTCGCTCCTAATCGGTAAGGCCTAAAGCAATCGGACACAACTTTAACATTCCATGACTCTCCGAGCGGCGCTTCTCGGTACCGTCCAGTAGGTCTTTGTGATCTACTCGCCGAGCCTCGGCTTAGCCGAAATAACGACACTAAAATAGCGATAGAGATAGATATGGGGAATAGCGCATCCAACGCTGCATCGGGTCCGGGCATCGATAAGGCGCATCGCAAAGTCATCTTGGCGTCGTCGCTGGGTACCGTATTCGAGTGGTATGACTTTTACTTATACGGCTCGCTGGTCGGCGTCATCGGCAAGCATTTCTTCGCCGGGCTAAACGAAACGACGTCGTTGATCATGGCGTTGCTGACGTTTGCCGCAGGCTTTGCAGTGCGTCCGCTGGGCGCCATCGTGTTTGGACGCCTGGGCGATTTGGTCGGTCGTAAGCACACCTTCTTGCTGACCATCATCATCATGGGCGCATCGACGGGGCTGGTGGGTGTACTGCCTACCTATGCATCGATAGGTGTGGCGGCGCCCATCTTGTTGGTCGCGCTACGCTTACTGCAAGGTTTGGCGATTGGCGGTGAGTACGGCGGTGCGGCGACCTACGTGGCAGAGCATGCACCGCCCGGCAAGCGCGGCTACTACACCAGTTGGATTCAGACTACGGCGACGGCGGGTATGATTTTGTCGCTGCTCATCATCGTTACTTGCCGTTGGTTGATCGGGCCTGAGTTTGAAGCGTGGGGCTGGCGCATTCCCTTCTTGCTGTCCGTGATCTTGCTGGCGGTGTCCGTGTACATCCGCATGCAGCTCGAAGAGTCGCCGGTATTTCGCGAAATGCGTGCCGACGGAAAATTATCCAAGGCGCCTCTGTCCGAATCGTTTCTAAAATGGAGCAATCTAAAAGTGGTGCTCCTGTCGCTGTTCGGCGCGGTGGCGGGCCAGGCCGTGATCGCCTACTGCGGTCTTGCGTACATGGCGATCTATCTCGAACAAACCTTGAAGGTGGATCCCAGTACTACCAACTTGATGGTTGCCGCCGCGCTTGGCGCGAGTACACCGTTCTTCATCGTCTTCGGTAAATTATCCGACGTCATAGGGCGCAAGAAACTGGTGATCGGCGGTTGCTTGCTCGGTGCCATCGTCATGTTTCCGTTGTTCAAGGCACTGGTCCACTACGCCAATCCGGGCATTGCGGACGCTCAGCGCTCAAGTCCCATTGTGGTGGTCGCCGATCCCAACGAATGCAGTTTTCAATTCGATCCCAGCGGGCAAGTGCCCTTCTCTAGCTCATGCGACGTAGCTAAGAGCGCAATTGCTCGTGCAGGTGTGCCGTATGTCAATGAAGCAGCGCCACCGGGAACCGTCGCAGCGGTACGAGTGGGCGATAAAGTGCTTGCGTCATTCGATGGCACGGGTCTGTCGCGGAGCGAGTTGCGCGGGCGTAGCGCGGAATTCGCCACACAACTGAAGTCGATCATCGTGGCAGCCGGTTATCCGGCTAAAGCCGCACAAGACAAAATTAACTTTCCGATGCTCTTCCTCGTCATGTTCGCCATCGCGCTGTTGGGTCCTATCGTGTATGGATCGTTGGCGGCCTGGTTGGTCGAATTATTTCCCGCGCGAATTCGCTATACCTCCATGTCGTTGCCGTATCACATCGGCAACGGGTGGTTCGGCGGGTTCTTGCCGACCGTATCGTTTGCGTTGATCGCATACACCGGCAACATCTATCAAGGCCTTTGGTATCCCGTGATAGTGGGGTTAATCACTTTTGTCGTAGGCGGCTTGTTTCTACGTGAAACCAACGGCAAGGAAACTACCGAGTGATTGTGACGCGACTCTCGAAAATGGCGGGATCAAGCGCCAAATTGAGAGAAAGACTTATGCGCCGATGTGGAGAATGAAATCGCTTTTGCATAGCGTTCATCCCACTCGGAGCGGTCATGATTATTCGCGCGGCCAAACCAGATGAAGCGGAGATGTTGTCGGAGATCGCCCAAGAGTCCAAGCAACACTGGGGCTATGCGCCCGAAGTCATGGAGACGTGGCACAGCACGTTGACGTTGCAGTCGGTGCACATTGATTTGGCTCCGCCCATGATCGCTGAGGAGAATGGCGAGACTGTCGGGTTTTATCAGTTGATTGCCGACGGCGACAAAATGGAATTGGAGCACCTGTGGGTGAAGCCGCAGCGATTGAATCAAGGCATTGGCAAGCAGTTGATGGCCCACGCCATCACCACCGCCAGGCATAAGGGCGCAAAACGAATCTCCATCGACGCCGATCCCAATGCCACAGCGTTTTTTCTATCGTGCGGCGCGCGCCGGGTGGGCGATTCGCCCGCACCGATGCAGGGTCAAGCGGATCGAGCGCGGCAGTTGCTCGAAATTTCTTTGGCGTAGTAATTAAAAATTGCGGCTCAAAAATTAAACTGCGAACGCAGCGCGTAAGCGTTGTAGCGCTGTCCAATTTGCGCGCCGATCGGCGGCGTTGCGGGCGCCGCACCGAACGGGACGAGATTGCCAGGGCCGGCCGGATTCAAACGGTCCACATCTACGTTTAAATAATTGAGCATGAATTTTACGTTGGCTGCGGCGTACCAATTCACGCCCACCGTCCAGATGTCTTGTATACCGCCGCGCACTGTACTCGCTGTGGACGCCGTGCCTGGAAGGCCGGTGTCCTCATTCAAATTGGTGTGACTGTAGCGCAGCGCCAATTCCAAGGCGCCGGTACCGCCGGAGGAGTTGAACGGCAGCAGCGGCCGCGGTGCTTGATACGCGCCGTTAGCCATGCTGTAACGATGCGACTCGCCTGTGACCAACCAACTGCCTTGGACGTAGTAGCCGTTGAAGTGGGGATTTTCGAGCGTCGTCATACGATCCACGCCAAACCAAAAATTCTCGGCCTGCAAATAGAAGTTTTTCCAGTTGCCCGCCAGTTCCGCGCCGACTACGTAGGCGTGTTCCGCGTCGATAGTGCCCGTGTCGACCAAGCGCGTGCTGTCGACCCGTAGCTCCGGCCGATCACGAAAGCGAATGCCGTAACGTGCACCGCTGGCGTCTGTGCCTTGATCGGCGGGTTTCGTCACATACGTTCCCGAAGCGCCGAGATGCAGGTTGTAATTCGACGAGGTCATCGCCAGGAATGCCGCTCGACCTACCAACGCTGTTTGCGCGTCGAAGACTTCCGCATCGCCGACCGTTCGGTTGGTAAACGTCAGCGCGCCCATCCACCGCGTACCATTGCCTTTGATTCCCACACCGATTCGGCCGTCCGCGCCGCCCAGCGTGCGCGACAATTCGGTCGCCGTGCCGCGTTCCAGAAATAGAGTGTCGTCTGCACTGGTTCCGTCATCGAGGTTGGCAGGCGGCGAGAACGCGCCGATCTGGAACGTGAATGGCGCAAAGCCGGTATAGCCGATATAGGCGTCGTTGACGCGGCCTTGAGTTTCAGTGCCGGCGCCGCCCAATTCCACCAGCAAACGATAGGTGAAATCGCGATTGATGATGCCTTCGAAGCCGAAGCGTGCACGGCGAAAATAAATGCCGCTGCTCAAATCGCGCGCCGCATTGTTTTCACGATTCGGCGTCGTACCGACCGAACCGCGGCGATAGTCGGTGTTCAGCGGACCGGCTGCATCCTGATCGTAAAACGCGGCATCTGCCTGCACCAGCGCTCGAAGGGCAATCGACGAGCGTCCATCCGCGCTGGTGAGCGTGAAGCGGTTGTAGTTGACCGAGACCTTTGGCTGCTCTTGAGCCGTCAGCTTGGCAGTTTCTTGCGCCTTTTTAAGGGCATCGATTTCTTTCTGCAAGGCGTCGATTTGCGCTTGAGTTGCCGGCGTATCTTGAGCCAAAACCGACTGATTGGCCGTTGCGGCCAACGTCATTGCGACGGCCAGCGTCAATGCATGCTGTGTCATAGCTTATTTCCATTACGAGACTATCGGAAATTATTGCACGGAAAAGCCGTACTTTTTAAAGATCGTCGCGGCTTCGGGGCCGGCAACGAAAGCCGCATAGCCTTTTGCAGCAGGCGAAGCATTACGCGTGATTACGATCGGATAAACAATAGGCAGATGCGTGCCGACAGGGAAGGTGTCGACCACGCGTACTTTCTTTTCGATCAGCGCGTCCGTCTCATACACGATGCCGAGAGCCGCCTCACCGCGAGCGACATAGGCCAAAGCGACGCGCACGTTGTCGGCGCGCACGATGCGATCGGCAACGTCGCCCCAGACGCCTAAGTTGCTCAGTGCGCTGCGAGCGTAACGGCCGACCGGCACCGAATCCGGATCACCGGTTGCCAAACGACTCTTGCCAAGTGACGCCGCAATCGGGAAACCCGATGCAATGCGAAGATTGAGCGTGCTGTCCTTGGGTGCAATGAGGACTAAGCGATTGCTAAGCACGTCCCGACGTGTTTTTGCATCGATCAGGCCGCGTGCTTGCAAGTAATCGACCCAATCGGTATCGGCCGCGAAGAAGATATCCGCTCGCGCGCCGGCTTCGAGTTGCCGAGCCAGGGCGGAACTCGCGGCAAACGACGCGCGTATCGGCGCTCCGTTTGTTTTGGTGTAGGCATCGTTCACTTCTTTAAGCGCGTCAGTCAGCGATGCGGCGGCGAAAACCGTAAGCGGTTTGGATGAGTCGGTCGCAGAGGCAAGCGGGCTTGCCGCGAGCAACGACAGTAGCATTGTGAATAACGTGCGTAGTAAGACCTTCATGAATCAGCCTTGATCTTTATTGAAGCCGTCCGGCATCGAAGTATACGTACAAATATACCGAAATGGCCACTGCCGCGTCGGCAGTTCGCCCCGGGACGCTCTTGCGCCTCGCCGGCATGCAAAATGGCCTGTACGAAGCAATGCAATTGTTCCCGCTATTGACAGATTCCGCACTTCGAAGCGCAGCGCGCAAGCACCGGGTGTGCGTCGCGATAAAATTTAACACTGCCGGTCGATGCAGCCCGCTAATAATCTCTATGATTAACGGTTTCCGCCGTTTGCTTACTTGGTTTGGATCTCAAGGGGTATGCCAATGTTTCGAACAGTTTTAATCGCTGTGCTGACCGGGTTCGTCGGCAGTGCGGCGGTCGCGCAGCAACTCAGCAACGATCCCTTTCCGCCTATCGATGTAACTCAGCCCGTGGTTGTCGGCTTTACCGAGTTCGCCAAAATTCCGGATGCGGAAGGCGGTGAAGCGCCGCGCATGATGCACATGCTCGACGAGCCCGGCACCAAGCGCTTGTTCGTCAGCACGATGCGCGGCGCCCTGTATAGCGTGAGCTACGACGGCAAGACCGTTGCGCCGTACTTGGATATCAATGCCGCTGTCTGGAATTTCCCCGTACAAACCAATTTCTCTGAGCGCGGTTTGCAGAGTTTCACGTTTCATCCGCAATTCGCCGAGCGCGGGGCGCCGGGATACGGCAAGTTTTACACCTATGCCGATACCACCAACGTTACTCCCGCTGCCGACTTTCTTCCGGGCGGTCCGAATCGCACGCACGACACGGTATTGCTTGAATGGACCGCGAAAGACCCGCGTGCCGCGGCTTACGATGGCGGTGCGCCCAAAGAGATTTTCCGCGCCGCCTCGCCGTTCGTGAATCACAACGGCGGGCAGATCGCGTTCAATACTTTGGCGAGGGCTCGCGACGCGGATTTCGGCCTGCTCTATGTCGGTCTCGCGGATGGCGGCAGCGGCGGCGATCCGATGAACCTCGCGCAAAATTTAAGCTCTGCGTTCGGCAAAATCTTGCGCATCGACCCATTGGGTTCGAATAGCGCGAACGGCCGTTACGGTATTCCACAGTCCAATCCTTTTGTTGCCGACAATAAGACCGAAACGCTCGGTGAGATCTACGCCTATGGCGTGCGCAACCCGCAGCGCTTTACCTGGGACGCCAAGAACGGCCGCATGTTGGTCGCGGATATCGGCCAGAACCAAGTCGAAGAAATCTCACCGGTGACCGCAGGCGCCAATCTCGGCTGGGTTAAATGGGAAGGCAGCTACAAGTACGTCGGTGCCAATCGCCAAGTCGATATGTCGGACGCGCGCAGCGAGCCGGGCGTCACGTGGCCCCTTGTTGAGTACGACCACAAGGATCCATCGCTGCAGGGGCTTGTTGCAATCACGGGCGTTGCGGTCTATCGCGACGGCCCCATAAAGCAATTGCGCAACATGATTATTTTTGGCGACAACCCGAGCGGCGAGATTTTCATCGTCGACGCCGATAAAACCACCGAGGGCGGTTCGAAGGCTATTCGCCGTGTGTTATTGAACGATGGCGGCAGCAACAAATTGCTAATGCAATTGATCAAGGAAAAAGCCGCATCGCAGAACAAACCGGAAGTGCGCAAAGCGGACATGCGTTTTGGCTTCGGTCCCAAGGAGCAGATTTTCGTTTTGAATAAGCGCGACGGGGTCATTCGTTTGCTCAAATAGCTAATAGACCGGTCGGTAAATTCAATGCCGAACAAAAAACGCCGCGACATGCTGTCGCG
>Ga0315910_10003273_pt1 | contig 13875 bp, 8 predicted proteins | sample EdamamesoilMG_FD_204470 | JGI IMG/M metagenome (GOLD analysis project Ga0315910, IMG submission 204470) | Garden soil microbial communities collected in Santa Monica, California, United States - Edamame soil | ecosystem: Environmental > Terrestrial > Soil > Garden | place: USA: California...
GAAGCGCTGCCCAAGCCTCCACAGAGGTCGAGTTGACGTTGAACGCCCCGTCAATGAGCAGAAATCCAGCAACGGAATCATAGGTTAACTCCGAAGGGTTCGCGTTCTCGAGAGTCACTAGCCGTCGATTAAGTAACGGCGTGGATGGCATGCTAGAGCCAACGAATCCCGACACGAAGAACTCATCGAACAATGCTTCGTTCAAGCCGTACGAAAGGTCCTTTCGGTTGACCGTGACATATGGAGACGCGTACGAGTTGCCGGCTGGATACGAAGCCAACCTGGAACCCAACACGGGATCGGCAGAGAACGATGCGTGCTGGAACTCGCCCATCGAAATCGGTTCACGACGCAAGACGTGGTACAACGCGACCGACGTGGAACCCACGCCCGGCTCAAAGGATCTGCCCCAAAGCGCCTGACTCAGGTCTCGTTGAACTTCCGGATTTGCGTTTTCAAGTATCCGAACGCCATCCCAGAGAGGATTCTCCGACCATGGATCCCCGCTAGGCCGCTGGAGGACAGGAGCGCGCGGCGAGTGATTGGCCATCCAGCGTACGTTATTGCTTGTCCGTCGAGCGCTAGGGATCGACGAGGTGGCTGCGATGCCCGACGCACCTCGCATGTAAGCCGTGAACCCCGTGCCATTGCTCAGGTGTGACCGAGGTGAAACATCCCCCTCGTCGATCACCGCGTGGTCGATCAGCCGGTAAACGGCGTCGCCGTTGATCTGCACATCCTCGACCGATTGCAGAACTGGTCCGCCGGAAACTCCCAATGAGAACGAAAGGAGGCCACTGTTCAGTCGAACTGCGATTGATTCAGTGGGAGCAATGACTTCGGTCGCCGGCGCTACCGGAAGAAACTCTCGGACGCTGAAGTACTCGAACCCGCCGAGTGGATTGCCTTCGGCCAAAGGGATCGCCCCGACAACGGAACGAATCGAACCGGCATCGTAACTCGTTGAAAAGATCTTTACCTCACCGGCAGCAAACGAGACTGCCGGCGTCTCAAAAACCAACGCCCCTGAGCTTGGTAGCCCAGCAAGCGGAATCGGACTCGAAACGCCATCGATCGGTAGCGTTCCAGAACCATTGTTCCTCTCAATACGGACGCTCATGTCTGTCCCGCTGCCGACCTCGATAATGTATGCCGTCTCCGCGAGAGGCACGTCATACGGATTCGAGATCGCAATTGATAGGCGACAAGTAACATGGAGCCTCGTCCCGGTGCCCTCGAGCACAACCCCGGGCCATATCGACATAGCCGTCACAAACGGATGGATACCTTGAACCGAGCCGGATGAGGCGAAAGGGACGATTGCCCCCCCTCCATCCCACCGCTGGTTGTAGAACGCCCTCAATGCGCCCCACGTAGGGTCACCATCGATGTCTCCAACAACCGCCCCAAGAAGCACGTTGTCTTCAAACCCGGCCGGCGTTGCGTCGAGAATCCGGTTCAAGTCTTTGCGCAATCGGCCGCTCCTGACATCGGATAGGACCCCAAATGATCGGCTGGTAACGTCGTGAAAGTGATCACGAATTTCGGACAATCCAATGCCAGGAACGAAGGGATACTGCCATAGGTCGATAACCTGATTCAGGTCTTCATGATTCGCGGGATAGCCGGAAATCATCTGCTCTCCACCGACTCGCTGCGCAACACTTCGCCGGATGGCCAACTCTTCAGGTGAAGCCGATGGCGCGGAATAAGGATCATTGAGGTTCAACTTAGCCTTCACTCCCTCGTCGCCGATCCACCACGCGTATCGTCCGAGCGGCCGGCTCCCGGAACCGTCAGGAGGAGGTCCTTCAACGGTTACGAGCGGCGCGACAACATACATCCGAGAGTCGCCGGATCCTCCGCCAACACTGGACCTACCGACTAAAACCCGGGCATCGAGCCCGCCAATTGAAACCGCTGCTAGCGGGGGCATCCCATCCGCGAGACCCGAAACCGTCTGGGAAGGGCCCACGATAGGCAGCCCTGGCTCCGCGTTTTCGTTTCGACTAACGAGCCAAGCACGGACACTGCCCGATTCTGCGTTCCAAACCCCCGTCCAAAACGCGTTGTTATCCACGTCGGCGCTGCCCAAAGCCTGAACTCCGTCGCCTGCAATCGACGCAGCAGCTGTAATTCGCCCATCCGATCCAGCGTGCCTCTGAAGCTCCGCGATCGCCCGATCGAGCGCATATCGCGCATTCTGCCGCGCCTGCGCTTGCTTGCGGCTGTTGACGCCGACGCTGGCCTCGATGCGCGTCAAGGTGGCCAGGGCCACCAGCGCCATGATCAAGAGCGCCAGAAGCGATACGACGATGATTAGCGCGAATCCACGCGTGGCCGCGACGCGCTTCGACCCCACCCTGGAGTGATGCGTTTTCGCGCTCATAACGCCGGACGGCCGGACATGCGGACCGTGCGCGTAAACACCTTGGAGTTGCTCTCAACCCACTCCCACCAATCCACACCGACAATGTCGCCTCGCTCGATCGCCTGAAGCGTCCCGACGGCATCACCATCGATCACCCGGATGAAAACGTCCGCCTCGTCCGGAAATCCATAAGTCATCTGGGAAAAGTCCGGAACCCGGCCGGCCGGCGCAAGAGGCACCGAGTCGGCCCCTCCGGAAACAGGAGTGCCGGAGCGGGCGGCGAAACCAAGGTTCGTCGGGCCGGTCGGAAACAGGAGTATGCGCTCGCCCGTCGCACTACGTGACCAGAAGCGTATCCCGAAATCGACGACGTCGGCCGCCAACTCGTAAGTCTCGTTCGGGCGCCTCAAGCTGCCCGGCGCCCCCTCACTCCCGTTGCCATTGTTGTACGCTGATGGCGAACCCGCGGTCGTCGTCGATTCGAACAAGCTGAACCCCTCGACAAACGAAGAATCCGGTCGCACCCAGGAACGAAACAGGCGGTACTGCACCGATGCGCTGGCACCAGCGCCCAGACGACATCTCACGATCTGATAGCCGACCGCTCGTGGTGCGGACAGGTTTCCCACATCGTTATTCCGGTCCGGCTCCACGGTGAAGAAACGGAGCCATAGTCCCGCCATCCCGAATCGGTAGCCCTCGAAGGGTTGCTGTGCCGCCGGGACGGTGAAACCGGCTGGCTCGAATTCCAGTGAGCCATTCGTTCCCAGTGCATTCGGCTTTGGCGTGCCCTGCGCAGGGTAGCTCCAGACGGCAAACGTCGCGCCGCTGTCGCCTTGTCCGGATTGGTCCTCCTCCACCGTGGCCGCGAGCCACACACGCCCGTCGAGTCGAAACACGGCGGCTTCGAGATCGGCCGCGATCTGATCGAGCGCGATCTTCGCCTGATTGTTGGCAACCAGACCGCTCCGCGAGCGATCCCAGCTTCCGAGTACGGTCGTGGTGATCGTGATCAACAAGGCCGCGAGCACCGCCGTGATGGCCGCAGCCACGAGGAGCTCCACCACGGTGAACGCCCGTCGAGACCAGACATTTCGTCCGTTAAGCTGCCTGCGGTTCATCGTCGAATCGCGAAGAAATACGACATCGTCTGTCGCTGACCGATCGGCACGACTTCGTGTGGATCATCGTCCACCTCGACCGAGGTCGTTCCGGCAGGACCAATCGGAACATAATAGGGCCAGAGTACGTCGGCCCGCACAAACACGGCAGGCGAGTTTACGGAGTCGAACGGTTCCACGAGATTCAAGCGGATCTGGAAGTAGCGGTCCCGATTGGCGATTCCCGGAAGGCTCGCATCGTCGAGGCGGTTGTTTGCAGGATAGGTTGGATCGTCGCAGTCGAGAAGCACCCGACTGCCGGTTTGATCCGCCACGAGCGTAAGCGGCTGGGGATTGGAAAGCGAAGGATCCATCGCACTCAGGAAGCCGGGAGCGCTAACCGCTGCGAACCCCAGACGTCTCAGCTCCCCGTCAATCGAGCCGGTCAAACGTGCGGCGACCTCGGAATCGATCACGTCTTCGACTCGCCGCGACATCGGCGCCATCAGACCGATCACCGCAAAGATCGACGCGGCGAAGATGGCCGAGGCGATGACCACCTCGATCAGCGAAAACGCATGTGTGCTTCTTGAGGTCCGCATCGGAGGTCAGAAGTCCGCCGGCGAGTTCACGGCACGCACCTGGCCGTAACCGGACAAAATCACGCCGCGAACGTGGGATGCGTCCATGAACCGGAACGTTCGATTGGAGCTGCCATCCGGTGCCAGTGCGACGGCCGGCGCCACCGTGATGCGGCGATTGCCGGTCGTTGTTCCAATCGAGGTGAACACGACAGCAATCCAGTCCTGGGTTATGTTGGATTCGATCTGCCTGAAGCCGTCGGCATCTCCCACCTGCTCGAGCGCGTCTGAGTCGAGATCCGACCACGCTGCAAGACTCGCAAAGAGCTCCGTCCGCAGACTTGTGTCGACCACCACGCGACAACCCTCGGGAAGAAACACCCCCGACGACAGCGGCACCCATCCCGTCCCCGCCTCGTTGCGAACGGCAGGGACCAGAAATCGAAGATCCCTCTCCGGGAGGTTGTCCGGGTCGTTGTGGACAAGGAGAGCCGCGCTCCGACCCGAGAGCACGGCATGGCTTCGAACCTGGGTGAGCAGGCTGGCCACGATCGACTGCGCCGCTTGCAGACCCACCGTCGAGCTCGCGCTTCCCCGCAGGAACCCGTAACCGATCGCCCCGACGAAAATCGAGATGATGGCGATCACGACCAACATCTCCATCAGCGTGAAAGCGGAGCGCGCGCGCCCAAGTCCGCGCGTCGGGGCACGAGCACCGGCTCTGGGGACTCGATCACTTGCGCCCATAGTACACGTTGTCCTGATTGACGGACTCGCTCGCCTCGTCGGTCGGAACCTCATCGTAGTATCCCGACGACTCCGCAGGGCCGATGGCGCATTCGCCGTCCGGACCATGTGAATACAGCAGGAACCCCTTGCTCTTCCACTCGTCGCCCAGGGACGTGCCCGGCCGGTCCTTGCGATAGTGATAATAGTACCATTTGCCCCACGGATCAGCGAACCAGTTGTTCACGATCGTGGGCAGATCCGGATCCGGAAGCTGGCTTTCAGGGAGCCAGAGCTGAAACTTTGCCAGATCCACAAGAGTCCGTCCCTTGTCGGCGACTCCATCTCCGGTTCGATCCGGAAGCTGCGCGCCGGCCGGGCCGATATTTCCGCACAGCGCGTTGAAGAGCAGGATCGCCCCTTCGGAGTCCGCCAGAACAGGCGGTGGCGGTGTGAGCGCGGCGATGGCAGGCGCGGCCTCCGGCGTCCACGGGTAGTCGCCATAGTGCTGTTTGTACTGCTCCAGCGCCGCGGCGAGGACGGCCATCTCGGCGCGGGCCTGGGCGATCCTGCTGCGCTCGGAGACGCCCTGGCCGACGACGAGCGTGATGCTCGCCAGGACCGCGAGCAGTGAGATCACGAGCAGCAGCTCGAGGAGCGTGAACGCGCACGCCGCCCGCGCGTGTGCGCGGCCGCCCTGGCGCGTCGTCGTCCCCAAGTCTTTCATGCCTCGTCGTATGCTCACGAATACCCCGGTCTGTCCAAGACTATCACCTGCCCCCCGAAGTTTCACCGGGGCAACCGCCCACCGTCCTGCGCCCACCGCCGCCGCGTGCAACGCACGGCCGCGGCGGTTTCGGAGAAACCGCCCCACCCCAGAGGCATGACTCAAGAAGGTTCAAGGCCGCCAACGTCCACCGTCCTGCGTCTTCCGTCCACCGCCACACAGTCCCCCGCCGCGCTGCGATGCAGACGCGGACGACGCGGGCCACGGAACGGCCGTGGGACACGGCCGACCATCTCGGATCCCGGAAGAAGCTGTCGGAGGTGACACCGAACCCCCTGGGATGTCAGAGGAGTCTCACAGAATGACTTTTCGGAGAGTTCAATGCCCCGAACGCTCGTTCACCCGCTCGGTGTGACCCTGGACCCCACGAAACTGACGCAACGCTCTGCGGCCTCTGTGTTCACTCCGTGCTCCCATCGCTGCTGAGCCCCGCAGCAGCGGGGTGGCTCAACGGCTCTGTTCTGGCTGACTTCATGAGTCCGTCTCACGCGTAGTCGCGATAGACCGGCTCGAACATGCAGGCGCGCACGGCCGCCTCGATGTCGTCGGGCCGCGGGGTGCGGGCCAGGCCCGAGGCGTGGGCCTCGGCCACGACCGCGGTGGCGATCCGGAGCGACACCTCGCGGATGCGCGAGAGTGCGGGATAGACCCGGCCGAGGGCGAGGTCGGCGTCGGTCACGAGCGAGGCGAGCGTGCGCGCGGCCGTGAGGAACATGCCGTCGGTGACCTGCGCGGACCCGCACACGAGCGCGCCGAGGCCGACGCCGGGGAAGATGTAGACGTTGTTGCCCTGCCCCGGGACGAACGTGCGCTCGCCGTGCACGACCGGCGGGAACGGGCTGCCGCTGGCGAAGATCGCGCGCCCCTCGCTCGCGTGGTAGGCGGCCTCGGCCGTGCACTCGGCCTTGGAGGTGGGATTGGAGAGCGCGAAGATGACCGGCCGCGTATTCAGCTGCGCGAGACGCGCGATGATCCCGGGGGTGAAGGTGTGGGGCTGGCCGGACACGCCGATCAGGACGGTCGGGCGCACCGCCTCGACCGCCTCGGCGAGCGTGGCGACGGGAGGGTGCTCGTGGGCGTACGGTTCCTTGTGGTGCGCGAGCCGGCCGGGCCGGCCGCGCACGACGAGACCCTGCGAGTCGACGAACCAGCAGCGGGCACGCGCCTCGCGCTCGCTCATCCCCTCCGCGACGACGGCGGCGACGAAGAGGTCGGCGATGCCGGTGCCGGCCTCGCCCGCGCCGAGGAAGAGGATCCGCTGGTCCTGGAGACGTCCGCCGCTCGCACGCATGGCCGCGATGATGCCGGCGAGCGCGACCGCGGCCGTGCCCTGGATGTCGTCGTTGAAGCTGCACAGGCGCGCGCGGTATTTCTGGAGGAGGCGGAAGGCGTTGGTGTTGCCAAAGTCCTCCCACTGGAGGAGCGCCTGCGGGTAGGCCGCCTGCACCGCGGTGACGAACTCCTCGAGAAACGCGTCGTAGGCCTCGCCGCGCACGCGCGGCTGGTTCAGCCCGATGTAGAACGGGTCGGCGTGCAGCGTGGTGTTGTCCGTGCCGACATCGAGCGTGATGGGCAGACAGTAGGAGGGATGCAGGCCGGCGCAGGCGGTGTAGAGCGAAAGCTTGCCGATGGGGATGCCCATGCCGAGCGCGCCGAGATCGCCGAGGCCGAGGATGCGCTCGCCGTCGGTCACGACGATCATGCGCACATCGGCGACGGGCCAGTGCCGCAGGATTTCCGCGATGCGTCCGCGCTCGCGGATCGTGATGAACAGGCCGCGCGGGCTCCGGAAAATCGCGCCGTATTCGAGACAGGCCTGCCCGACCGTGGGCGTGTAGATGATCGGGATCATCTCGTCGGCGTGGTCCATCACCACGCGGTAGAAGAGCGTCTCGTTGCGATTCTGCAGGGTCGTGAGGAAGATGTACTTCTCGAGCGGGTCCTGCTTGCGGCGGAAGTTGAGCAGCGCGCGCTGCGCCTGCTCCTCCATCGAGAAGATGCGCGGCGGCAGCAGGCCGCGCAGACCGAGCGCATCGAGTTCGCGCTCGGAGTAGCCGGTGCCCTTGTTGAGGAGCGCGTTGGAGATCAGGGTCGTGCCGCGCGGAAACGACGGCCCGCCGAAGGGACTGAGCCCGCCGGCGAGCGGCGATGCGGATGGCTTTTCCATAAGCGTGGGAGATGGGGCGATGAACCGGAGCGAATCCGCCCGAGTCCACCACACGCGCCCCGAAGCGGCAAGGCGGCCTCCCCCGGCCGGCGCACCCATTCGATCGTCCGCCGGGCGCGGACAGGTCAGCTAATATCGCGCGTCGCCGCGGCACGGCGCGCGCCGAAGGCTCGGGCGATGCGGACCAGTTCCAGCACGACGAGCGGGCCGAAGATCCACAGCACCTGCTCGGGGAAGACCTTGCGCGCCGAGATCTGATGGTAGCACACCAGCGCGGCGGCGACGTAGACGAGCCGGTGCAGCCATTTCCACCGCCGGGCGCCGAGCGCGCTCACCGCGGCATCGACGCTCGTCGCCGCGAGCACGAGGAGGATCGCGAACGCCACCAGGCCGACGAGGATGAACGGTTTCTGCCAGTCGGTGCGAAACGTCCCGAAGCCGCCCTCGTAGATGAAGTGCATCACCACGTGCAGCGCCGCGTAGGCGCACGCGCTCACGCCGACAAAACGCCGGTGCCGCTGCGCGAGCTGGAGCGGGCGCCAGCGCGGCAGGACGGCGCGCAGCGGCGAGAGCAGGAGCACGACCACGAGCACGACCGAGGCGGTGAACCCGAGGTGGTGCAGAAGGTACTTGCCGGGATCGGCCGCGACCGTCGGATCACCCGATACGAACAACGGCCACGCCGGCCACAGGCCCGGCGCGACCACGGCCGCGGCCACGACCGCGCGCGAACGGACGACGCTCTCCACCACGCCGCCCACCGTCAGTAGTTCCGCCGCAGGTCGAGGCCCTCGTAGAGCGAGGCGACCTGCCGCTCGTAGCCGTTGAACATGAGCGTGGGCTGCTTGCCCGAGAAGAAACCGCCGCCGATGATGCGCTCGCTCGCCTGCGACCAGCGCGGGTGATCGACGGTCGGGTTCACGTTGGCATAGAACCCGTACTCGCCGGGCGCCATCTGCTGCCACGAACTGCGCGGCTGGCGCGAGGTGAACTCGATGCGCACGATCGACTTGATGCCCTTGAAGCCGTACTTCCACGGCACGACGAGGCGCAGCGGCGCGCCGTTCTGGTTCGGGATCGGCTTGCCGTACATGCCCGTGGCGATGAAGGCGAGCTCGTGCGTCGCCTCGTCGAGGCGCAAGCCCTCGACGTAGGGCCAGTCCAGCACGGGCTCGCGCTGGCCCGGCGCGCTGGACGGGTCGTTAAAGGAAACAAATCGCAGGAACTTCGCCCCGGCCTTCGGCTCGGCCAGCGCGACGAGGCGCGCGAGCGGGAAGCCGTCCCACGGGATGACCATCGACCACGCCTCCACGCAGCGGTGGCGGTAGACGCGCTGCTCGAGGCCGCCGAGCCTGGCGATGAGATCGTTCACGTCCCAGCTGCCGGGGTTGTTGATCTCGCCGGCGAGGTGGACGGTCCACGGTTCGGTCTTCCAGCCGCGATTGGCGGCGACGACGGGGTCGCCCTTGCCGGTGCCGAATTCGTAGAAGTTGTTGTAGCTCGTCGCGAGTTCCTCGGGCGTGACCTTGAGGTCGCCGGCCGGGTAGTCGGCATGCGGCGCGGAAGGGAAACCGCCGGTGGCGGCGCGCACGAGCGGCCCGACCGTGGCTCCGGCGAGTCCCGCGCCGAGCGCGCGCAGAAAACCTCGCCGACCCGCGCGGTGCGCGTGCGCGGCGGCCTCGGGCGTGGCGGCTGACTCCGGAAGTTCCCAATCGCGAGGGATGCGGATGTGCATGGCTACGCTGGGAACCGTGTCCCCGACGACTTATTCCCGCAACTCGGCGCGGCGATCAGCCCGAGCCGGCCCGGCCGGCGTCGCTCGGGGCGGCGTCGCGGCCGGCTCCGGCGCGGCGCTTGTCGATGGTCGCGCGCAGCTCGGCGGCCTTGGCCAATCCGCCGGCCTCGGCCTCCTCGAGGAGGCGGGCGGCCTCGTCGAGGTCGGGTGCGCCCGGGAGCTCCTTGAGCGTGGCGACCGCGAGCATGTATTTCGCATCGAGGTGCCCGAGCCGCGAGGCGTCCTGGAAGTTTTTCAGGCCGGTCGTCACGTCCTTGGGCACGCCCTGGCCGCTGACGCGGACCGAGCCGAGGAGGAAGAGCGCCTCGCCGCTCGTGTCGCCGCACTGCTCGAGCACGGGCACGGCCTCTGAGGTCCGGCCGGCGACGATGAGGCCGCGGGCCTGGCGGCAGACGGCCTCGGGGTTGCGCATCTCGAGGGCGATGCGGAAACATTTGTCGGCGCGCTTCGTGTTGACCTTCACGCCGAGGCCCTCGCGGTAGATGCGGGAGAGGCGCTCGTTGGCCGCGCCGACGAGGCGGGGGTTGTAGGTGCCGGCGAGGTCGTTCCAGAACTTGCGCGCCTCGACCCACTGCTTCTGGCGCATGAGCACGTCGCCGAAGGACACGATGCCGCCGAGGTTGCCGGTCTGCGCGAGGCGCGCGAGCCAGACCTTGGCCGCCTCGAGGTCGAGCTCCACGCCCTTGCCCTGCAGGTAGAAGTCGCAGACCGACTTGAGCGCATCGAGGTCGCCGTCGAGCGCGGCGAGGCGGTAGTAGTACATCGCCTCGCGCGGCGTCACAGGCACGCCCTCGCCGTATTCGTGCATGCGGCCGAGGATGCGGTTGGACTCGGCGTCGCCCTTTTCCGCGGCGCTCTGGAAGTAGGTGTAGGCCATGCGCGCGTCGCGCTCCACGCCTTCGCCCTTGGCGTAGCGGAAGCCGAGGTTTTTCGCGGCGATGCCGGAGCCGAGCTCCTCGGCGCGCTCGAGGTGCCGGACGGCCTCGCCGTCGACATCGCGGATGCCGTCCATCGAGAGGCCGCGGCGCGCGAGCTCCTGCATGTCGATGGCGAGATTGTTGTGCGCGTTGGCGTGGTCGGGGTCGCGCCGGATCACCTCGAGGTTGAGCGCGATCGAGCGCCGCAGGTTCGCGTCGCCCTCGCGGCCGGCGACGATGATCGCGTAGGCGACCATGGCGTTGAGGTCGCCGAGCCGGGCGCCCTTCTCGAGCTCGCCCTCGTAACGGGCGGGCGTGGCCGAGCCGTCCCAGCCCTGGCGCATCATGTCGGCGAGGTAGTAGTGGGCGCCGCGAAAGCCCTCCTCGGCGGCGCGCCGCATCGCCCGGACCACGTCCTTGCGCCGGACCTCGATCTTCGTGTCGCCGGCGGCGATGAGGCGGTGGAAGTCGCGGACCGCGGCGTGGTAGCGCGCGAGCGGAAGCTTCGCCACGCGGGCCTGCGTATCCAGAAAGTCCCACCACGCGGCGCTGGTCCAGCCGGCGGCCGGCGCATGTCCCGCGCCGGCGAGGGCGACGGCGAAGCTGGCCTCGCCGTATTTCTCCACGAGCGCGGTCGCGGCGGCCTCGTCGACGGGCGTGCCCAGCCCGCGGCGGTGGCAGAGCACGAGGTTGGCGGTGGCGTAGGTGGTGTCGCCGGCCTCGTGCGCCTTCGTGTACCAGGCGAACGCGCCAGCCGTATCCGTCGTGCCGGCACGGCCGGTGCGCAGGATTTCGGCGAGCTCCAGCATGGCCCACACCTCGCCGGCGGAGGCGGACATCTCGCACCAGCGCGCGGCCTCGGCGGGATTTTCCCGCAGGAGCGAGGCGGCGACGTCCTGCTGGTCCTCGGCGAGCTGCGCGTCGGCGTACATGCCGGTCGCCTTCTCGAGATCGGCGAGGAGGAAGTCGTCGACCTTGCGGTTGGTCCACATGGAGTGGAGCTCGGCCATGGTGTTGGCGCGCAGGAGGTCGCGGCTGCGTTCGAGCATCTGGTTGGCCCGGGCGAGATCGCGCGGGCAGCCGCGGCCGAGGGCGTAGGCGCGGGCGGCGCGCTGCGCGGCCTCGAAAATGCCGGCGCGGCCGCCTTCGCCCCAGGCGGCGGCCTTCTCGAAGAGGACGAGCGCTCCGGCGTGGTCGCGCCCGTCCTCGAGCATCACGCCGAGGACGTAGTGACCGCGCGCGAGCAGAATCTCCCACGACGCCACCGCCGGCGAGAGGGCGACCGGGCCGCCGCGGGCCTCGTCGGCGGCGGAGTCGCGACGGTCCGCGGATGCCGCGGCCTTCTCCTGCTGCTCGCGAAACCACGGCGGCGGCTCGGGCCGCGTGTAGGTGGCCGCACCGGCGACGGCCTGCTCGAGCACGGCGCGGGCCTTGACTCGATCCTTCGGCACACCCGTGCCGAGGATGTAGCAGGTGCCGAGATAGACCTGCGCGGTCGTCTCGCCACGCTCGGCCGCGAGGCGGAACCAGGAGGCGGCCTTGCGCTCGTTCTTCGGGAAACCGTCCTGCCCGCGCAGGAAACACTCGCCGAGAAACGCCTGCGCCGGCGCGAACTCGAGGTCGCCGGACTCGAGGAGTTTGTCGCGTCCGCGCTTCTGCTTGTCGGGATCATCCGTGGTGAGCAGCAGGATCGCCTCCCAGAACGGCCGCTCGCCCGGCGAGACCGGCTTCGCCTCGGGCTCGTCGGTCTCGTCGGCCTCGGCCGCGTCGACCGGAGCCGCGCTCTCCGCCGCGTCGAGCGCGACGGTGCCGGGGACCGCCCCCGCGAGCAGGGCGGCCAGGATGATGGAGAGGGTGAGTCGGGGGCGCGGGGTGGCGCAGACTGTCAGCATGGGGACAAACCGTTGCCCGGAACATCTCGCACCTCCGCCCGCCGAGGCGATCTCGAAAACACCGTAGGCCGGCCTCGTGCGGTCCCCGAGACCCGCCCGGGTCGCGGCTCAAGGCCCCGCGTCGCGGGCGGCGGCCCAGTCGAGCGCGACCCGCATCGACTCGCGCAGTGGCACGTCGAGCGGAGCCGGGTCGCCGATCATCGGCGGATACAGGTCGACGAAGCGCGCGAAGAGGGCGACGAGGCCGGTCTGAAGCGCCTCCGCATCCCACGCCAGCCCGGAGGCCGCGGCGATCCGGTCGAGCAGGACGCCGGCGCGATCGTACTCCTCATCCTCCATCGCCGCGCAGGCCGCGCGCAGGTCGGCCGGCGCGAGCACGACTCCCGCCGCCTCGGAAAACACCCCGGCCAGCAGCTCGCTCTCGTCCCCAAGAAACTCCGCGTCGACGGTCTCGAGGCGCAGCTCGCGCCACGGCGCATCCGGCCCGGCACGACGCGCGAACACGCTGCGCGTGACGAACGCCCCGCGCGCCCGGCCGGCGGCGTCGGCGAGGGCGGCGACGCGCGCGTCGTGCGCCTCGCGCTGCGTCGCGACCACGTCGAGCGCGACCGGGTGCCACGGATGATCGAGCTCCGCGGCGAGCCGGCGGCGCTCGGCCGTGAGCGCGCGGCGCTCGGCCTCGATCGCCGCTTCCTGCGCGAGCCGGCGCTCGAGGTGCAGCTCGACCGCGCCCTCCGCATCGCGCGCGGCGCGGTAGGCGAGGCGGCGGCGATCCCAGGCGAACTCGGGCAACTCCCCGGCGCGCGCCGCCGCGTCGGCGAGGAGGCGCGTGCGCAACGCGGCGTCCAGCCCCGCGCCCGCCGGCACGGCCGCGGCCCGCCGCGCATCGAAGTCGGCGACCGGCACGGCGCTCCATGGCAGCGCGCCGGGCATGGCGCGCTCGCCCTGCTCGTCGCCGCGCGAGGCCGAGGCGATCACGAGATCGCTCGCCACGCCGCGCAGCTGCGTGGAGTTGCCATCGGGCAGGAAGAATTTCTGGCCGGTGATGCGCACGAGGCCGAAGTGCTCGCCATCGGCGATGCCGAGCCGCCGGGCGGCGTCGCGCAGCGGGATCACGCTCTGCGAGGTGCCCTTGCCGAAGGTGCTGCCCGAGCCCACGACAAGCGCGCGCCCGTAGGCCTGGAGGGCGCCGGCGATCAACTCGCTCGCCGACGCGCTCGCCGACGAGGTGAGCACGACGAGCGGTCCACCCCAGAGCAGGCCGGCGGCGGTGTCGGACTCGACCCGCACCTGCGCGCCCGCCCCACCCTCGCCGCCCGCCAGGAGCATGACCGGTCCGGTGTCGATGAAGTGCCCGGCGATGCGCACGGCCTCGTCGGTGCGTCCACCCGGGTTGCGGCGCAGGTCGAGCACGAGACCGCGCACGCCGCGCGCGCGCAGCTTGTGTATCAGCTCGGCCACGTCGTCGGCCGCGCTCGTGCCCGGCTGGCCCCCGGTCCCGGGTTCGCCGTAAAACGACGGCAGGTCGATGACGCCGAC
>Ga0315910_10003274_pt1 | contig 13874 bp, 11 predicted proteins | sample EdamamesoilMG_FD_204470 | JGI IMG/M metagenome (GOLD analysis project Ga0315910, IMG submission 204470) | Garden soil microbial communities collected in Santa Monica, California, United States - Edamame soil | ecosystem: Environmental > Terrestrial > Soil > Garden | place: USA: California...
TAAGCCCGCCACTTGCGCTCGACCGGCGGCCCGTTCGGATCCACGTAGACAGGGTCGAGAGCCACCCCGAGCGCGGGCGGGTCGGCTAACTTGGTGAAGCCCTGCAGCATGTCCCAACCAAAACGGTACTCGATCCAGGCTTCGGCGTAGGTCGCGTAACTACCGACGCCGGCTTGTGCCCCGACCGACAGGTCGTTCCCCCAACGAGGAACGTCGTGCCTGCCGCCGCCGGTCCAGAGCTTGTACCGATACTCGTAGTTCAAGTTGACGAGGACCTCGTCGTCGAGCTGATTCGACCAGCCCTCGGGCATTTCGCCGAAGCCAAGAGTGTTGTGCACGAAGCTCTGCACTTCTTCGCCTTGCGAGCACGGCCCGATACAGCCGAGGTACAGCTGCAGCGCGGCGAGTCGCCGATTGTCGTAAGCCGCCCATGAGACGTAGCCGCCGAGAAGCCCCGCCCACGGAGCGTCGTCGGGCTGCGCCGTGCTGACCGTCACGTCCTCGGGCGTGAAGATCAGTTGGGTAACGCCCCACGCCGAGCGCACGATTCGTCCGCCGGAACCGTCGTCGCGCAGCGTCGGAATACGGCCGATCCAGCCTGCGAGCCCGGGCTTCCACTCGTCGTGCATCCGCGAGTGGACTTGGATGCTCCACCCCGCGCTGAAGGCATCGTCCGAGCCGACGAACGTGTCGTTGTCGAATTCGAACCGGAACAGCCGCTGGTCGCGCACGTCGGCTTCTTGCGCGCCCGCTGCCGATAGTTGGACTATGGAAACGAAACCGACAAGTGCGAGCACCGCGCCGACTCGACTCTCGCGGGGTATTTCGCTCATCGTTCGATACCGTCTTGCGCTTACCGCGCAGCGTACTCCGTGAACACGTAGTCCTTGGACTTCGCGATCGTGTGGCACGCGAACCCACACTTGGCGTCATTGCCTTGCGGCGGCGAGCCCGCCATCGTGCCAGGCGTGAACGTTTGGGATGCGGGGTCGTAATCGAACACGGCGTAACCCCAGCCGCCGCTGTCGGCGAATCTCCGGCTGTCCTTGACCATGAAGTCGACTTTGGCCAGAGCGTCCGGCACCCACGGGCTTCCTGGGAGTACCGTTTTCTTTGATGTCCAAATGAGCTTCGCCATCATCGCGCCGTCGGGAAATGGTTTGCCGTTGCCGGGAATGCCGACGCGGTAGGCTTCGATCATCGCGGGATTACCCACGATCGCGTCCATCGCCGTTTCCTTATGACTGATCGCGATCGTCTCCCAGCTCTCGTAGCCCCTGAACTCGGAGAACGCGAGCCCACCCGGCACTTTCGCGGTGTACTTGTCGTGCGCTTCTGCATAGAGCGCGTTGATACCGATGACCACGAGCGATATCGTCGCAATCGCAATCGCCAATTTGCTCTTCATTGCCCACGTCTCCCCGCTGAAAACAGCACATGCGCATTTCGCCGGCTGCGAGAAGGCGGCGCCATTGCACGTTGGTATTGGTGAGAGCGGCGCGATGCCGCGACGATGGTTCGATCAGAACCGCGTGGTGACCGAGACCTTCAGCATGCGCGGCGGCGCCTGCGAGACGACGTTGGCACCGGTCGACGAGAAGTGCTTCTTGTCGGCGATGTTCTGACCCGTGAGCCGGACCGTCATCTCATTCCCGCGAAACGTGGTGGTGTAGCTGGCGCCGAGATCGACCAGCGTATAGCTCGGTATGAATGCCTGGTTGAACTGATTCACGGCGCGCTCGCCAACATAGTAGACAGCGCCGTTCACGCTGAGCCCTGGAAGCGCTCGCGAAAGCCGGTGCTCCGTCGCGAGCGAAAAGGTGTGCTCCGGCGTGTTCTCGACCGTGCGGCCCACGACGGTGGGAACGACCGTGACGGCGCCCGTCGTCGGATTGGTGGTGATCAACGTGTCAGCGCCGGAGATCTGCTTCGCGTCGAGAACCTGACCCGTTGCGTACAACGACCAGTCCGGCGTCAACTCGCCCGTCACGCTGAGCTCGGTGCCGCGGAACCGTGCGCGGCCGTCCAGAACGTAGAGGTTCGTACCATTCACGAAGGCCGAGCCGCGTTCGATGTCGAAGTACGCGAACTGGAGCAGCAGGCCGGGTTTGAGCTCGAGCTTGATGCCGGCCTCGCGTTGCGTGCTTTCGGTGGCGGGCAGCGCAGCTCCGGCATTCGCCGCCGTCATCGGCGCGGCGGGCGTCGACTCGAGTCCTTCGATGTAGGTGCCGTAAACGCTCATCCACGTCCGGGGCTTCACGATTACCCCGTACGAGACGGAGGTCGGATCGTCCTCGAACGTGATCGCACCCGTGTCCAGGCTGGTCTCGGTGTAATCGGCCTTGCGGATGCCGACGAGCAATTGCAGCGAGCTCGTCATTTCGATGCGGTCGAACAGGTAGTAGCCCGCGTCGTCGATGCGCGCACGCGGGCCCCGCGGCGCAGGGAATGGCGTCTCCGGGATAGCGACGGGCGCGAACACGTTCTGCATGCACGGGACGCGCGGCGCGGACGGAGTCGCACCCGGGCAAGTGGCGGGAACCGTCGCCGACGTGAACCCATCCCGCACGTTGCGGGACACGCCTGCGAGCACTTCGTGCTCCATGAACCACAGCTTGGCGGCGCCGGCCGCCTCTACCCGGTAGCCGATATTCTCGAACGTCGCGCCGGGTTGCAGCCCGATGCTGAGAATGCCCTCGCCGTTCGTCTCCGGGCCGTACGTGTCGAGGTCGATCGTGTTGAAGTGCCTGTCACGGACAATGTGCGAGGTGCCGTAACTCGCGGACAAAACCCACGCCGGCGACAGGTTCCAGCTCACGCTCGCCAACGCGTTGCGCTCCTCGGCGCGATTCGACGCCCAGTCGGGACCGAAGTTGGTGCTGGGATCGAGCAGCGGCGGCAACTCGAGGGCGGGGTACAGGTCGGTCGGCGTCGGAGGCGGAAGCCTGATGTAGCGGAAGACGCCGGGCTCGTTGACGCGCTTTTCGATGTGCTCCGCGTCGAGCGTGACGGTAACGCTGTCGCTCGGCTTGAAGTCGAGCGCCGCCGCGAGCAGCGAGCGGCGGCCGCGCGTATTGTCGATGCCGGAGTCGACGCTGCCGTACACGGCGTTCAATCGCGCGCCGAAAAGGCCGAACGTGTCGCTCGCGTCGACATGCGCCGCGACGGAGCCGTGCTCGTTCCCGAACAGCGTGGCCGCAAGATATGGCTCCGTCGTTGGCCGCTTCATCGTCAAGTTCACGATGCCGGCCGGCGTCGTGAAGCCGTAGTAAAGCGCCGACGCGCCCTTCAGCACTTCGACGCGGTCCTTGTCCTCGAGCGGCAGGTCGACGAGATTCACGATGGGCAGAGTGCCGTTCAACCGATAGTTGCTTCGGTTTTCGACATTGACGCCGCGGATCGCGATGTTGGTGTACACGGTCGTCGTGACCTGGGAAGGACTCACCCCGGCCGCGTTGCGCAGCGCATCGAGCAAGCTCTGCGCCTGCTGCGATTGGATCAGAGCGCTGGGTATGACATTTACGGTCAGCGGCGTGTCGAGCTGGCGCGCGCCGCGGAAGCTTCCGGCCTGCACGAGATCCGCGCTATAGCTGTCCCTGCGGTCGGCCGTGACGACGATCTCCTCGAGGGTCGCCGAATCCGTTTGGCTCTCAGCGATCCAGGGCGCCGCCGCGACGAAGCCCGCAGCGCCGAGCAGCGATAAAGGTTTCGCCGTCGTCACCGTCGATTCCCCGTGTCTGCAATATCCGGCGGCGACTAGAGATCGAGGATTCCACGCTTCAGCGCAATCATGACGGCGTGCGTTCGGTCTTGCGCGTTCAGCTTCGGCAGGATGCTCTTCATGTGGGTCTTGACGGTCTCCTCGGAAATGTCGAGCTCCGCGGCGATGACCTTGTTCGACTTGCCGGACGCGACGCCCCCTAGCACTTGAACCTCGCGCTCCGTAAGCGAGTCGTCGGCGACGTGCTCGGCAATCTCGGCGGCAATCTCGGGGAGTATTCGGCGCTTGCCCGCGTGAACTGCCCTAATGGTTTCGATGAGCTCCTTCCTGACGAGACTCTTGAGCAGGTAGCCGGCGGCGCCGGCCTTGAGAGCGGCAGCCGCATGAACGTCGCCCGCGTAGGTCGTGAGCACGATAATGCGGGCACTCGGAAACTCGGCGCGAATCGCCAGGATCGCGTCGATCCCGTTCATGTCGGGCATGCGTAGATCCATGAGCATGACGTCGGGGCGCAGGCGTCGGAAACATTCGATGGCTTCTACTCCACCGGTTGCCTGACCCACGAGCGTGATGTCCGGCTGCCCATCGAGCACCGCCGCAATTCCTTCGAGCAGCAACAGATGATCGTCGACGGCAACGACGCGTATTCCCACGGATTTGGGCACCTTATCCATGATCGTCCTCCTTGATCTCGCTCGAGTGCTCGCGAACCAGCGGGCGCAACACGACGAGCCGTGACCAAATGCTCGACGTCTTGTTTGCCCGACCGTACGCGACCCGCGCCGGCACGCACAAATCCACCTCGGTCCCGGCCCCGGGTTTGCTCCACACTTCGAGCCGAGCCCCGAGCTTCTTCGCCCGTTCGCGCATCCCGACGAGCCCGAAGTGGCCGGCGCGCCCGCCTGCATCCAAGACGGCCGGGTCGATCCCTCCCCCATCGTCGCGAATCCTGACGTGCAGCGCCGCGCGGCCGTAGCTGACCTCGACTTCGATCTGACTCGCTCGCGCGTGCCGAAACGCGTTGCTGAGCGCCTCGCGGCCGATCAGGAAACCCTCTTCACGCACGATCGGATGCAGCTCACGGCCGTTTCCCTGCACCGTCACTCGAAACTCGATCGAAGTCTCGACCGCGAACTGTTCGCCGTCGGCAGCAAGAGCGTTGGCCAAGTCCGGCGCGTCGCCGGCGGCTCTGCGGAGACCCTTGACTTTGTCACGACCCTCGGCCAGCAGCTGATCCGCTCGGTCGAGCGACGACTCCATTAGTTGCCTGGCCGGCTCGCCCCCCGGAATGCGGTCCGTCGCCGCTTGGAACCGCCAGATCAAACCCTGCATGCCTTGCAGCAGGGTGTCGTGCAGCTCGCGCGCGATGCGCTCGCGCTCGGCGAGCCTTGCCTCGAGGCGGCCGCGCACTTGCGCCGCGACCTGTCGCATCCGCGCTTGGTACAGCGCCGTCAAGATTGCGACGCACGCGAGTGCGCACAACGCATAAAACCAGCGAGTCTGATAGAACGCCGGCACGATGAAGAGGTCCATCGATGCCTCGGTCTCGTTCCAGACTCCGTCGTTGTTCGCTGCCGTGACGCGAAACGTGTAGCGTCCCGGCCCGAGATTCGTGTAGAGAGCCTCACGGCGCACGCCCACGTCCTGCCAGTCGCGATCCAATCCCTCGAGCTTGTAGCGGAACCGCACGCGCTCCGGGACGGTCAGGCTGCCGGCGCTGTATTCGATCTGAATCTCTGAAGTATGGACGGGCAAGCGGACGACCTCGCCCAAGTTCGGTTGGCGGTCGCCGGCGCTCGTCAGAGACCAAATGGTCACGACAGGCGGAACGCGGTTGCGGACAATGCGCGTGGGGTCGATCGAAACGATCCCGCCCGTCGTCGAAAACCAGAGACGACCGTCGGTCGTTTCAATCGAGGACGGTTGCGGTCGCAACTGAACGGCCGTCCCCGGAACGCCGTCGAGATAATCGAAGGTCTCGTGCTTCACCCCGTGAGCCGGGTCGCGAAGCACGTGGTCGACTTCATCGCGCGCGATGTGCGCGATGCCCGCCGTCCCGTTCAGCCAAAGGTCTCCGTTACTCGCTTTGACTATTCCCGAGACGCCTCTAAAAGGCGCACCTGTCGTGTCACGAATCGGCAGAAATCGCTGTCCGTCGAAACGAGCGAAGCCGAGCTCGCCGGCGACCCAGACTTCGCCATCGCGCGCGAGTATCGCCAATGCGTTCCCTACGTCGAGCCCGTGCGTAACGCCGAACAGCTGCACGACAGGGCCGTTCACTCGAGCGACCCGGTTGTTCGAGTAACCGAACCAGATGACGCCGTCGGGTTCCACGGTCTCGACCAAAGCCCATTCCTCGGGCAGAGCGTCGAGGCCACCGTTTGCAAGCCATTTGCCGTCAACAACGCGATAGGTGCCTCTGCGCGTCACGGAAGCCCACAGCGCACCCTCGCCGTCGCGCACCAAAGCCTGGATTGGACGGCTGATCACTTCCGGAGGCAAAGGGGTGGTGACGACGCGTCCATTCTTTAGGTAGCCGAGCGCCTCCGGTCCGCCAAACCAAACAGTCCCTTCGACGTCGCGATGGGCAGCGGTGAAAAGCGGCGCCGTCTGGCGGCTCGAGACTATGCCGTCGCGAATCTCGACGACGTACGACTCGTCAGGGCCGCCGCATCCCACCCAAAGCGATCCCCCGTCACCGGCTGCGAAAGCGGCCGCGATGTACTCGTATTGCAAACACTGCGGAGCCACGTCACGAACGACGTTGGTGCGGCTTAGACGATGCAGCCCAGCGGTGGTGCCAACCCAAATGTTGCCTTCGCGGTCCTCGATCAGCGCGTACACGCGGCCGCCCAGTGCAGAAAGCCGCTCGCGCTGGACGACCAGGTCCCTATCGCTTCCGCGGGGCAGATCTCGAGCGCGCACACGCACCAGACCTTGGTCGCCCTCCGACCCCCATAGGTCTCCGGCTTCGTCGAGTAACAACGGCCCGCCGACGATCCCGCGAACCAAAGCAAGCTCGTGCTCGGAACTCGTCGGCGCCGGGACACCGATCAGCCTGTCATTGGCGGCAGCCCAAATGTCGCCATCGCGCGTTTCCACGAGGAGCGTTCCGCCCGAATCGGAATAGACGCTCGCGTCGACCTGGCGAAAGCGGGGCTCGCCTGCCGGCCGTGCGAGCAATCCATCGACCGTCGCCACCCACACGGTCCCGGCGCGATCGACGTGCACGTCGTATGGAGTGGCGAGCCTCGAATCGTCGGCGACTATCGTCCACCGGCTGCCATCGAAATGCGCGAGACCTGTTCGCGCTGCCATCCAAAGTGAACCGTCCAGATCCTGCGCCAGCTGCGCTGCACCGCCAGGCAAACCATCTTCAGGACCGTAACGAGTGACGCGCCCGTGTTTCAGCAATGCAACGCCAGACGGCCGAAAGCCGATCCATAAGCCCCCATCGGAGGTCGCGAGAAGATCGCTGACGTTGGTCGATCCCAGCGGTTCCTCCCCCGGCCCCGGGTACGGCACGAAGCTCACCCCGTCGAAGCGCGTCAGCCCGGTGCGGCCACCGATCCAAAGCGTCCCGTCGGGGGTCTGGGCAAGCGCGAGGATGTCGACCGGCGCGCCATCGGTCACTGTGAACGCGCGATGGTTCAGCTGTCGCAACGACAGTTCGGTGGTCTGCGGCGACGCGGCACCACAGAGAGCGAGCGCAGCGATCGCCGTCGACTCGACGAAGCCTATGGCGGGCCGGCGAAAGCGACTCACTGCTTCCTCCTCCGAGAATTGCGGGTCATTACTTAACCCGCGCCAGGCATCTCGGAATCCCCCGAAAGTGGTAGCGCGCAGACCCCGAGAAGCGGGTTCGCTGAGCTTGGCCGATGGAGCACGCTCGCCTTGTGCAGCGGCTCTTCTCTATGTTTCCCACCGGCCTACCGGGGCTCGCACTGCTGCTGTTGCGGACCTCTGTGGCAACTGCCTTGGTCGTTTCCAGCTACACCCAGAATATTCCCGACTGGCTACAGGCTACCGCAATACTCGTTGCAGTGGGCCTATTTGCTGGCTACCTGACGCCGCTCGTCGCCGTCGGCGCCCTGGTCGTGCAGGCCTTCATTTGGTCCGGCCTCGGCATCGACACCGCGACGTGGGCAGCCGTCATTTCGCTCGACGCGATTGCTTTGGCGCTCGTCGGCCCCGGCGCGTACTCCGTCGATGCCTACCTCTTCGGGCGCCGCATGGTGCTGCCACCGCCTTGATGCCCCGGGCGACTCGATCGCCCGATCGTGGCAACCCGAGCCCACCCGTTTGTGGCGTGTTCCGCGAAATCGCTCGCGCGACGATGGCTTCACACAAAACAACCGTCATCCCGGGGAGACGCCGCTATGAACTTAAGGTACGCCTGCACACTAAGCAGCCCGCCACGATGCACGGACACGCCGATCGTGTTCGTCGTCGATGCCGATCCGTCGGTACGCGACACGCTAAAAGATCTGTTTCTTTCCGCTGGATTGCGCTGCCAAACAGCAGCGACAGCCGAAGAGTTTCTCGCGCGTCCGCGAACCGTGGGTCCATGCTGCCTGCTGGTCGATTTGAACCTCCCAGGTGTCGGCGGTCTCGAGTTGCAACGGCTCGTCCTCGATTGGACGGAACTGTCGATCATCTTCGTGAGCAGCGGCGCAGACGTGCAGGCGACGGTGCGGGCCATGAAAGCCGGTGCGTGCGACTTCCTGACAAAACCGCTCACGAGCGACGCGCTGCTCCGTGCGACTCGCGAAGCCATCGAGCGCAGTCGCGCGGAGGTTCGCCGCGCTGTGACGATGCGGGCACTGCAAGAACGCTACGTCTCGTTGAGCCGTCGCGAGCGAGAGGTCATGGGGCTCGTGGTCTCTGGTCGACTGAACAAGCAAGTCGGCGGCGAGCTCGGAATCTCGGAGATCACGGTGAAGGCGCACCGGGGCAAGATGATGCGCAAAATGAACGCGAGCTCCCTCGCCGAGCTCGTCAACATGGCCGCAAGCCTGCACCCCATCGCGGCATCGCGCGAAACTGACGTCGGCTCATCGAACGCGTTCGTCTACGCCGGGCGAGTCGGCCTTCATGCAGCGAGCTCGTTCGGCGCCGCTTAGACGACCAACCTCATGAACACGTCGCTTGAAGAGAGTGCCGGGCTGGAAATCTACCCGACTGACGACGGCCTTCTCGCGATCGAGCGAGCGAACGACGTCGTGCTCCTGCTGTCCAGCGACCAGCTGCTGGCGGTAATAGAAAGACTGCGCTCTTATTACGACACGCGCACCCAATGGCGCGAGCCCACTCTGGGGTGAGAAATGACGCGCGGACGTTGGCCTCGACGGCAAGAGCGGGCTCACCATCGCGTGACGCTCTGACGAAACCCTTCTGCGACGGAACGCACGCGCGTATCGGTTCTCGCTCTACCTAGCGTGATTGGAGCTGGCTGGTAACGCGAGGCTAGCGTGCAGCCGTCGCGAGCAGGCTTTCGACCTTCGTATCGAGGTCGTTCGCAACCGTAACCGCCGACTCGCTCCCGTACGGAGCAACAAGGCTCGCCATCGAGTCGTAAGACAGGTGCACGCCGTCGGAACGCTCGTCGACGAGGATGGTGACCGGTGCATACGACGCCGCATCGGGAACGGCCTTGGCCATTTCTTTCATGATGAGGGGATTGCCGACGACCAGGCGCAGGAGCCCTGGCTGGCCACCTCGTTCCTTACGCAGGATTTCGCCGGCATCAAACCGCGCGAATTCCATCAATCCGGAAGTACCTACAGCGGCGTGAACTGCCTGCTCGAGCTCGGAAGGACTGCTGGCCGCCTGAACAGCGCCGCGGAACGCGTCCATGTCGGGACGGCCGATTGTGGCGGTCAGTCGGGTCACGACGTCATCGAACCGCCGACGGGAGACGACGCTGAATCTGCGAAGCGGGATCTCTCTGATCGCCACCTCATGCTCAGCCTCCACTGGCGTCGCGGCATGCGCGGCGCGCTCGTGCACCGGCGCGCTGGCCGTGCGGTCGATCAAGAGACTCAGCAGCTCGGGGCGACTGTAATGCCCGCGCGAGTCCATGAGCTGTTTGCGCTTGTCGATCGACGCGAGGTCGAGGTCCGCTACGACAGTTCCCTCGCCCGCGCGAATCGGCTCGCCGATGAGGCTTCCGTCGGGCGCCGCGATCGCGGTAAGGCACCCGCTCGAGATCGCGCGCATATTGCCGCCCGTATCCTTCACGATCTGCGCCTGCTGTTCCGCATCGAGCCAGGCAGTCGCGCAAACGACGAAGCACGCAGACTCGAGCGCGTGCTGCCTGATGTTGACCTCGGTCTGTTGCGAGAACAGGTCGCCGAAGATCGAGCCGGGGTACATCGCGGAATGGATCTGCTCGCCATCGGCCATCAGCGCATAGCGCGCGAGGGGGTTGTAATGCTCCCAGCACGCGAGCTGACCGATGCGCCCGATGCGGCTATCGACGGCGCGCAAGCCCGAGCCGTCCCCTTGCCCCCAGACCATGCGCTCGTGGTAGGTGGGTGTGATCTTGCGGCGCCGCTGAAGCAACCGCCCATCGGCATCGAAGAGCAGCTGCGTGTTGTAGAGCGTGCCGCCGTCGCGCTCGTTGACGCCGATTGAGACGACTACGCCGGCGCTCGCGCACGCCTCGCCGATAGCTTCGGTAGCTGACGATGGGACCGTCACCGCCTCCTCGAGCAGCCGGAGATGCTCGCGCCCGGCGACGATCTGATAGGCGGGCATCAGGAACGAAAAGTACGGGTAATACGGCACCACGGTTTCCGGGAACGTCGCAAACTGCACGCCGAGCCCGCCGAGCTCGTGAATCTTTCGTACAACCTTCTCGACTGTTCCGTCGCGGCTATACAGAACCGGGCTTAGCTGGACGGCAGCGGCTTTCACGACTCTCATACCGAACTCCTGGTCGCTCGCACGACGACTATGAGGAGCCCCATCACATCAGACGCTCACCTCAGCAACGATTGCACGAAGGTATCGGCACACCCGTGCTGCGGCCGACTGATACCTTGGTCCAATCCCAGAATCCCGGCCGGTTTGCTGTGATCCGGTGGCCTGACGCGGCATCTGTCACAGCTACCCGCGCGAAGAGGCGTTCATTGATTGGAAACAAAGGAGTAGGAGATGACCAATTCAATTCTTGCCGGCCGGCCCGAAGAAGGCGACGTCGTCCAAGCCTTCGGCACCCTCGGCGCCTCTCGCATCGGCCTCTCGGAGGGCGTGCGTGCCAAGTCCGTCGCGGCGCTCAACCGCCTGCTCGCGCACACGATGGCGATGCGAGACCTGTACAAGAAATCTCACTGGCAGACGAGCGGCCCGTCGTTCTACGAGCTGCACCTGCTCTTCGACAAGCACCACGGCGAGCAGGTCGAGATCATGGACGCGCTCGCGGAGCGCGTGCAGACGCTTGGCGGCATCGCGTTGGCACTCGCACACGATGTCGTCGAAGAGACACGCATCGCTCGCGCACCTCGCGGTCGAGAAAGCGCCGTCGCTCAGCTGCAGCGCCTACTGGATGCCCACGAGATCGTGCTCCAGGAAGCACGACCGCTCGCTCGCGAAGCGGCCGAGCGCGGCGACGACGGGACAAACGATCTCATCGTAAGCCAACTGGTCCGCACGAACGAGCTGCAAAGTTGGTTCGTCGGCGAGCACGTCGCGGCATACGACGAGCCGCGGTAGCTGGCGCGTACCCACATGACGGTCATCAAGACTTACGGCACGCGGCTCGAAGCGGATCTCGCGAGCATCCTGCTGCGTGCCGAAGGCATCGCCGCTACGGTCGTCGGGGTCGGCCTTGCGATGGAGGGCGGCGCAGACGGCGTGCGGCTGCTCGTGCCCGATGACCAAGCCGACGACGCGCTCGAGTTGCTCGACGAGCTGTAGTCGCGCGGAAGGTCGTGCCGCAGCACGAAGCGCCTTCGACACCTTCGTACAAGCGCCCCGCACACCTCGCCGGCGTCTGATGCAACTCAGGTGTAACGCCGAAGAGCTGGGCGGAGCAGGCCTATCCCAAGCTGGTCCACTACAACAAGCTGTCGAAAGGCGGCCACTTCGGCGTGGGAACAGCCGAAGTTCCTCTCGGCGGAGATTCGCGCCGGTTTCAAGTCCTTGCGGAAGTAGAGCCGCGCGTCGTGAAGCCCGCAGACTTCTTGTCTGCGGGCTTTTCTTTCTAAGGCAGCCGGCGACCGGCTAGACGCCGCCTCGTCGCACCTGGTAGAACGCACGGGAAAACCTCGGAAGGAGACACCCCAAATGCGCTCGCTAGGATCGACTCTCGCGGCCGCGGCCGCGCTATTCGTGCTCGTCGACGGGTTCGCCCAAGCGCCCGCGGCGTACAACGTTCCGGCCGCCGCGCCGGCGAACATCAAGCGCGCCGTCGAGTCGCAGGCCCGCCCCGCCGACCAACGCGCGCGCGACGCCGACCGCAAGCCGGCCGAGACGCTGATGCTCGCGAACATCGCCGAAGGTCAGCGCGTCGTCGAGCTCGCGGCGTTCGGCCACTACTGGTCGAACATGCTCGTCGAAGCCCTCGGGCCTCGCGGCCAGGTCTACATGGTCGACATGCCGTGGACGGATCGCTTCGGCGGCGAAGCCGCGCGCGCGTTCGACGCGGCGCACGACAACGCGACCTACACGCAGGCGCATTACAACCAGATGCAGCTGCCGCAGAACGTCGACGCCGTGCTGATCGTGCAGTTCTATCACGACTTGAAGCGCATGGACGCGGCCGAGAGCGTCGACACGGCGGATATGAACAAGAAAATCTTCGCGGCGCTGAAGCCCGGCGGCACTTACCTCGTCGTCGATCACAAAGCCGATGATGGCTCGGGCTGGCGCGACGCCATGACGCTGCACCGCATCGATCCGGCGACGATCAAGAGCGAGGTGACGGCCGCGGGCTTCGAGCTCGTGCAGGACAGCCCGCTGCTCGCGAACCCGGCCGACGACAAGAAGCAGAGCATGCGCGCCGCAGGCCTCCGCGGTCACACGGACCAGGCGGTCCTCGTGTTCCGCAAGCCGGCGAGATAGGCGTGCCCTCGTTCGTTCGCCCCTTCGCGGCACTGCGGCCGACGCGCGAAAGCGCGGCCGCCGTCATCGCGCCGCCGTACGACGTCGTCAACACCGACGAAGCGCGCGCGCTCGCGGCGGGCCGGCCGTCGAGCTTCCTGCACATCTCGCGGCCCGAGATCGATTTACCCGACGGCAGCTCGCCGTATTCGGACGAAGCGTACGCGCAGGGCGCGCGCAGCCTCGCGCGGCTCGTCGCCGAGCGGGTGCTCGTCCGCGACGACGCGCCGTCGTTCTACGTCTATCGAATGATCATGAACGGCCGCGCGCAGACGGGCGTCGCGTTCGTCGGCTCTGTTCGCGCGTACGAGCAGAACGTCATCCGCCGTCACGAGCTCACGCGCCCCGACAAAGAGAACGATCGCGTCCGCAACATCGCGACGTTGAACGCGCAGACGGGGCCGGTGCTGTGCGCGTATCGCGCAGACGCGTCGTTGAGCGAGCTCGTCGCCGCAGCGTCGAAGTCTGCACCGCTGTTCTCGGTCTTGGGCCCGAATGAAGTCGAGCATACGGTTTGGCGCGTCGCGCCGACATCCACGCCCGCGTTCCAGGCTGCGTTCGATGCGCACGCTGCGCTCTACATTGCCGACGGCCACCACCGCTCCGCCGCCGCCGCGCGCGTCGCGGCCGCACGGCGTGGCGCGAGCGATGCGAGCCACGAGTACTTCCTCTGCGTCGCGTTCCCGCACGACGAGATGCGCATCCTCGACTACAACCGCGTCGTGCGCGACCTGAACGGCCTCGCACCCGGCGCGTTGCTCGCGCGCATCCGCGAGTCGTTCAGCATCGAGCCTCTGGCCGCGGCGAAATCGCCGGCGCAGCCGGAGAGCTTCGCGATGTACGTCGCCGGCCAGTGGTATGCGCTCGGGATTCTGCCGAAGCTCGTGCCGCGCCACGATCCCGTCGCGAGCCTCGACGTGAGCCTGCTGCAAGACCACTTGCTCGCGCCGATTTTGAATATCGGCGATCCGCGCACGGATCCACGCATCGATTTCGTCGGCGGCGTGCGCGGGTTGGCGGAGCTCGAGCGGCGCGTGCAATCGGGCCG
>Ga0315910_10003275_pt1 | contig 13865 bp, 14 predicted proteins | sample EdamamesoilMG_FD_204470 | JGI IMG/M metagenome (GOLD analysis project Ga0315910, IMG submission 204470) | Garden soil microbial communities collected in Santa Monica, California, United States - Edamame soil | ecosystem: Environmental > Terrestrial > Soil > Garden | place: USA: California...
GCGATCGTGCGCACCGGGTCGAGCTTGTTGAGCGTGGCTTCGAGTTCGCGCTTGGCCTCGGGATCGCGGTCGCGCCGGAAGCGGATGGCGTTCTGGCGGGTGCGCTCGATGAGGTCGAATACGCTCTCGCCCTCCTGTTCGCGCAAGGTATCGCCGAGGATGCGGCCGAGCAGGCGGATGTCGTCGCGCAGCGGCAGTTCCTTGTCCTGGGCGGCGGGATTCTGGATGGGGGCGTTCATGGGGCGGAGGCGGTTAGTGGGGATGCTGCACGCAAAGCAAGCGCTGCGCCCGGCATTGTAGCTGCCTGTATTCGTTGGAGGCAGGTCCCGGCCGCGGGGTCCGGGCCGGCCTTCGATGCTGCTTTCCGGTGCGGCTCAGAGCACCGGACGGCGGCGCCCGCCCGCGTGCTGCCTGAGCTGGGACAGGGTCACGTCCAGCGCCTTCTGGTAGTGGGCGGCCGCCTGCTCGACGTTGCCGTCCCGCTCGAGCAGGTGGGCGAGCTCGAGGTGCGCCGAGTGCGTGGATTCGATGGAAAGGCTGGCATCGAGATAGCTGCGGGCCTTGCCCCAGAGGCCCTGGTGGGCGCACAAGCGGCCCAGCGTCAGCAACAGGACCGCGTCCTTGGGATGGGAGTCCAGCCATTCTTCGGCGCGTTCCAGGCGCTGCCGGACGTCGGTCCCCAGGCATTCCGAGTACAGCGCGATCAGGGCCGGCTCCCAGACCCGCGCGACGCTCTGCTCGATGATGCGGCGCGCATCGTCGCAGCCGCCGAGGCCGACGAAGCAGGACGCCGCCGTCGCGGCGATGCGGGATTCGGATTTCTCGTCCTCGGGGAGGCGCTCCCAGTATTCACGCAGGGTCTTCAGGTCCAGTGACTTGTACTTGAGGTTCTCGCTGACCGCCTGGCGCCGCAGCTGTGCCACCACCGGACGCTCGAACACCTTGCGCTTCTCCAGCATCGGGATCAACGCCAGCACGCGCTCCCAGTTCTTTGCCATCTGCTGCGCCCTGAGCTCCAGGCGCAATGCCGCGGTGTGCTTCTCGGGCAATTGCCTGAGGACATCGAGCGCGTCATGGTAACGCCGCTCGTCGAGCAGCATTTCGGCCTGGGCGATATGGCGCATGGCATCTTCGTCGGGATCGGCGCTGACCGCCTTCGCCAGGTACCCGTCCCGCGCGGAGAACGCCCGCATGCCGTGTGCCGCCCTCGCGGCCAGCACCGCGGATAGCGCCGGGGATTCACCCGCCTTCAGCGCCGACGCCGCGGCCCGCTCGGCGCGGCCGAACCGGCCCTCGAAAAAGTTGATCAGCGCGTCGTTGAATGCGCCCCGGGCTCGCCTCGCCGCGCGACGGTCGTGGAATTCCCGCACCCGGGACGGCATGGTGATCGCAATCATCACCGTGCGAACCGCCGCATACAGCCCGACGAATCCGGCGGCGCCGAGCAGCAATGCGAAGTTGAGCGCGAGCTCCACGCGCCAGGGCGGCAGCACCACCAGGACGTAGCCCTGGTTGTAACGCACGGCCAGGACCAGGGCCACGGAAATCGCGGCCAGCACGATCCCCCAGATCAGCGCGCGCATCGGTCGGAACTCCGGGATCGCGGATTCACCGGCATCGCCTAGCGCAGGGTTCGCTCGCGGACCAGCCGCAGGCTGCGGGCGGCCTCCAGGCTCGGCGAAATGTCGGGAAGGTCGATGCTGACTTCGCTCCGCGCCAGCTGGTCGATGGCGGTCTTCGCGGCGGCGACGGCCTTGTCCTGCGCATCGTAGTAACGGCCCAGCCAGTCCGAAGCCGCCTTGAGGTCGCTGCGGAATCCGCCCTCGTCGCGCGCCAGCAGGGCGAGCCGCGCGCCCAGCAGGCGCATTTTCAGGTTCTCGCGCAGGAAATACGCCTGCCCCGGCGCGACCAGCGGCACCTCAGGCCGCAGGGTGTTCTGCACGCGCACCAGGTCGCGGAAGTCCTGCACCCACTCGGCCCACAATCGCGACCAGAAGCCGGCCGGCGCCGGCCCGGGCCCGGGCTCCGCCCGCGACGGGCGCGCGTCCATGGCGAGCGGCAACGCGTCGACCGTGCCCGCCACCTGTTCGAGGCGCACCGCCATCCCGGTGACATCCACGTGGGGCGCCGATCTGAGGCGCTCGATGTCGCGGTTGATGACCCGGCGCAGCGGCGTGAGCGGGGGGCGGTCGAGGCGGGCGAGGCGCATGTCGGCCGTTTCCAGGGCAATCAATGCCGCCTTGACGTTACCCGCCAGCTGCAGCTGCTGGTTGGCGATGAGCAGCACCTGTTCGACCTCGGCCAGGGCCCACTCGTCGCGGCTCCCGGACATTTCCTTGTACAGCGATTCCAGCGCGAGCCGCTGGTTCTGGGTTTCCACCATGCGGGCTTCGAGCTGGCCGAGCCTTGCCTCCGCGTCGCGCACGCTTTCGCGCGACTCGCCCGCCACCAGTCGCGACTCCCTGTTCGTGGATTCCATTTCCGCCAGCCTGCGCGCCGTCTCCTGCTGCAGTTGATCGGACCGGCTGCGGGCCTCGATCCAGGTCCAGCCGGAAAACGCCATTGCCCCTGCTGCCAGGACCAGGGTCGCGAAGGCGACGACGGGCTTGCGCTTGCGCGCCGTTGCAGGGGACTGCGGAGATCGTTCTGTCGGCTCTGCCATGCTTTGATTCAGGGCGCTTTCTTCAGGGATGGGTCGTCACTGCCGGCCGCGGCCGCAAGCGGCCGAACCACGTCTCGAGGGCCGACGCCAGGGCTGCGTCTCCTGCACCGCCTACCATGACCAGGCGCGTGCCCAGCCGGTACGCCGCCGCCGCCACGCGGGGGTGCGGCACGAACATCGGCGTCCTGCGCACCCACGGCGAACCGGCCTCGCCGGCCATCGCATAGAGATTCTCGACGATTTCCGCGCTGGTTACGATGCTGGCACCAATCCCGCCGCTGCGCCAGCGCGGCAGCAAGGCGTCCAGCGTGCCCGACGGCCGGATGCGCCGGTAGCATTCGATGTATTCGACGCGCGCGCCGCGCGCTTCGAGCGCCTGGCCGAGGAATTCGCGACCGCCTTCGCCGCGGATGATGACGATGCGGCGTCCGGCAATCTGGTCCGGGGCAAGCGCCGCCAGCAATGCTTCGCTGTCGAAGCCCTGCGAAGGCGTGATGACGCCGTCCGGGCCGCCGATGCCGGCGCCGGCGTCGGCGTCGGCAAGTTCGGCTGCCGTGCCCGGACCTACGGCGGCCACCCTGAGCGTCTGCGGCAAGCCGCCGCTCTTGCCAAGGTGGGCGAGCGCGATCCGCGCGGCATTTGGACTGACAAAAATGGCCAGGTCGAACGTCGACAGCTTCGCCGGCGTCAAGTCGCGCGCCAGGCGGTCCGAAAGCGGCTCGATCAGCAGGGCCGGCGACAGCACGGGATCGCCGCCCAGTTCGCGAATGCGTGCAGCAAGCGCTGCGGCTTGATGGGCCGGACGCGTCACCAGCACACCGGCACCCCGGAGCGCCGCAGTCACGCCGGCCCGTCCTCGAGCGCCGCCAGGATCTCGCGCGCGCCACGCGCCACCAGCTTTGCCGCCAGCGCATTGCCCAGATCTTCGGCCTGCCCCTGCAGCGCCGATCGCATTTCGTCCGCGACCATCCTGCTCCCGTCCGGGCTGGCGACGAAGCCGCGCAGGCGGACCTGCCCGGCACTCACTTCCGCATACCCGCCGAGGGGAACCTGGCAGCTTCCCGCAAGCGCCCGGCTCAGCCCGCGCTCGGCCTCGACGCACCAGCGCGTCTCGGCATGGTTCAGGGGCTCCAGCATCGCCAACAGGTCGGCGCGCCCGGCGCGGCATTCGATGCCCAGCGCGCCCTGGCCCACCGCCGGGAGGCTCTGCTCGGGCGTCAGCAACCGGGTGATGCGGCCTGCCAGGCCGAGCCGCTTGAGGCCCGCGGCGGCGAGGATCACGGCGGCATACAAGCCCTCATCGAGCTTGCGCAACCGGGTCTGCACATTCCCTCGCAGCGGTTCCACGCGCAAATGCGGGAAACGCGCGCGCAACTGGCTCTCCCGTCGCAGGCTGGACGTCCCGACGCGGCTGCCGGGCGGCAGACTCTCGAGATTCGCATGATGGTTGGAAACGAATGCATCCCGGGGATCCTCGCGCTCGGTGACCGCAGCGATCGCGAACCCCTCGGGCAGGTTCATCGGCACGTCCTTCATCGAGTGCACCGCGATGTCCGCGTCGCCGGCCTCGATCGCCATTTCCAGCTCTTTCACGAACAGCCCCTTGCCGCCGATCTTTGCGAGCGACGTCTCGAGGTTGCGGTCGCCTTGCGTGGTCATCCCCAGCAGGCGGGTATTCACACCGGGATACAAGGCCTGCAGGCGCGCCTCGATATGCCGCGCCTGCCAGAGGGCGAGGGCGCTTTCCCGGGTGGCGATGACGATGTCGGGGATCACGGAACCGATCTGCCTAGGGGTTGGAGCCGGCGACGATTCCCGTCGTCGCGGTGTAAATGATGGTTCGCGTCACCGCGGTATCCTTGCGGTAGGTGTAAGTGCAGACCTCACCGGCAGCCGTGACGCGGTAGTCCGCCGTGCCGGCCACGGCGGTCTGGGTTGTGGGCGGCGAGACCATCAGCCAGTTCCAGATGTTCTGGCAGCGCGCCGCCGTCCCGCCGATCGTATTCTGGCCGGCGGTGTCGACCGGAAAGCCGGCCGTGTTGACGTCGATATCCGCGCCGCTGGCCCCCGTGACGTTGTCCTGCACGCCCGTGAGCCCGCGCGCCCGGTACTTGCTCTGCACCAGGTGCACGCCCGCGGCTATCGCTGCACGGGTGCCGTTCACCGATGCGCGATGCGCATCGGTGCTGAAATTGGCGAAACGGGGCAACGCCAGCCCCGCGAGGATGGCGACGACGGCAATTCCGCAAACAATTTCCACCAGCGTGAACCCGGGCGCGCCCGCCTGTGCCCTCACCGCCAATGGCGCCAGCCGCGTCCGGATTCCGCGCGCTCCCCGGTGCGCGCCTTCATGCCAGGGCGCAGCCGTCGCGTCTCATTTTTCCAGCAGGCTGCGCAGCATCCACGCAGTCTTCTCGTGGACTTCCATGCGCTGCGTCAGCAGGTCCATGGTGGGCTGGTCGCTCGCGTTTTCCGCGGCGGGGAACGCGGCGCGCGCCGTCCTCGTCACCTGCTCGTGGCCGTCCAGCAGGATGCGGATCATGTCCTGCGCCTTCGGCACGCCGACGGTCTCCTTCACGGAGGCCAGCTTCGAGAACTGCGCATAAGTCCCGGGAGCGGGGGCGTCGAGCGAGCGGATGCGCTCGGCGATCAGGTCGATGTTGGTCCAGAGCTCGGTGTACTGGGTCTGGAACATCAGGTGCAGGGTCTGGAACATGGGGCCGGTGACGTTCCAGTGGAAATTGTGGGTCTTCAGGTACAGCGTATAGCTGTCGGCCAGCAGCTTCGACAGGCCCTCGACGATTTTCTTGCGGTCCTTTTCCTTGATGCCCAGGTTTGCGGCCATGGCGTTCTCCTTGAGATTCCGAATGCGGATGATAGGCGAATTCTGTGCCGGCTTCATTGCGGGAGCACGCCGCTAAAGGGCGTTGCGTCCCAGCTCCTTGACGATGTGCTGCTGGCGGCGGCTTACCGGCAGGCGTTCGTCGAGCCCCTTCAGCAGCACCACCCAGCGCGTCTCGCCGCCGTCGGCGGCCTCTTTCTCGAATCCGGCGACATGCGCCTTCGCGACCAGGCAGCTGCGATGCGCGCGCACGAACAGGCTGGCGAATTCCTGCTCCAGGCGCGACAGCGGCTCTTCCAGCAGGAACTCCCGCTCCACCGTCCGGATCGTCACGTATTTCAACTCCGCCCGCAGGTACAGGATGTCCTTCACCGGGATCAGCAGCACCTTGCCGCGCTCCTGCACCGACAGGTGCGTCCGCGCATCCGGCGAGATCTGCTGGAGCACGTCGAGGCGCAAGGGCGTGATGGCCCGCACCCGCGTGAGCGCGTCATGCAGGCGCCGCAGCCGGATCGGCTTCACGAGGTAGTCCACCGCATGCAGCTCGAAGGCCTTCAGGGCGTAGTCGTTGTACGCAGTGGTGAAAATCACGGAAGGCGGCTCCTCCAGCTTGAGCAGGTGCTGCGCCACCTCCAGGCCGTCCATTTCGGGCATGCGGATGTCGAGCAGCACCACGTCGGCGTCGACATCCTGCAGCAAGTCCAGCAACTGCCGCCCATTCGCCGCCTCGCCCGCGATCTCGAGCGGGAACGCCCCGGCGCAATCCTCCAGCAGGTCTCGCATGCGGCTGCGCGCCGGCGCTTCGTCGTCGGTGATCACCACGCGCAGGGATTGTGGATGCCGGGTCACGGCCGTTCCGTCACGTAAGGCAGCGTGATGTGCACCTCGTAGTGCGCATCGCCGACGCTGGCCTTGAGGCTCGCCTCGGCGTCGAAGTGCAGGTGCAGGCGCTCGCGGATGTTGGCGAGCGCCATCTTGTTGCCGGAATGATGGCTGCCGTGCTTGCGATAGGGATTGCGCAGCACCATGTGGACTTCATTGCGCACGCTGTAGATGTTGATGCTGACGACGCCGGGCTCGATCGACGGCTCGATCCCGTGATACACCGCGTTCTCGAGCAGGGGCTGCAGCACCAGCGGCGGCACCAGCGCATCCCGCGGCATCTTGTCGACATGCCATTCGAGCTGCAGGCGCTCGCCGAGCCGCAGCTGTTCCAGTCCCAGGTACTGGCGGCACAGTTCGATCTCGTCGCCGAGCGGCGCAAGGTCGCGATTGTCGGCCATGAGCACGCGGAACAGGTCGGCCATGTCCTCGAGCGCGGTTTCGGCGCGGCGCGGCTCGCTGCGCACCAGCGACAGCACGGCATTGATGCTGTTGAACAGGAAATGGGGCCGGATGCGCGCTTGCAGGGCCTGCAGCCGCGCCTCGGTAATGGCGGGCGAAAGGGCGCGGCTGCGCAGGTTGAAATAACCCAGCAGGACGGCGGTCGCCAGGCCCGTGAACACCATGGCGCGCAAGACGTCGGCCGCGTCGCTGTCGAACAGCGAATGGGTGAAGGATACGATGGCCGAGGCGATGAGCAGCTCCAGCAGCACGATCACCGCGAGGGCAAGCGGATACTCCACGCGCTGCAGCCACGCCGCCGCGAGCGCGAGCACGATGAGCGACACGATGAGCACGGGTTGCGCCAGCGCCGAGATGGCGAACCAATGGTCGACCAGCGTCGCCCAGTTCGACGATTGCACCGCGGCCGCCGCCATCGTCATGCCCGTGACCACCACGATCACGCGCAACATCACGCCAAGATTGCGGAAATCCGGCAGCAGGTTCGGGTAGCGCTTTTGATTTATACTTGCCATCGGACTAAAAATCGCGCCAGAACAGGCGCTTAACTCACCCATTGTGAACAGGGCAAGGGCTTAATGCAACCCGGGGATACCAGCAAGGGCGGCACCTGGTCCGGACGGTTCGACGAACCGGTCTCGGAACTCGTGAAGCGCTATACCGCTTCCGTCGATTTCGACAGGAGGCTGGCGGAGTTCGACATCGCCGGCTCGCTCGCCCACGCGCGCATGCTGCACGCGGTGAAGGTGCTTGCGGCGGCGGACCTCGCGGACATCGATCGGGGCATGAACCAGATCCTGGGCGAGATTCGCGCGGGCACCTTCAAGTGGTCCGTGGACCAGGAAGATGTCCACCTGAACATCGAGAAGCGCCTGACCGACCTGGTCGGCGACGCCGGCAAGCGCCTGCATACCGGGCGGTCCCGCAATGACCAGGTGGCCACCGACATCCGCCTGTACCTGCGCTGGGCGTGCGACGAGATCCGGGGCCTGATCCGTTCCATGCAGGTCGCGCTGGTCGACCTTGCCGACAGCCACGTCGAAACGCTGATGCCGGGCTTCACGCACCTGCAGGTGGCGCAGCCGGTCAGCTTCGCACATCACCTGCTGGCCTACTACGAGATGCTGGCGCGCGACGCCTCGCGCTTCGCGGACTGCCGCGCGCGCCTGAACCGGTTGCCGCTGGGCGCGGCGGCGCTGGCCGGCACCACTTATCCGATCGACCGCGAAAGGGTGGCGCGCGAACTGGGCTTCGACGGCGTCTGCGAGAACTCGCTCGACGCGGTGTCCGATCGCGATTTCGCCATCGAATTCTGCGCGTGCGCCGCATTGACGATGACGCACCTGTCGCGGCTCTCCGAGGAATTGATCCTCTGGATGAACCCGCGCTTTGCGTTCATCGACCTGGCCGACCGCTTTTGCACCGGCTCGTCGATCATGCCGCAGAAGAAGAACCCCGACGTGCCGGAACTGGTGCGCGGCAAGACCGGCCGCGTCAACGGGCACCTGGTCGCGCTGCTGACCCTCATGAAGGGCCAGCCGCTCGCGTACAACAAGGACAACCAGGAAGACAAGGAGCCGCTGTTCGACACGGTCGACACGCTCAGCGCCACGCTGCGCATTTACGCCGACATGATCGGCGGCATCCGCGTGAACAAGGACGCCATGCGCCGGGCGGCGACGGAAGGGTATGCCACCGCCACCGACCTTGCGGACTACCTGGTGCGCAAGGGCCTGCCGTTCCGGGAAGCCCACGAGGCCGTGGCGCGCGCAGTGCGCCACGCGGTGGGCGTGGGCAAGGACCTCTCCGCGCTCAGCCTGCAGGAGCTGAAGGAATTCTCGCCGCTGGTGGAGGCGGACGCGCCGGGAAAGCTGTCCCTGGAAGGGTCGCTCGCCGCCCGCGACCACGTCGGCGGCACCGCGCCCGCGCAGGTTCGCGGCGCAATCGCTCGCGCACGCGCCGCGCTCGCGGCCGGCTGAGCGCCCGGCGCATACGCAAGCGCGCCGCGTATCTGTAACATCTGCGTAGCCGCCCTGGCCCGTTTCCGATGCGTGGCAATCTTGCCCGGAAACGGTCAAGCTGCTAGATTCCGCGCAGATCAGACCAGTCCAGCGCGGCCCCGGCCCGCTGGATTATTTTTTGATACATATAAAAATCACGCAGGAGGAACTGACATGGACAGGAAGACCCCCGCCCTGAAACTGTGCGCGGCGCTGTTCACCGCCGCCGCGTTGTGCTCGCCCCTGGCCGGCATGGCCCAGGACAAACCCATTCGCATCGGCCTCGTGACCTTCCTCTCGGGTCCGGCCGCGGGCCCGTTCGGCGTGCCGGCGAAGATCGCGGCCGAAGCCATCGTCGAATCGCTGAACGCCGGCAAGGTCCCCGCGCCCTACGCCACCAAGGGATTCGGCGGCATCCCGATCGAGCTGGCGATCATCGATGAAGCCGGCGGCGCCACCAAGCAGGTGGCCGAATTCCGCAACCTCGTCGAACGCCAGAATGTCGATTTCGTCATCGGCTACATCGGCAGCGGCGACTGCCTCGCGATCGCCCCCGTGGCGGAAGAACTGAAGAAGCTCACCGTGCTGTTCGATTGCGGCACACCCCGCATCTTCGAAGACGCCAGCTACAAATATGTGTTTCGCACCCGCTCGCACGCAACCATGGACGCAGTGGCCGGGGCGCTGTACCTGCTGGACGGCAAGTCTGACATGAAGAACTACGCCGGCATCAACCAGAACTACGCCTATGGCCAGGATTCCTGGACCGACTTCACGGCCGTGATGACCGCGCTGCGGCCCAAGGTCGAGGTGACGACTTCGCAGATGCCCAAGTTCGGCGCCGGCCAGTACGGTCCGGAAATCTCGGCGCTGCTGCAAACCAGGTCCGACGTCATCCATTCCAGCCTTTGGGGCGGCGACCTGGAAGCCTTCATGCTGCAGTCGATGCCCAGAAACCTGTTCGCGGACAGCCAGCTCATCCTGGTGGCGGGCGAACCCTACCTGCACCGGCTGCCCGGCAATATTCCGGATGGCACCATCATCGGCGCGCGCGGACCGAACGGCGCCTATGCGCAGAAGAGCGCGCTCAAGGACTGGCTGATCCAGGTCTACAAGCAGAAAGCCGAGATCGAGCCCAACTATCCTGCGTACAGCGTGGCCATGGCATTTCTCGGCCTGAAGGCGGCCTTCGAGAAGGCCAAGGCAAAGAGCGGCGGCGACACCGAGGCCGTGATCAAGGCGCTAGAGTTCTCCACATTCGATTCCCCGTCCGGCAAAGTCATGATGAAGCTGGGCAAGGGCCACCAGGCCGTGACCGGAACCGCGTACGGCGCCACCAAGACGGTCAACGGCCAGATCACGCTCACCAACATCAAGTACTACCCGATCGAGCAGGTGCAGCCGCCGGAAGGCGTGAAGAGCCTGGACTGGATCAAGGACGGCATGAAGCCCGGCAAGTGGTGATCCGGGCGGACTGAGAAAAGCAGAAGATGGGGCAATTCCTTGCCGTCGTCATCGACGGGCTGATCTACTCCTCGTGGCTGTTCATCATTGCCGTGGGCCTCACGCTGATCTACGGCGTGATGAAGATCCTCAACATCGCCCACGGCAGCCTGTACGCGCTCGGCGCGTTCACCTCCGTCACCTTCACGAGCGCCTGGTTTGCGCACGGCTATCCGGTGATGGGCAGCTACGCCATGCTGGCGCTCGCCGCCGTCGTCGTCGGGCTGGTGGCCGGACCCGTGATCGAGCGCGGGCTCCTGCGATTCCTGTATGGCAAGGATGAAGTCGTCCTGGTGCTGGTCACCTACGCGCTGTTCCTGATCCTCGAAGACCTGATCAAGCTGGTCTGGGGCGTCGACCCGCTGTTCGTGCAGGGCCCGAAAGGCGAGACACCCTATGCCCTGCTCGGCAATTTCACGATCGGCGGCCTCACCTACCCGACGTACAACCTGCTGCTTGTCGGCGTAGCGGTGATTACGGCGATCGTCCTGACCTGGGTACTGGCCCGCACGCGCGCCGGCAAGCTTCTCGTCGCGGTGATCCATGACCGGGAGACGGCCGCCGCCATGGGCGTCGACGTGGGCAAGACCTACTTTGTCACGTTCACGCTCGGCGCCATGCTCGCTGCCGTGGGCGGCGCGCTGACCGCGCCCACGGTTTCAGTGGTCACCGGCATGGGCGCCGAAGTGATCGTCATCGCCTTTGCCGTCGTCGTCATCGGCGGCCTCGGCAGCCTGCCCGGCGCGGCGCTGGGTGCGCTGATCGTGGGGCTGGTGCGCGCTGCTTCCATCCATTACCGGCCCGAGCTGGAATTGTTCGCGGTCTATTTCGTCATGGCCGTCGTCCTGATCGTGCGGCCCAAGGGGCTGTTCAGCGCCGCGGAAGTCCGCAAGATATGAAACTCGACCGCACCACCGTCACGATCGCCGTCGTCACCGTCGTCCTGTTGGTCGCCGGACCTTTCCTCCCGGCCTGGATGACGTCGCTTCTCAGGATCTCCCTCTGCTATGGCATCGTCGTGCTGGGACTGATGGTCCTGATGCGCACCGGCCGGGTTTCCTTCGGGCACGGCCTCTATTTCTGCCTGGGCGCCTATGCCGCCGCTGCCCACGACAAGCTGGCCAATACGCTCGCCGAGTTCGGCGACGCCAGCAGCTTGGCGGTCGTGCGCGGCGCCCTGCGGCTGCCAAAGCTGCTGGTCGATGCCGTGAGCGGTGCTTTCGGGCCATACGACATCGCCGTCATGCTCGTTTTTGCCGTGGTGGTCACCGGCTTGACGGCCTGGATCCTCGGATTCCTGTTGCGCAAGTACCGGGACATTTTCTTCGCCATGCTGTCGCTGGCGTTCTCGATGATCCTGTACGGATTGCTGGTCAAGAGCTCCGCGCTGGGCTCCACCGACGGCTTCAACATCGCCGCGAAAAGCCTGGCGGGCATCAAGCTGGAGGATGAATCGCTACGCAATGCGATCTATGCAACGATCGTGCTGGTCGCCATGGTGGCCGCCTGGCTGGTCAACCTGTACCTGCGCACCCACCGCGGCCGCCTTGCCGAAGCCATCCGCGACAACGAATTGCGGGTGGAATACATGGGTGCCTCGGTCCGCAACACCATCCACATCAATTACGTGATGTCGGCCGTGCTCGCCGGGATCGGCGGTGCGTTGATGGCCATCCACATCGGCCACATCGATCCGGAGATGTCGTACTGGACGACTTCGGGAGAGGTCGTGTTCATCGCCATCCTCGCGGGAACGGGCAGCGTGCTCGCGCCTTTCCTCGGCGCGCTCATCTTCGAGACCATCCGCAGCTTTGCCTACGAATACTCGCCCAATACCTGGCAGATGGCCCTCGGCATCACGATGCTCCTCGTAATCCTGTTCCTGCCCGGCGGCCTGTGGTCGCTGTTCGGCAAGATGCGCAAGGCGGCCTGACATGGCGATCGTTCTCGAGGCAAAGGGCCTCAACAAGACATTCGGGGCGGTCACTGCGGCGTCCGACATCAACGTCGCCGTGGAGAAGGACAGCATCGTCGGCCTGATCGGCAGCAACGGGGCGGGCAAGACCACGTTCATCAACATGGTGACCGGATACCTGAAGCCGACCTCCGGCGCGATCGTTTTCGACGGCCGGGACATCACCGCCCTGAGTCCGCGCCAGATCACGCGCCTGGGCATCTGCCGCTCCTTCCAGATCCCGCAGCTGTTCGCGTCGCTGACGGTGTACGAGAACCTGATGACCGGCGTGGGCGTGGTGTTTTCCGGCGGGCGCTGGTCCGATGCGCGTCCGCTCGAAGGCACGCCGGAACAGGCGGTCGAGACCATGCTGGGGCAGTTCGGTCTCACCGCCTACAGGGGGAAGAAGGCGAGCATGCTGCCGGAGGGCGTGCGCAAGCTTCTGGACATCGCGATGGCCATGGCCGTGAAGCCGAAGATCCTGCTGCTCGACGAGCCGACCTCGGGCGTGTCCGCCGACGAGAAGTTCGCGCTGATGGACATGGTCATGGAAGCCGTGCGCGCGCAGGGCGTCACGGTCCTGTTCGTCGAGCACGACATGGAAATCGTCGGCCGCTACACCCAGCGCATCCTGGCGTTCTACGAGGGACGCATCATCGCCGACGGCGATCCCGGGAAGGTGCTGGAGGATCCCGAGGTGCGCAGGTACGTCACCGGAGAAGCCGCGATCGGAGGGAATCATGCTGCGCATTGAGGGCCTCGATGTCTCGATCCAGGCTATCGGGATTCTGCGCGGCATCGACATGGACGTGCCGACGGGCAAGTTCGTCGGCCTGATCGGCCGCAACGGCGCCGGCAAGACCACCCTGATGCGGGCCATCATGGGCATTCTGCCCGCGAAACAAGGCAGCATCTTGTTCGAGGGTTCGCCGCTGGCAAAGGTCCCGACGCACCGCCGCGCGCGCGGAGGCATCGGCTACATGCCGGAGGACAGGCGCCTGGTGCCGCAGCTGACGGTCGAGGAAAACGTCCTGATCCCGGCGTGGTCGGCGGGCGTGGCCGATCCGCGCGAGCGGCTCGCGGCCATCTACAAGATGATCCCGGAAGTGCAGCAGTTCGCGGCGCGCAAGGCGCTGCAGCTGTCCGGTGGCCAGCAAAAGCTGGTCGCCCTCGCCCGCGCATTGATGTGCGGGACCAAGTTGCTGTTGCTGGACGAACCGTTCGAAGGCGTGGCGCCCGTGCTTGCGCGGCGTCTGGCGGAGGTCATCGCGGAACTGAAGCGGCAGGGCCTGTCCATCGTCCTCACCGAATCCGACCTGTCCCACTCGAAGGAATTGCTGGACCTCGTCTACACCATCGATCGCGGCCAGGTGTCGGCCGCGTCCTGACAGCCTAGCGCCGCCGCAGTTCGATGGGCCGGGCGTCCACTGGCCCCTTTGCGTCCGAGGCGCAACCCTTGCAGCTGCTGCATCCCGTGTCTTCCGCGTCCAGGCGTGCCAGCAGCGGCTGCATGCCGGCCGGCACGATGCGCCCGAGCCATGCCAGCATCCGCCGCCGCAA
>Ga0315910_10003276_pt1 | contig 13864 bp, 2 predicted proteins | sample EdamamesoilMG_FD_204470 | JGI IMG/M metagenome (GOLD analysis project Ga0315910, IMG submission 204470) | Garden soil microbial communities collected in Santa Monica, California, United States - Edamame soil | ecosystem: Environmental > Terrestrial > Soil > Garden | place: USA: California...
CCCGTGTAACGAATGAGGGTGAGGACCTGATTGTTGGTCAACACGCCGACCACTCCGGGATTGAGGGTGAACGTGTTGGTACCTTGCAGGTTCAGGCCGCCGCTCGCGAACACCACGTCATTGACCGGGGAAACATTGTTGACGTCATTGGTTGCCAGATCAAACGTCGCGCTCGCGTTGCTGATGATGAGACTGCCGGCGCCGAAGGCGCCGGCCACGTTGGCTCCCCCGGGCAGCAGCGTACCATTGATGCGAACGGGGCCGGTGTTGGTTCCGCGACCGGCTACCGTGGTGCCGATGGCATTCGTCAAAAGCCCACCGCCATTGTTGTTGCCATTCAAGATCAGCGTGCCACCGGACACCGTGGTGTTGCCCGGGTAAGACGCGGGGCCGTTGAGGATGAGCGTTGCCGTCCCAATCTTGGTGAGACTGCCACTGCCGCCGATGGCCCCGTCAAAGGTCAGGGAGGTCCCTCCGGCATTGATGACCCCCGCCCCGTTCAACGTGACGGTGCTGGCGACGGTGTTTGCGCCGGAGGCGTTGTTCACGGTGTTGGAGGTGCCGTTGCCATTCAAGACGAGCGTCTTGTTGATGGCATTTTCGTTGTTGTTGAAGAATTGCAAGGTCGCTCCAGAGGAAACCGTCAGAACGGAGGCGGGATTTCCCAGCGTGGAAGTCGTCTCCACCGCAAAGATGCCCGCCTGCACATCAATGTTTCCCAAAGCGGTGTCGGCCGTCACTCCGACCAGTGTGACTTGGTTATTCCCGACCTTGGTGAGGTTGTAGGCGCTGCCCGGCGGTTCGGTGTTCAAGGTCGCTCCCGCGCCACGAATGTCCCAGCGACCCGTCCCGCCAAAGGTGGTGTGGCCAGCCAGAGTCACAAAGCGCAGTGCATTTTGCTGCGCTGTGGTGGTGCTGTTGATGATGGCGCCCAGTCCGCCAACTCCCGCGCCGGACACCGTGATCGGCTCCAGCACGGCGAGAGCATTCGCTCCCTGTGAAGGACCGCCCACATCCAGCGATGCGCCGTTGAGAATAGTCGTGGTGCTGGGATCCGCCACCCCCAACGCCGCATTGTTGTTCAACCGCAGCGTCCCGGTTTCCACCCGCACCGGTCCGGCGAAGGCGGTGTTGGCACCGCTCAATGTGAGCGCTCCGGTGTCCCGCTTGGTAATCGACCCACCGCCGCCAATGGCATTGGCTACCGTGTAAGCCGCGCTGCCGCGCTGGAAGATTAGATCGCCTTCCGCGGTCACGCCGCCCGCCGGCAGATTGCCCGAGTTCCCGTTCGTGCCCACCTGCACCGTGGCGCCGCTCGAAATATTGAGCCCACCCGTGATTGCACTCGCACTGGCAAGGATCAACGAACCTCCTTCCACCCGGACGCCGCCACTGAAAGTGTCACCGCCCGTGTTCATCAGGGTCAGGCTGCCAGTACCTTGCTTGGTCAGCGAACTCAGCCCGCCAATCGAACCGCTGCCGTAGAACGCGTAATTCTTTGCCGAATTGTTGACCGCCACACTGCTGGGCAGCAGGGACGTCGTCAGGTTCACATTGTTGGTTTCCCCGCTGTCGTCGAAGATCGCAATGTCCGCCGTGAAGAATGCCGACGCGGCTTCATTGGGCGTGCCTTTGAATTCCAGCCAGTTTTGTGTCAGCCCCGCATCCCAGTCTGGACCGGCAGCACCGCGCCAGGTCAGCGGCTTCGGACCGTTGAGTAGAACCAACACAATCCGCGTGTTGGCCACATCATTGGACACATAACCCACCGTCACCGGGCTGGGCACCGTCCCCAGACCGAAATTATAGCCGGCCCCGCCAATGCTTCCGGTATAATCTATAACCGTGAACTGCGCGGGATAACTGGTGATGTTTACCACCGCGGCAATGTGGATCAGATTCGTCGGGCCGCCAGTGGCAAGCGCCGTCGGCGTGACGTTGACCTTCGCCGGATTGAGCGCAACCGTCAGCCCCGCATTCGTGACGTTCAATGCCGGCGTGGTGACACTGACACCGCCCACATTCAACGTCCCATTGTTGACCCGGATCGGCCCAGCGGTGGTGATATCACCGAACAGCCCGGCGACGTCCAGCGCCGCACCATTGACGCGAATGTCCTGGCTGCCGGCAATCGAGCCTTCACCTGTCAACGCCAGCGTACCGCCATTCACAATTGTGTTGCCAGTGTAAGTGTTCGGACCGCTCAAGGTAATGGCACCGCCATTGATTTTGGTCAGGGCGAGAGTGCCACCACCGTCCTGGATCACGCCGGCAAATTCACCGGACTGATCATTTAAGCCCACGGTTAGAATAGAGGTCGCGCCCGCGGCATTGTTTTGGATAAAGCAACTCGCAGGATTGTTGGCCGTGGAAAGGCCGTTGATCGTCTCGTCGAACCCGTTCAGGTTCCAGGTGATGGTGTTGGCCGCAGCGTTGGCGTTCATCACCACATTGCCCTTGCCAAATCCGTGCGGAATCACGTCGCTCGCGCCGTTATTGATGATGTTGTTCCCGCCGGTGCGGCCGTTGAACGTCGTGGTCCCACTCCAATCGTTGGCCGGATTGTAGAGCGTAAAGATCGAGTTGATCGTGACCAGAGAACCGAGGTCGAAATTGAAATCGCCGCTGATCTTGCCAGAAATACCGCTCGCGCCACCATTACCGCCGCCGATACGGCTGTCACCGATGAGGGTGACGTCGCCAGCGATCCGGACACCATTGCCAATGCGGATGGCGCCGAACTGTTCCTGTTGTGTGCCGAGGCCACCCATGAAGATGTTGTTGGAGATGGCGACGCCGGTGGCGTTGAAATCGCCGGCACCGCTTGGAAATAACTGCGCACCGGGCAGGATTATGATGGGACCGGTGCCCGCACCGCCGGGATTGGCATTGGCCGCGCCGAGTTCCGAGCCCGCCAATTGGAGCCGTCCTTGGAGCAGATACAAACCGCCGGAATGAGTATTCTGCCCACGGAGTTTCATCGCTTGGGGACCGGACTTGATGAGCGTTACTCTCCCATTCCCGTTATCCGTGACCCGCGCTTCCAGATTCAAAGAGCCTTGTGACTGGCTGGTGCCGTTGTTCAGTGCGAAGACGATCTCCCCATCCGTATCCGGCGCCCCACCCGCCGTCACCGTGCCGGAATTGGCCACGCCGTTTCCGCCACCGGTGGTACCGCTGCCCAGCGCCCAAGTGATGTTGTTGGCGTTGTCCGATTTGAAAATGCCGCCAAAGCGGCCGAAGCGGAGGGTGTTGCCATTGCCAATGATCAAGCTGTACGCGCGGGTGGCGCTGAGATTTATGGTGTTGATGTCGGTGGTCGTCCCCGCATCCTCGTTGCTGATCCGAACGTCACCGGCAGAGGTCCCGTCAATGCGCAGGTTGGTGGCAGCGGAGACGTAAGTGTCGAGATTGCCCGAGGCGTTTTGATGAACGGTATAACCCGAGTAAGGAAGGATATTGCCCGAACCATCCACAGTCGCAAATTCAGTGCCCATGGTGATGTTGTTGAAAACACCGCCACTGCCCGTAACAACCCAGCCGCCCAGAATACCGTGGGTGTTGGGTGTCGTGGTATTGAGCCGACCGGTCGCGTTTGTGTGCAAGACAAGCTGGCCTCCCGGGACGTGGGTTATCGCGCCGAAGTTGATCGTGGCTGTGCCGGCACCGCCGAGGGCGCGCACGACGGCCGGTCCCAATTCAATTGTGGTGCCGTTGAAGTTCTGGACATTGCCTCCGGCGCCGCCGTTCACGGTGAGGTCAGCCCGGTTGGCCGCTCCCAATCCGGCATTCTCGCCGCCCAGCGTCAAAGCGGAACTGCTGGAGATTACATCCGTGAGCGGAGAGCCCGCCTGGGTAAAGTCCAACGACAGCGTTCCGTTCTTGATGATCGTCGGGCCGGTGTAAGTGTTTGCGCCGGACAACGTGAGTCCACCGAATAGTCCTTTGGTCAAGCCACCGGTGCCGCCGTTATTCGCCATGATGCCCCGGTAGATAAGCGTGTTGCCGGAACTCACATCAACCCGTCCCTGCGCCGCGCCCGAGTTCGGGCCGAGGGCAATGCCCCGGTTCGGATCAATCGTCAGACTGGCCGTGCCCCGCAGGATGCCGTTGCTGATCACGATGCTGCCAAGCGTGGCCGCGGCGGGCGCCGTGCCCAAGTTGCCATCGGAGGAAATGCTCAACGTACCCGCCGCGATGATCGAGGAGCCGGTGTATGTGTTGGCGCCGCCCAGGGTCAACAGACCGCCGCCGCTCTTGCTTAATCCGAAGCCACCGGAAATCGCACCACTGAGGTTTAGCGCGGCGGTGTCGCTCACATTCACGTTTCGGTCGGCAGTCAAAACGAGTGGCAGATTGATACTTTCCGTGGTGACGGGTTGATTGTCGCTGAGGTTGCCGTCGAGGTTGATGGCATTGCCGTAGAGCGCAAATGCGCCGGCAGGCGAGTTGAAACTGATGCCGCCGAACCCGGTGCCCGCGGGAAAACTGTTGGTGTTGTTCAAACGCGTCGTGTTGGTGAAGACGAGCACGTCGCCGGGCACGGGCGCGGTGTTGGCATCCCAGTTGACGCCATTCTGCCAGAAACCGTCATTGCCGCCACCATCCCAAACTTTGGTCGCGGCGGCGGCTGACTGCGCGGCCAACCCCAGCGCAAGCAGCGTGGACACCGGCTTGCAGCAACGGTTCTGAATTCGGAGCAGGATGGTTTTCATATTTTCAGTTGGGTAAACAGTGAGAATGAAATTGAAATCAAGCACCCGATAACCCGGCCGTGCCACCGGCGCATTCCCGACGGGAGCGGCAACGATTAGTTGAGTTCTGAACTGACTTGCGAAATGTTACCACGATACGGCTTTGATCTCGGTCGGTTTCTGGCTGACGTTGAAACCGTGGCAAAAATGCGGACGCGTTGCCATTGGACATTTGTTCTAACGTGGCAGAGGAGGATTCAGATGGATCGCAGGGATGAGAAGTTCATCCCTATCCGTTTCGCTGGTTGCAACGAGTGGCGCGCACGGGTTGGGCGAGTCATCCAGCGATTCAGCAAAAGCCGGATCCTGGTTTGTGACTTGGTGCGCTCGTTTCACCACAATTCCAAGCAGAAGACTTTGCATACCCAATCCTTGGCTGCTCGGCGGGCGGCGTTCAGAGTTCGAACGCCCAGAATCTTCGGGTTCTCTAGCGCCACTTGAAACGATCCGAACAGGGCTCAGGGCTTGAAATTCATGATCAGCCAACGGAAATTATCGCCCCGGTCTTCGATGCCGCCGCCACCAGTTTGACCATTCATTGTGCTGTTCCAAATCGTGGCTTGATCGAAGAAGGCCCGGTCGGTCTGAACCTTGACGTGCATGTCTCCAAACAGCGCATTGAGTGCGAGCCCCTTTTTTACACCCGACCGATGAGTGATCATGTCCAAGCGATATAGCAGGTCGGACGCAATGGCGTACTTCGCGGTTAATTCAGATCCCTTGGACGCAAACCCGGGCGGGTTGAAAGTCGGCTTGGACGCCACCGTCCTGGCAGACAACGTCTTTGTGCCGGATTGTGGATAATATGAATATCCGCCGCGGACACGGTTGTTGCCGTTGAATGCAGGCCACCTGCCGCCGGCATCCAAGTAGGCTTCGTACGTTCGTTCGATCAGGAATGGATCGGTGCCTGCCTTCACACTGACGCCGCTAAGACAGTAAAAGACCCGGGCGTTGGCGATCACTTTGGTTTCCCAAAGAAACCCAATGTTTTTTGCGCCAGCGGAGTTAATGCTTCCCTCATAAAGGTTGTAAGCCTGATCCACCGCGGTATTGCTGGTATCCGTCCATTGCGGGGGCGGAATCCTGTCATTGTTGTCGCTGCTGTATAGCGCAAGGCCAACCCCAATCTGTTTGAGATGGTTGACACAGGTGGTCCGCTTGGCACGCTCCTTTGCGCGAGACAGCGCCGGTAACAACATCGCCGCCAGAATTGCGATGATCGCTATCACCACCAACAACTCAATCAAGGTGAAACCAGCCACCTGAGTTCCGGTTCTGCGGCTCGCATGCTTCAATTTAGTTGTGCTTGTCATAAGCCATCTGCTTTTGAACTTATTTCGCCCGGAGCAACAGTGCAAGAGCCTTCATCAAATCCGTGCTTAGCCCAATGAACTCCAAAATTCCGGCCACGCACCATAGGATATTTGTACTACCGGCCAGAGGTAGAAACTCCCAGCGCAACTCGCTGGGCGTGGTGTCGTCCGGCGAATCTGTCAGCCCTGTACCCAAACGGCCGCCCCCTCCGGCTCACGGATAGATCAATCGGTAAAAGACGGTGCCGTTGGCCGGATCAACCGGTATGATGACGCGGTTGGTCGAGGCCGAGCCGGCCACGGTCACCCAGTTGCCGCTCAGGCCCGCGTTGACGCCGTTGGTCTGGCCTTCCAGCCGCCAGCCCGTGTGGTCGCCCGGCCAGGAGATGTCCAGCCCGTTGCCCGTCAGCGCGAAGGCCAGGTTGATGGGCGTCGTGTTGATCGCCGCCGCCGTCGCCGTGATGGTGCCGTTGACGTTCAGGTTCGCGGTGTTCCACGTCACCCCGGGCAGCGGCGGCAGGATGAGGTTGGCAAAATTGCCCGCCAACGTGCCTTCAAACAATTGATACGTATTGGCTCCGGTGAGGGGGGTGAGGTTGGTCACCACCAGTGTGCCGCCGTAGGTGATCGTCCCGCTGACGCTGCGCAGGCGGTCGTTGGTGCTGGGCGCAGATTGGACTTCCATCACGGTTGTGCCGTTGAGGTTCACGTTGTTCGTCACGGTCAGCACGCCGATGGACAGGCCCGGCGCCAGGGTCGCCCCCGCCGCGAGGTTGACACTGCCGTTGAGGTTTCCGTTGCCTCTCAGGGTCTGGCCGTTGAGTCGTTGCAAGGTCGGTCCGCCGTTCAGCCCGGCCACATCCAGCAATGCGTTCACGGTCACCACCGGCGAGTTGGTCAGCGCAGCTTCCCCGCTGACGATCAGCGCTCCGTCATTGACAGTCGTGTCCCCCGCATATTGCAGCGGCGCGCTCAGGTTGAGGGTGCCGGTGTTGTTTTTGATGAGCCCGCCGGCGCCGCTGATCAGCCCCGGGCCGGGCAACGTCAGGGCGTTGGCTCCCGTCACGTTGACGATGGCCGCACCCGTCAGCGTGATCGGTCCGACCAGGCTGTTTGCCGTGCCGGCCGAGACGTTGATGGTGTTGGCCACGCCATCGCCGGTGAGGTGGAAGATTTTATCAAAGGCCGTGGCGCTGTTGAACAACTGGAAAGTCGCGCCGGCGGCCACGGTTAAGGTTCGGGTCGCGTCCCCCAGCGACGTGGTTGTCGTCTCGGCGGCGAAGATGCCGCCCTGCACGCTGATGTCCGCCAGCGCCACGTCCACCAGCACGCCCACCAGCGAGAACTGGCCGGGGCCGAGCTTGGTGAGGTTGTAGGGCTGCCCGCCGGTGTTCAATGAGGCCGTACCCCCGCGAATGTCCCAGCGACCCGGGCCGCCAAAGGTGGTGTGCCCTTCCAGGGTCACGTTGCCCAGGGCATTGATCTGATCGGCCCCCGTGTTGATGATCGCGCCCCCACCGCCAACGCCCGCGCCGCGCACCGTGACCGCTTCGAGATTCAACACCTGTCCGCCCACGTCCAGGGTGGCCCCGTTGGCCACGAGGGTGCCTCCGAGAACGGAGCCGAGCGCCGTGGCGCTGCCGGCCCGTACCGTGCCTTGCTGGATGGTCAGTGAGCCGTCGTAGGTGTTCGCGCCGCCAAGGGTCACCACGCCGCTGCCCACGTTGCTCACCGAACCACTGCCGTGGATATTGTTCACCGTCAGCGTGCCGCTCCGATTGAAGGCGAGATTGGATTGATTGGTAATCAGCCCGCTTCCCAGATTGCCCCCCGCGCCGCCGTTGCCCACCTGCAGCGTGCCACCGTTGATACTCACCGGACCGGAAAAGTCGTTGCTGCCAGCATTAGCAACGATGACCGTGCCGCCGCCTTGGAGGTCAAGGCGCATGACCCCGGAAAGTTTTCCGCTGCCCGTAAATGTGTAGTTCAGCGTGTTGTTGTTCATCGTAATGGAGCTTGGCAACAAATTGGTCGTGAGATTTACCGTCGTGGTGGTCGCTGAATCATCGAAGATGGCTCCGTCCAGATTCAAAAAGTCGCTGAGAACTCCGTTGTCCAGCCAGTTTGTCGTGGTCTGAATGTCCCACAAGGTCTGGCTTCCGGCCACATGCCCGCGCCAGGTCAGGATGGCTGGCGCATTGATCACTTTGATCTGGATCGAGCCCGGCGTGTCATTGGGATTCAGGAACGCGAATTGGTAACCGGCGGGTGCAATCAAAAGCAAGTTGTTCGTGCCGCCGGTGAGGGTGCCGGTGTATTGGAACAGGGTGATGATCTGATTATTCGTCAACGATCCGACCGGACCGGTGACGATGGTGTTGGTGGTCACGCCCTGCAACGTCAGGTTGCCGGTCACGAAAACCTGATCGTTGGCCTTGGCATTATTGATGTCGTTAATGCCAACCTCAAACACCGCACGCGACGAGGTGAGCGTCAGCGGCCCCGTGCCAAGCGTGCCTGCCACTCCACTGCCACCGGGCAGCAGCGTCGCGTTGCTGGCCAATTGAACGGGGCCGGTATGCGTGCCGCGTCCGCCGAAACTGCTCCCCGCGAGATTGGTGAGCGTGCCGCCGCCAGTGTTGTTGCCATTCAAGATCAGCGTGCCGGACGTATTCGTCGTGTCACCCGCGTAGGTGTTATTGCCATTCAGCGTCAGGAGCGCAGCGCCGGTTTTGCGTAAACTGCCCGCGCCGCTCACCGCGCCATTCAACGTCAAGGAAGTGCCGACGACATTGAAGATGGTGTGGCCGGCAATTGTCACCGGGCCGGCCATGGTATTGTTACCCGAGGCATTGTTCACCGTATTCGTCGTGCCATTGCCGTTCAACGCAAAGTTCTTATCAATTGCATTTTCGGTGTTAAAGAATTGCAGCGTCGCTCCATTGGAAACCGCAAGCGTGCTGGCAGGATTACCCAGTCCAGTCGTGGTGGTTTCGATACTAAAGATGCTGCCGTTGCCGACGTTGATGTTTGCCAGCGAGGGATCCACGTTGACACCCACAAGCGAAAACTGGTTGGTCCCAATCTTGGTCAGGTTAAAAGCGCCACCGCCGGTGCTCAAACTGGCCGCCCCGCCGCGAATGTCGTAACGGAATCTCCCGCCCAACGTGGTGTGGCCGGCCAAGGTCACATCGCCGAGCGCATTCTGTTGATCTGCGCCGGTGTTGATGATGGCACCCAGTCCACCCACGCCCGCGCCAGAGACGATGATTGGCTCGCTAACCAGGTTCTGGCCACTGATGTCCAGCGTGGCTCCACTGGTTACCGTGGTCGTCCCGTCCTCAGTTCCCAGCGCGCTGCCGGTCGTGGTGCGCAATGTGCCCGCCACCACGGCGACGGCTCCGGTGAGCGAGGAATTGGCCCCGCCCAAGGTGAGAACGGCGGTGTCATTTTTGGACAACGAGCCGTTGCCGCTAATCGTATTTGGAATGTTGTAGGCAGTGCTGCCGCGGTTAAAGATCAAGCTGCCTTCATTTTCCACGCCCCCCCCCGGCAGGCTTCCTGTGCCGCCATTGGTGCCGACCTGCACCGTAGCGCCGCTGGCAATGATAACACCACCGCCGATGGCGTTATCCGTTGCGAAAATCGCGCTGCCGGCTTCCACATTGACGCCCCCACGAAAATCCGACGCCCCGGTGTTGGCCAAGGTCAGGCTGCCAGTGCCTTGTTTGGTGAGTGAGCCAAGACCGCCGAGCGAGCCGCTGCCGTAGAAGGCGTAGTTCTTCGCCGTATTGTTGACCGCCACACTGCCGGGCAGCAGTGACGTCGTCAGGTTCACATTGTTGGTTTCGCCGCTGTCGTCGAAAATCGCAATGTCCGCCGTGAAGAACGCCGACGCGGCTTCATTGGGCGTGCCTTTGAATTCCAGCCAGTTTTGCGTCAGCCCCACGTCCCAGTCCGGACCAGCGGCACCCCGCCAGGTCAGCGGCTTCGGACCGTTGAGTAGAACCAACACGATCCGCGTGTTGGCCACATCATTGGACACGTAACCCACCGTCACAGGGCTGGGCACCGTCCCCAGACCGAAGTTATAACCGGCCCCGCCAATCGTGCCGGTATAATCAATGACCGTGAATTGGGCGGGATAACCGGTGATGTTCGCCACCGCGGTGATGTTGATCAGATTCGTCGGGCCCCCCGTCGTCAGCACGGTTGGCATGACGTTAACCTTGGCCGGATTGAGCACGACCGTCAGCCCTGCATTCGTAACATTCAAGGCCGGCGTGGTGACACTGATGCCACCGACGTTCAACGTGCCGTTGTTGACCCGAAGCGGGCCCGCAGCAACAAAATCACCGGAAAGCCCCGAAACATCCAGCACCCCGCTGTCGATCCGAATCTCTTGGCTGCCGCCAATCGAGCCTTCACCCGTCAACGCCAGCGTGCCGCCATTGACAAGGGTGTTGCCGGTGTACGTGTTCGGACCGCTCAAGGTGAGGGCGCCACCACCGATCTTCGTGAGGGCAATCGGAGCCGAGCCGTCGTTGATCGCGCCCGCAAAGGTTCCAGATTGATCGTTGTCGCCAATGGTCAGGGTGGAGGGTTCGGTGCCGTTGTTGACGATGACGCAACTGGCTCCGTTGCCCGAGGTGGCAAGGCCATTGATCGTCTCGTTGAAGCCGTTCAGGTTCCAAGTTATCGTTCCGCCGGCAATACCAAACATCGTGACGTTGCCTTTGTCAAAACCATGCGGGATGATTTCGCTGGCGCCGTTCTCCACGGCGTTGGCCCCAGTGTTTCGACTTTGCATGACCGTGCCGCCGGTCCAGTCGTTGGCAGCGTTGGCGTAGCGCACCACGCCCGCGACAGTGGCCCCCGAACCCATGGTCAGGGTGAAAGGTCCGGTGATGCGTCCCGTGATACCGGGCCGACCGTTGTTGCCGCCTATCGTGGCATCACCGATCAACGTGACAGTGCTGGCAATCTCCCAGCCGGCGTTCTGGAAGCGAATCGAACCGAGTGCCTCGGTCTGCGTGCCGTTGCCGGCCAAATATAAGTCATTAGTCAGGGTGGCGATGGTGCCACCTGGAGGCGCTGGGTTGAGATACAGATAACAACCGGGAAGAACATAAATGGGACCGCTGCCGTATGCGTCGGGATTGATCGTGCCAACGAATCCGCCACCAGCTTGAACCCGTCCTTGAATCATATACGTGCCGCCCGAGTGCGTGTTATGTCCGCCGAGATTGAGCGGGCCAGAGCCGGCCTTGACGACCGTGACTGGTCCCGTGCCGTTGTCGGTGATCTTCGCCATGACCATCTGGTGGTTCGCGTCCCCCTGATTCCCTTGATTGAAGTTGAACACGATTACTCCCGGGGTGTTGTCGGCGCCACCAGCCGTGAGAATACCTCCCTGATCCTGTGCGCCGGCAATGGCCCGGGTGCCGCCGTCACCAAAGCCAACCACCACCGCGTGAGCGGTAGTGTCGGACTTGAAAATGGAGCCGTACTTTCCCAGTCGCACGACATTGTTAGAGCCGATTCGGAGGGTCCAAGCGGCCGATCGCCGGATGTTGATCGTGTTGACCTCGGTCAAGGTACCCGCTCCTTCATCGTCGAATGCCACGGTCGCGGCGGCCCCGGAAGTATCGTCAATCAGGAGATTGTCTGCCGCCGTCACGTTGCCGCGGATTTTTCCCCAAGCTGAATTATAGACGAGGTGATTGTTGAAATTGACGATGTTCCCGCTGCCGTCCACGCTGGCCCAATTGGTCGCCAAGGACATGCCGTTGAGCAGGGTGCCGTCTCCAATGAGTGCCCAGCCCCCGAGGATGCCATTCACATTGGTCGTGGTCGTGTTGATGTTGCCCGAACCGCCGGTCAGCGCGGGCGGAATGAATGTCACGTCACCAAACCGCAACGGATGGAGGGCGCCGAGATTCAAGTTGGCTGCGCCGCCCGCGCCACCGTTGGCGCGAATGACTTGCGAACCGAGGTCAATGGTCGTCCCGTTAAAGGTCTGCGAATTTACGGCCCCGGCGTTGCCTTGCATCAGAAGCGTCGAGTGATTCGTCGTGCCAATGCCGGAATTCTCCCCGCCCAAGATCAACGGCGAGGTGCTGGCGATGAGATTATCAGCCGGGGCCCCCGCCTGATTGAAGTTCAAAGTGAGCGTGCCATTCTTGACAGTCGTTGGTCCGGTGTAAGTGTTCGCGCCGCTCAAAACCAAAGCGCCAAAGCCGGCTTTGTCCAACCCGCCGCTGCCGCCGTTGTTGGCAATGACGCCGCCGTAAGTGAGCGTGTTGGCCACCGGCACCAGGATCGTGGCCGCGCCACTGCCAGAGGTCGGCCCCAAGGCGATTCCGCGATTGGCATTGAGGGTAAAACTGGCGGTGCTGCGCAAGGTGCCGTTGCTGAGGACGAGGCTGCCAGGCGTCGCCACGACGGGTGCCGCACCCAGGTTGACATCCGACGAAATGCTCAACGTGCCCGCGTTAACCAGGGTGGCGCCGTTGTAACTGTTCGCGCCGCTCAAGGTCAGCAAGCCCACGCCGCTCTTGGCCAGACCGAAGCCACCGGAAATTGCGCCGCCAATCGTCAACGACCCGTTGAACCCGACGTTCACATCGCGGTTGCCTGTCAGTACGAGGGGTAGATTGACTGTTTCCGTCAGGATTGGCTGATTATCCATGATGTTGCCATCAAGGTTGATTGAACTGCCATTCAGGATGAATGCGCCGGCTGGCGTGTTGAACGCGATGCCGCCAAAACCCGTGCCCGCCGGAAAGTTGTTTGTGTTGTTCAGGCGCAGCGTGCCGCCGAAGATCAGGGCATCGCCGCCCACCGGCGCGGTGTTGGCATCCCAGTTTCCACCCGTGGTCCAATTGCCGTCGGTGCCGCCGCCATCCCAAACTTTGGTCGCGGCGACGGAGTGACCGGCAACGCCGAGCATCATGGTAATCGCGACCGTGAGGTGCGGAGAGAAGCTTCGCAGACGAGGCAGCATTTTCATGACAATTCCCGGGTTATGGAGTTGGTTCTAATTGAAAGCCGACATGGGCCGGCGAAACATCGCACACAAAGTCTTAATGGTGGACGAATGCGAATTTAGCGGATCACACCGGCGTTACCATTGGACATTCGTTCTAGCGAACGGAGGCAGCCCAAAGTCCCGCGACCAAGGCTTGAAGTTGTCGTGCCCTTGGATCTTAAACTCCGACTTTCAGTCCTTGCCCAGGTATTTAACCACCGCCTCGGTGCGGGACTGGACATGAAGCTTTTCATAAACCGTGTGCAAGTGTGCGCGCACGGTGCTCAGGCTGATGCCAAGCTGGTCGGCAATTTCCTTATACAGAAAACCCTTGGCCAGCAGCGCGAGAATCTCCATTTCACGCTTGGTAAGTTTCTCCATTTCGGAAGATGGCTTCTTGATCTGCTGAAAGTGGTTGACCACTTTGCGCGCGATGTGCATGGACATCGGCGAACCGCCAGCGTGAACCTGCTCGACCGCATGGACCAGTTCGCCCGGCGGCATGTTCTTCAAGAGATAACCGTTCGCGCCTGCGCGCAGCGATTCGAAAATCAAGTCGCCTTCCTCGTACGTGGTCAGCATCAGCACCTGCATCTGGGGCGTCTTTGCCTTCAAACGCGCCACGCACTCGATGCCGCTCATGCCCGGAAGGTTGATGTCCATAAGCACCACGTCCGGGATGGCGTCCGGTAATTCGCGCAACGCCTGTTCGCCGTTGGCGTACGCCCCGACACACCGCAGGCCCGGTGATCGTTTCAACAACT
>Ga0315910_10003277_pt1 | contig 13864 bp, 11 predicted proteins | sample EdamamesoilMG_FD_204470 | JGI IMG/M metagenome (GOLD analysis project Ga0315910, IMG submission 204470) | Garden soil microbial communities collected in Santa Monica, California, United States - Edamame soil | ecosystem: Environmental > Terrestrial > Soil > Garden | place: USA: California...
TCCGCCGCGATGTGCTGCTTCATCGCGCCGATGCAGGCGCGGTCCAGGTACGTGACCATGGCCAGCGCGACCAGGAAGGCAATGACGACGTATCGTGCGCGCGTCGGGCGCTGTTGTTCTTTCAACGGTAATCCCCCTGGGGGTTACCTATATCAGAATGTCTCCGTTTCAGAAATTCCCGGAAACGGTAAGCATCCACCACATGCCGGGATAGAACTGCGCCGTCTCGCGGAGCGCGAGCACGCCATTGCGATCCGGGTCGTAGAAGCGGCGGTCGCGTGCTTCGGCGTCGTCCAGCACGTTCTGCATCAGCAGGCGGATCTTGGCGTTGGCGATCCAGGTCGTTTCGATGAACAGGTCGAGACGATGCAATTGACGGAAGGTGTCGACCTCGGACGAGCGGAAGTCGGAGTCGGCCGAGTAGCCCTCGTAATTCAGGCCCCATGCGAGCTTCGCGGTGTTCAGATCCTGGCGCAGCTCGGCCTTGATCTGGTTTTCCATGAAATCGCTGACCTGGCGATGTTCGCCGGTCAGCGGATCGACGACGTCGGTCTCGCGCGCCGTCCCCGTCACGGTCAGCGTGCCGCCGGGCAGCAACGGCTTGAGAGGCATGCGAAGCGAGAGCTCGACACCCCTGTCGGTGCCGCTGCCGATGTTGCCCGGCGCATCGAACAAGGCGTCGGGCGGCCCGACGGGCACGAAGTCCACCACGTCATCGAGCCAGTGATGGAACAGGCGCAGGCGCAGCGCCGCGTCGTTCGCGAAGCGCAGGTCGCCTTCGACTTCCGCAGCCCAGGTTGTTTGCGGTCGCAGGTCCGGATTGCCGCCGTTGATGACGTCATCGGCGAGCCGCGCGTTCGAGACGAAGTCGGTGAAGTCGAGCTGGCCCACGTCGCGGAACACACGCATCTGCAGCTGGTGCTGGCCGAACCTGCGCGTGAGCTGCACCCGCGGCTTCACGTAGGTGAGCGACACGGATTGTTCGGTGTCACCCGTGAAACTCAGGCGTGAGGCCTCGGCGGCGAGCCGCGAGTCGAGCGACCAGAGGGGGTTGATCTGCCATGCGTGGCTCACGAATGCTTCGCCGCGATTCTCCTCGATGCGCAGATTGGCGTTCGGCACCTGGATGGGCTCGGGGCCGTCGCCTTCATCGGCGGTGAGCTCCATCTCGCCATCGAGCGTGTTCACGGCGACTTCGCCGCCAATCTCGAGCCGGCCGACCGCGAGGTTCCGCGCGAACGTGCCGCGCGCAATGGTCTCGCCGCTGTGGCGTCGCAAGGCCTGCGTGAACTCCGAATCCTGGACATCGTCGGCGTCGAAGTGCGTGGCGACGACGTCGCTCTCGAAGCGGTTGCGCGTGGCGAGCCCCGTCAGCGTCATGTCCCAATCCGCCACGGTGCTTTGCCAGGTGATGCCGAGTTCGCCACTGCGTGTGACGTCTTGGTAGGGATCCACCTCGCGTTCGAGCGGTGTGCCGTCGGGCGCCGTGGTCCGCAGCCAGAAATCTTCGGCGTAGTCGAAGTACGACGCCTGCCCCGTGACGACCAGCTTGCCGTTGCCGAGGCCTTGCGAGTACTGGCCATTGATCGCATGTTCGCCATGCTCGTGCGGAAAGCCGCCGAATCGGTTCGCGACTACCGTGCCCGAGCCATCCGTGACTTCGCGCGGGCCTTCCGAATTGTGGTCGTGCGAGTAAGTCGAAGCACCCACGGAATATTCGCGATCCTCACTGCGGCCGCTCCAGGCAAACCGGCCGGTGGGCTTTGCTTCGTCGGTGTTGGTCATTTCGAAGCCGGCCATCCAGGTGCCGCCGCCCGCAGTGCGCGTACGGATGACATTCGCGAGCACTGCCGCGTTGGAGGCATCTCCCGCGACATCGGCGCCACGCAGGATCTCGATGCGCACCACTTCGTTGGCCGGAACGCGCAGCAGCACGTCTTCGAGTGTCTGGCTCTTGGCGCCGAGACGTTCGCCGTCGATGAGCACGTTGCCCACGGCGCCGGAGAAGCCGCGCGTTTCGTCGTCGCCGCCGTCGAAGGAGAACCCCGGCGTCTGGTTGACCATGTCGAGCGCGGTGCGTGGCGCAAACTGCGCATAGAAAGCAGCGTCGTAAACCACGCGGCCGGACTCGGCGGAGGGCGTCTGCGCCTCGGCGCCGTCAATGAACATAAGGCCCAGCGCCAGTGAGCGCAGCAGCGTGGAAGCGTTGATGACCCGATCTCCCGTGTTGAGTCCCGGCATTGGTCAGGGGAGGAACGGGGAAGTTCTCTCGCCTGCGGCAAGCAGAGTGCGGGCCGGGCTGGGCCGCGTATGGTACCGATGTTTGTCGGCCCGTGATCCCCGGGGCCCGCGAAATACGTTCTCTACCGGTATGCAAAATCGCCGTCACACCGTCTTTGCCATCGGCCTGCTGTGTATTGCGCTGGGTGGCTGCTTCTTCGCGGACGTGGACCATCCGCTGTCCGAGCCCGATTACCGGGGCCGCGACCCGACGTTCGCGATCGGAGGTACTGTGCAGGGCGCGAAGGGACCGCTCACGCTGCAGAACTCCAATGGCACCCAGCTGAGCGTGGCCTCGAATGGCGGCTTCGCGTTCGAGACGCCGATGGTTACGAGCGCCGTGTACAACGTGACCGTCGCCGTCATGCCCCATGGCCAGGACTGCCGGGTCAGCAACGGCTCTGGAACAGTCGCCGGGGCCGACATCGACCACGTCGTCGTCACCTGCCACCAGCCTCTGTTGCTCCAGTAGCCAAAACGGTAAGAAGTCTCGGTTTGCGTGCCCGCGCGCAGCCACCGGATTGCCGGTGCGTCGCAAACGCGATCACACTGGCGCTGCACAGAAACACAAGCGGCCCGAAACGCTCGCAAGAAGCGCCGGGCCGCAACACCGAACACCGGGGCCATTCGAAGTGACGTCGATTTCCTTTCTGCCGACCACGTTCACCACGCTGTTCGCTCTCGCAGCCGGACTTCTGCTCGGCTATATCCAGTAAGTCTCGCCTGGCAATGCGCGCGCCTATCTACCGCGCCCCGCCGCATGGCAGCAAGGAGTGTGACGCCACCGTGATCGAGATGACGTCGCTCGAGAATGAATGGGAGCGCAGGGTCAGGGTGACCGTGGCCATGCGGACACTGGCAGCTATCAAACCTGCGCATACCGTTGCCGTCGCGGACGAGTTCGGTGCAGGGCGAGACGATGGTTTTCTCGAACACATCGTGTCTCCTGACCAACGCAATTGATTGCGGCAGGTACGTATAACTTCCGCGCGCACATCAGGACACCATCTCTACATCCGAGCGTGAGTGCTCTGTCGGATTCTTCTGACGACCGAATGCGATACCCCGTCAGGCAGGGACAGTGAGGCATGCAACTGCCAAGCGTCCCGGGCCTGAGTAAACTCGCGGGCAGCGATCAAACGCTGCCCGTTTTTTTATGCGGTCCATCTCCTTCGCCAATCTCGCAATCGCCACTCTGCTGAGTCTCGGCGCAACTTTCTGCTCCGACGCCGGCGAGAAGCCGCGTCGGCACTATCCGAAGGCGACGCCACCACCCCCGCCTTCGCCTATCTACACGGAATCTTCCGAACACGTTCAGAGTGAAGAAGAGATTTCCCGGATGGCCGCGAACCACCATGCGCGGCTCGCGGACGAACTCGAAGGCGCGCTGCACTCGAAAGACTCCCGGCGCCGCGAGGCGGCATTCGTCTTCATCCTCCCCGAGCTCGTGCAGGTGGACGCTCAGCGAGTCGTGGAGATGGTGGCGCGCCAGCCCCGGGGAGAACCGCGTGACACACTGCGCACCGAGCTGACACGCGCGTGGGTCTCGAGGGATCCTGCGGCGGCAATGAAGTGGATGAAGACTCTCCCGCACCAGGAGCGTCGTGCCAATGGTGCCGTGGCGGTGGACCTCATGTTCCCGCAGAGTCCCGCCAAGGCGGCCGCGCTGGCGGACGATCTCGGCATGGCCAGCCTGGTGCGCGAGAGGCGCGGAGCCGGCCGCGATTGACTCTCCCCTCGAACGACACGTTAGTATCGCCCGTCTTTCCCGAGGGGTCCGTCCATGCTGAATCGTCTGCTGAGTGGCCGCTGGTTTGCCGCGCTGGTCGTCCTGTTCGGTGTCACTGCCGGTGCACAGGCGGCAGGTGACATCGCTGCCCAATCGGGCTTCGTCACGGTCAAGGGCAAGCACTTCCTGCTGGACGGCAAGCCTTACTACTACGCGGGCGCGAATCTCTGGTATGGCATGTACCTCGGGTCTCCGGGAAAGACGGGTAACCGTGCGCGGCTCATCAAGGAGCTCGACCAGCTCGCGGCACAGGGCGTCACCAATCTGCGCGTGCTTGCCATTTCCGAAAGCAGCACGCTGAAGCGGTCGGTGACTCCGGCGGTGGTGCTGCGGCCCAACCACATCGACGAAACCCTGTGGCAAGGGCTCGACTTCCTGCTCGCCGAAATGGCAAAGCGCGACATGAAGGCCGTGCTGTATCTCAACAACTTCTGGCAGTGGTCGGGCGGCATGTCGCAATACGTGGCGTGGTTCAACGGCAAGCCGGTGCTGGACCCGGACGTGACCGGCAACTGGAACGAGTTCATGGACAACTCGGCCGCGTTCTACCGCGAACCGAAGGCGCAGTCGGCGTTCCGCTTCGCCGTCAAACAACTCATCACGCGCAAGAACTCCATCAATGGCCGCGACTACGCCGCTGACCCGACGATCATGTCATGGCAGCTCGCCAACGAACCGCGTCCGGGCAGCGACGCCAACGCCGCTCCGTACGTCGACGTCTTCGTGAAGTGGGTCGACGAGACGGCGTCGTATATCAAGGCGCTGGCGCCCAGACAGCTCGTGAGCACCGGCAATGAAGGCTGGATGGGAACGGGCGGAAGCCGCGACCTGTTCGTGAAGTCACATGCCACGAAGAACGTCGACTACCTGACCTTCCACATGTGGGCGCCCAACTGGGGTTGGTACGACCCCAGGAAGCCCGCGGAAACCTATGACGGCGCGTGGGTGAAGATGAAAGACTACCTCGACTGGCACATCGACACGGCTAACAAGATGGGCAAGCCCATCGTGCTCGAGGAGTTCGGCATCAATCGCGACGACGGCTCTTATCGGCCGATCGCCACCACCGTGTATCGCGACAGGTTCTACACGGCCATCTTCGGGCTGCTGGCGCGGCGCGCGGCGGCTCACGATGCCATTGCGGGTTCGAACTTCTGGGCCTGGGGCGGCGCGGGCCGCACGCAGAATGCGGACTTCATGTGGAAGGCGGGTGACAGCTTCGTCGGCGACCCACCGCAGGAACCGCAAGGGCTCTACTGCGTGTTCGACTCGGATGCGTCGACGGTGGCCATCATCTCGGCACACGCGCGACAGATGAGCGGGATTCGCTAGCCTTGGCGGCTTTGGACGTCCAGCGATCGATCATCGTGCGCAACGCGGTCAGCGAGAACGGTTTGGCCAGGTAGTCGTCCATGCCTGCGGCGACGCAGGCCTCGCGATCGCCGGGCATCGCGTTGCCGGTGAGCGCAACGATGGGGATGCGCGCGCCACCTGTTTCGGCGGCGCGAATTGCGCGCGCCGCGGCCAGGCCGTCCATCACCGGCATCTGGCAGTCCATGAGGATCAGGTCGAGGCCGGGGTCGGCCGCGGCCGCCAGGACGCCTTCCTGTCCATTCGATGCGGTGGTCACGCGGAAGCCCAGCATGTCGAGCATGGCTCGCGCCATTTCCTGGTTCACTGCGTTGTCCTCGACCACGAGTGCGCGGCCGCGCGAACCGGACGTCGGCAGCGCGCGAATCCGCGTGCTCTGCGCGGTGTCCACGACCGGCGCCGCGACGAGGTCGGCGGTGCACAACGGTTTCACGAGTACGCGCGTCACACCGGTGGGCGCGGTGGCGTCGGCATCGGGAGGCATCAGGGCCACCACTTCCACCTGGCGGGGTGCGGCCGTGGCGCGAAGCCCGCTGACCGTGTGCTCGATCTTCGCCGCGACGTTGGCGTCGATGACGATGCGCACGCGCGTGATGCGCGAGGAGAAATCGTTCAAGGCCTCCGCGGCATTGATCGGTGCGTCGACGCTGATGACGTGCGAACACTCGGTCGAGATCATGTCGCATACGGCGCTGCGGATGAGCGGGTGCAGCCCGACGACGATGGCGCCCGTGTCGGCGGCGGGTGTAGCCGGCGGTAGTTCGAGCGGCTCCACTCCCATCGGGATGCGGAAGGAGAATCGGCTGCCGCGGCCCAGTTCGCTGCTGAGATCCATGCTGCCGCCCATGAGTTCGACGAGCTGGCGGCTGATGGCAAGGCCCAGGCCCGTGCCGCCGAACTTCCGCGTGACGCTGCCGTCAGCCTGCTCGAATGCGTCGAAGATGCGCCGCTGTTCGTCGGGCGCGATTCCAAGGCCCGTGTCCGTCACCGAGAATTCGATGGTGGCGGGACCCCCGTCGGCGGGAATCGCGTTCACTGACAGCAGCACGGCGCCTGTGTCAGTGAACTTGACCGCGTTGTTCACGAGATTGCCGAGCACCTGGCGCAGCCGGATGGCGTCGCCATGCACGGTGCCCGGCACGCCGCGCGCGATGTGGGCGGCGATCTCGACGCCCTTGTCATAGGCGCGCGGGCCAAACAGGCCGACCACCTGCTCGATTTCGCGCCGGAGTTCGAGAGGACCGGTGGAGAGCGCGAGTTTGCCGGCCTCGGCCTTGGACAGGTCCAGCACGTCGTTGATCAGCGTGATCAGTGCTTCCGCCGATGTCTTGAGCGTGCGCACGAAGCGGCGCTGCTTCGCATCGAGCGCGGTGTTCTCGAGTAGTGAGGCCATGCCCACGACGCCGTTGAGCGGCGTGCGCAGTTCGTGGCTCATGTTGGCGAGGAAACGCGATTTCGCCTGCACGGCGGCTTCGGCGGCGACACGCGCCTTTTCCTGGATGTCCGCGGTGCGTTTCTGTTCGGAAATGTCGGTGAGCACGGATGCGATGCCGGTGATCGTTCCGTCTTCGGCCATCAGCGGAGTCTTCGCGACGATCACGTCGAACGCGGTTCCGTCTGCGGCGCGCACCGAGGTTTCGTAGCGCAGGGATTTGCGCTCCTCGAGAATCTGATCGTCAGTTTCCCGATGCCGCGGAAACGGGATGCGGCCCGCATATTCCTCGAATGCCTTGCCGACGATCTCCTGTCGCGGGATGCCGGTCATCTTCTCGAATGCTTCGTTCACGAGCGTCACGCGCCGCTCGGCGTCGCGCAGGATGACGGGCAGCGGCAGCGTTTCGAGGAGCGCGCGCAGGACGCGCAGCGTGTTGGACAACGCACGCTCGAGTTGTTTGCGCTCGGTGATGTTGGCGTTCGTGCCCGTCATGCGCGTGACGCGGCCATTGGCGTCGCGGCTGCTCACGCTGCCCGAGGTCTCCAGCCAGACCCAGCGGCCATCCGCATGGCGCATGCGATGCTGGACCTGGAAGAGTGGCGCCTCGCCGCCAATCGCGGCGGCAATGGAATTGCGGAACACTTCGAGATCATCGGGCGACACGAGCGCCCGGAGATTCGCTATAGGGATGGATTCGGCGTCGCGGTCGAGGCCGAGGAATCCGAAGTAGGTGCGATCGACGAAGATCTGGTCAGTCGTGAGGTCCCATTCCCATAGCGCAAGGTCCGAGGCCTCGAGCGCCAGCTTCACGCGCGCATCGGCGTGGGCGGCGTGGCTGTTGCGGGCGTTGTCGACGAGCGCGAGCGCGCCCTTGCGAAGCACTTCGGGGTCGACGGCTTCGCCGGCACGCAGTTTCGCCACGAGGCCGTCGAACTCCACTTCGGAGCCGAGCCCGAAAGCCGCCGCCAGCTGTTTCTTGAAATCGGGGTTCACCTGATACACGCGCGCAAGGCGCAACCTCGGACGCTTCACTCCTGCTAACGATGTCGGCAGAAGGGCAGATTACTGAGGTTGGCAGGTGCCCGGCATCAGGCTTGTCCCGGCCGGAGTGTGTATCCGGTCACACTGCCGGCCGGTTTCTTGTCACTCGACTTTGAAGGCGATGACCGAGTTCCTGAAGAAGGTGGGAACGTAGACCGTGTTCGTTGACGGATCCCAGCCGATGTCGGCGGTGCTGGTCTGCACGGCCTTGCCGTCGAACAGGAGTTCCTTCGATCCGTCGGCGTTGACGTACCACACGGCGCCGCTCCACACGGACACGATGAAATCGTCGCCCTTCACATTCTCGAGGCCGTCGACGCCGCCGGGCATGCCGTCCGCGAGCACCTTGAGCGACTTGTCGGCTTCCACGCGGTTGAGGCTGTTGTTGTCCAGCACGTAGAGCGTACCGCCGTGGACTGCCAACCCGTTCGGGCCCTTCAGGACCGACTCATCCAGGTAGACAGAGGCCTTGCCGTCCTTGACGGCATACACCTTCTTGCCCTTGGAGTCGGACACGTAGAGCGTTCCCTTGCCATCCGAAACGAGGTCATTGAGCTGAATGCCTTCGGGAATGGCGATCTTGTTCTTGATCCTGCCCTTCCTGATGTCGATGACCACGATGCCACCGACGTCGGCCGCATACAGCAGCTTGCCGTTCTCGGAGAGCGCAAGTCCCTTCGGGCAATCGAGGCCGGTGACCCACTCGGCGGCGATGACCTTGCCATCGAGCCCGACCTTCGCGATGGAGCCTTTGCCGTCGGCCTCCCAGGGCTTGCCATCGATGTTGGAAACGTACAGCACTTTTCGCTTCGCATCGAAGCGCACGCCCTCCGGCACCTTGAGCGTGGCGTCGCTCTCCCAGACCTTCGTCAGCTTGTGAGTGGTTTGGGCCTGGGCGGTGGCCGCGAGTGTCATCGCCATGGCGGTGATCATCGTCGACGCGAGAATCCTCTTCATGGGCAACTCCACCGTGCAAGGGTCCTTGATGACAGGGACGCAAAGTATAGAGGCGCGTTATGCTCGCCGCATGCCCGTGAACACCTTGTTTGCCACTCGTGTCTACACCCAAAGTCTTAGGCGCGGCGCTTCCGATCCGCTGAATGCAAGGCTTCTGCGCGAGTGTCGCCAACTCAGCTTCGAAGATGGCGCCGGCATCCGGTGGTCGGAGGCTAACTATCCCGGCGGGTACACGTCCTACAGCTCACTCTCGCGCATGCACCAGATGTCGCCGACATTCGCGGCGCTGCAGAAGCGCATCGACGTGCACGTGCGTTCCTTCGCGCGCATGCTAGATTTCGATCTCACGGGTCGCAAGCTCGCGATGACGGATTGCTGGGTGAACGTGATGACGCGCCAGGTGGTGCACGGTCTGCACCTGCATCCGCTCGCGAGCATCAGCGGCACCTACTACGTGCGGACGCCGCGCGGTTGTTCGGGGCTCAAATTCGAGGATCCGCGGCTCGACCGCTTCATGGCGTCGCCGCCGCGCAAGGCGCGCGCCCGCCGCGAGAACCAGTTGTGGGTCACAGTGCCGGCAGAGCAGGGCAAGGTGGTGTTGTTCGAAAGCTGGCTGCGCCACGAAGTGGCTCCGAACCCCACCGAGGCCGAACGCATCTCGATCAGCTTCAACTACTCGTGGTTCTGAAGAACTGAAAAAGGGGACAGATCTATTTTCTGGTTAGAAAATAGATCTGTCCCCTTTTTCACCCAAACACGTGGTGCAGGGCCCGGCTCCATGCCGGGAAGTCGGTCAGCCCGACGAACACGACGCCGGTGAGCGCGCCGTCGAGATGCGCGTCGTGGTTGATGTTGTCGCGCCGGTGCTTCGACGCCCAGATGCTGTACGCGACGTAGCCGAACGCGAACACGACGGCCGGGATCGGCACCGCGAAGTACAGGTACAGCTTCTGCGTCGGGTAATAAACGATGTAGGCAAACAGCACGGCGAGGATTGCGCCGGACGCGCCGAGCGCGGCGTAGTCGGGGTTGTTGCGCTGTTTGTAGACAGTGCCGAGGCTGCTCAGGATCAGACCGATGAAATACAGCGCGACGAATTTCGGGGTGCCGATGCGGCGCTCGAGCCCCGGTGCGAAGAAATAGAACGTCAGCGCGTTGAACAGCAGGTGGCCGAAGTCGCCGTGGATGAAGCCACTCGTGATGACGGTGTCGTACTGCCTTTTCCGAAGCAGCCAGTACGGGCGCAGCAGGTTGCGCTCCATGATCGCGGGCGCGACCCACAACGCGAGCGCGCTCATGATGAGGATCGCGCCAAGGATCAGCACGGTGCCGGGAGTCCTGTCGAAGCTCATCATGATGTCAGCGCGCCCTGGTCAATCCACGATCTTCGAGCCACTCTGCAAGGCGCTGCGGCCAATGCCGGATGCTCACGTACTGCGACCGCTGGCCCATGTTGAACGCGTGTTTGCCCTGCGCATAGATATGCGTCTCGATGGAAGCGCCCGCGTCGTGATACTTGCGCGAGAGATCGAAGAGCACGGACGCGACGTATTCGTCGTCGGCGGCGCCCAACAGGAACAGCGGCGGGGCGTCACGCGAAATCTTTTCGGGAATGCCGAGCGGACCGGGATAGACGAGGATCTGGAAATCGGGGCGCGCACTCACGCGTTCGACGGGATCCGATGATTTCGGGTCGCCTGCCACGGGTGGATAGGCCACCAGCGCAGCGACTTCACCGCCGGCGGACCAGCCCATGACACCGATGCGATCCGGATCGATCTGCCACTCGGCGGCATGGGAACGCACCGTGCGCATGGCGCGCCGAATGTCTTCCGCCGTGTTGTCGATGGTGTACTTCGATTCCGGCTCGCGAAACAGCCGGTATTTCAGCGCGAATGCGGTGATGCCGAGGCTCGCCAGATATTGCGCGGGCTCCACGCCTTCGGCGTTGAATACGAGTTCGCGGTGACCACCGCCTGCCGCGACGATGACTGCCGCGCCGTTCGCTTTTCCTTCGGGCGGCAGGAACACGGTGAGCGAAGGATTGTGGATGTTCTTGTACCACCAGTCCTGGTTCAGCTCGCGTTCGCTGCGTCGGGATTCGAATCCGGGCGCGCCTTTTTCCCATAGCGAGATCACGGAGCCGGACATCGGTGGTTTGGCCGTCGCCGTCGCGCAGAGCGCGAGCAGCAACGTTGCGAACAGTGCGTGGCGTTTTGGCATGGCGGGGAACCTTGCCATAAAAAAAGCCCCGCAGAGCGGGGCTTGTTAGTTCTCGTCGTCGACTTAGGTAATCGCTGTCAGTCGATCGTGTCGACTACACGGACTGCTAATTTCCGGCTGGAGCGTTGGCGGCCTTTCGGCCTCCGGCTAAACATTTAAGCCCGCGTGTCAGTCCACGCTTTTTTCGCTCTCGCCAGTAGCCATAACTAAGCTACCGACTGAACCCGTGCCCGTGAGCAAATCCTGAGTTTTTCTGTATCAAGAAACCTTGTGTTCTCCGCGCATCACCCGGTGATGCAGTGCAGAACCCTGAAAGCGCTCGTAGATGTTTCGACCGGGCTAACAACCTTGGATTCAGGTACTTAGCGGTGGTTTCGACACTACTTGAGGCCGGATCATACGCCGAATCTTTCCCGCCACAATGTCTCAATCGCACGACATCGGCAGGTTCCGAGAACTGTATCGACAGGACTTACGCGGTCTGGAGGTGACTGGATGCGCAGATTTGATCAGCGGTCCAGGCGGACGGTGAAGACCGCCCCGGAATTGTCCGGGAGGTTTTCGGCCCGGGCGGTGCCGCCATGGAACTCGGCGATCAGCCGCACGATGTAGAGACCCAGGCCGAAGTGCGGTCGCTTGTCGCTCTCAGCCCGTGACTGCCACAGCGATTCGAACAGCCGGCTACCGGTTTCGGGCGGCAGTGGGGGTCCCGGATTGGCCACGGAGAGTTCCACGTGCCGGTCGTCGATGCGTAGAACGATCGAGATCGTGGCGCCATCTGCGCTGAAATCCACCGCATTATCGACCAGCTTGTCGAGCATCTGCACGATCAGCTCGGGCGCGCCGTTGATCTCGACGGACTCTTCCGGGACCTGGGCCGCAAAGCGCCTGGTCGGGAAGGCACCGCCATAGGCACCGGCCGCTTCGCGCACCAGTGCGGCCAGATCCAGGCGCTGACGGTCGCTGTGGGCGATTGCCTCCTCGACCCGGGTCGCAGCCCCCATGGCGGTCAGGATCGCTCCCAGCCGTTCGCTGCCTTCCCTGGCGCGGGAAATGTAGACCCTGGCGTTCGCCGAATCGCCTCCCTCGGACTCCAGGTTCTCGAGCGAGGAGCGAATGATGGTCAGCGGCGTCCGTATCTCGTGCGCCAGTTTTCCGGCCAGGGTCCGGAGGTATCCGGTGTACTCGTCGAGCCGTCCGAGCAGCGAAGAGAAGCTGCGGGACAGGTCGCCGAGTTCGTCGCGCGCCTCGGCTTCCGGCAACACTCGCGACAGGTTGCCCTCGCGGCCCAGGGCCGTTTCGCTCGCCGCGCCGAGCCGCGAGATGCGCAGCGTCATGCGGCCCGCGAACCAGAATGCGGCGACGACAGCGAAAAGCGTGACGAACAGTGTCAGGTTCAACAGGCGGGTCAGCGCGCGATCCCGCAGCGTCAGCCAGCGATCCGCGGTCTGGGCCAGCTGGATGACGCCGAAAATGTTCTTGCCGTCGCCCGAGTAGATGGGCGCGGCTGCCGCGACGATCACGCTGTTTTCGTAACGCCCGGCGAACAGCGCGGTTTCCGGTTTGCCCTTCGCCACGCGCGCGATGAGGCCTTCCGCTGCGCGCTGGCGCTCCGCCTGCGAGACGCTTCGCGGGATCACATCGCCATCGAGGAACAGGCGGTACATGCGCGGCAGGAATCCGCGCATGCGCGTGTAGTCGCCTGGCAGCGCGGGCGCGTCGATGCGCGTGAGGATCGCGCCGCTGGCCGAAGCCACGGTGAGCTCGACGCCGGGTTGCGCGAATTGTCGCAGGTGTTCATTGAGATCCGGAGAAGCGGCGATGAGCCTGCCGGTCGCCTGCAGATCCGCGACCTCGAGCGTGCCGTAGCTCGATCGCGTCGCGCCCCGGCGGTCCCGGTCGTCGATGAGTACGCCGAGATGTTGCCCGACCAGCGTCAGTGGAATGCCGAGTTCGAGCACATAACCGTCGCGCGAGCGCTGCCACAAGGCCTCGATGCGCGGCTCCTCGACCGCTTCCTCGCGGCCGTATTCGCGGGTTTCGATGCGGCGCGCGACGAGTTTGCCCGGGCCCGTGCTGCTGAAGAACAGCTGGCTCTGGCCTCCGCGCTTGTCGTCGAATGCAAGCCAGATGCGGTCGCCCATCGCGGCCGAGTCCAGTGGTGCCAATGTCGAGGCATCGAAGACCATCTTGTTGTCGCGCACCAGCAGCGCGAGATAAAGCCATCGCTCGTGGGTGGCGGCCATCAGTTGCAGCGAATCGCCTCCAGGCCCGGGCACGCGAATCAGGTTGCGCGAATCGGTGTCCCATTCATCCGCGCGCCCGTCCAGGAGCGGCGCGCCCGACAACACCACGGGCGTGATGTCCCGCGCGTGGTTGCCCGAGACTTCCAGCGAATCGTCACGGAACAGCAGGCCCTGCTTTCCCTTGAGCGATCCGGCGATGGTGCTGGTGACCGCGAGCAGCGACTGCTGTTCGCTTTCGCGCAGCACCGTTTCCATCTCGCGGGCGTACTGGCATCCCGCCCACGGCAGCACCAGCGTGGTGAGCGCGAGCAGCAGTAGTTTGGTCCGGAGCCGGAAGCCGGATATCGGCCCGACGCGGATCAGGTCGGCGATGCGTCCCATGGCTGCCTACTCGACCCAGCGGTAACCCATGCCGTACACGGTATGCACGGCATCGAACTTCTCGTCGACCACCTGGAACTTGCGGCGGATGCGCTTGATGTGCGAGGTGATGGTGTTGTCGTCCAGCACCACGTTGGCGGC
>Ga0315910_10003278_pt1 | contig 13863 bp, 11 predicted proteins | sample EdamamesoilMG_FD_204470 | JGI IMG/M metagenome (GOLD analysis project Ga0315910, IMG submission 204470) | Garden soil microbial communities collected in Santa Monica, California, United States - Edamame soil | ecosystem: Environmental > Terrestrial > Soil > Garden | place: USA: California...
GGTCGAAAAGCCTTGCGTGTGGCGGAGGGGCTCCGCTCGCGCCAGCTCGGAGAGCGGGGAGCGGTCGGGGCCAGCTGACGAAGGGACTCTACGGACGCCCGCGACCCGCGCCCATCGACGGAAGCACCGAGCCGGGGCCGGCTTTTCCCGTACGGAGAAACACCGAGTGGTCAGCCGTCCAGCGAGGTCAGGCCCTCGCGGATCGCGTACTTCGTCAGCTCGGCCGTGCCGCGCAGCCGGAGCTTCTGGGCGATATTGCGCCGGTGCGTCTCGACCGTCTTGATCGAGATGTGCATCTCCTTCGCCGTCTCGGCCGAGGTCTTGCCCTCGGCCACGAGCTGCAGCACCTCGCGCTCCCGTGCCCCCAGGGTGGAATAGGCCGAGACGTCGCCGCCGTCGTGCGCCTTCGTGGAGCGGGCGACGACCAGGCCGGCGATCTCCGCGCTGAGGTAGGTGCGCCCCAGGCTGGCCGCCCTCACGGCGCGCACGAGCTCGTCGTGAGCCGCGATCTTGAGCACGTAGCCGCAGGCCCCGGCCGCGAGCATGTGATGGACGTAGCGCTTGTCCGTGTGCGTGGAGAGCGCGATCACGCGCACGCCCTCGTGCTCGGCGTGGATGCGGCGCGTCGCCTCGATCCCGTTCAGCTCCGGCATCCCGACGTCCATCACGACCACGTCGGGCTTCAGCGTGCGCACCAGGTCGAGCGCCGTGCGCCCGTCGGCGGCCTCGCCCACGATCTCGACGTCGGCCACGGCCGACAGCAGGGCGGCGAGCCCCTGGCGCATCATCTGGTGGTCGTCGACCAGCAGCACGCGGATCTTCATGGCCTGCGGCTCGCCTTCGTCGGGGCGCCGCTCGTGAGCGGCGCGCACAGGCGGATCTTCGTCCCCCGTCCGGGGGCGGACTCGATGTCCATGCTCCCGCCCACGTGGCCCAGGCGCTCGTGGATGCTGAACAGGCCGGAGCCCTGGACGGCGATCCCCTCCGGCTCCATGCCGACCCCGTCGTCCTCGACCGAGGCGTCGATGCGTTCGCCCGAGCGCGACAGGCACACCCGCACGCGGTGCGCCCCGGAGTGCTTGGCGGCGTTGATCAGGAGCTCGCGCAGCGAGCGGAACAGGATCACGCGCGTCTTCTCGTCGGCGGGCTTGGGCTGGCCGTCGTCCTCGAGGGCGATCTCGATGCCGTAGCGCTCCTGGATGTTCTCGACCAGCCACTGCACCGCCGGCTCCAGCCCGAAGTCGTGCAGGACCGGAGGGCTGAGCTCGAAGCTGATCGAGCGCACGGCCCGGTTCGTCTGGTCGATGAGCGCCGCGATCTCGTCCAGCGCGCCCCCCAGCTTGCCGCCCAGGGCGCGCCGCAGGGCGGAGACCTTGATCTGCGTGAGCGCGATCGTCTGGCTCAGCCCGTCGTGCAGGTCGACGGCCAGGCGCCGGCGCTCCTGCTCCTCGGCCAGCAAGAGATCCGCCATGAGCGCGCGCAGGCGCTCGCGGTAGAGACGGACCTCCTCGGACGGCGCGCCTCCGTCGGGCGCGGCTCCCGAACCCTGCGAGCGTCGCAGGGCGGTGAGAGCCCGCGTGAGAGAGGGGCCCGCCGTCGACGGCGGCACGGCGGGAACGAGCGTCGCATGCGGCTCGGCCGGCTGGGCACCTTCGTTTCGAGAGGTGGCGATGTGAGGCCTCCGGTGGAACGCTGCGCGTCCCGCCTGGGGTGATGCTACCCGGCCGCGCGGATCGGGGTGCGGAGACCGGCAAGACACGGACGGAGCCGGCCGACGTGCAGGGCGAGAGGAGCCCCCGGCAGCCACAGGATGATCGCCACGACGGCGAGGGTGCAGAGCATGTAGCTGTAGAGCATTGGAGATTCCTCGTTGAAGCGCCCCAGCCAGTCTTGGTGCACCGTCCAATCGCCGCAATCGACACTTCCACTGAGTCGTCCTCGCGCACGGCGAATCGTCTTCTGCCACCCGCGAAGCGCCGGGAAACAGGGCTCCGGGCGCCCTGCGCGGATAAATGTCCGAATCAAGACCGATGCCGGCGTGTTTCCGTCGTAGGACGGAGTGTCGATTCCGCTCTCCGGCAGTTCTCTGCCCTTCGCGACGGCTCACGTCACGCCTCGTCTGCGCCGCCGACCTCAGGGATCTCGCTGCTCGTCCAGGACGCGCCGAGCTCCAGAAAGTACGAGATGGTCACGATGGCGCCGCGCGTCAAGAGCGGGAGTTCGTTGTTCGCGAGGTTGTCCGCGCTCCTCGGGTTCGGAGGCCGCAAGGCCGCGCCGAAGCAGCCCTCCGCGATGCGCGTGCCCGATGCCCTCGACCCGCAGGTCGAGACCCGGCGCAAGAGCATCGGGATGGCCATGCAGACCCTGAGGGCCGGCCTCAAGACCGGCAAGGTCACGCCGGAAGAGTACGCGGCGCGCGTGGCCGAGCTCTCCGCCAAGCAATCCGGCTGAGGCTCCGCGCCCCGGCGGGCGCGCCGGGCCGGCGGGCGCTCGTCCACACCATGCAGATCGGACTCTTCCAGACGCCGCGGATGGAGCAGCGACTCCTGCAGTCGCCGCAGATGATCCAGGCCATGCAGATCCTCCAGCTCTCCTCGCTGGACCTGCAGGCCCGGATCGAGCAGGAGCTGCTCGAGAATCCGCTGCTCGAGCGCCGCGAAGGCCCGGACGGGAACGGCGGCGACGAGGCGCCCTCGCCCGCGGAGGCGGCCCAGCTGGCCGGCCTCGATGCCGTGCTGGCCCTGCGCGAGCACGACCGCTGGGATCCGGCCTTCCGCCCGCGCCGCGGCACGAGCGAGGAGGCGGACAAGAAGTACGAGGCGCTGCAGAACACGCCCTCGCCCTACCACAGCCTGGGCGCCTCGCTCCTGAGCCAGGTCGCGCTCATCGAGCTCGACCCGCACCTACGCGAGATGCTCGAGTTCCTGGTGTTCTCCCTGGACGCGCGCGGCTACCTGACGCGCTCGCTGGCGGAGCTCGTCGAGGAGTGCGCGATCCCGGGCGCGACCGAGGAGGATTTCGCGCTTCTCCTGGAGGAGCTGCGCCACGCCACGCACCCCGCGCTGGGCGCGCGCGACCTGCGCGAGTGCCTGTTGCTGCAGGTGGAGCGCGAGGTCGAGGGCCACTCCCTGCTCGGTACGCTGATCACCGACCACCTGGCGGACGTGGCCGCCAACCACCTGCCGCACATCGCGCGCGTGACGGGGCGCTCGCTCGCGGAGGTCGGCCAGGCCGTCGAGCTCCTGCGCACCCTCGATCCGTGCCCGGGCAGCGTCTACGGCGAGTCTTCCGGCGAGGTCATCCGCCCGGACGTGGTCGTCGAGGAGATCGACGGCGCCTTCCAGGTGCGCCTGACGCGCGACGGCCCGCCCGAGCTCGGCCTGAGCGCGGCCTACACGCAGGTCCTGCAGGCCGCTCCGCGCGGCGATGCGGTGCGCAAGTGGGTCTCGCAGCGCCTCGGTGCGGCGCGCTGGTTCATCGACGCGCTCGCGCAACGCCAGAGCACGCTGCTGCGCATCGGCAAGGCGATCTTCGAGCACCAGGCGGCCTTCCTCCAGAAGGGCCCGAAGGCCCTGCAGCCGCTGCGCATGGCCGACGTGGCCGACATCACCGCCGTGCACCTCTCGACCGTGAGCCGGGCCGTGGCTGGCAAGTACGTGCAGACGCCGCACGGCATCCTGCCGCTGCGCTCCTTCTTCTCCGGCGGCACGACCACGGACTCGGGCGCCCAGGCCAGCCAGAAGTCGATCCAGGAGCGCGTGAAGGAGCTGGTGGGGGAGGAGGACCCGAGCGCCCCGCGCTCCGACGACCGCCTGGCGGAGCTCCTGTGCGAGCGCGACGGCATCCACATCGCGCGCCGCACGGTCACGAAGTACCGCAAGGTCCTGCGCATCTCGTCCTCGACCCAGCGCCGGGTCTACTGACTCTCGTTCGCGCGAGTGCTAGTCTCGCGCGCCATGCGCGCACGACGCCCGCGAAGCACCGCGCCCGGCGGGGCGCGAACGGAGGGAAGGCCCGCGATGGCCGCGAAGAGGAAGAAGGCGACGGGACGGCCCGGCGGAGAAGGCGGGGTCAGCCTGGCGGACGAGGAGGCGGTCAAGCAGGTGCTGGTCGACTCGGTGTTCTCCCTTTGGAGCGCCGTCAACAACCTCACGCGCCTCAGGCCCTCGCGCCGTGACCGCTACCGGGTGACGATCTTCGGATCGGCGCGCCTGGCGCCCGGCAGCTTCGTCTACGAGGAGACCAAGCGTGCGGCCGCTGCGCTCGCGCGCATGGGGTGCGACATCGTCACCGGCGGAGGCCCGGGCCTGATGCAGGCCGCGAACGCGGGCGCCAAGGGCGGATCGCGGCGCGCGCGCTCGCTGGGCATCCTCGTCGATCTTCCCTTCGAGCCGGGGGCGAACGCCTTCGTCACCGAGGCCTTCGAGCACCGCACCTTCTTCACGCGCCTGCACCAGTTCGTGCTGACGTCGGACGCCTTCCTCGTCGCCCCGGGCGGGATCGGAACGGTGCTCGAGCTGATGCTGATCTGGCAGCTCCTGCAGGTGCGCCACCTCAGCGGCGCGCCGCTCGTCCTGGTCGGGAAGATGTGGCCGGGCCTCGTGGCCTGGACGAAGGCGGCCATGCTCGCCACCGATCCGCCCCTGGCGAGCGCGAAGGATCTCGCCATCCCGGTGTGCGTCCCCGACGGCGACGCGGCGGTCGCGATCGTGCGCGAGCACCACCGGCGCTGGAAGAAGGGGCGTCGCCCGTGACGCAGGCGACCGGAACCGGGAAGTACGAGCGCCTGCTCGAGCGCTGCCGCAGCCTCGCCGCCGTTCCCACCGCGGTGGCGCACCCGTGCGAGGAGTCGGCCCTGGCGGGCGCCGTGGAAGCGGCGTGCGCGGGCCTGATCGAGCCCATCCTCGTGGGCCCGTCCGCGCGCATCCGGGAGGTCGCGCGCAAGGCGCGTCTCGACCTCGGGGCGGCCGAGCTCGTCGACGCGCCCCACAGCCACGCCGCGGCCGCGCGGGCCGTGGAGCTCGTGCGCGAGGGACGGGCCGAGCTCCTGATGAAGGGCAGCCTGCACACCGACGAGCTCCTCGGCGCGGTGGTCGCGCGCGAGACGGGCCTGCGCTCCGGCCGCCGCCTCAGCCACGCCTTCATCCTGGACGTGCCGACCTACCACAAGGTCCTGCTCGTCACCGACGCCGCGATCAACATCGCACCCACGCTCGAGGACAAGGTGGACATCTGCCAGAACGCGATCGATCTCGCCATCGCGCTCGGCGTCGAGCGCCCCAAGGTGGCGATCCTGGCCGCCGTCGAGACCGTGACCTCGAAGATGCCGGCCACGATCGACGCCGCCGCGCTGTGCAAGATGGCCGCCCGCGGCCAGATCACGGGAGCGCTCCTCGACGGCCCGCTCGCCTTCGACAACGCGATCAGCCGCGACGCGGCGAAGACCAAGGGCATCCACTCCGACGTCGCCGGCGACCCCGACATCCTGCTCGTCCCCGACCTCGAGGCGGGCAACATCCTGGCGAAGCTCCTCAGCTATCTCGCCAAGGCCGACAGCGCGGGCGTCGTGCTGGGCGCGAAGGTGCCCGTGATCCTCACCAGCCGCGCGGACAGCGTGCGCACGCGCATCGCGAGCTGTGCCGTGGCGGTGCTCGCGGCCCACGCGCGGCGCGGGACCGGCGCGGAGGCCGGGTGAGCACCTCGGCCGAGGGGAGTGCCAGCGGCGACGACTTCGCCCTCGTGCTCAACGCCGGCTCCTCGAGCCTGAAGTTCTGCGTCTACCGCCGCGCTCCCGCCGAGTCCTGGCACCTCGAGGCGCGCGGTCAGATCGAGGGCATCGGCAGCGCGCCGCGCCTCTCGGCCCGGGACGGCGCGGGCGGCGCGCTCGCCCCGCTCGCCGACCGGGAGCTCGAGCCCACCGTGCGCGACGGCAAGGCGGCGCTGAGCGCGCTGGCCGCGTGGCTCCGCTCGCGCTACCGCGGCGCGCGCGTGCTCGGCGTCGGCCACCGCGTCGTCCACGGTGGAGCGCGCTTCACCGTTCCCGTGGTCGTGACCGAGTCCGTCCTGGAGCAGCTGCGCGCGCTGATCCCGCTGGCCCCCCTGCACCAGCCCTACAACCTGGGCGCGATCGAGGCCGTGCAGGAGCGAATGCCCGGCGTGCCGCAGGTCGCCTGCTTCGACACGAGCTTCCACCGCGGCCAGCCGCCCGTGTCCGAGGTGATCCCGCTGCCGCGCGAGGTCTGCCGCTCGGGGATCCAGCGCTACGGATTCCACGGGCTCTCCTACGAGTACATCGCGTCGGTCCTGCCCCAGGTCGCGCCGGAGATCGCCGCCGGGCGCGTGATCGTCGCGCACCTCGGCAGCGGCGCCAGCCTGTGCGCGCTCCGCGCCGGCAAGAGCGTGGACCACAGCCTGGGCTTCACCGCCCTCGATGGCCTGTGCATGGGCACGCGCCCGGGCGCCTTCGATCCCGGCGTCGTCCTGTACCTCTTCCAGGAGCTCGGCCTCTCGGCCGCGGAGGTCGAGACCATGCTCTACAAGCGCTCCGGCCTGCTCGGGATCTCGGGCATCAGCAACGACATGCGCGTCCTCCTGGCGAGCGCCGACCCGAACGCCCGCCTGGCCGTCGACTACTTCGTCTACCGCGCGGCCCGCGAGATCGGCTCCCTGGCCGCCGTCCTCGGCGGCATCGACGCCCTGGTCTTCACCGCCGGCATCGGCGAGAACTCGCCCGAGATCCGCCGCCGCATCGGCCAGAGCTGCGCGTGGCTGGGGCTGGAGCTCGATGAACAGGCGAACAGCGCCGGAGGTCCACGCCTCTCGACCCCGTCGAGCCGCGTCTCCGCGTGGGTGATCCCGACCAACGAGGAGCTGATGATCGCCCACCATGCCGGGCGCCTGCTGGGGCTGCGCGGGCAACGTCGCTGAGGGCCTTTACATCCCGCCTCCGGCCCCACACCCGGGCGCGGAGCGTATCCTGGGTGCGGCGGCTATTCGTCCTTTTGTCCGGGTCCATTTGTCCATGTCCGTCCCCGCCATGTCGAACCCTCGCTGGCTCTCGCTCTCCGCCGCGTTGCTCGGGGTCGCGCTCTCCTCTCCGGCCGCCGGACAGACGCGCAAGGTCAGTCCGCCACCCCTCCGTGGCCCGTCGGGAACGGTCACGGAGACGAGCCTCCGCCCGGACGGCGCAGGCCTGGTGTACGTGCAGGAGAGCACGATCGACTCGTTGACGAAGGTGCTCTTCGCCGTCGACGACGACGGTGCGCACGAGATCGCGAGGCTCGACGGCGGTCTGGCGGAACCGTTCCTGCTCGCGCCGAGCGGCCGCTCCGTCGTGTTCCGCCGCTTCGGCCACGGCCCCTCGGACAGCCTGGTCGCGGTGTCGATCGATGGGCGCTTCCCGCCGCGGCGCGTCAGCCCGCCGGAGGTGCTGTCGGTCGAGCCGGACTACGCCTTCGCCGCGCACGACCGCGTGGTGTTCCGCGGGACGCCGGAGGGCGGGCCGCTCCGGCTCTACTCGGCCTCCTCCACGGGGCGCCAGCCGGCGACGGCGCTCGACGCGCTCGGAGACCCGCACGGGGTGATCGGGCGCTTCGTGGTCTCGCCGGACGGCCGGTGGGTCGCGTACACCGCCAACCGGGACAACCTGCAGCGCTACGAGCTCTTCGTCGCGCCGAGCGACGGCTCCGCGCCGGCGCGCAAGGTGAGCGGCACCTTCCTGGTGAACGGGTTCGTGCAGCAGTTCCGCTTCTCGCCCGACTCGGGGCGGCTCGTGTACCTCGCGAACCAGGAGCGGCCCGAGTCGAACGAGCTCTACAGCGTGCCAGTCCTGGGGGACGCCCCGGCGATCCGCCTGAACCCGCACGGCAGCCCGACCAGCGACGTCGCGGCGGACTACGAGATCACGCCCGACGGCGCGAGCGTGCTCTACCGCCACAACCTGACCGCAGGCCACCTCGAGCTCTTCCGGGTGCCGATCAAGGGCGTCGTCCCGCCGACGATCCTGAACCCGCCCCTCGTTTCGAACGGCGGCGTGCGCTCGTTCGCGCAGGTGCCGGACGGGAGCATCGTCTACCGCGCCGACCAGGAGGTCGACGAGCGCGTCGAGCTCTACCACCTCGTCGAAGGCCGTCCGCCGGTGAAGCTCTCCACCGACCTCTTCCCGATCGGCCAGGACGTCGAGTACTTCCAGGTCGGGCCCGACGGCCAGCGCGTCGCGTACGTCGTCACGCCGTCGAACCAGACGCACCTCGTGACGCTCGACGGCTCGATCGGGCCGGTCACGATCCCGGCGCCGGGCGCCGCGGAATTCCACCCGTTCGCCTTCTCCGCGGACGGCGAGCGCCTCGTGTTCCAGCAGGGCGGCTCGCTGCACTCGCTGCTCCTCGACGGCGCTTCGGCGCCGCTCGTGATCCTGCAGGCGGACGGCGAGTTCAGCGTGGACGAGTTCGAGCTCGAGCTCTCGGGCGGGCGCGCCGTGGCGCACGTCGGTCCGCCTTACTGGCAGAGCGAGCTCTACGCGGTGGCCCTCGACGGCGCGACGCCGCCGCAGCGGATCAGCGCGCCGCTCCCGATGGAGACCCCGCTGGAGGAGGCGTTCGGGAGCGAGATCTCGCCCGACGGGCGCTGGGCCGTGTTCGGTTTCGGCGCGATACCGGAGCACCGGCTCCTCGCGGCGAACCTCGCCACGGGCGCGGCGCCGATCGTGCTCACCGATGCGGACGTCCTCGTTCCGGACGGCGAGCCCTGGTTCTGGATCTCGCCCGACTCGTCCCGCGTCCTCTTCCGCACGAACGCGAGCGAGCTCCACACCGTGCCGATCGACGGGAGCGCCGCCAGCGTGCTCCTCGGAGGGATCTCGAGGGTGAACGAGGCCCGGTTCGCCCCGGGCGGAGCGCGCTTCCTCTATCTCGACGCGGAGGCGCGCCTCCAGAGCGCCGCAGTCGACGGGACGAGCGCGCCGGTGCCCCTGGGCGGCTTCCCGCCGCCGGCGATCACCTTCAACTTCGACCGCTTCCGCTTCGCGGCCGACGGCGCGCGCGTCGCGTATTCGTACCGGATCGATGGGGTACCCGGGCTGCGCATCCGCTCGGCGCCGACCGACGGCAGCGGAGCCGCCGTCGTGCTCGTCCCTCCGCAGGGGGTCGAGCGCTTGTACGGCGTCGGCGCCGGCGACCGCGTCGTGTTCCAGACGCGCTCCGGCCCGAGCGCGACGCTGTGGAGCATCCCGATCGACGCGAGCGCGGCCCCGGTTCCGCTCGCGACGGCCGCGCTCGCCGAGACGCCGGAGGACAAGGCGCTCGTCGGCGGCGGGTACGTCTACTACGAGGTCGCGGAGCGGCTCTTCGGCGTTCCGATCGACGGCTCCGGGCCGGCGGTGGCGTTCTCGCCCACGCTCCGGGGCTACCTTCGCGCGGCCGCAGGCGACCGCCTGCTCTTCGTCGGGTACGAGCCCTTGGTGGCCCTGACGGACTTCTACAGCGTGCCGGGCGACGGCAGCGCGCCGCCCGTGCGCATCAGCCGCAACGTCCCGGGCGGGTCGGTCTACTACTCCACGTTCCACCTGAGCCCCGATGGAGCGCGGCTCGTGTACCTGCACGACGTCGGCGGCGAGTACTTCGGCCTCACCAAGGCCTTCGCCGCACCGATCGACGGCAGCGCCGAGCCCGTCGACCTCGTCCCGCCGGGCTACGGAGAGTTCGAGCCGCTCTGGTCGTTCGAAGTGAGCGCGGACGCTTCCACGGCGGCGCTCGAGCTGGTCACCCTCGACGGCTCCGCCAAGGTGGCCTTCTCGGAGCTCTACCTCGCCCCATGCGACGGCAGCAGCCCGCCGGTGCGCGTCGCCGCCCCGCCTGGCTGGATCAACTACTTCTCGCGCTACCACCTCGACGCGACGGGGCGCTCGGTCCTCTACGAATCGAATCTCGACGAGCGGCTCGCGCGCGAGCTCTACGTGACGCGCTTCCCGCCGGTGAAGGGCGCCAAGCCGCCCCGCGCCGCCGTGCGTTGACGAGCCGGAACCGAGGCGCGGCGCCTCGGCCACGGCGCGAGCTCGATTCCGGTGGGCGCCCGGCGCCGCTAGGCTCTTGGGGAGGGAAATCCTTGCCGCGCCGGGCGCTCTTCTTCCTCTGTTTATTGGCGGTGGCCCTCCTCGGGCTGTGGAGGCTCGACGTCGATCGGAGCGGCGGCCCGGCGCGCGCGGACGAGGCGGCGGCGCGCGCGCCCGAGCCGGCGCCGGCCGAGCTCGTGGCTGCCGAGGCGATCGAGGGCGACGCATCCGCGGCGCGCGAGACGGTCTCCGCGGAGCCTGCGCAGCACCCGGAGCCGGCTTCCCCGGCCGCGGCGCTCCCCTCCGCGTCCGGCGTGCGCCTGCGCGGCGTGCTGCGCTTCTCGCACGACGGCAGCCCGGCGCCCGGGCAGCCGCTCGGGTTCCTGAGCGGCGAGGTGCACGAGCGGGTCGTGACCGACGGGCTGGGGCGCTTCGAGAGCGAGCCGGTCTTCCGGCCGGGCTTCGTCTACGCCTGGCACGCGCTCGAGGGCGAGGAGCGTGCGCGGGCGCTGCCGCTCGAGCGCTCGCAGATCATCGTGCAGGACGAGCTCGCGGGCGAGCCCGTGCAGGAGGTCGAGCTCGTGCTGCTCGAGCCCGACGCCTGGCTGCGCGCTGCGGTCACGGAGAACGGAGCCCCGGCGCTCGCGACGCTGCACTGGCGTACGCCGACTGCGCGCGGAACCGGAGCGACCGACGAGAGTGGGCACGGAACGATCGCCCTGAGCCGACTCGAGCCCGGCGTCGGGGTCGAGCTCTGGGCCGAGACCCGGGACGCCCTGAGCCCGCGCGCGCGGCGCGTCTTCCCGTGGCCGGACGAGCTCGTCGCGCTCGAGCTCCGGCCGGCCGCGAGCCTCCGCGCGCACGTGCGCGACGCGATCGGCGCCCCGCTCGAGGACGAGCTCGTGAGCGTCGAGGACGGCCCGGGCGCCTGGACCGACGGCGACGGCGAGGCGCGGATCGAGCACGTCCTCGCGGGCGATGCGGTCGTGCGCTGCGACGCCGAGCAGAGGTCGGTGAAGCTGGTCGCGGGCGAGGAGCTCGTCCTCGAGTTCGTGCTCCCGGCCAGGGAGGTCGTCGCCGCCGGGCGCGTGCTCGACGAGGGCGAGCGCCCGCTGGCGGGCGTGATCCTCGCCGCCGCGCACGTGCAGGGCGCGGAACCCTTCGCGACGGCGAGCTCGGACGCGGCCGGACACTTCGAGCTGCGCGCGCGGCCGGGCCAGGCCGGAGAGCGCGTGTGGGTGAGTGCGGGGGGCGGGGTGGAGAGCGAGCTCTACGAGCCTCCCGAGCAGAGCGCACCGACCGGCTCGGCCGCGCTCGTCTTCCGCCGCCGCGCCTCGCCGGAGGCGTGCGAGCTCTCGCTCGCGGCGATCGACCCGCGCACGGGCCAGCCGATCCCGGGCGCGCGCATCTTCCTCTACCGCTCGGTCTGGCCCTGGAACTTCGACCTCTACGGGGCCCCGAACGGCGTCGCGACCTGCACGCTGCGGCCGTACGACGACGTGCTCGTGCGCGCCAGCGCCGTGGGCTACGTCGCGCGCACGATCGCCTGGCGCGACGTGCCCGCGAGCGCGCGCGCGGGGAAGCCGCTCGCCCTCGAGCTCACGCCCGGCTTCGAGCACGAGCTCGAGGTGCTCGACCGGGGGACGCTGCGCCCGCTCGCCGGCGCGCGCGTCCTGGCCGGCGATCTCCCCGTCGCCACGACCGACGAGCGCGGCCGGGCGCGCGTGCGCCTCGACGCCTGGCCGCCGAGCCTGCGCGTCGAGCTCGCCGGCTACGCGGAGCAGGTGTACGACCAGAAGGAGATCGTGGCCAGCCTGACGATCTCGTGCCGGCTGGTGCGGCGCTGAGCCGGAGGCGCGGCTGCTCGAGCCGTCTCAGTCGGGCGCCTGGACGCGGACGGTCCGGGTCGGCGTGCTCGAGGCGGCCCGCGGCGGCGCCGCTTCGAGGAGCTCGGCGAGGTAGAGCTCCAGGTGCTCGTCCACGTCCTGGTCGGCGAGGTAGAGCACGGCACCCGGGCTCGGGCGCAGGGCGAAGGCCAGGACGTCGCCGCCGGCGACGAGCGGCGCGTTCCATCTCAGGGGCGGCGCGCTGCCGTCGATCGGCACGGAGTAGAGCTCCGTCACGCCGGCCGTGCCCTGCGAGCCGCGGAAGAACACGTGCCGGCCGCCCGGCGCGAGCACGACCGTGGTGGAGATGCTCCCGGAGCTCCCCTCCAGGACGCCTCCGCCCGGCGGGAACGGCGAGTTGAGAGCCACCGGCGAGCCGCTGCCGTCGGCGGACGCGGCGAAGAGCGTCACTCCGCTCGGAGTGCGGACCGCGAAGACGACCGAGCCGTCGGGCGTGAAGGTGACGCCCGACAGCACGCTGGAGTTCGCCGGCAGGGCGGAGTTCAGGCGCACGTTCGGCGCGTGGCCGTCGATCGGCGCGGAGAAGAGCTCGAAGACGCCGTCCACCGCCTGGTCCGCGAGGTAGACGACGCGCGCACTGTCCGGGCTGATCCAGAAGTCGTCGGGGTTCCCCGGCCTGCCCACGTCGCCGCCGGGGACCATCGGGCCGGAGAGGCGCACGCTCGCTCCGCTGCCGATGTCCGTCGACCACAGCTGGAGCACGCCCGCGGCCTCGACGTCGCCCACGAACACGAGGCGCGCCTCGTCGGACGCGACCGTGCCGCTGGAGAGGCTGCGCGACGGAACGAGCGGCGGGTTCAGGCGGCGCGGCACGAGCGAGCCGTCCACCGGCACGGCCCAGAACTCGGTGACGAAGGCGGTCTCGTCGGCCTTGTAGAGCACGAGCTCGTCGCTCGAGCGCACGTGCACGAGCTCGACCGACCTGCGCTGGTGGCCGATGGGCGGCGGCGTCAGCGGGATCCGCGCCCCGCCGGCGAGCGGCACGGCGAAGAGCTCGGCGTTGGCCGGGGAAAAGGGCTGGTCCTGCCAGCCGAACACGGCCACGCCCGCGCCCGGCGCGGGCCAGACCACACTGACGTAGTTGTTCGACTGCACGGGGGGCGAGATCTCGAGCGGCGAGCTGGCGAGGTCCCAGCGTCCGATCCAGCCGCGGTAGGAGCTGCCGCCGCCGAAGGGGGCGACGGCCACGGTCCGGTAGAGCATCCGACCGTCGTCGAGGAAGCGCGGGGTTACCGCGCCGCTGAGCGTGACCGGCAGCGCGGTGGAGCGCTCGAACGTATGCAGCTGCTCGTACGTGACCGGCGGGGAGGAATAGCCGTTGACGATGCGGAAGCGGGCGCCGACGACCTCGGGATCGGGCGTGAAGACGAACCCCACCGTACGGGCGTCGATCAGGTCGTCGGGCAAGTAGGGCTCGTACACCACGGCGCTGCCGTCGGCGACGCGCACGCTCGTGACGACGAACGTGTCCGGATCCTCGGGCGCGGCTCCGTACAGGTAGAAGCGGCCGTCCGGCGACCAGGCGAAGCCCACGACGTTCCCCGCGAGGGGCCCGTTCACCTTGTGGACGACCTGGGCCTGCAGCAGCGGTGCCAACCCGAGGCATGCGACAGCGATGCGCGCGAGCATGGGATGACCTCCTCGGCACCATGCTAGGCCTCCGCCGGGTTTCCCGCTCGGGTCGAGGGCAAGGCGAGCGCTAGGATCACGCCGTGCCCTCCCGACGTCTGCTCGGCGTGCTCGTGGCCGCGATCGGCGCGCTCGCGGCCGTCGCCTACTGGTCGCGGCGCGCTCCGCCCGAGGCCTCCGGAGCCGCCGCGGAGCACGTCGAGGCCGCCCCGGCGGAGCCGGTGGCCCCGGCGGAGCCGGTCGTCTCGGCGGCGCCGGCGCCCACCACGCCGACCGCGG
>Ga0315910_10003279_pt1 | contig 13863 bp, 13 predicted proteins | sample EdamamesoilMG_FD_204470 | JGI IMG/M metagenome (GOLD analysis project Ga0315910, IMG submission 204470) | Garden soil microbial communities collected in Santa Monica, California, United States - Edamame soil | ecosystem: Environmental > Terrestrial > Soil > Garden | place: USA: California...
GCGGATCGGGTGACATCGAATTGTACGAGAGCGACAACATTGCAGTGGACCGCCTCGGCAAGCCATTGCCCAAGTTTGGTCGCTACACGACCGCCCCGGCAAAAATTATCCCAATGAAGAAGAATGCGTTGCCCTATGGCGTCAAACCCATGTCGGCGCCAGATGTCCAAGATGCCGTCGTTCGAGACGTAGGCGCGCGTCCCTGGGATCGTGACAAAGTAGATTCTCGCATCGTTGCCGATGTAATCGAAGGTCGAGGAGCTATCTTGGACAGCGAAGAGCAAGTCGGCGGCTATCCGCAGCAACCCCAGACTCGTCAGCCATTTAACGAAAACGACTGGGATCTTGCCACCATGACGCCGAAAGCTGCACCGACTGGCCGATACATACCCAAGTAGGCCGCGCCCAGCGTTTACGGCCATGGTTACTCGGCGGTCATTTGTTCAAACCAGTGTGCTGGCGTTGGCATTGAACACTCGAGCTTTTTCGGCGGATCGGCAGATAATTGCCACAACCCGCTATGGCAAAGTTCGCGGTCAGATCACACAAGGCGTGCATGTTTTTAAAGGTATCCGTTACGGTGCGGACACAGCCTCACGACGGTTTATGCCGCCTTTGCCACCTCAATCCTGGAAGCGCATCGCAAATGCAACGGAGCATGGACCGGCCTCGCCGCAACTGCGCATTGACGAACCAACGAGCGAAGACTGTCTATTTCTAAATGTATGGACGCCCGGAGTACGCGATAACGCGAAACGCCCCGTCATGCTCTACATTCATGGCGGGGCTTATTCCTCCGGCTCCGGTTCGAGCCCGCTTTACGATGGCGTAAATCTGTGTGTCCGAGGCGATGTTGTCGTTGTAACACTTAATCATCGATTGAATGCGTTCGGCTATCTATCACTAGGCCGTTTTGGCTTCGCGGACTTTGTCGATTCGGGCAATGCAGGTCAGTTAGACCTCGTTCTTGCCCTGCGATGGGTGCGTGACAACATTGCGGAATTTGGCGGCGATCCCGCCAACGTTATGCTATTCGGCCAGTCCGGCGGCGGCGCTAAGATCGCAACGCTGATGGCCATGCCGGAAGCAAGTGGATTGTTTCATCGCGTTGCGACGATGAGCGGACAACAGTTGACTGTGTCGGGCCCGTTGAACGCGATGAGACGAACACAGGTCTTCCTAGATGCGCTAAAACTCTCCGTTAACGAGCTCGGCAACCTGCGCACCCTGCCTGTTTCATTTCTCGTCGACGCAATGCGTGCAACCGACCCCATCATCGGCAAGGGTGGTTTGTATTTTGGTCCGGTGCTGGACGAACGATCGTTGCGCCGGCATCCGTTCTACCCAGATGCTTCACCGGTGTCTGCGCACATTCCAATGCTGATTGGTAATACCCACGACGAAACACGCTCCTTGATTGGCAACAGCGATCCCTCAACCTTCGAATTGAAATGGGAAGATTTGCCGTCTCGACTTGCCGAGCACATGCGCGTCGACATTGAGCCCTCGCTTGTGATTGGCGAATACCGCCGGCTATACCCGACCTACACCGCCACCGATTTGTTCTTTTCCGCGACCACCGCGTCACGCTCCTGGCGAGGAGCGATAGTCGAAGCGGAGTTGAGGGCAGGGCAGGGCTCACCTGCTTTTGTCTATCAGCTCGATTGGACGTCGCCAAAGGACGGAGGCAAGTGGGGTGCTCCGCATACGTTAGATATTCCATTGGTGTTTAACAATATAGACAAGCCTGGTTCCATTACAGGCACGGAACCCAGTGCGCAAGCAGTTGCCGACCAAATGTGCACTGCATTCATCGCGTTCGCCCGCACGGGCAATCCCAATCACGTTGGCATCCCGCAATGGGAACCTTACGTTCTGCCGCGGAGGCAGACGATGGTCTTCAACAATCCCTCTAAACTTGTCGACGATCCGCGCGGCGGGGAACGCAAGTTATTCGAGAAAGTGCCATTCATCCAGCAAGGCACTTAGAATGGGTGCAGGAGGACTGCCATGCCTGCGCTTATCGACTTTAAAAAACACCGCGTCGATCCCGAAACTGATTACCCAAAGCCGGACCGGCTAAGAAGCGGTAATCCGAAAAGAACAACATGGAATCACTACACCAACACCTCCGGTGAAGTGTTTGCCGGCATTTGGAGCAGCGAAGTGGGCAGCTGGCGCATAGAGTTCGGTCCGACCGAGGATGAATTTTTCTTCGTCACGGAAGGGCGAGTGCGTGTGACTGACGACGAAGGCAACGCCACGGAAATATCAGCCGGAGAGTCGTTGGTTATTCCGGCCGGATTCCAGGGCGTATTCGAAGTGCTGGAAGCGGTCGAAAAGCACTACATGATTGTCGAGCGCAAATAAGAATGGCAGAGCAGTATTTCCGACACATTGACGGCGGTCTGTATCGCTTCGTCGCATATGCACGTTCGGCCGATTATGCTGGTGATGTGGTCGTGTATGAGCATCTTTGGCCGTTTGAACCAGGATTGTGGGTGCGCAAGCGCAGCGAGTTCGACGCGCGCTTTTCAGCTATCGATGAAATAACGGTTAGACGCGCTACGAAACTGGATCGAGCTAAAGCACAGGAACAAGTAAACGCAGCGAAAGCACTCCGCCGCTCAGAGCAAAAGGCTTGATAGGAGCACACAGAGCCCGGTGAAAACCGGGCTCTGTGTGCGGGCCTGCGTTAGAACTTATACCGTCCACCGAAGAACAGCTGACGGCCGGTGTGCGAGTAGACAACGACGCGGTTCGCCCGGGTGTCGATGAATTGATCGTTCTGCTCGTCTGTTAAATTCAAGCCTTCGAGAGAAAGTGACAACTGCTCGGTTATATTCCAGGAAGCCGACAGATCGAAGTTGAGCGTTTCGTTGGTGCCTTCCGCATCCTGTTGCGAAGGTGCGTTAGCAGCCGGCACTGCAGTTAGGTATCTGTCGCGATAGGCAGCAGATCCACGAATGCTGAACGTTTCATTTTCATAGTACAACGTTGCGTTGTACGCATTGCGCGACAAGTTAACCAAATCATTCTCGACCGTCTGAACCGGTTCTCTCGTGGTTAACCGATAATCAATTAGCGAATCCACAAACGTGTAGTTCAGCAACAAACCAAAGTTTCTCATCCAGCCCGGCAGGAAATGGAATTGTTGTTGATAGTTAATCTCGAAGCCTGCAACTGGACCACCGTCGGAATTCACCGGCTGGTTGTAGAGGAATTCCTCATTTCCTGTCAGTGGCGTGCCCGCCAAAATTTCCAAAGGCAACCCCGTTTGATTGAAAATTACTGGCGTAGATAAATTCTGGACAAAGCTGTCGATGTCTTTATAGAACACAGCTGCAGAAATAAGTGCGCCGCGATCAAAGTACCATTCCCACGCCAAGTCATAAGTAGTGGCACGAATCGGGTCGAGATTGGGGTCGCCTGTTGTGATACTCAAAGTGCCAGTTAGATTGACCGCGACACCGGGCGATACGCTACCAAGAGCGGGGCGCGTCATTACTTTAGCAACTCCAAACCGAACCAGCATGTCGTCTGTCACTTCTGCAACGACATTCAATGAAGGTAAGACATCAGAGTAGTCATTGGCACCATATGCGATGGTCGCGACGTTCGGCACCGGCAGATAGCCATAGGAATTCATGTCCGTTTTTACGTATCGAACACCAACGTCGCCACGAATCGGCACACCCCATTCAGTGGAAAAGTTCATCTGCACGTACAAGCCACTGTCCTTCTCCTCAACGCCGCGATTGTTGCCACGCGCCGAATTGTTGGTGAGGCTGGTAAGCGCAAATATGCCAGTGTTGCCATAAATGCCGAAGGTGTCAGCAAATGCACCGATATTCGGTGCCAACCAGGCGGTTGGTGTGCCCGCAGGAGCGCCGAGATCCGTGGAGCGATGAATCTCAGTAAGCGAAGCCAACGTCACGCCAGCAGGTAATGCGGGTACTGCCGTTTCTGAAGCGCGACGCGCTTCGGTCGAATCGAAATTGTACTTCTTAAGATTGATGCCACCCTTAAACGAGAGCGAGTCGGAAAGTTCGAACTGTACATCCACTTGTCCCGTTACGAATTTGTTATCGACACCCTGCGGTCGCAAACGAATTTCAGAAGATGGTTGCGGCGAGCCATTGAAAACCCAGCTTGCAGGATCAGTTACGTCGAAGCCGTAATTGAAGGCTGGATAGCGGTCGTTGCCGCGGTAGTCGAACGAGTAACCGTTCGTATTTCTGCGGTCGAGCGTAATTGTCGTTTGAATGGGGTTGTCGAATTTAGATCGCGAATAACCTACGAGTTCGGTAACGGTCCAACGATCGCTAATATGATGACTGCCGGATAAAGTATACGTGCTGAACTTGGTCTCCAGTTCGTCGTAGCGGCGTTCGGAACGTATGTCCACACCATTGAACAGGCCATAAACCATGTTGCCATTAGCATCCACGATGGAATTAAGGACCGCGGTTTGCGGCTTTCCACCTTGAGCGTTAGTGCGGCTGAACGAGATAGCCTCCAACCAATCTTCCGTACGGGTTGCATCATATTCGGAATACAGCACGTCCAAATTAATCAAATTACCGTCGTTAATTTGCCACTGCAAAGCGCCGGTAAGACCAAGTCGTTCTTGCTCATGAGTGAGTGTGCCGTAACGCGGCAGACGTGGGTGGAAGGTTCCCGATGACATAGCTTGCGGGTCGGAACCCGCAAGAAAGCCGCCAGAACTTGTGCCATTGTCCCAACGTACGGTGCCCGTTCCTTCTTCTAGCAAATTACGTTTGGTGTATGCAGCAGAGAACAAGGTGCCGAATTGGCCGTCAGCCCATGTGTTACTGATTAGCAGTGCGGCTCGCGGATCCAAGTCTTCTGACAAGTCATTGTAGGCCCCTTTGACTGATGCGATAGCGGTAAATCCAGCATAGTCGAACGGACGCGCTGTCTGCAGATCGATTGTTGCACCTAGCGAACCTTCCTCGATATCGGCTGAGGCGGTTTTGCGCGCAGTAATGGAATTGAAAAGTTCCGACGCAAAAATATTGAAATCGAATTGGCGATTACGATTCGCACCGCCAGAACTGTCGGTACCGCCGGTGGCGCTCATTGCTTCCATGCCGTTTACGCGTACACGAGTGAACTGCGGACCGAGGCCGCGCACGGTAAGGTTGCGTCCTTCACCTGCGTCGCGTGTGATAGCAACACCGGGTATACGCTGTAGCGACTCGGCAAGGTTCGAGTCGGGAAATTTCGCAATGTCTTCGGCTTTGATGGTATCGATTGCCGCTGCGGATTCTCGCTTCTCATCGAGCGCGGCTTCCAAGCTGGCACGGAAACCAGTCACAATGACTTCGGACAAATCCGCCTCGTCGGCAGGCGCTGTCTGCGCAGTTGCGAAGTACGGCATGAGAGCGCCGGAAGCGATACCTAACGTAAGTTGAATGGCGCGGCTCAAACGGCCGCTGCGTTTTTTAATTGACATGCTTTCCCCCGAATCTGCGTTCGCCAACTCGGCGGAGCAGGGCGTAGGCCCTTTTTCTCGTCGGCTGGCGCTTGGTTTGAGTAGCTATTGCCGGTAGCATCGCTTGCAAAATGACACCGGTGACATTTAAAGGCTAGCAGACCTCGATGCATCACGGCAACATGCAGTTTAAACACGGCTATTAAATTGCCCCAAGCGATATGAAATTAAGCGGAAGAAACTAAAGACATGTCTAATCTAATCGTTTGTTTTGGCGAAGTTTTATTGCGTCTCACAGCGCCGCACAAAGAGTTGCTGCTGCAGCGACCCGAGCTTGCTGTTCATGTCGGCGGCGCGGAAGCGAATGTCGCAGTTTCTTTGTCCCTATTAGGCCATGACACCGCAGTCATTAGTGCAGTGCCGAACAATGCGGTTGGACAAGCATGCCTAGGCGCGCTTCGTCAGCACGGCGTCGATACCAGCCGCATTAAACGATGCACTGGCGAAATGGGTTTGTATTTTCTAACGCAAGGTGCGTTGCATCGACCGTCTGAAGTGCTGTATCAACGCCGCCATTCGGTGTTTGCTTCCTTATCCGCCAGTGAGTATGACTGGGACGCGCTTCTAAAAGGCGCCAGATGGTTGCACCTATCGGGAATTACGCCCGCAGTAAGTGCAGAAGGGAGCACGTCTGCACTTGCAGCCATCACGGCAGCCGAACGCCTCGGGGTGCAAATATCCCTAGATTGTAATTATCGATCGCGCGTATGGGATCAACGCGCACATGAGGCACCGCAAATTATGAAAGCACTCGCAGTGCGTGCGGACGTGCTATTTGCCGATATTCGCGACCTGGCACTAATGTTGGAAACGCCGTTGCCGCAATTGACTGATGGCGGCAAATCGCTACGAAACGCCGCGTTTTCTGCGTTCCCACGTTTGCAGTGGCTGGCTGCGCTACAACGTCAATCGGACCAAGTAGACTCGCAAGAACTATCCGGCGTACTGCACACCGCCCAACAGGAGTTTCGTGCACGCTCATATCGTATGAACGCCATTGTCGATAGGATCGGTGCCGGCGATGCCTTTGCGGCGGGAATTTTGCATGGATATCTGCGCGGTCAGAATCCGCAAAGCAGTTTAGACTTCGGTGTTGCCGCCGCTTGTCTAAAGCACTCGATTCCAGGCGACTTTAACCTCGTCACCGAAGATGACGTACAGCAATTACTGACGGGAACATTGATCGATGTCAAACGCTAAATTGCAGGAAATCGTTGAACGTATTTCGAATGCCACACCGGTGTTGCCGGTTGTCGTGATTGAGGACGTGGAAGCGGCAGTGCCGCTTGCGAAGACTTTGTTTGACGCCGGTCTTATCGCTATCGAGATCACGCTACGAACTTCCGCAGCATTATCCGCGATTCGCGCCATCGCTCAGGAGGTTCCGGAAATGTTGTTATCAGCTGGCACGGTTTTGAACGCTGCAGATCTGCGCGCCGCAAGCGACGCAGGCGCAACATTCGCAATTTCCCCGGGCGCCACGCCCGCGTTGCTCGCTGCCGCAAAGGATCAACGCGTACCGTTAATTCCCGGCGTATCCACAGCCTCTGAGGTCATGCAGGCTATCGAAGCCGGCTATCAATTTTGTAAATACTTTCCGGCGGCCGTGGCCGGCGGTATCGAGGGACTTAAAGCGCTGGCGGGCCCTTTTCCAGCAATGAAGTTTTGCCCGACCGGAGGGGTTTCCGTCGCGAACGTGCACGAGTACTTGCGGTTACCAAATGTCGTTTGTGTAGGCGGATCGTGGCTCACGCCGGCTGCCGCCATGCGCGCGAAGGATTGGAAGACGATCGAAAAGCTGGCGATGGAGGCGGCTCAATGTTGCAAAGAATTAAAAAAACCTAGCACGTAAGCTCTTGATCTAATTGCGCGGTGATTTCGCATTTAAGTAATTGCGTCCAATGTGGAGGGACGGAATTTTTTGAATGATTGCACAGTGATCAAAAAACGTTGATTAACGGGATGGCTTGCTCCGAGCCTCCGTCATCGGCAACTTAATGCACAACTCTGGAGGTTACTGGGACCAGAATTCATCTATGCGCAGTCAGAAACGATGCATAACAGTCATGCAACAAAACACAGCACACGACCATGAACCCTGCCGCCGAACATCTACGGCCACCTCCCGTCGATTGACGCCCCGCGTTAAAATCTAGCAGGACCGTCACGTTGCGGCGACTGGATTCGTTTCACTAAGAGTGAATTTCACGGACTTAACCAACGACCTATCCGCCTGTGTAAAAAAAGGCGATGTCCCATGCCGTGACAGCCTTGCATGCCCTTCGTGACGAAGGGCTCCGCGATGCCGGCGAAGAATTGGCGGCAGTGTTCGCAATCTCCGCCACTGATCTGATAGCCATCAACGCGTACGCAGCGGACAACGAGCGGTGGCGTAAATCGGTGCTTCGACATCTGCCGTGCATCGACTTTACTCAAGCTACACCGAGATGTTCAAACGGACCCTGGTACCCAATGCAAGATATTGGTGTTGTCGTACCGAGGCGGCCCCACGTGCCGTCGTTTACATTCGATCGTGATAGCAGCCCAGCCAGTATTTGGATCACGCTAATGCACACGCTCAGAACACCTGCCTCACCGTCAGCCGGTTGGGATGTGTTGGGTTGTCTGCTGCGACCACACCCGCTACTGAACGTTCAGCCGCCAATCATGATGTATAAGCAAATGCCGGCGTAAGCGAGGAATTTAGCGCAATCCGTAGCAGCGGAAAGGACGAGGTAACAGTGCCTTATGCAAATTGGGCAGCTAGAGGAGACAGTGTTAAAGTTGGTCGTCTTGATGCCTATGGGGGATGGATTTTTTACGTCGACGCGTGATTCTTGATATTGTTTTTCACTAGCTACGGCGCACAAACAGCGCAGGGTGAACTTTGACTGCCAAGAAAGTAGTTTTCATGTTTTCCGGACAGGGATCGCAGTACTTTCAAATGGGGCAAGCATTGTTTGCGCAAGATGCCGTGTTTCGCGATTGGATGTTGCGGCTGGACGCTATTGTCCGCGATTGCTCCGGCCACTCTGTAATAGAGGCGCTGTACGCTCCTGAGCGTAGCAAAGCGGACAATTTTACTCGCATGATGTTGACACATCCTGCCATCTTTATGGTCGAATACTCGCTCGCACAATCGCTGATCCACGCAAACGTCTTGCCGGATATCACGTTGGGCGCAAGCTTGGGATCGTTTGCTGCGGCGGCCGTGGCCGGCTTTGTATCTGTTGAAGACGCTGCAACGGCAGTAATTCGTCAGGCGACAGTCATAGAGGCTTGCTGCGAACCAGGCGGGATGATCGCCATTTTGGCGTCACCGCGAATGTACGAAGAGGATTTTCTGCGTCAACACAGCGAACTGGCCGGCGTAAACTTTGCCAGCCACTTTGTCGTGTCTTCTAAACTGCAGCAGCTTGACGAAATCGAAAAAGGCTTGCGCGAGCGAGCGATTACCTATCAACGCTTGCCGGTTTCCTTTGCTTTTCACTCGCAATGGATTGAGCGCGCGCGAGAAGCTCACGAACCATTCATGCAGGCTGTACAGTATCAAAGCGGTCGATTGCCATTGATGTGCTGCGAGCGCGCAGAGTTGGTCACGTCGTTGCCAAACGACTACTTCTGGCGGATCGCCAGAAACGCCATCCGTTTCAACGATGCTGTTGTGCAGATGGAAAGGCGGGGTACATATCGGTATGTTGACGTAGGGCCGGCGGGCACACTTGCAACGTTTCTAAAGTACAGTCTATTACCGACGTCCGAATCGACGATGCATTCGGTCCTCACCCCCTACGGTAACGATCTTAAAAATCGCACAACATTATTGGCCTCGATAAAAACGTAGCATCGCGATACCGAGATCGAAAAATAATGCGAGTGTTTGCTCTATCTGATATCCACGTCGACTACAAAGTGAACGCAGAGTGGGTTGCCAATCTCTCGATAGCGGATTATCAGGACGATTTGCTTATACTTGCCGGCGACGTAACGGATACGCCGTCACTATTCCAATGGTGCTTAACGACTTTAGCAATGCGCTTTCGAAAGGTGCTATTTGTGCCCGGTAACCACGACCTTTGGGTCATTCGGGACGGTCGGCAAAAAACCTCCTTCGACAAGTTCAAAGAACTGGAAACCCTCGTTAATTCGAGTGGTGCCGTAATGACCGCCTATTATGAACACGATCTTGCAATTATTCCGCTCTTCGGCTGGTATGACTATTCATTTGGCTTTCCGAGCGACGAATTAAAGTCGATGTGGATGGATTATCAAGCGTGCCGTTGGCCGGGTGGATTTGCGGAGCAAGAAATCGCCGACTATTTTGACTCGTTAAACGACATTCAGCCTCCCGTCGACGCGAAGACGGTAATTACATTCTCGCATTTCTTGCCTAGGATCGACGTCATGCCTGCCGTAATTCCACCGGCAAAACGACTTCTATACCCAATTCTCGGTTCAATAAAACTGGAGCGACAACTCCGCCTGCTGAAACCGGTAATTCATGTGTATGGACACAGTCATGTTAATCGGCGGGTCAAATTGGAGGGTGTTTCATACATCAACAACGCGTTTGGATACCCGAGTGAAACGTGGATAGCATCCAGGCAACTGCTATGCATTCATGAGCTTTAATAACGCAGCCAAATATTGCGAGGCTCTGAAGGTCTATGCCTGACGCAACGTCTGATCCGACGCTATCTTTGCCTGACGGCACGATTCATTTGTGGCTCGCTTACTATGACGAGATTAACGACCAACAGCTTCATCGTGCATACCGTCAAATACTTAATGACGAAGAACGAAAGCAAGAACCGCGCTTTTATTTCGAACGCGATCGGCGCAGATATTTGGTGACGCGCGCATTGGTTCGGACTGTGCTGTCTCGTTATTCCTCCGTGCACCCGGAAAATTGGATCTTTTCGACGAATGAGTATGGCCGCCCGGAGATCGCCAATCTTGATTCCAGCTGTCTTGGTTTGACCTTCAACATATCGCACACGCACGCACTCATCGTGATTGGCGTCGCACGTAACTGTGCATTGGGTGTCGATGTGGAGAACGTTCGCACCCGTGAGGTCTCTATCGATATTGCAGATCGCTACTTCGCGACGAGCGAAGTGTCTGCGCTGATGGCATTACCGCCAAACCGGCAGCAATATCGCTTCTTCGAGTACTGGACTTTCAAGGAGTCGTATATCAAAGCAAGGGGCATGGGGTTGTCGTTACCGTTAGACGAATTCTGGTTCAATTTGCCGACGGAAGGGAGGGTTGAATTTGCAAGCTACCCCTCGCTCGATGACAGACCCGGTCGCTGGCGCTTTTGGCAATTCCAACCGACGCCGGAGTACTTAGTGGCGGTTTGCGCTCAATCGACCCCAACTCAGGCGATCATGCCGGTTCGGCAAATCGTTCCAATGCGGAGCGAAAAGATAATTTGCGCGGAGTTCTTGCGTACTTCGTGAGTAGACACTCGTGTCAATAGCGCCGGCATCGTCGGCTGACGTCACCCAACCCGTACAATCAATAGCGCTTTTGATACTATCTTTCTAATCAGCTAGATGGGGATACGGAATGGTCGCGTTTATTTTTCCTGGACAAGGCGCTCAAAAAAAGGGCATGGGGCAAGGATTATTCGATGAGGTCCGTGAATACGCCGCTGTGGAAGCCGAGGTCGATAGGATAGTGGGCTATTCGATGCGTCGACTGTGCCTTGAAGATTCTCAAGGTCGTCTAAAGGAGACAGAGTTCACGCAACCAAGTCTGTATGTAGTTAACGCGCTGCATTATTACAGCGCCATCAATCAGGGGCAGCGGCCGGCCTATCTGGCAGGTCACAGCCTGGGCGAATACAACGCGCTTCTTGCGGCAGGCGTGTTTGATTTTCTGACGGGTCTCAAGCTCGTAAAAAAGCGGGGCGAATTGATGTCTCAAGCTAAAAATGGCGGTATGGCTGCGGTAATCGGTCTAGGCGCACGCGCTATTGCAAATGTCATCAGCGAGAATGGTTTGGCAAGCATCGATGTCGCAAACTTCAATTCACCGTCGCAAACGGTGATTTCCGGTCCCGTGGATGACATTAAGCGTGCAGGTGCGTTCTTTGAAAAGGCCGGCGCGCGCATGTACATGCCATTGCAAGTTAGCGCAGCATTTCACTCGCGGTACGTGCTTGAAGCCAGTGCGGCCTTCGCTGATTTTCTTGCGCCGTTGTCTTTCGCCGCGCCAGCAATTCCCGTTATTGCCAATGTCTCCGCACAACCGTATCCGCTCGACAGCGCGTCCGAATCGATCAAATTTCTTCTGACAAAGCAAATTACAAGCTCCGTTCAGTGGACGCAGAGCATCCGTTACCTTTTAAGTCAGGGTGTAGTTCAGTTTAAGGAAATCGGACCGGGCAACGTATTGACGCGTCTCGTTCAGCAAATTCAACAAGAGCAAGACCGCTAATATTCGTTTTTACCGCATCCGAACGTGAACGCGCGGCGCAGATAGACGGGGCATTCCCATGGTGCTGAGCGGAGTACGGTACTTAAGCACCGAAAAAGCGTTCGATAGTGACGTACCTGCGGATCTTCGGATGTCACACGATGCACGTATCTGCCGCGCGAATGGTGGGGAGAATTGTCGACCATCCCGCCATACGTTGAAAAAGAAAGCGTAGTTATTGAGAAGGTGTAGCGTGAATAAAGTTCAACTGTTGGAAATAATCGCACAGCATACTCGGGACATTATTCCGAATCTCAACGAGCATACATTTGTCGAATCGGATCGATTAGCGGATTTAGGCGCCAACTCGGTCGACCGGGCAGAGATTGCAATGCTCGTGCAGGAATCGTTGTCGTTATCCATTCCCCGCGTAGAGTTGTTCGGCCCTAAGAATATAGGCGAGTTGGCGGATTTGTTCTTGAAGAAACTTCATGCCGGCTGAACTTGTCGTCACCGGGATGGGCGTCATCTCGTCTATTGGCCAAGGTAAAGCCAAATTTTCGAATGCCTTGTTGGCCGGCGATCATGCGTTTGGCGTAATGCAACGACCGGGCCGTCAGAAGGCATCGGCATTTCTAGGCGCGGAGATTCGCGATATCGCATTTCCTGACTGTATTCCGAAGCAGACGCTGCGTGCGGCATCGTTTTCAGCGCAAGTTGCCCTAGTCGTACTGCAAGAGGCATGGGACGAAGCTCGGCTGTCCGACGTCGATCCGACTCGTATCGGATTGATAGTAGGTGGCTCGAATATTCAGCAGCGGGAATTGACCCTCGTTCACGATAGTTATCGCGAGCGAACAGCCTTCTTGCGCCCGAGCTATGGTCTGTCGTTCATGGATTCCGACTTGTGCGGTTTTTGCACGGCTCAGTTTGGTATTGGTGGCATTGCTTATACGGTAGGCGGTGCATCTGCCAGCGGCCAATTAGCGATTGTTCAGGCGGCGCAAGCAGTGCTGGCTCGACAAGTCGATGTGTGTATAGCATTGGGCTCATTGCTGGACTTGTCCTACTGGGAATGCCAAGGTTTGCGGTCGCTTGGCGCGATGGGATCGGATCGCTTTGCGACTGAACCGGAGTTCGCATGCCGTCCATTCGATCGCGATCACGATGGCTTTATTTTTGGCGAGTCTAGTGGCGCAATAGTCATCGAATCGTTGGAATCGAGCCAACGTCGAACCGCAAAACCTTGCGCAGTTTTGCGCGGTTGGGGCGTGGCGATGGACGGTAATCGCAATCCCGATCCTTCGTTGGCGGGGGAGGTGCGTGCCATTCAAGCGGCGTTGCTTTCGGCCGGCACAGAATCGTCGAAAATCGACTATGTCAATCCGCACGGCACGGGTTCAATTGTTGGCGACGAAACGGAGCTATCGGCGTTGCGCACCTGTGGATTGTCGGGTGCATACCTAAATGCCACCAAGTCGCTTATCGGACACGGATTGAGCTCGGCAGGTACGGTTGAAGTCATCGCAACGCTGCTACAGATGCAAGCGGGACAATTGCATCCGACTCGAAACTTAGAACAACCCATCGATCCGAACCTAAATTGGGTTCGACAATACGTAGTCGATCACCAGATCGAGCACGCTCTGACCTTGAGTATGGGGTTTGGCGGAATCAATACCGCGCTGTGTTGGCAACGATATCCGTCGACGTAGCGCAGGAAATCATTGGAGAATGTCGATATGACCCTTGTTGGTATTGAGGCGATGAATGTATTTGGCGGCAGCGCCTATTTGGACGTAGCGGAGCTTGCGCGTCATCGCAAGCTGGACGGCGCGCGTTTTGAGAATTTGCTGATGAAGCAGAAGTCGGTGGCGTTACCGTACGAGGATCCCGTGACTTTTGCGGTAAACGCCGCAAAG
>Ga0315910_10003280_pt1 | contig 13862 bp, 15 predicted proteins | sample EdamamesoilMG_FD_204470 | JGI IMG/M metagenome (GOLD analysis project Ga0315910, IMG submission 204470) | Garden soil microbial communities collected in Santa Monica, California, United States - Edamame soil | ecosystem: Environmental > Terrestrial > Soil > Garden | place: USA: California...
CTACACGGACGAGTACGGTCGCGTGAAGCTCAGGTTCCACTGGGACCGCGAGAGCAAGAGCGATCAGAACAGCTCGTGCTGGGTGCGCGTCGCGCACGTCTGGGCGGGAACAAACTTCGGCGGCCTCTACATTCCCCGCATCGGCCAGGAGGTGGTCGTGGAGTTTCTCGAGGGCGATCCCGATCGGCCCCTCATCACGGGTTGCGTCTACAACTTCGACAACCAGGTCCCGTTCGAGCTGCCCGCCAACATGACCCAGTCCGGCATCCGAAGCCGGAGCACCAAAGGCGGCGCAACCAGCAACTATAACGAGCTCCGCTTCGAGGACAAGAAAGGCAGCGAGCAGGTCTCGCTGCAGGCAGAGAAGGACCTGAATACGCTCGTCAAGGCCGCCGAGTCACGCAGCGTCGGCGCAGCGCGCACGACCAGCATCGGCACGGACGATACGCTCACCGTCGGAGCCAATCGAAGCTCCACGATCACGGCCGATGACACGGAACAAGTCGGCGCATCCCAAACGGTCAGCATCGGCGGACCACAATCGGTCACGGTCGGCGCGACACAGGTGATCATGGTCGCCGCTGCCCGCACCGTCACCTCCGCGCTCGAGAACATCAACGCGGGCGGGCGAGCCAAGGTCGTGTTGACGGAAGAGTCGACGACGATCGGCGCCTCGCGCACCGAAAACGTCGGCGGCTCCGAGTCGGTCTCGGTCATCGGCACTCGCAGCATCACCGTAGGCGGCAAGAGCTCGCTGACCGTCGGCGCCGACTATACGGTCGGCGTCAGCGGAGGCCGCACCCAGACCATTGCCAAGGACGACAATCTCACGGCCGGCAAGAACATCGTGATCAGCGCCGGCGACCAGATCACCCTCAAGGCGGGCTCCGCCACCATGACCTTGAAGAAGAACGGAGACATCTCCGTCAACGGCAAGAACATCAACCTCGACGGCTCCGGCAAGCTGAACTTCAAGGCCAGCTCCACGGTGAAGGTGAAGGGCAGCAAGATCATGAACAACTAGCGAGCGCGCCCGATGGTGCCGCTCGGCGCGCGCGCTGGATTCGGTCCACGCGCGCCCCACTCCCGGCGCTCAATCCGCCGGCGCGACGCCGTCTGTTGTGCGTGACAGCTCGTGGTGCATCAGCTCGTCGGCGCACTGAGTCAGGGCATAGACTCCAGCATCGGCGCCGCCGTGCGACTTGGCGATGCGGCGAATGTGGTGGGCGAGGTGGCGCGCGTTGTCGGCGAGCGGCGTCTCGCGCTCGAAGCGATGGATGTCGTCTGCGAAGTAACGCGGCGGGTCCAGCAGGCCGAGCGCGGCCAGCGCACGCTCGACGCCCGCCGTGTCTCCGTCGAGCGCCAGCTCGCGCGCCCACGTGAGCAGGGCGCAGCCAAAGGCGTAGTGCATGACCTGCACGCGTGGCTTCAGCGCCTCCTCGAGCTCCTCCAGGCGTCGATACGGCATCGGCGGCCCGCCCACCACGAGCTGGCGGAGGCAGGCAAAGCGCCGCTGGCGGAACGCGGCGAGGACGAGCGCCTGGCCATGGTCTTTCGACTTCCAGAGCGTCTTGTTGTCGCCGAGGAGCTCGGCGGCCATGTAAAACGCACTGCGCACGTCGCCCGTCGTCGCGTGCTCGACGAGCGCCTCGAGGAGCTGACGCCGCTGGCGCTCCTTGCCCGGCCGCAGGCAGCGCGCGGCGAGCGTCGACAGCTCCATTTCATACCAGGGTCCGCGATTGAGAACACGCGATGCCGATTCTGTTGCCATCTGGCGCAGCCGCTCGATCAGCGCATCGTCTAGCCACTCGGGCGCTCTGTCGAGCCCAAAGATGAGCTCTCCACGTCGTTCGATGACCTGCTGCGCCACCTGCTCTCGCGTTATGAGCGAGCGCAGATCCTCTGTGTCGATGATGGCGTCCAGGCGCTCGCGCGGGACCAGGCTTTGAAGTTGCGCGATCGTCTTTGCGTCGAAGAGCTCATCGCGCGAGGGGTAACGCAGGTAGTAGAGGGCACCGTCTTGCAGCTCTCTGCGAAACGCCTCGTTCCAGGCCGCACGAGCCGCCTCGTCGAGAGCCGCTACCTCGTCTCGCTGCGGCAGCTCTTGGTAGAAGCGCGCCCTCAGCTCGGCCAGGACCGCTCGAGTTTTTGCGCGTTCGGCGTCCTCTCGCTCCTTCGCGGCGCGAAGCGCCTCGGGATCAACAGGCGCTGACTGTCGATCGGGCGAGCGCGACGCGGAGGAGCGCTCGCCTGCATGAGGTGGAGCACGAGACGGAACTGCAGCGCCGCATCGCTCTCGTTCCCATCGTCTGAAAACGCGCGTTCGACCAGCGTCGGATAGATGTCGGCCCCGAGCCGCTGGGCAAGCTCCTCGGCCAGGCTGCGCGGTGATACACCGCTGGCAGCATCTCGCTCGAGCAGCGTATGAAAGGCCGTGATGACCGGCTCAGCCGCGACGAGCGCCGGGCAGCGCCGGAGGCTGAGCCCCAGTTGGCGACGATCCATGACGGGGGCGTGCCCGACGAGCGCGGTCACGACGCGCGGATCGCGCGAGAGGGTCGGATGCATGGCGATGATGTTCAGCAACAGCTCGAGATCCATCGCCTCGACACGGGAAAAGAAGTGCTCGAGCTCCTCCCTTCTGAGGTAGTCTTCGGGCGAATTCAGCAGGCGCTGCAGCGAGATGCGATCGATGGACGGATCGCGGGACATGAACTGGATCACAGGCGGGTCTCCTGTCGCCGGACACTCTTGGCCGGCGTGGCTCGGCCGACAGGCGCAGGGCCTAGCGGTCTCGCAGGGCGAATTTCATGCCACGTTGGCGGCGCCGATCACTCGACGCCCAACCTCACACCGGGACGTGCACCCAACAGGAGATCAGGGCAACGATGCCACACCGCTCGCGATACGTCAAACGCCACGGTGCGATCGCCATGACGCGCTCACACAGCGTTCCGCAGCGTTCCACAGCGTTCCGCAGCGAGCCACGGGCTCAGCACATCGTGCCTGTGATGCGATGATCGCGCGGAGTACGCTTCCCATGGTTTCCGAAGACCGGCCAGGTCTCGGGCAGCTCACCGGGGACCGAAAGCAACCCGCAAAGGGTGCGCGAGTGTCGCAAGATCGGAGCGTCGAAGATCCCGACAGGTACACCCTCTGGGAAGCTGTGCCCGACCCCGGTGGCTTCCCACAACTCCGTGACGTATCGCAGCTCCAGCGGACCCGGCACGGCGACATCCAGCTCGAAGCGAATCCACTGCAGCCCCTCGCACGTCCCCGAGGTGCCCCGCATCCAGACGGCCTTGCCGTAGCGAACGTCACCCCGATAGATCGAGAGCGACGGCTCCCTGTCCGGGTATAGCTCGGGCTCCGCCAGACAATCTGGCTCGTCCTCGGCCAGGGTCGATGGGGCGAAGCCCGTGAGCAACGAATCGAGCAGCTCGTCGCCGGTGGGACCATACGATCGTGCTCCAGCGTCGTCGACCTCGGTCGGCACGATGCGCATCGCCTCGTCGCCGAGCTCACCCGGTTCGAATTCTGTCGCTATGCGCGTGTCTCGCGCGTCGATGGCGCAGCCCGCGATCGCACACGCCAACATCGAAACCAAACACCGCTCGAGAACTGAAGCCGTTGCTGGACGCATTTGATTCCCCCTCCATCAGCCGGGCCGCCCTCGCAGCGTCCCGATCTCGTTGCTCCCGCGCCATGTCACCCGCGGCATGGCCCGCACGTTTCATCCCCGGAAGCGATCCCCCAGAGGTCGTTTCGTCGTGTCAGGTCGAGCTCAGCAAGAGCCGTGCCGGGGCAGACATGAGGGTGGCGCGCGAATGCGCTCGAGTTACACGCACGCCCCGACTCGGCTGCGCAACGATCACCCCAGCGGAGCGCAATCCAGCTGCGCACTGCGCACCCCGAATGCCCAGCACAATCCCGACTGAGCCAGAAGCCGCTCGTAGGGTACCGCCTCACGCGCGAGCGGTTCGGCGTGGCCTCCCCCATCCGCGCGGAGGCGCGCTGCGCGCCGAGCACGGATAAGGGGGAGGCAAGTCGAGCGCAGCGAGACGGGTGGGGGCATCAAAAGGCGCTACACGGGCAAGCCGAGCGCCTGGAGCAACCAGAAGGTGGCGGCGCTGATGGCTGCGGCGCCGGGGACGGTGAAGACCCAGGCGCCGAGCACGCGGCCTGCCACGCCCCAGCGCACGGCGGAGAGCTTGCGGACGGTGCCGACGCCGATGATCGCGCCGGTGATGGTCTGGGTGGTCGAGACGGGGATGCCGAAGCGAGTGGCCAGGAAGAGCGTGATGGCTCCGGCGCTCTCGGCGCAGAACCCGCCGACGGGGGCGAGCTTGGTGATCTTCATGCCCATGGTTTTGACGATGCGCCAGCCGCCGTTGAGGGTGCCGAGGCCCATCGCGGCGTGGCAGGCGAGGACGACCCAGAAGGGCACGCTCTGTGTGTGCCCGGGCGCCGCGCTCGCGAGCTGGCCGTTGGCGATCAGGGCGGCGACGATGATACCCATGGTCTTCTGGGCGTCGTTGCCGCCGTGGCCGAGCGAGTAGAGCGCGGCGCTCGCGAGCTGCGCGCGGCGGAATGTGGCGTCGACGGCGCGTTGTGGCCGGTGCCCGCTCAGCAGCATGAGACCCTTCATCAGCCCGTAACCCAGCGCGCTGCCGAGCAGCGGGGCGACGAAGATGAAGAGCGCCGTCTTGCCGAAGAAGGCGAGGTCGAGCGCGCCTGGCCCGGCCTTGACGAGGGCCGCCCCCGCGATGCCGCCGAGCAGGGCGTGCGAGGATGACGTGGGCAACGCCCACCACCACGTGATGAGGTCCCAGATGATGGCGCCGACCAGGCCGGTCGCGACGAGGCCGATGCTGACCACCGTGGGGTCGACGCCTTTGGCGATGTTGCCGGCGACGTGCGTGTCGAAGACGAGGAACGCCACGAAGTTGAAGCAGGCGGCCCAGACCACGGCGGCTTTGGGCGACAGCACGCGCGTGGAGACGATGGTGGCCACACTGTTGGCCGCGTCGTGAAAGCCGTTGATGTAGTCAAAAACGAGCGCCAGCGCGACCACCAGCACGAGGCCCGTCATGCGTACTCCAGCACTACGCCCTCGAGGATGTTCGCCACGTCCTCACAGCGATCCGTCGCGGACTCCATGTTGTCGAGGATGTCGCGCCACTTCATGACCCGCAGCGGGTCGCTGCCCGCCGAGAACAGATCGGCGATGGCGCGCCGATGCACGCCGTCGGCCTGGTTCTCGAGCTCATTCACCTCCACGCACAGCTCGAGCAGCTCGGAGGCGCGCTGCATGGTGTCGAGCAGGGCCACCGCCTTCGCGAGCACCTCGCAGGCGCGAGCCAGCAGGCGCGCCAGCGCGGCCGCTTCCGGGGGCGAGTCTGTCACCTGAAACAGCACCACGCGCTCGGCCGCGGCTTCGATCATGTCCAGGACGTCGTCCATGCGCGTGATGAGGCCGTGGATGTCGTAGCGATCGAAGGGGGTGATCCACGTCTCGTGCAGGCGGCGGATCGTCTCGTGAGTGACGCTGTCGGCGGCAGATTCGGCGGCCTTGATGCGCGCGTACAGGGCGCGCCCGCGCTCCCTGGCGTCGTCGTTCGCCTCCAGGTTTTGCACGAGCTCGACGAGCAGGTGGGCCGCTTCGACGCTCTTGGCCGCGTGTGCCGAGAAGGCTTCGAAGAAGATGAGCCCGGTCTTCTTTGGTCCAAACATCTTGTCTCGCATGCTGCGGGTCGCGGCACACCCGCCCAGGCCGAGCTCTCGTGATGCTCGGATGTCGCCGCGTGCTCTCGATGACAGCCGAGGCACTGGCCGCGTTAGAGCGGCATCGCGAATGAGGCGAGCGAGTTGGGTCACTCACGCTTCTTCGGCCGCGCACACACCTCGCCACACCGAGGACCACGACGGGACAGCGGGGAGCGCCAGAGCCGAGTCCGTCCGATGACCGACGCTCGGCGGCCAATTTCGCCGAGTCTCGAGTGGAGACGCGAGCACAATCGCGCCGGTTCTGGTAAGTCCAGGAGGATGGGGACGGTGCAGTACGACGACGGCCAGTGGCCGATCTACCGCGTGACCATGGGCCCCATCGACCTGGACGATCGAGAGTTCGCCACCTTCATGGCCACGCTGGACGGGCTGTTCGAGCGAGGGCAGCGATTTGGCGTCCTGCTCGATGTTCGGCAGGCGCCGGTGCTCAGCGCCAAGCGGCGCCAAGCGGTCGGCGAGCACGCCAAGGCGACGTTCGAACGCTTTCCGGGCCGGTGTGTGGGCATCGCGGTGGTGTTGAGCTCTGCCTTGCAGCGCGGCGTCTTCACGGCGATCCACTGGTTTTTGCGCGGGACACACCCATCGCGCTCGTTCGCGACCGTGTCCGAGGCGCAGGCCTGGCTCGCCGCCGAGTTGCGCGGCAACGGCTAGAGCTCGAGGCGCATCCCGACGCCGATCATGTGGCGCTTGGGGTCGTCGTTGCTGCCCGGCACGTCCAGCCTGTAGTAGACCTCGAGCTGGGCGGCGCCGATGTCGCGCTGCAGGCCCAGCATGAACTTGTAGCGGCGAGTCGGCTCGGTGTCGAGCTCATCGAGCGCGAGATAGTGCTCCGCCGACACGAACGGCTGCAAGAGCGCCCAGTCCGTGTAGCTCAGCTCGAGCGCGTTGCGCAGCGTGGGTTGGTGCTCCGTGGGTTCCCCCACGTTGCGCTCGAAGCGATCCTGAAGGCGCAGCCGATACCTGAGCTTGCTCCCGAGTGGCTTCAGCTTGAAGGACAGGGCCGCTTGCACGTGAACGCGGTGGGCGATCTCGAAGTCGCCGCTCGAGTTGCGAGAATAGATCAGCCGGTAGCCCGCGCCGATGGTCAAGGGCTTGATGATCTGGTAGCCGATACTCACCTCCGGCATCCAGCGCTCGATGCGCGTGAACCCTTCGTCCAGGCGCAGCTGCACACCACCCGAGATATCCAGGTCTTTCACGACCTCGTGGCGCAGGCCCAGCTCGATGGCTCCTTGCACCTCGTCGGCGCGGGCGCCCTTGCCCAGGAGCAAGAGGGCCGCGCCGGCACAGGCCAGCACGTGCGGCCGCAGATGCTGAGCGCCAGTCAAGACGCCGAGGCCTCCGCCTTGGCGCCGGGCGCACGCCGTTCACGCGCTACGGGCGGCTGGGGGCGGTCGAGCGTCGGGAGGTCCACGACGTCCGCCTGTGAGTCGGTGGCTCGACAGGTGATGGTCAAGCGCGCGCAATCGCGGATCAGGTCGATGTCGTCGATGCGATACTTGGAGACCTCCAGCCCGGTCCGCTCGCGCAGATCCGCGATCAGCTCGTTCGCGCGCCCCGGCTTCAGCAGGGCCAGGTGATCGTAGAGCAGCGTGCGCACCTCGCGGCCGCTGCTCTTGGTGCGCTGCTCGAAGAAGAGCAACGTGCCCAGGATGGCGACGTTGATGAACAAGACCTCGGAGAGGCTGACCTTCTTGTTGGCGATCGCGTTCAGCATGCCGAGGCCCACCGACACGAACAGGTAGGTCAAGTCTCGCGTGCCGATGGCGTCGGTGCGATAGCGCAAGATACCGAACACGCCGAACAGCCCGAGCGCGAAGCCCAGCTCGACCGGGACCTTGCGCAACAGCATGCAGACCGCGAACGTCATCACGTTCAACAGCACGCAGGAGAACGCAAAGTCGACGCGCGGGTGGAAGCGCAGGTAGATGCCCCGCACGACCAGCGCGATGAAGCCGAGGTCGATGCAGAAGCGCACGACCAGCTTGATCAGGTCGCCCAGATCCAGGACTGAATCAAAACCAAAGAGCTCTAGCACTGACACACCCTCTCGATGCGGGCCAGCGTTGGACGCAGGCGGTTGTTGCGAAGCTCCGGGTGGAGCAACATGGTGCCGACGCAATACTTGCTGGTGCTGCCCGGCAGCGCGCGGCAACGCGCGAGCGCTTGCAGGATCGGGGACCTGCGAAAGAAGCGCGGCTGTTTGACCTCCACGACGAGCGCGCCACTCAACACATGGCTGCTCTCGTCGTCTCTAAACTGCAGATCGATGTCCAACGTTATCCTTTCTGGTAGGTCGACTCCGACGAGCGTGATGCGGCGAAACTGGTTCACGAGCGAGGGGACGAGGCTCGAGCGGTCGAGCGGCACTTGCGCGGAGACGAATCCGAGATCGTCGAGCGACAGCTCGTCGCACATATAGGCGAGCGAACGGCGCCACTTCTGCGTGCCACCCGAGGCGGTCTTGCCCTTGACCTCCAGGTAGCTCAGGCCGCGATCCGGGTAGTGACGCAGGCGCACCTTGAATCGCAGGCGCTTGCCGCGCCGATGGTCGTGAAACAGCTCGAACGCGGGTGTATCCAGGTACTGCGTGAGGTACAGCGCGGACGGTTGCTCACCGGCATGCAAGACGCGATAGTCTCGATCGAGGTAGCCCAGGAGCTCCGGCAGCGCGCGGCGCGGCAACAGATACTTCGTGTCCGTTCGCTGGAGCAGATCGCGATTGGCGAGCAGCTCCGGGGATACGGGCTCGAAGCCGTCGAGCGCGCGCTCCTCGAGCAGCGACAGGGAGGCGGGCTCACTTTCCTCCGCGCCCTGCCGCGCGAGTCTCACGGAGAGAGGCGTGCACGGAACGCGGACGCAGGTGTGCTGCGCGCCGCCCGAGGCGAACGTAGACATCTCGAATACTCCTGCTGGCGCCCGTCGGGCGCGGCCGAAAATTTACTGCGCCGAGAGCGCTTCTCGCACGCGCGCGCGGCGCGTCGCAAAGTGCGCGATCAGACCGTTCTGGCCATCGACGGACTCGTCGAAGGCTGCCGCCGAGCTGATCGTCGTGTGCGTCTCGGTCTCGGCGTTGGCGCCCGTCACGTAGGGTGCGATGAGTGAGTGCAGCGCACGCAGACGCTCGCTGCCAGCGCCCTCAGCGAAGAGGCCCCCGATCGCGTTCTGTAGCTCGTCGCGGTAGGTCTCGACGTAGACCGGATCGGAGAGCAGCAGACTGATCAGCGGCCAGCGTTCTCCCACGTTCTCATGGAACAGCTCGGCCTGCGCGCTCTGGGTCGTGGCCACTCCAGGCCCACCTGGCCCGAAGCCACCCGATTGCATGGACAGATTGTGGTCCCATGGCACCCACTGCAGCCTGCCCCCGAGCTGGGGCGAGCCGTACAGGTAGTAGTTGTGGGCCAGGCTGCCGTAGGTGTCCCAGTTGACCATGCTCGTGTTGATCGCGAGCCAGGTCAGGAAGCGCTCGACGTCGAACGTGGCCTCCAGGCCGCGACGCCACGCGGCGGCGTCCGTGCGGTCCGCGTGCAGCGCGCTGATCGCCCGCTCCACGTCGCTCCAGTCTTCGGCGGATTCGTTCGTCTTCTTCACGAACCCTTCGCGGTCGAACTTCGTCCAGTCCGCCCCGGAGCCGTCGGGCTTGTACAGGTTGCCGTCACCGCCCCCCAGCTGCGAGTCGATCATCGCGTCGGACGGGTCCTCCAGCATGCTGTACAGGCCCCAGTATTCGGGGCCGTCGCCCACGTCGATGCTCACGGCGTAGAACGCGCAGCGCGCCGCCGGCACGCCGCGATCCCGCAGCAGCTCGGTGGCGAAGCACTCTCGCAGCTGCGAGTCATCGTTCCAGTTCGAGGCGAACGTGAGCTCGTCGAAGCCGTAGAAGCGTTGATTGTCGACCTCGGGGTGCTGATCCTCGTACTCGTCGAAGTCGAGCCGGAACGGCAGCTTCCCCTCGCCTCCGGACGCGGCCAGCGACGAGTTGCCCTTGTAGCGCATGCCCACGCGCGTCCAGACGTGCCCGTCGTGGCGGACCTCGACCGGCACGTAGATCGGATCTTCACCGAGGATGTCGATCGCTCCGCTGCCCGGGCCACCGGGGCCAAAGCCCGCGCCAGCATCCGCGCCGAACGGCGGCAGCTGGCCGTCACCACCGCCGGGTGCGGAGCCGCCGCCGGGCGGCTGAAAGCCCCCGGGGCCTCCCGCGGGAAGACCGCCATCGACGCCTCCCGGCACGGGGCCGCCCCCACCATTCGGCCCGCCCGGGCGGCCACCAGCGAACGCGCTGTCACCGAGCAGCTCCTCCAGGTTGGACTGCATGGCGGCGTAATCGGTCGATTGGATCGCGATCTCGAGCGAATGGACGACGTCCGCGTCGAACAAGAGCGCGTAGTCGGGCCGAGTGCTCGAGCCGTGCGTCGCATCGTTCCATCCCGCCGGACGTCGCGCCTCGTTGGCGCAGCCCGCCAAAGCGCTCGCGACGGCGAGCCCTGCTACCCCAAAACCAAGCCCTCGCCCGCCGAGCCCGGGCCGATACGTCGTGTATTCCATCATTCTTCCATCGTCGTGTGCTGTGGCGAGCGCGCTCGGCGCGCGCGGGTGAATGCACCCACGCTGCTCGGACGCTCGTCGCGTGTCATTCCCGTGACAACCGAAGCCGGCGCGGCGTTAGAGCGGCGTCGAAATTGGGCGATCGCGCACACTTCTTCACGAGCCGGGCTGTCCTCGATGGGTGCGCACAGCCCGGACGCGGTACACCGTCAGACGACGGGGGCGGGCGCGGCCGTCGTCTGTTCAAAAATGCGCGGCGGGGACTAACGCTTTGGCGCCGTGCGCTGTCTTACCGTCGTTCAGTAAGCAGTGGTGGTGGCTGTCGATGACACAATCGAGGAGCTCGTCGCGCGCGTCCGCCGCGGCGACCCCCGAGCGTTCGAAGCGATCGTCCGACAGCACCTCCGCCCTGCCTACGTCGTGGCCCTGGGGGTCCTGCGGCGTCCGACGGACGCCGAAGACGTGGCACAAGAGGCTTTGATCGTGGCCCTCGAACGGATCGATACACTCCGGGACGCCAAGCACTTTCGCAGCTGGCTGCTCCAGATCGTGCGCAACCAGGCCCTCAACTGGCGCAGCCGGCGGCGCCTGCGGGACGTGACCCGCGAGGTCCCCAGCGAGCCCGCCCACGATGCGTCGCTCCCCGACTCGCTGGCCTTTCGCTTTCGCTTGCTGGAAGCTATGGCAGTGCTCGGTCCGACCGAACGCGAGGTCGTGCTGCTCCATGACCTGGAGGGCTGGACGCATGCCGAGATCGCGGAGGCCCTGGCCATATCGGTCGTGATGTCGCGGCAGCACCTGTTTCAAGCTCGCCGCAAGCTGCGCACCCATCTCGATTCACCGATTGAAGACGTGGACCATGAGTGACCGCAAAATAGACTTCTCGGTCATTGACCCCAAGCGCGACCCCGATCGCTGGAATCGAATGGTCGACGCGACGGTCCAGCGCGCCCTGGCCCAGCGCCAAGGCAACGCGTTCGCAGTCACGTTGCTGGAGTGGGCCAGGCCCGCGCTGCTCGTCGCGGCCGGCATGGCCCTCGTGAGCTGGTGCGGGGTGACGGTGCGCCAGAAGGAGATGGTGGAGCAGCGTGGAACAGACGAGGCGGCCTGGGTTCTGACGCGCTGGGCCGTCACCGGCGAGGAGCCGTCGGTCGCCAGCATGCTGGTCGTCCTGGGGGCAGAGCCGCAGTGATGACCGCGTCGACGACGCCGCGCAGGGTGCGGCTGCTGACGGCCGGCGTGCTCGCCGCCACGTTCATCCTGGGCGCCATCACCGGTGGCGGCATCCTGAGCTGGGTCGCCTCGGGACGGGACTCGGCGGCCGACGACCTGCCGCGGGGTCCCTGGCCCCTGCGCGAGCTCGATCTGTCCGACGAACAGCGCGCGCGGATCCGCCAGATCTTCGAGCGCCATCGGCCCAAGCTCGACGCCGTCTTGCGCGAGAGCTTTCCGCTCGTGCGCAGCGTTCACGAGGAGATCGAGCGCGAGATCCGGCAAGTGCTGACGCCCGAGCAACAGCTCGAGTTCGATCGCCAGAAAGAGCGCCGTCCGTTCCCCCCGCCCGGGCTGCCTCCACCGCCCGGAGGCGGCGCCCCTCCCGGGCTGCCGCCGTTCCCCCCGCCGGAGCCGCCCTGAGCGGGCGAGCGGGGTCCGGCTTCCTCGAGCCAATGAGACACGTCCCATTGCATGAGGCATGAGGCGGGGGCTCACTGCGCGCGCCTGCAGACGTGGCCCAGCAAGCTGTCACACGGCCAGTCTGCCCACTGCCCCGTCGTCAGCATGCGCAGGCAGTCGGAGTTGTCGTAGTCGTTGGGCTCGCCGACGGTCCAGTTGGAAAAACCCGTGTTCGTGGTAGCGCCGACCTCGAAGAACGGTGCCTCCGAGTCCACCCATACCCACGCGCCCTCGTCGACGGCATCCGTCGCCCCGATCCAGGCCTCGAAACCCGTGATGCTCAGGACGAAGTCGTTTCGTGCGGTGTCGAAGATCGTCACGAGATCCCAGCCGCTGCCTCGCGCCTGGCAGCTCGAGCGCGCCTCGGCCCACGTGCGCGTGGTGCTGTCGATGAAGTAGCAAATCCCGTTGGGTGCGATCACCTCGTCGGTGCCGCAGCCGACGGTCGGCTCGGTGCCCCCGTCCGCTTGTGTCGGCGAGCCAGCGCTGCCGCCAGGGCCTGCTCCACCCCCCGCATTGCCGCAGCCGCCGGAAGCGACGTCGCAACCGCCGCCCCCGGCGCCGCCACCCCCGTTTCCGGCGCCCAGGCCATCATCCCCGGCCGCTCCGGCGCTGCCACTCGTCCCCGCAGCGCCACCCACGCCGTCCAACCGCGTGTCGAAGTCGTCCTCTCTCAGCTGTGGACACCCCAGCGCCGCACATAGCGCGACCACCATGATCGCGGATCGAGCGTAAGCCGTCATCTACACCTGAAAAAGACGGCCGGCGGCTCATCTCGTTGAGGGTGCGACATCAGAGCCATGACACGGACGCTCATGGCTACGCGCTCGAGATCCGCTGCCGTCAGCGCCCTGACGCACTCGGCGATGGCGTCGCCGACCTGTCGGTAGGGCATCCTGCAGCAGGCCCCGCTTCCAGCGCTCGTCGCCCGTCCGCGAGCAGCAGCCAAGCTGGTGTGCTCGTCGGAATCGGTCATAATTGAAGGCTCGGACGACAGCGGGGGCCCGTCCGTGTCGATATGGGCTTTCGCAAAACGAGCGTCAGCGATTTGAGAGTGGGTGCGCTGCTCCTGAGCGGCGACCACCTCTCCGTGCGAGTCTTTCGAACGCAGAGGCTCGCGCTGTTCACCCGAACGAGCGCCCCGTTCCTGACCGCGGCCGAGGTCGAGCGCTGCATCAACGACCTGGCGCGCGTGCTGCCAGCGAGCGACCGCGCCGGGTGGCGTGTCCTGATCGACATGCGGCTGTCGCCGATCCGCGTCGACCCAGCGCTGGATCCCGCGTACGAGAGGCTGCGCCGCGAGACGCACGCCGGCTTCGAGCGTGTGGCCGTCGTCGTCACGACACCGCTGGGACGCATGCGCGCGGAGCGCCTGTCGAAAGGTGCGTCCATACCCGTCGCCATCGTGGGTTCCCTCGACGAGGCCTTCGCCTTTCTCGACCAGTGAGGGCAGAGCGCCGGCCTCCACGGCACCGAAGGTCTCGGCGCCAGCGGCGTGCCATGCTGGAACGACGGCGTCACACCACGATGTGCCAGCGCCTGTGCCAAACGCTCGCCGGTGCGCAGAAGTCAGCACAGAACGCCCGACGGCATATTCGATGCTACACACCGTGCTGTATGCGCAGCCATGCTTCGAAGCTGGGGGCCGTAGCCCTCATGGCGCTCGTCGCCGTCGTGCCGACCCTGATGCCCGCGCCAGCACGGGCGTGTTCCTACGGGGCTCCGATCATCGAGGCGGCGTTCCCCATGAACGGAGCCATCGACGTGCCGACGAACGGCGTCTTTTTTCTGTATGGAAGCCTCGGCATCGAGCCCGAGTATTTCACGTTGACCGACGAGGCTGGCACGGAAGT
>Ga0315910_10003281_pt1 | contig 13861 bp, 10 predicted proteins | sample EdamamesoilMG_FD_204470 | JGI IMG/M metagenome (GOLD analysis project Ga0315910, IMG submission 204470) | Garden soil microbial communities collected in Santa Monica, California, United States - Edamame soil | ecosystem: Environmental > Terrestrial > Soil > Garden | place: USA: California...
TTGCGCTGCGGGCGCTCGCCTGCCAGCTCGACGAACAGCGGCAGGTAGAGCGTGAACGAAGTCCCGCGCCCGGGTTCGCTGACCACGTCGATCGATCCGCCGTGTTCCTCGATGATCCGCCGCGCGGTCGAGAGCCCCAGGCCGGTGCCGCCCTTCTTGTCCGACCAGTACTCATCGAAGCAATGCTTCAATTGATCCGGGCGCATGCCGATGCCCGTGTCCGTGACCGAGCACTCGACCCAGTTGCCGTCGCGGCGCAGGCGCACCAGCAGTTCGCCGCCTCCGGGCATCGCCTGGCGCGCGTTGACCAGCAGGTTCAGCAGCGCCTGCTGGATCGCGGTCTCGTCGATCAGCACCAGGGGCAGGCCGACCGCGAGGTCGACGTGGTGGCGGATGCCCTGGCCGGCGTCCTCGGGCTCGACGAACTCCAGCAGATCGCGCAGCAGCTGCGCCAGGTCGCGCGGCGCGCGGTTGATCTCGCCGCCGCGCGCGTAGGTCAGGAATTCCTGCACGATGTGCTCGAGGCGCTGCACCTCGCGCTGCAGGGTCTTCACGCGCCGCAGGGCGCGCTGGTCGCGCGGCGGCAGGTCGGATTCCTTGGCCGACTTGCCGCCGGGCCCGCGCGTCCATTCCTCCTCGAGCAGCGCGAGGTTGATCGCCATGGTCGACAGCGGGTTCTTGATCTCGTGGGCCAGACCGCCGGCCAGCCGCGAGAGGAAGGCGACCTGCTCGGCGGGCGTGCGCGGCCGCGGCGTGCGCTTGACGGGCTCGCGCGAGTTCGTGTCGCCGGCCGCGGGCTCGCCGGAGGAGGCGATTTTGCCGGGCGTCGGATCGCCGGAATCGGCGAGGGGCGAAGGAGGCATGGGTGCGGTTCCTGGAGCGCGAGGCAAACTCCGTGGAGCTGGCCCGGCAAGCCAGATAGGCTAGCCATTGGCCATGAGCGATTCCTCCCGTGCGGCGCAGGTCGCTGTGCTCCCCTGGGGCGAGCCCGCGGGCCTGGGCGTCAACCAGCCCCGCCCGCCCTCGCGCGAAGAGCGCGCGCGCGCCGCCGCCGTGCTCGAGGCCGGCGGCGTGGTCGCGCTTCCGACCGAGACCGTCTACGGCCTGGCGGTGCGCGGCGACCAGGCCCAGGCGCTGGCGCGCCTGCGCGCGATCAAGTCGCGCGACGCGGCGCAGGCGCTGACATGGCACATCGGCACGTTGCGTGCCCTGGAGCGCCTGCCGCGGGTCTCGCCGATGGCCCGCAGGCTGGCCGAGCGCTACTGGCCCGGGCCGCTGACCCTGGTGCTTCCGGGCGTGCCTCGCGGACTCGAAGGCGCCGCGCAAGACGATTGGATCGGCGTGCGGCTGCCGGCGCAGCTGTGCAGCGCGAGCTTCCTCGCCGACCTGCCTTTCCCCGTGGTCGCCAGCAGCGCCAACCGGCGCGGAAGCCCGGCGCTCGCCGGCGCGGCCGCGATCGCCGCCGAGTTCGCCGGCGAGCTCGATCTGGTGCTCGACGGCGGAGCGCCGCGCCTGGGCGAGCCCAGCCTGGTGCTGAAGCTCGGGCCGGGGCACTTCGAGATCCTGCGCCCGGGCCTGATCGACCTGCACAAGCTGCGCGAGACCGCCGGTCTGCGCATCTGCTTCGTGTGCACGGGGAACACCTGCCGCAGCCCGATGGCCGCCGCCCTGGCGCGGCACTTCCTGTCGCGGCGCCTGGGCATCCGCGCGCAGCGCCTGGGCGAATTCGGGTTCGAGCTGAGCTCCGCGGGAGTGGCGGCCAGCTTCGACACGCCGATCGCGCGCAACGCGGCCGAGGTGCTCGACGAACTGGATGCCGAGCTGGGCCGCGACGCGCGCACGCACAGCGCGCAGCCGGCGATCCCCGAGGAGATGGCGCGGGCCGACCGCGTCTATGCGCTGACGCAGACCCACCTGGAGGTGCTGCGCTCGATGCTGCCGCCGGACCGCACGCGGCACGTCGAGCTGCTCGATCCCGACGGCGGCGACGTGCCCGATCCGATCGGTTCGAACCTGGCCGAGTACCGCCGCTGCCGCGACCAGCTCGCGCAGCTGGTCGAGCGCCGGCTCGACGAGTGGGCCTGATCAGCGCGGCGCGCGCAGCCCCAGCTTCGTCGCACGCAAGCCCGCCGGGGTTTCCAGCGCGCGCGGGCACAGTTCCATGGCGCGCGCCAGCGCCGCGTGCGCCGCGCCCGCATCGCCGACGGCCTGCAGCGCGGCGGCGACGTACAGCTGGGCGTCGGCGCGCTCCGGCCGCAGCTCGGCCGCGGACAACAGCCGGTCCGCGGCGCGGCGCGGGTCGCGTGGGATCGCGGCCACGCCCTCGCGCAGCAAGGCCAGGTAGCGCTGCTCGTCCAAGAGCGCGCGGCCCAGCTCTCCGGCTTCCTCGCACTGCGCCAGCGCCTCGAAGCTGCTCGAGTTCGCCAGCAGCTCGTCGGCGGCCGCGCCGCCCAGGCGCAGGCGCGCTTCGAAGCGCGCGGCCTCGATGCGCGCGTCGAGCAGCAGCCGGCCGGCGCGCTCGAAGGCTTGCGCGCGCGCGCCGAGTGCGCTGCTCCAGGCGGCGGGCGGCGCAGCGGCGCGCTGCTGCAGCAGGCCCAGGTTCTCCCCCAGCCATCCCAGCACGCGCGCATCGGTCGGCTTGTCGAGGTACACGATCCAGGCGTCGTCGTCGCAGAGTTCGCGCGGGCCCGCGGGCCAGGGCGTCGCGCCGCGGAAGCTGGCCAGCACCCCGCCGGCCTCGTGCAGGTTGACCCGCGCGAGCTCGCGCCCCAGAGCCGAGTGCGGGTCGGGGAAACGTCGCGGGTCGAGCTGCGGCTCGCGCTGCGCGCCGATCAAGAGCAGCTGCGAACCGAACAGGAAGCGCCCGCTCCAGGGGAAGGACGCCGAGAAGGAGTGCAGCAGCGCCTCGAAGACCGCCGGCTCGAGCGCGTGCGGCGGAATCCACTGGCACAGCAAGCCGCCCGGCGCGAGCGCGCGCGCGGCGCTGGCGTAGAACTCGCGCGTGTACAGGTACACGCCGAAGGGCGAGTCGGGCAGCAGCGGCTCCATCGTGACCACGTCGAAGCTCGCGGGGCGATCGGCGAGCAGACGGCGCCCGTCGCCCTGGTGCACGAGCGCGCGCCCGCTGGCCTGCGCCTCGAGCGCGCCTTGGTGCACCGAGGTGAACCAGGGCGCGGCGGCGATCACCGCGGCGGAGATCTCCATCACTTCCAGGCGCTCGACCTGCGGATGCAGCGAGGCCGCGCCCAGCGTGGTGCCCGTGCCCAGGCACATGACGGCGACGCGTGCGGGTCTTGGATGCAGCAGCAGCGGCAGATGGCCGAGCGCACGCATGTACGCGTAGTCGCGGCCGGTGCCCGCGGCGCGGAATCGGTCGGTCAAGAGCGTGCGCTCGCCCTGCACGCCGTCGTCGACCACGCCGACGGCGAACTGCGCGTCCTCGCGGAAGCTGCGCACGCTCAGGGCCGGATCGGTGTACAGCGGCGAGCGCAGCGCGGGCTCGCCCAGCTGCACGAGCAGGCTCGCCGCGGCGCAGCAGCAACCGACGATCAGCGCCGTGGGCAGGGCGCGACGGCGTTCCTTCCCGTTGGCGATCAGCGCCAGCAGCGCTCCGCATCCCGCCAACACGGCAAGGGCTCCCGCCAGACCGAAGCGCGGAACGAGCAGGAAATGCGCGAGCGGAGCCAGCAACATCGCTCCCCAGGTCTCGTGCAGCACGAGCCGTCCGACGCGCGCGCCGGCCTCGCCGGCGCTGGCGCGGTACAGCGCCGGGATCCAGGCGCCCAAGGGCGCGAGCGCGGGGCCGAGCAGGCCCAGCGCGAACAGGAAACGCGAATCGCCGACGCGCGCGTGGAGCCACGGCGCGCCGATCGAAAGCCAAACGCAGCCCGCGACCGCGAAGGGAATCAGGAGCATCACGCCCGCGCGGCCGCGCGGCAGGCCCAGCGCGATCAGCGCGCCGATCGTCAGCGCGCACAGCGAAGCTCCGAGCACGGCGGCGAGCGTCGCCTGCTGGCTCTCCAGCCATAACAACGTGTGGCGCAGGCCGATCCACTCGACCGCGATCACCCAAGCCGTGCCCAGGCCGGCGAGCAGGGCGGCGTTGGGCCTGGCGATCACGTCGGCGGCTTGGGATTCGGGCGCGTCGGCCGGCTCCGGAGCGGCGCGCTTGGGCGCGAGCGCCGCGCACAGCAGGGCGCCGAGCGCCGCCGCCGAGCCCGCGATCAGCGCCGATCGACTGCGACCGAAGTGCGCGACGGCTTCGAATCCGATCGCCTGCGCGCCGGCGATGCTGCCGCCGAGGTTGGCGGCGAACACCAGGGCCACGCCGCGCGAGGCCGAGAGCAGCGGGTCCAGGCGCAGCAGCGCCGGCAGCAGCGCTCCCTGAACGAAGCCGGCCGCGGCAAGCGCCACGGCGGCGAGGCTGCCGGCGGCGAGTGTCGACCAGCCCGCGGCCGTGCACAGGCGCAGGCCCTGCACGCAGACCCAGGGCAGGAGCAGCGCCGCGGCCGCGAGGACCAGTAGCGCGGCGCGCGAATCCCAGCGCCGCCGCCCGCCGCTCCAGGCTCCCAGCCCGTAGCCGGCGACGAACAGCGACAGCCCCAGCGCGCTCGCACGGCCGAAACCCAAGGCCAGGCCGGCGGCGGACAAGAGTATGGCCTCGCCCGCGAGTCCGCCGGCCCCGACAAGGGCCGCGGCCAGGAGCAGTGCGCAACGGCGGCCCACCTTCGGCTCGCGCGGGCGAGTCAGCGCGCGGGCTCGACGGCGCCGAGGGCTTCCCAGGCCTGCTGGCTGTCGCTGGCGGAGATCAGCGTCTGGCGCACGTTGTCGTTGCCCAGCACGCGCGCGACATCGGCCAGCGTGCGGATGTGCAACAACTTGTGGGCGCGCGGGATCACCAGCAGCACCACCAGCCGCGCCGGTTGCCCGTCGATGCTCTCGAAGGGCAGGCCTTCCTGGTTCTGCACGATGCCCATGCAGGCCGTGACCAGCGCGACCTCGTCGACGGCGGCGTGCGGGATGGCGATCCCGCGCTCCATGCCGGTCGACATCGAACGCTCGCGCGCCAGGACCTGCTCGAGCACACGCTCGCGCACCGCGGAATTGAGGCGTCCGTTGGCGGCCAGATGCCCGACGAGGCGTCGGATCGCGTCCCATTTGTCCTGGGGCGAAAAATCCAGGATCAAATCACTGGGCTTGAACAGCTGGCGGAGGTCCATGAGAAGCGGGAGCGAAGAGGATAGCGAGGGGCGGGCCTGTTGCCAGGAGCGCGGACCACGGAACGCTCGCGATCCCGCCCGGCGCCTCGCGCCGCGGCCGGCTCCGCCGCGCAGCCGCTGCGCCGCCAGCCTGGCGGGAATAGAGCCGCGAACCCGGCGTCCCTACGCGGGAAGGCTCTGCTTCGAACGCTCCCCACCCCCGGAAGGCAGCCGCGCGTTGACTCAACCCCCAGCGGGGCCCTACAGTGCGCCGACGGTCGATCCTGGCGGCGTTCCCGTGGTGCTAAACCTCGCGCCCCCAACGGGATAGATCGCAACGACCGTACTCACAAACCATGATCCACGCGCTCGCCCTGCTCGCCACGTTGGCCACGCCTCTGCTCCAGGACGGGGCCGCCAAGCCCGCTGCCCCCGCTGCGGGACGCGGCGGCAGCGACGCCTCCGCGGCGGGTGCTCCGCAGAACCCGACGCCCGAGCGCGGGGCCCAGCAACCGCCGGCGCGCGGGGCCCAGGGGAACGCGCCCGCGACGACCACGGGACAGGGCGGCGGCAAGCTGCCGATCGTCGCCGACGACGGCGACTTCTGGATCGTCGCCTTCGACGAGACCGAGGGCTGCGACCTCGAGAGCTTGACGAAGATGTGCCAGCAGACGACCGGCATCAACTTCACCTACGACCAGGCCACGCAGACGAAGCTCGCGCAGGCCAAGGTGAAGATCTTCGGGCAGAAGCGCTTCCCGAAGAGCGAGTTCTACTCGTTCTACCAGATCATCATGTTCATCAACGGCTACGTCTGCACGAAGATCGGGCCCGAGGGGCTTTCGGTCGTCGTGATCCAGGAAGTCGCCATGCAGAATCAGCCGGGCAAGGGCACGCTCAAGGGCGAGTCGATCTACGTGCTGCCCGAGGAACTCGACAAGTACCAGGGCCAGGTCGCGACGCAGATCATCTGCGTGCTGCACCTGCCGCACACCGACGTGCGCTCGCTGGGCAACTCGCTGCGCATCCTCTCGCCCGACACGACCTCGGGCGGCGTGATCCCGGTCGGCACCACGAACAGCGTGATCCTGCAGGGTTTTGCCAGCAACGTGTGCTCGCTGGCGCGCATCCTGCAGCTGGTCGATTCCGAGTCCGCGAACGACGCGGCGATCGCGCCGGTGTTCGACGTGCTGCCGCTGGAGTTCGCCGCCGCGCAGGACATCTCCGACACGCTCGGACAATTGCTGGAAGCCAAGCAGCGCCAGACCGAGCGCGCGCGCACGCAGCCCGGAGGCGCGGCCACGGGAACGGTCGCGGCCGGCGGCGGCGGCGGCGAGACCAAGATCCTGGTCGACGCGCGCACGAACTCGCTCCTGGTGATGGCGCTGCCCGAGGACCTGCAGCAGATCAAGGAGCTGGTCGCGCGCCTGGACGTCGACGTGGTCGAGCCCGAGCGCACGTACCACGTGTTCGCGCTGGAGAACGTCAAGGCCAAGGAGCTGGCCGAAGTGCTCGAGGACTTCCTGCAGGACGCCTCGCGCGTGGCCCAGGGCGGCGCGGCGGGTCGCGCGCAACCCGGCGGCAACGCGGCGATCGCGCAGGGCGGGACCTCGCGCGACTCGCAGACCGTGGTCGTGCCCGACGAGGCGACCAACTCGCTGTTGATCGCGGCCAGCAAGACGCGCTACGAGGAGATGCTGGCGCTGATCGAGAAGCTCGACGAACGCCAGGACCAGGTGTTGATCGAGACCGCGCTGGTCGAACTCTCGGGCAGCGATTTCCGCGACCTGGGCGTCGAGCTCGGCGGCGCGGACATCCCCGGCATCGGCGAGCTGGGCGGCTTCGGCGTCAGCTCCTTCGGCCTTTCGACGCTGGAGGACACCGATGGCGACGGCGCGCCGGACATCCGCTCGCCGATCCAGACCAACGGCGTCACCGCCGGCATCCTCGACGGCGACAATTTCGGCCTGCCGGTGCTCTTGCAGGCGATCAAGCGCGTCAGCGACACGAACATCCTGAACGTGCCCTCGGTGCTGGTGAACAACAACGGCACGGCGAAGGTGGTGTCCAAGGACGAGCAGCCGACGACCACGATCACGGCCACCGGCGGCGTCGGCGGCCAGACGCAGGAGAACTTCAACAAGTACGAGGAGGCGGGCATCACGATGCAGATCTCGCCCTCGATCAGCGCCGCGGGCTACCTGCGGCTCGATCTGTTCCTCGAGGTCTCGACTTTCGGCGCGCGCGACGCTGCCGACGGCCGCGCGATCCCGCCGCCGCGCTTGACGCGCACGCTGGAGACCTCGGTCAACGTGCCCAACGGCGACACGATGGTCATCGGCGGCATCATTACGGACAACAAGACCGAGTCGCGCACCTCGGTGCCCTTCCTGGGCGACCTGCCCTTCCTGGGCGTGCTGTTCCGCCGCGACCAGGACACCGCCGACCGCATCACGTTGTACTTCTTCGTGACCCCGCACATCCTGCGCGACAAGGACTTCGCCGACCTGGCGCAACTCTCGTACGAGAAGAAGCTGCAGGCTGCGGACACGATCGGCGCCGACCGGATCAAGATCATCGACCCGCAATTCGGCGCCTCGGAGAAGCCCGGCGTGCGCTTCGAAGGCTTCGAGCTGCCGCTGTACAGCTCGCCGCCGCGCGGCGAAGTGAAGCCCGACGACGTCGGCATCGACGAGCAGAAGCGCGCGGAAATGACCACTCCTCCTCCGCCTGCGCCGCCGACCAGCGGCGGCGGCGGCGGCCAACCGCGTTGAGCCTCGAGGTATTCCCGTGGTGAGCTTGTCGGACATGTTGATCGAGGCGGGCCTGTCCCGCGAGAAGCTCGAGGAGTGCCGCAAGGCGGCGGCCGACAGCGGCGAGAGCCTCGACCGCGTCGTGCTCACCAAGGGTTACCTGCCCGAGCCCGATCTCTTGCGCGCCTACGCGCAGCACCTGGGCTTCGAGTACCGCGACAGCCTGGAGGACGTCACCGTCCCCGGAGCTTTCGTCAACCGCGTGCCGGTGCAGTTCACGCGCAACTACAACTTGATCGCGCTGGCGGACGAGGGCGGGATCCTCAAGGTGGCGACCTGCACGCCGCTGGATCCGCACCCGATGGACGACCTGGCGGCGCTCTACGGCGCCGACGTCGAGCCGGTGCTCGCGCCGCGCCAGGAGATCACCACGCTGATCGGCCGCGCCTACCGGCACAAGGCCGACGGCGTCGACCAGGCGCTGGCCGACGTGGCCGAAGACGGCGACATCGCCGGGCTGGCGGACGAGATCGACGAGGGCGAGGACGTGCTCGACAGCGCCAACAAGGCGCCGATCATCAAGCTCGTCAACACGATCCTGTTCCAGGCGCTGAAGCTGCGCGCCTCCGACGTGCACTTCCACCCCTACCCGGACCGGATGCAGGTGCGTTTCCGCATCGACGGCATCCTCTACGACATGGATCCGATCCCGCGCAAGGCGCAGGAGGCCATGGTCAGCCGGGTCAAGATCATGGGCAAGATGGACATCGCCGAGCGCCGTCTGCCGCAGGACGGCCGCGCGACGATTCGCATCGGCGACGGCGAGGTCGACGTGCGTATCTCCACCGTGCCGACCACGCAGGGCGAGCGCATCGTGATGCGCTTGCTGGACAAGACCGCGCGCCTGTACACGATCGGCGAGATCGGCTTGTCGCCGGCCAACGAGGCGATGCTGCGCGACTACTCGAACTGGAGCCACGGGATCATCCTCGTCACCGGCCCCACGGGCTCGGGCAAGACGACCACGCTGTACGCCGCGCTGACCGAGGTCGACACCACCGAGAAGAACTGCCTGACGATCGAGGACCCGGTCGAGTATTCGCTGGCCGGCATCAGCCAGGTGCAGGTCAACGTCAAGAAGGGCCTGACCTTCGCCTCGGGCCTGCGCTCGTTCCTGCGCCAGGACCCCGACGTCATGATGGTCGGCGAGATCCGCGACCTGGAGACCGCCGAGATCGCGATCCGCGCGGCGCTCACGGGCCACCTGGTGTTCTCGACGGTGCACACCAACGACGCGGCCAGCACGATCACGCGCATGGTCGACCAGGGCGTCGAGCCCTACCTGGTCGCCAGTTCGATCATCCTGGTCATCGCGCAGCGCCTGGTGCGCACCAACTGCAAGCACTGCACGGTCATGGTTCCGATCAACGACGAGTGGGCCGCGAAGCTCAAGAAAGTCGCCATGACGCCCGAGGAACTCGACGGCATGATCGCCTACGGGACGGGTTGCCAGGAGTGCTTCAACTCCGGCTACGCGGGCCGCACCGCGATCTACGAGTTCATGCCCATCGACGAGGTCGTGCGCACGCAGGTCATGGAGGGCGTGACCGCCTCGCAGATCAAGCGCTCGACCATCGAGCGCGGCATGATCACGCTGCGCGCCGACGGGGTCGAGAAGATCAAGCAACGCCTGACCACGCCCGACGAAGTGCTGCGCGTGACGCAGCTCGACATGGGCTAGCCGCGCCAGCATGCCGATCTTCGAGTACAAGGCCTATGCACCCGGCGGCGCGGTCCGCACCGGGGTCGTCGACGCGGACACCGCGCGCGAGGCGCGCGCGCGCCTGCGGCGCGAGGACATCCTGGTCAGCGAGATCCAGGAGCTCCGCGGCGGCCGGCGCGCGGGCGGCGCCAAGGCCAAGGGCCTGTTCGCCAAGCTGCAGCGCATGCGCCAGGAGAGCGCCTCGCCCAGCGGCGGCCACCTGGAGATCGTCGCCGCCGCCACGCGCCAGATGGGCACGTTGCTCGGCGCGGGCATCCCGCTGACCGAGACGATGAAGGCGATCATCGAGCAGACCGAGGACAAGCGCGCCGAACGCATGTTCCGCGAGATCCGCGAGCGCGTGACGCAAGGCACGAGCCTCGCCGACGCCCTGGCCGAGCATCCCGGCTGGTTCAGCGAGCTGTACGTCAACATGGTGCGCGCGGGCCAGGCGACCGGCAACCTCGACATCGTCTTCAACCGCCTGGCCGACTACATGCAGAAGCAGCGCGCGCTGCGCCGCAAGGTGGTCAGCTCGCTCACCTACCCCGTCATGATGATCGCGATCGGCATGATCGTGGTCAGCATCCTGATGACCGTCGTGGTGCCCAAGATCACCGCGATGCTGATCGACAGCGGCCAGACGCTGCCGACGCCGACCAAAGTGCTGGTGGCGATCTCCAACGGTTTCAAGGACTACTGGTGGGTCGGCCTGTTGGTGATCGCCGGCATCTCCTTCATGATCGAGCGCATCTACAAGACCGACGCCGGCCGGCTGTTCATCGACAGGAACATGCTGCGCGTGCCGGTGATCGGCGACCTCTTGCGCAAGCAGGCGGTGGCGCGCTTCACGCACACCTTCTCGACGCTCTTGCAGAGCGGCGTGCCCGCGGTCGCCAGCCTGGAGATCACGCGCAACGTGGTCGGCAACCGCGTGATCGCCGACGCGACGGGGATGATCCGCACGCGCATCCTGGAGGGCACCGACATCTCGACCCCGCTCAAGGCCTCGGGCGCCTTCCCGCCGGTCGTGGGCTACATGGTCAGCGTCGGCGAGCAGTCCGGCGAGCTCGAAAAGATGCTCGACCGCATTGGCGCGGCCTACGACGAGGAGATCGACGTGGCCACCGAGCGCATGACCAGCATCCTCGAGCCGATCATGATCGTCGTTTTGGCGGTTATCGTGGGTTACATCGTCGTCTCGATCGTCCTACCCATCCTCAAGGTCGGCCAGATCCAATGAACCTTCCGGGGCCTGCCCGGCCCCGGGACATTTTCCCTCTCTCTCGCCTCGCGGACCGCCGCACGCGGCCCCCTCCGAACATGAAACCGTTCAACGCTTCCAAGACCGCTTCGCGCACTCAGGCCGGCTTCTCGCTGGCCGAACTGATGGTCGTGATCGTGATCCTGGGCCTGCTCGCGACGCTGGTGGTGCCCAACGTCATCAGGCAGCTCTTCACCGCCACCAAATCGGTGGCCATGCAGGACATCAGCGCGATCTCCCAGGCGGTGACCAACTACGCCATCGAGAACGCGGGCAAGTACCCCGAGAGCCTCGAGGCGCTGATCACCCCTGACGAAAGCGGGCACAAGTACCTCGACCGCAACTCGGTGCCCAAGGACCCGTGGAAGAACGAGTACATCTACGAGCCGCCTCAATCCGGCCAGGGCTTCAAGGTCATCTGCTACGGCAAGGACGGCCAGCCGGGCGGCGAGGGGGATGACGCGGACATCGACAACATGTCCATGCTCGAGAAGAAGTGATGCCGCGGCTCGCAGCCCGCCCACCCGCGCGCGCGCGCGCAGGCTTCTCGCTCATCGAATTGATGGGCGTGATCGTGGTGCTCGGACTGATGGCCGGCATGGTGGCGATCTCGTGGCAGTCGGTGCTGCCGCGCGCCGAGCTCAACCGCGCGGTGCGCGACTTGTCGAGCCAGCTCTACACCGTGCGCTCGGACGCGATCTCGCGCAAGGCGCGCTTCGAGGTGCAGTACTCGTTCTCCAGCACGGAGAACCGGCCGCTGGGCTACCGCGTGGTCTCGCCTTTCCGCGCCGACGGCCGCGGCGGCCTGGCCGGGCGCGAGGAGGAACGCCTGGCCTTCGAGTGGCAGGAGCTGCCCGACAGCGTGAAGTTCAACCGCGTGCGCGTGAACGGCCAGGACATCCGCGAGGGCGTGGTCAGCGTGTTCTTCGATCCGCTGGGCACCTCGACCGATCACCTGGTGGTGCTCGAGCAGCTGCCCGACGGCGAGCTGTTCACGATCGAAGTGCTGGCGCTGACCGGCGATTTCCGCCTGCACGATGGCGAGTTCGTGCGCGAGCCGCCGCAGGAGGCGGACTTCAAATGAAGTCCATGGCCTTGCGCGCGCGCTCCGGCTTCACCCTGGTCGAGGTGGCGGTCACGATCGTGATCGTCGGCATCACCCTGGTCGCTTCGCTGCAGGTGCTGCAAGGCGCCAAGCTCACCGCGGCGCAAACGCGCAACGAGAAGCTGGCGCGCGAATTCGCGCTGCTGCTGCTGGGCCGCATCGAGTCCGGACTGTATTGGGAGGACGTCGCCGACCTGCGCCTGGACGGCACTTTCGCCGACGAGGGCCAACCCCTGTTCAGCTACGAGGCGGTGCTCGGCGACGAGGCCTTCCGCGAGCGCGACGAGTTCGGCTACGAGCGCTTCGACAACTGGAAGAAGCGCGAAGAGGACAGGATCGACCGCGAGGGCGAGCCCGAGGACGACGAGGAGCAGCCCTACGAGAAGATCCAGGTCAAGGTGGTCTTCCCCAAGCTGGGCGAGTTCAAGAACGAGATCGTGGTCGAGAAGTGGGTCGATTGGCGCCGCGTGCATCCCGAGCAGGAAGCGCTCGACCGCGGCGCGTCGACCGACGGCAAGGCGCAGACGCCCGAGGCGGGGAGCACGTCCAAGTGAAACTCGCCGCGAAACCGCTCGCGCGCGCCTGGCGCGGCCTGCAGGCAGGCTTCACCCTGGTCGAGGTCCTGGTCGTGGTGCTGATCGTCAGCGGCATCATGCTCGCGATCACGCAAGTGCTCGACAGCGCGCGCGTCTCGCGCGACACGATCCACAACATCGAGGAGACCCAGCTCGCCGGCCCGGCGATCATGGACCTGATCGAGCGCGACCTGCGCGCGATGATCATCTACGACCTGCCGCTGGAGTCGATGCTGCGCGTCAAGAACCGCGTGGTCTCCGGCCTCGACGCCGATTCGCTCGACTTCGTGGCCTCCACCGACAGCCTCGCCGCCTGGGACGTCAACCGCCGCGCGACGACCAACGACTACGGGGAAGTCGGCTACCGCCTGCGGCCGAATCCGGCGGACAAGGACATGCTGGAGATCTATCGGCGCGAGAGCTTCGGCGTCGACGACAAGCCCCACGAGGGCGGCCAGTACGTGTTCCTGCACGACCGCGTGCGCCACTTCGACATCCTGGTCTTCAACGAGGACGGCCCCGACGCCGATTCGCTCGAGGAGTGGAACGACGGCTCCACCGATCCGGACAAGATCGGGCTGCCGGCGCGGCTGCAAATCGAGCTGACGCTCGAACTCGCGCCCAGGATCCAGCGCGAGCAGATCATGTTCCGCGCCGCCGACAAGCGCACGATCACCTACAGGCGCGTGATCCGCCTCCCGCAGTCCATGCGCGACACGCTCGCCGGCCCGCCGATCCCGACCATCCCGCAGCTCGCTCCCCCTGGCCCTGCCGCAGCCGGCGGTCCGGGCGGAACGCCCGTGGGCGGCCCCGCGAGCGGCGGCGGAGGCGGCGGCGCCAAGCCCGGCGGCGCGGGCGCCACGATCCAGCAGACGAGCAGCGGCGCCACCAAGGGCGGCACCAAGAACGGCTGATCAGAGCGCGCGGCCCAGCTGCGTGCGCCCGGCCATGTAGGCGCAGAGCGCCCCGGGCAATCGCAGCGTGCCGTCCGCATTCTGGTGGTTCTCCAAGAGCGCGATCAGGATGCGCGCGCTGGCGGCCACGGTGTTGTTGAGCGTGTGGCAGAAACGCACCTTGCCCTCGGCGTCGCGGTAGCGCAGGTTCAATCGCCGCGCCTGGTACTCGTGGAAGCGCGAGGCCGAGTGCGTCTCGCCGTAGCCCTTGCGCGAGGGCATCCAGGTCTCGATGTCGAACTTCTGCACGT
>Ga0315910_10003282_pt1 | contig 13861 bp, 8 predicted proteins | sample EdamamesoilMG_FD_204470 | JGI IMG/M metagenome (GOLD analysis project Ga0315910, IMG submission 204470) | Garden soil microbial communities collected in Santa Monica, California, United States - Edamame soil | ecosystem: Environmental > Terrestrial > Soil > Garden | place: USA: California...
TATGATGGACCAGACCCGCATCGGCTACACCGGCTGGCAGCAACCTCCCCGGAACATCATGCCGAAAGTCGAAGAGGTGACCGCCTCAACCGGTCGCCAGCCTTCGCCGCCGATGGATTCCGGCGACAAACCTCGACCCGCTGTCAGAACCCCCAAAGATTGGCGCGGTTTCGTCGAACAAGACGGTTACGTTTCCATCGAGGCAGTGCATTTCACCCACAAGACCGACACTGCGACCGCTCGTTGGGAGATCTTACCCGATCATGGCCGTTCGCTCTCAAGCATGACAATTTTTCCAGTCACGGCGCCAAGCGTCCAGCCGCCGGAAAATTCTCCTCACCTCGAATATCAGATGTGGCTGACCAGCACCGGCAGCGTCACCGTGACGACCATTCTGTCGCCCTGCCTGAACTTCAACCCTGGCCGGGGCGTGCAGATCGCCACTTCATTCGACGACGAATCACCGACACTCATCACGGTTGTGCCCAAGGGTTACACCGCCGGCGACGGCAATCGTGATTGGGAAGAATCTGTAAAGGACAGCGTACGTCACGCGAAGTCCACACATCACATCGCTTCGTCCGGCGCTCACACGTTCAAGGTCTGGATGGTCGATCCGGCAGTCGTGGTCCAAAAAATCGTCGTGGATTGCGGTGGCGCTAAGCCGAGTTACCTTGGACCGCCGGAAAGCTTCCGTCCAAAAGCCAGATGAGATCGTGAGCCATTTGCGCTATATCTCAATACTTTGTATCACCACGACCTTGCTGGTTGCAGGATTAGCGTCGATTCATTCGGCTGGCGGTGCGGAATCTTCGCTTCCCCATTTGGAATCACAGGGTACGGCAAAGCGATTGATTGTGAACGGGAAGCCCTTTCTGATGCTAGGCGGGGAATTGGGTAACTCGACTGGCGAACCCGACTACCTTCGCCAGTTCTGGCCAAAGCTGAAGGCGCTCAATCTCAATACCATTGTCGCACCGGTTTATTGGGATGTGATCGAGCCTGGTGAAGGAAGATTCGATTTCAACACCGTGGACGGCTTGCTTCGGGACGCCCGCGCGCAGGACATGAAACTCGTATTGTTGTGGTTTGGCGCATGGAAGAACAGCATGTCGTGTTACGCGCCGGCGTGGGTGAAAACCAACCTGGCCCGCTTCCCGCGTTCACAAGACCGCAGCGGGCGGGCGATGGAGATCCTTTCGCCTTTCAGTGCTGCGAATCTTGAGGCGGACGCCCGGGCATTCACCGCATTGCTGAAGCATCTGCGCATCGCGGATGACCGCCAACAGACCGTCATTCTCGTGCAGGTGGAGAATGAAATCGGCATGATCCCCGACGCGCGTGATCACAGTGCGGTCGCCACCGAAAAATTCGGTGGTGCCGTGCCGACGGAGTTGCTGCAGGCGCTGCAACGATCGGGCGGCGCGTTGATGCCGGAACTGCGCGCCGTCTGGGAGGCGAACGGCCTTAAAACCAACGGCACATGGACGGAAGTCTTCGGCACCGACGCGGCGGCCGAGGAAATCTTCATGGCCTGGTATTTTGCGCGCTATGTCCAGACGGTCACATTGGCCGGCAAAGCAGAGTATCCCTTGCCGATGTTTGTGAACGCAGCGCTGATCCGGCCAGGATACCGGCCCGGCCAGTATCCGAGCGCCGGTCCGTTGCCGCACCTTTTTGACATCTGGCGGGCAGGCGCACCGGCAGTGGATTTCTTCGCCCCGGACATCTACTTTCCGAATTTTGCCGAATGGGCGACGAAGTACACGCGCCACGGTAATCCTTTGTTCATTCCCGAAGCACTGCGAAACACTGACGCCGCGGTCAACGCATTTTACGCCTTCGGCCAGTGCGACGCGCTGGGATTCTGTCCCTTCGGCATCGAATCCATTTCAGAAACTGCGGAGCGATTGCTCACCGAGAGCTTTGGCATGCTCCGACAGCTGGCGCCCGTGATCAGCGAAAACGTCGGCCGCGGCACGATGGCCGGGCTGTTGCCGCCAGCACCTGAACAAAAGCAGCCGCACCAGATCCGGCTTGGTGATTATGTGCTCAACATTACTTACGAACGCACTGCACCGCCTTCGCTCGCCGATGGCGTCATCGTGCCCGACAGCGCCACTGCCCGGGCGGGGACATTACCGCCCGGCGGACTCGTCATCGCCATCGGACCGGATGAATACCTGTTCGCGGGCATGGGCGTCATTGTCACGTTTGATTCAATGAAGACAGGTGAACGCGTTGGCATCTTGAGTGTGCAGGAGGGCCGTTATGTGAATGGTGAATGGAAGCGCACGCGATGGCTTAATGGGGACCAAACACACCAAGGCCGGCATCTCCGGCTTGAACCCGGTCGTTTCGACATCCAACGCATCAAACTCTACCGCTACCGTTGACCCACGCCAGGCAAAGCAAGGTCTTGCCGCGAAGTCTCGACTCAAACTATGGCCACCGGATTCTGCAGCGCACCGATCCCGCTGATCTGGATGGTGACTTCATCGCGCTCCGCCAAGGTGAAATCGTCTGGCGGTACGACGCCAGTGCCCGTCAGCAGAACGGCACCGTGTGGGAAAACCTGGCTGCGGAACAGGTAGCCTGCCAGTTCGTCAAAGCTGCGTTTGATCTTGCCGACCGATGTTTCGCCGGCAAACACGCGTTGTCCGTTTCTGTGGATCTCGATACTGATCTGCCAACCGCGGGCGTCAGTCTCGGACAATCCAAGTGTGATCCACGGCCCGAGCGCACAGGAGCTGCGATACGTCTTCGCTTGCGGAAGGTACAATAGGTTCTCGCCCTCGATGTCCCGCGAACTCATGTCGTTGCCGATGGTGTAACCCACGACCTGACCGTGGGAATTCAGCACCAGCGCCAGTTCCGGCTCCGGCACACTCCATTTTGCATCGCGGCGGATGCCGACGGGCTCACCGGTGGCTACCACCTTTTGCGGAAGCGATTTGAAAAAGATCTCCGGGCGGGCCGCCTCGTAAACCCGGTCGTAGGCATTGGCGCTGAACTCCGACTCTTCCATCCGCGCCGTCTTGCTCCGAAGGTATGTCACACCCGCGGCCCAGACTTCCTGCTGCTCGATAGGCGCGCACAACTGAACTTGGTCCAATGAAACCCGGGGCAGATTACTATTCGTGAGTTGGCTCAGTTGCGCGATTGCATCGCCGCCTTCCAACAACGGTTGCATCCTGGTAATCCCCGCTGGCGTCAGATCAACTACCTGGTCCTTGTCCGTGACCAATCCAATGCGCACTCCGTCGCTCGCGTGTTTGAACCGGCAGATTTTCATGGTGGAGTCATGCTACCAAGGCTGCAGGATTGTGGGTATGGACGATTTTATGCCTGTTCCCGCCGGGGTCACTTGTCTTCTCCCCTGCCCTCGGGCAACCGTGGCGTCTTTGGCACGGCCAAGGTGAAGATGGCCATCCCCAGCAAGGCCGCGCCGAGCAGCAGCAGCGCGGCGACGTTGCTGCCGGTTTTGGCTTTGATGACGCCCACCAGATGCGGCCCCGCATAGCCGCCGAGATTTCCCACCGAATTGATGAAGGCGATCCCCGCCGCCGCCGCTGTGCTACCGAGAAACGCGGTGGTCATGGCCCAGAAGGGTGCGATGGTGCATTTGATCCCGATGAACGCGATGCTCAACGCCGTCATGGCGAGAATGGGATTCTTGAACCAGGCGCTGAGGGCGAAGCCAATCGCCGAAGTGAGCGCGGCCAGAGCCACGACATTGCGGCGCTCGCCGGTTTTGTCGGAATATCGCGCCACGATAATCATCACCACCCCGGCGGCGAGATACGGAATGGCATTGATGACGCCGAGCACGAAGGTGCTGGTAGTGGTAAAACTCTTGATGATGGAGGGCAGCCAGAGTTCATAACCGTAGCCGCCCACGTTCATCAGGAAGTACAGCAGACACAGCAACCAGACACGCCCGTCCGTAAAAATTTTCAGCAGCCCGTGTTGGGATGTGAAACCGGAAGGCGCGGCTTCGCCGACCAGCCGGCTTTGAATCCAATTTTTCTGGGCGGCAGATAGCCAGCGTGCGTCCTGCGGGCCGTTTGGCAGGACAAACAAAACTACGAACCCCAGCAGCACCGCCGGCAGACCTTCCAGCAGGAACAACCATTGCCAGCCCGCCAGGCCGCCCATCCCGTCGAGATGCAGCAGGGCGCCGGAAATGGGCGAGCCGATGACGCCCGCCAGCACGCCGCCCACCACGAACATAGCGATGGTACGCGCGCGTTCGTGCGCCGGAAACCAGTAGGTGAGATAAAGAATCACGCCCGGAAAGAAGCCGGCTTCTGCCGCGCCAAGCAGAAAGCGCATCACATAGAACGTGGTCGTGCCATTGAGAAACATGAACGCCATCGAAACCAGTCCCCACACGATCATGATGCGTGCAATCCAGATCCGCGCCCCCACACGTTGAAGGATGAGATTGCTGGGCACTTCAAAAATGAAATAGCCGATGAAGAACAATCCCGCGCCCAGTCCGTAAGCGCTGGCGAATGCCACCTCATCCAGGCCGAAGACTTCGCGCAGTTGCAGTTTGGCAAAGCCGACGTTGATGCGGTCAATGTACGCGATGATGTAGCAGACGAAGAGCAGCGGTAGTAATCGCCAGATGACCTGAGACAACGTCGCGCGTTGGGCTTCGGGAGTCAGTGGGGCGGAAGAATCGCCAGACGCAGAGGGGGACGCGTGGTCGGTGGTGCTCATGAATGGCGCAGAGGGTTCAAAGGAAACGGGGCCAACGGCAAGGCCAAAAAAATCTTGTCATCCAGACACCATGAATCGGCGTGCCATTTCACGATTGCCCCCCGGTCGGTAACTCTCCGGCCAGAGACTTGTCCATCCCCGGGCAGAAGAACATGGGATTCTCCATGCATCTACACTTTTCCGGCGAACGCAGCGTGCTAGCGTTGGGCTGAACCCACCAGGTTTCTGCGAATGCGGAGGTCCCGCTTTGCTTTTTCGGGCAACCATCGGCGTCGCATCGTTTCCGCTCATGAACTCGAAACGACATTCCGCCCGCCAAGGGCTGAGCAGTGCCTTCACGTTGATCGAATTGCTCGTCGTCATCGCGATCATCGCCATACTCGCCGCGATGCTATTGCCCGCATTGAGCAAGGCCAAGGCAGCCGGTCAGCGGACTTCCTGCTCGAACAACCTCCGGCAGATGGGCCTCTCGTTGCTGATGTATGCGAACGACAACCAGGACGTGATCCCGCGCGCCAACAATCCGTTCTGGTTCACTATCATCACCGTGAATCTCGGCGCCAAAACGGGAAATGACTTTGTGAAGATCAAAACCTTCAACTGCCCGGCCTACCCTAACAAGGCCAACTTGATGACCTATGTCGTCAACGGCTGGTATTTTCCCAGTCTCAACGATCCGCGGGGATTAGAATGGGACTGGGCCAAGAACCCGGTGCCGCGCTTCTCCAAAATCACCGCCATTCAGCGCCCCACCGAAACGATCTATCTGGCCGACGACGAATACGACGCCGGGCGGGCTTATGTGAACGTTGATGATTTCGCCCGTGAACAATACGATATCTTCCAACCAGAGCATCTGCCCTACAATTCTGCCGGGGCATTGAACCGGAAAGGTCCCGATGGCATCCGGGTGGCGATCAACCGGCATGGCAAGGGTCCGGCCTTGCTTTACTTCGACGGCCATGTGCAGGTAAAGGATGCAAAGAAGATTGTGGTAGACGACTGGCGCGACCAGAAGAAATAGTGGGCTTTTGTTCAGTCCTCAGATTTCCGACTGCCGGCAATGCGAGTCTGCTTTTCCCGGAAACTCCAACCTGATTCAATCAAGGCATGAGCATCGCCAGCCGCGACATCGAGTCGGATTCACCGGAGATCTTCAAGATCCAAACCGCGGCCACCGGCCCTGCCGGTCGACTGCCTATCACGGAGGAAATGCTCCGGCACAGCCCCAGCGGCGACCTGTTTGGCATGACGCAGAACGCCGGCATGGGCTGGAATCCCGCCGAGGTCGGCCGCAAACAATTTCTTATCCTCAGCACGCAAGGCGGACTCCGCGCTCCCGATGGCAAACCCATTGCACTCGGCTACCACACGGGGCATTGGGAAATCGGCCTGCTGGTGCAGGCGGCCGCCGAGGAATTTCGCGAGCTGAAAAGCATCCCCTTCACCGGGTACTGTTCCGACCCGTGTGACGGACGCACCCAAGGAACAACTGGAATGTTCGACAGCCTGCCGTATCGCAATGATGCCGCCGTGGTTTTTCGACGCCTCGCGCGTTCGTTGCCGCTCCGTTCGGGAGTGCTTGGCATCGCGACGTGCGACAAAGGTTTGCCCGCGATGATGATGGCCGTGGCCGGCCTGCGCGACTTGCCGTGTGTGGTCGTGCCTGGCGGTGTGACATTGCCCGCGACGGGTGCGGAAGACGCGGGTACTGTGCAAACGCTTGGCGCGCGCTTCGCGCATGGACTGGTCACGTTACCAGAAGCGGCGGAACTCGGCTGTCGCGCGTGCGGTTCGCCCGGCGGCGGCTGTCAATTCCTCGGCACAGCCGCAACATCACAAGTCGTCAGCGAAGCGCTCGGACTTTCGCTGCCGCACTCGGCGCTCGCACCTTCAGGTCAACCGGTGTGGCTGGACATGGCGAGGCGTTCGGCGCGGGCGTTGCACCAGCTCGACGGGCGTGGACTACGAGTTCGCGACATCCTGACACCCGCCAGTATTGAGAATGCCATGGTCCTGCACGCGGCGTTCGGCGGTTCGACCAATCTGTTGCTGCATATCCCTGCCATCGCTCACGCAGCCGGATTGAAACGTCCAACGGTGGAGGACTGGATTTCCGTCAATCGTCGCGTGCCGCGGCTGGTCAGCGTTTTGCCGAACGGCCCGATCTATCATCCGACGGTTCGTGTATTCTTGGCCGGCGGCGTGCCCGAAGTGATGTTGCACTTACGACGATTGAATTTGTTGCACACCGATGCGCTTACAGTCACGGGAAGGACTTTGGGTGAGAACCTGGATCGGTGGGAACAATCAGAACGTCGTCAACGGTTCCGCGAATTGTTACGAACGCTGGATAGCGTGGACCCGGACGAAGTCATTTTTCCTCCGGCCAGGGCACGCGAACGTGGATTGACCAGCACGTTGGTATTCCCGCGCGGCAATCTTGCACCGGAAGGTTCAGTGGTGAAGGCGACAGCGATCGACCCATCAGTAGTGGATTCAGATGGGGTTTATCGCAAGGAAGGTCTGGCCCGCGTGTTCGTGAGCGAGAAAGCAGCGATGGCAGCCATCAAGGAGGGACGCATCAAGGCTGGCGATGTGCTGGTGCTGGCAGGCATCGGGCCGATGGGCACGGGCATGGAGGAAACGTATCAAGTCACCGGCGCGTTGAAGCATCTGCCGTTTGGCAAGCATGTCGCGTTGCTTACCGACGCCCGGTTCTCCGGGCTTTCGACGGGTGCATGCCTTGGCCACATCGGCCCGGAAGGGCTGGCAGGTGGGCCGATCGGCAAGGTTCTGGATGGCGACGTGATCCGGATCGTGATTGATCGCAATCGCGGCGAGGGCAGTGTTGATCTGATCGGCGAAGGTGAACGGCGATTCTCATCAGAGGAAGGTGCGAAGATTCTGGCGAGCCGCCCAACGCGCGAAGATTTGGCACCACATCCAGCTTTGCCCGAGGACACAAAACTTTGGGCGGCATTGCAACTTGCTGGCGGCGGAACGTGGGCTGGATGCGTTTATGATACCGGGCAGATTCTGAACGCACTCAAAACGGCACAGCGATAATCTACCGTGCCTGGCCTGCCAAAAGCGATTCCACCGTCCACGGCTTTGGACTTACGGCAATGCGATAGTGGAGCTTCATTTCCTCACCCGCTTTCAGACTGCGAATCTTCGGCGCGAGGATCGCGGCACAGGCGAAGCGCATTTCTTTTGAAGTCACGATATACCACGGCGCATTTTCGCCAGCATTGATCGGATCGCTGAATATGGCGATACCGCCAGCATCACGTTCCTTATCGGTGAAATTGAAAGCCAGTGCTGACGCATTCGGCCGGGCCCGATCACTTACAAACTGCGTCACCGCGCCGGTGCTACATAATACTGACAGCCCAAGCGGAGGTGCCGCCATGCGCAGACCCAGCCCGGCGTAACCACCGTTGACCTTGCCCTCCGGTTCGTTGGGCATTGGTGTACGATCCAGTACCGCGCCTTCCTTGCCGGCCGTGAAATCCGCGCGCCAGTCGATCGAATAACTGCCATCCGGCTTGGGTGCGGTGATCTTCAATTCCCGTTTCTCCGTCATATCAACCCGTCCGCCCGGATGTGTGTAAGTCACATCCAGTTTGATGACTGCGCTGCCATCCGGCTTCGCTTCAACCGTTGGCTTCTCCCAGCGCGTTGCGCCTTCGGCTTTGCCAGTCTGCCGGTTTTCCTCCCAATAATTCGCCTTGTTGATGTATTTCCAAGAGAACCAAAGGCCGTAATGCCAGGGATGATCCTCAGGTTTGAAATTCGTCAGCGTTGTTCCGCGGATGCCAACCGGGTCAAAAAAGGTTTTACCTTTGGCTGCATCAAAACTGAATCGCCAGACGATGTTGCTGCCGTCGCGCCAGGCGATCGAATGCTCATCCCGCAGCCATCCCGCACGCGCCGTCAAAGTCATCGCCAAAGCAAGCCAGAGCAAAGCACGTGCAGTGAGTTTCATGGAGCGAAGCTGACGGAGAAACGTCAGCAGGTCAAGCGGGGGTGATTCAGGCACGCAAAAAGCATGGAGAATTCTCGGATGTGTGGCTTAGGCCTTGGATTGAATCTGGCTGCGAGGCATAACGTCCACATGAACATGCCTCCGAGAATTTCCAGTCCGATCTCTCGTCGCGATTTTCTGCGCGCGACTGTCGCCGCCAGCGCAACCCTCGCAGCCCCGTTGATCATTCCTGCCCGTCTGTTGGGAGCCGACGCTCCGAGCAACAAGATTCGCGTGGGCCACATCGGTTGCGGGCGCATTGCGCAATCACATGACATGCCCGGTGTCGCGCGCGCCAACCTGGCCGAAGTCGTGGCGGTGTGTGATGTGGACTCCAAACGCGCCTCCAGCGGCAAGGTGACGATCGAACGGCTGTATCGAGAGTCGCCCGCGCCGAAAGTGAACACCTACGGAGATTACCGTGAATTGATTGCCCGCAAGGATGTCGACGCGGTCGTCATAAGCACCCCGGATCATTGGCACGCGCAGATCGCGCTCGCTGCGATCAAGGCCGGCAAGGATGTCTATCTCCAGAAGCCGATGACGATGACCCATGAGGAAGGGGTGATTCTGCGCAATGCCATTGCCAGGTCGGGTCGCATCTTTCAACTCGGCAGCCAGCAACGCTCGTGGGGGCCGAACGAGCAGTTCCGCAAGGCCTGCGAGTTCGTGCGCAGCGGGCGCGTCGGTCAACTCAAGCAGGTTGAGATCGGCCTGCCCACAGATCCCACAAAAACGGATGATCCGGAGCAGCCAGTTCCCACGAATCTCAACTACGACCTGTGGCTGGGGCCGACGCCGAAGGTTTATTACACCGAACAACGCGTGCATTCGCAATCCGATGTGAATTCACGTCCGGGCTGGCTGCGCAACGACGCATACTGCCTAGGGATGATCACCGGCTGGGGCGCACATCATTTCGACACCGCGCACTGGGGCATGAATGCCGAACTCAGTGGACCATCACGGGTCGAAGGCAAGGGCGAATTTCCGACGAACAAGATCTGGAACGTACACGGCGCGTATCACATCGAGCTCACCTATCCGGGCGGCGTGAAGATGACGGTTTCCGACAAATTTCCGAACGGCATCAAATTCATCGGCGACGAAGGGTGGATTTTTGTCTCGCGCGATCCGCAATCGGCCGCCACGGCGAGTGATCCAAGTTCCAAACCGACGCAATTGAAACCACTGGATGCCAGCAGCGAAAACTTGCTCGATCCTAAAGGCGTAACAGTGCAGTTCACGCCCAGCAATTCCCACCACAAGAACTGGCTTGAATGTGTGAAATCCCGGCAGACACCGCTGGTGCCCGCGCCGGTCGCCGAACGGGCCAACGCCGCGTGCATCGTGAGCTGGATCGCCATGAAACTCGGCCGGCCATTGAACTGGGACGTGAAGTCCGAACGGTTTGTGAACGATGAAGAAGCGAACCGGATGCTCTCGCGCCCCGAACGCGCTCCCTACGGCGCGGTGCGATTGTCCAAAGCCTAAGACCGATGAGATCCCCTGCTCTCTTGATGCTGGCTTGCGCGGGAGTGCTTTCCCTACACTCCGGCATGGCTCAAACGAACGTCGCGGCGTTGCCGTTCAGGTTGATCACGGTTGATCCCGGGCACTTTCACGCCGCGCTGGTCCAGAAGTTCATGTACTCCGACGTTGACCCGCGCGTGCACATTTACTCGCCCGGCGGCGACGATCTGGCCGAACACCTGAAACGGATCGAGCGATTCAATTCCCGCAGCGATGAGCCCACCCGCTGGCAATCACAGACCTACACCGGACCGGATTTCTTCCAGGCGATGCTGGCGGAAAAAGCCGGCAATGTCGTCGTGCTCTCGGGCAACAATGCCAAGAAAGCAGATTACATCCTACAATCGGTGAAGGCCGGCCTGAACGTGCTGGCCGACAAACCCATGGCCATCACTCCGGCAGAGCTCGAACTATTGAAACAAGCCTTCGCAGTGGTCGCCACGAACCGAGTCCTGCTGTATGATATCATGACCGAGCGGTTCGAGATCACCACGATGTTGCAGCGCGAGCTTTCGCAGCAAAAGGAATTGTTCGGCGAACTGGTCAAAGGCACCCCTGATGAACCGGCGATCACGAAGGAGAGCGTTCACCATTTTTCCAAGGTCGTGGCCGGGGTGCCGCTCAAGCGCCCGGCATGGTTCTTCGACGTCCGGCAACAGGGTGAAGGCATCGTCGATGTGACAACGCACCTGGTGGACCTGGTCCAATGGGAGGCGTTCCCGGAACAGATCTTGAACCCAACGGACGCCGAGATATTGCGCGCCCGCCGCTGGCCGACGCTGATCACTCCAGAACAATTCAAGAAGGTAACCGCCTTGGACAAATTTCCAGATTACCTGCGGCACGATGTGAAGGCCGGCACGTTGGCGGTTTTTGCCAACGGTGAATTCACCTACACGCTGCGCGGCATCCACGCGAAGGTTTCCGTGATCTGGAACTTTGAAGCCCCGCCGGGCACCGTGGATACACACTATTCCATGATGCGGGGCACCAAGTGCCGCCTTGTGATCGCCCAAGGCGCGGCCGAGAAATTCAAACCGGTTCTGTACGTCGAGAAAGCGACTGCTGCGAGTGCGGAAGAATTTGAGCAGACTCTGAACAGAACCATCGCCTCACTGCAAACAAAGTATCCCGGCATCGGCGCTCAGCGTGATCAGAGCCGTTGGTTCATTTCCGTGCCCGACAAATATCACAACGGTCACGAAGCCCACTTCGCACAGGTGACCGAACAGTTCCTGTCCTTTCTTCGCGCCGGGCGCATGCCTGAATGGGAAGTTCCGAACATGCTCACCAAATACGCCACAATCATGAAGGCTTACGACCTGAGCCGGTGAGCAGTCAAAGTCATGGACCCAGCCGGATCCGGAAAAACCGGTTCGAATCACCAGCATTGGTAGTGATCAACGATACCGGCAGGAAGGCGGGGTTTGTGGTCAACAACGCCTGCCAGGACGTCAGATTGGTGGAAGTGAGGAGCGTGTAATCCGGCCCCGATGAACCATTGACCCGCAGGGAAACTGAGCCACCGGCGACCGTGATCGTTTCAATCTCCGGAGGAGCAAGCGGATTCACTGTGACGGTGAAGCTATTTGTCGCGCTGACCGCCGGAATACCACTGTCTGTGACCTTCACCACGACGAAATTGGTGGTCGCCGCCTGATTCACAAACGGTCGCCAGGCAAAAACGCCGTTCGACGATATCAGCGTTGCGTTAGTCGGCGCATTGAGCAGTGCGTAACTGAGGGCCTGAGCCGGAAGGTCCGAGTCGGTGGCAGTATTGGTGACCGTCAGCGTCACGCCGGCATTGATGATCTGGCTGCCGATCGGCGCGAAGACAGGCGAGGTGTTGGTCAAACCTTGCCCCGTCAAGGTGACAACACTTTGAGCCGGAATCGTATTGGTGAACACGGAACCATTGACGGTCACCGGCGATTGCGCCGCCAAGGACAGCGAGGCGGAAGTGACCCACGGCGTGACCGCACCGATCCCGAACCCACCGAGATTAAAGACTTGTTCGATATTGGTCGTGGTGTTGTTGATGGCCACGATGGCGAATTGTCCGTTGGTGAGATTCCTGTAGGCGCTGACCTGAAGCGGCCCGGCCTGATTCGTGATTGTGATGCGATGAAAACCCGGACGCACGAACCGGCTGAAGTTGCCGAGCGTGTACAGGCGCTTGGCCGGAACGTCATTCGTATCGCACAAGCCCTCGTTGCTCGTTCCATAAGCGCACAACCACCAGTAATGCCACGCATTCACTTCCGGCACGGTGAGGAACAGGTGCACGCGCCCCGCCCAATAGAGCCCGTCGGTGATCGTGCTGTCGCTGCCGCTGAGTTTGGCGACTTCAGTTTCCCACAACGATTTGCCAAAGGTGTTGATGACGGCAGGCGTGGTCTGATCACCCACGGCGTTGTTCGGCACGTAATTGTGATTGGCGATGATGCTGACAAGTGCCGCCGTGACCGGATCCCCCATGGTCGTCCCGCGGAGATTCTGCGGATCGGTCCAGTTCTGACTCTCGGGCAGAATGATCTTCGTTGCGCCCACATTGCTGGCGGTCAACGCCGCTGAAAGGTGCGGGATAAAATCATGGATCTGCTGAGCCGTCCAGTTGCAGGATTCGTAGCTGGTGACGTTCGCGTCCGGTTCATTCTGCACCGAGAGCGCGTAGAGGTTCACGCCGTACTGGTTCTTCATGTTCAACACATAACCCGCGAGCTGATTGGCATAAGTCTGATAGTTGGTCGTATTGCCGATGAACGCTCCGCCGTTGACACTGCCGTTGCTTTTGAACTGGGCCGCCGGCGCCGGACTCCAGGGCGCACTCCATACCCGCGCGCCGCGCGCCTGTGCCAGCTGCATGATATTCTGCTCGACCGTGGTGCCGCCGGGAGCGATCCGGGTGCGCAACAGCGAGAGACCGACGCCGGTATAGGAATAAGGCGTGCCATTGAGTCCGGTACCATTGCCGCTATTGGTGGAAAAGAACATGTTGGCCAACGTGGTGTTCCAGGTGCCGCGCCAGGCCGATGACGCGCCAAAGCCATCAATGACCTGCCGGACGTTGTTCCAGTTCACTGTGCAAGCGCCAGAGCCGCTCGGGATCGGCGTGCCATCGACACCAGCTTCAAGATTGGCGACCGTGAACAGATAGCCCGCTGAGCCAAACGCCAGCGCGTCAATCCACAAGCCGTCCTCGCGCGAAGCGATCTGAAACGTCTGACTAAGCCCGCCCACTGGAACGGTAAAGGACACAGGAGTTTCACCGCCGTTGAATTCGGACGCGTTGACCCATTTCCACACCTGCGAGCCGATCGAGCCGCCGCCACCCACCACGTCGCTGGCATTCGTGTAACCGACAGCATTCAAGTTGTTGCAAAGGATCCAATCGGCATCCGTCATTGGAGACTTCGAACCAAATCCGTTGCCATAAAAGAAACTGTCATCGTTCGCGGTGCCGGGCCCGACCCGCAAACGGACGAAGAGGTCATAAATGCCGGCGGCGGGAAAATTGATGGTGTAGGTGACGACCCGCGCGGCGTTCGTGGGATTGTTTCCGATGCCACT
>Ga0315910_10003283_pt1 | contig 13860 bp, 17 predicted proteins | sample EdamamesoilMG_FD_204470 | JGI IMG/M metagenome (GOLD analysis project Ga0315910, IMG submission 204470) | Garden soil microbial communities collected in Santa Monica, California, United States - Edamame soil | ecosystem: Environmental > Terrestrial > Soil > Garden | place: USA: California...
CGTTTGCTTTTTCGGCAAAACTGGTCGGGGAGAGAGGATTCGAACCTCCGGCCCCTGCCTCCCGAAGACAGTGCTCTACCAGGCTGAGCTACTCCCCGACCGGAGCCCGCTTTGAAGCCGCGGGTGAGGCAGAGGCGGGCCAATAGCGGCGCGGGGGCGGGGTGGCAAGCGGGCAATTCCGGGTGTAGCGAAGGATTCATGGCCAGCGCTCCGCGATCAGGCGATTCTCCCCGCCGGGACCACCCGGAACGGCAGTATCTCGACCTGTTGCGCCGGGTCTGGGAGCAGGGCGACACCCGCACCGACCGCACCGGCGTCGGCACCCGCTCGATCTTCGGAGCGGTGCTGCGCTTTGATCTTGCGGGCGGGCACATGCCGCTCGTTACCACCAAGCGGGTCTATTGGAAGACCGCCACCCGCGAGCTGTTGTGGTTCCTTACGGGCAGCACCAATATCCGCCCGCTGGTGCTCCAGGGCGTGAAGATCTGGAACGAATGGCCGCATGCCCGCTATGTCCGCGAGACCGGTGATGCGATCGCGCTCGAGGAGTTCGTCGCGCGGATCGCCGCGGATGAGGACTTCGCCGCGCTATGGGGCGAACTCGGTCCGGTCTATGGCAAGCAATGGGTCGATTGGCCGACTTATGTGGAGCAGGGCGACGGCAGCTTCCGCAAGGGGCCGGGGATCGACCAGGTCGCGCATGTGGTCGAGAGCCTCAGGAGCAACCCCGGCAGCCGCCGCCACATCATCGAGGGCTGGAACGTCGCTGAGCTTGGACAGATGGCACTGCCGCCGTGCCACAAGACCTACCAGTTCCACGTCACGGAGAACCGCCTGAACGGCATCCTCTACCAGCGCAGCTGCGATGTCGCGCTGGGTCTGCCGTTCAATTTGTGGTCGGCGGCTTTGCTCCAGCGGATGATCGCGCAGCAGGTCGACCTCGATCCGGGCGAGCTGGTGTGGATGGGCGGCGACACGCACCTTTACCTCAATCACGGCGACTTGGTTGAAGAGCAGCTTTCGCGCGCGCCTTCCGGGCACCCACGGCTCGAAATCCTGCGCAATCCCCCATCGATCTTCGATTATGCGATCGAGGATTTCGCGGTTCACGATTATGCGCCGCACGAGCCGATCAAGGCGCCGATCGCGGTCTAGGGGAGGGCGCATGGCACGGGACAAGCGAATCGACGCCTATATTGCCAACCGCGCGGCGCCCTTCGCGCAGCCGATCCTCACATATGTCCGCGACGTGTTCCACGAAGCGGTTCCGGAGCTTCAGGAAGACATCAAATGGGGCGTCCCGGCCTTCGTCTACAAGGGCAAGAACCTTGGCGGGATGGCGGCGTTCAGGGCGCATACGGCGTTGATGATCGCCTATGCCGGACGCGTCGGCGATGGGATGGGCGGTTACGGCAAGATCGCCAGCCTCGACGAATTGCCGCCGAAGAAGGAACTCATCGCCCAGATCAGACAGGGTGCGGCCAATGTCGATGCAGGCAAGAAGCCCGAATGGAGCAAGGAATCGCCGCCCAAACAGGCTTTGCCGGTCCCACAGGATTTCGCTGCGGCGTTGAAGGCCAACCAGGCAGCTCAGAAGGTGTTCGACGGCTTCACTGCCGTCCAACAACGCGATTATATCCAGTGGATCACCGAGGCGAAGCAGGATGCGACGCGCGAAAAGCGGCTCACCCAGGCGATCGAGTGGATCGCCGAAGGCAAGCGCCGCAACTGGAAATACGAGAAGCGCTGATCAGCGCACCACCGCGCTGTAGGTGATCCGCCCGCTGCCGAGCGAAGCCTCGCGCGAGGAGACCTGCCAGCGCACATGGGTGACATCGGCCGCGGAGGCGAGGCGCATCGTGGTGCCCTCGCGCACCTTGATCTCGCCCAGTTCGCCCCAGTTCCTGCCGCCATCGACCGAGACCTGCTCACCTTCCTGGCCGGAGCGCTGAAACCTGAGCGTGCCGGGGATCGGGCTGGTGACGGCGAACGGCTTGCCATTCTCGACCGCCCGCCACTCGACCACCAGCACCACCCGGTCGCCCCTGATCAGGCGACTGGCTGGTTCGATCCGGCGCATGATCCGTCCGTCATCGGTGTGGCTGGTGCGCTCGATGAATACGCTGCTCTCAAGCGAGACGCCCTGTTGGGCTGCCGCGGGCGTGGCGATGAGGCAGCCGATAATGGCGGCAGGAGCGATGGTGCGCATGGACCTGTTCCCCCCCGTTCCAAGCTTGAACGATGGCGCGGGAAGTAAGGTTGAAAGCGCAAACATATGGTTAACGTCGTGGTGACGAATTGCGCATTTCGGACCGGATGTTTCGACCTGTCGCCGGCCCTGTTCGCCGCGGTTGACAGCGTAGCAGCGCTGCCTTAGTGGCGCGGCTCCCCAATTGGCACGCGGGTGTAGCTCAGTTGGTTAGAGTGCCGGCCTGTCACGCCGGAGGTCGCGGGTTCGAGCCCCGTCACTCGCGCCATTTGGGGTTTCCGTCAGACAGATTCGATCTTGCGCGGACGGCGCCTGCCGTTGAGCCATGCGCCGAGCCAGGTCGAGCGCACCAGCCAGTGATAGGTCAGGAGCATGAACCCCATGCCCGCCCCGACCACCAGCACCAGCTTGATCTCGGCCGGGATCGCCCATTTGGCGACTACAGCCTCCAATGCCACGAGGATCGGCAGGTGGATGATGTAGAGCCAGTAGGATGAGTCCGCGAGATAGCGGATTTTTGGGCTCTCCTTGCGGATGAAGCGCAGCGCCGCGCCGATCAGCCCGAAGCTCCACAGCCATACCAAGAGGCCGTAGAGCGAAGCGAACACTAGCTTGCGGTCTTCGCCGAACTGGGGTGCGAAGCTCGGAGTCTCGGCCAAATGCAGGCAGATCACGGTCAGCACCAGCGCGACCGGCAGGTACAGCGCCCACAATTTCGCGAGCGGGGCGAACCCGTCGCTCAGGCGATGGACCAGCCAGCCGGTCCAGAACGCCAGCGCGAAGCTGAAGAACGCCGCCGCGTTCGGGATGAGGCCAATGTCGGGGGTGGGGATACCCCACCATTCGGCCCAACCCGCATGGTGTTGCAGCAGGAACCCGACCGGCACCGCCAACAATACCGGGAGGACGAACGGGAAGCGCACCAGTTCGTCGAGCACCTTGTCGATCCCGGCGCGGAACCGGCCGTTGCGATCGACCACGGCAATCGCCCCGCGCAGCAGCAGCGTCAGGACATAGATCAGCGTCAGCACCCACAGGAACCACAGATGGGTCAGTGGCCAGGCTTCGACCGTCAGGCTCGGCGGAGGCGGCGGGGTCTCGGGCGTCGGAACCGCGCCCATCCACACCGCAAAGCCCAGGGCCAGGATATACAACACCAGCACCGGCAGCCAGAACACCACCAGCGGGGCGAACACGCGCTTGGCGCGGTCCTTGACGAAGCCGCCGGTGCCCTTGCGCTGGAGCATCATCCGGCCGAAGTAGCCCGCCAGCAGGAAGAAGGTCGCCATGCGGAAACTGTGGAGGGTGAAAGACAGCCACGAAACCGGTTCGCTGCGCTGGCTGTCCATCAACAGCCACAATTCGTAATCGGGCAGAAACGGCAGCGCGGCATGGAACACGATGCCCAGCAGCAGCGCGCCCGAGCGCACGAGATCGAGCGCGTGGAGCCGTTCGGAAACACTGCCCGTCGCCTCGCTCATGCGGCCTACCCCTCCTGTGTTTGGGGCACACTAGGCAACGGTGGTCCTATTGCAAGCGGGGTTCAGCCCCAGCGCCCGGTTTCCATCCAGATCAGGAAGTGCCGCAACGGCAGCAGCCAGATTATGCCGAGCACGAGGTAGATCGCGGCCTGGATCAGGACGTGAAGCTGGCCGATCCATTGCGAGGCCCAGGCGACGCCCAGCGCATAGACCGCCAGACCTGTCACCAGCGCAAGGATCCCCAGCGGAATCCTCAGGGTCGGCTTGTCGCGCATCAGAATGGGCCGATCAGGCGGGTGGGGGTGACGATGGCCGTCAGTCCCATGTCATGGGGTTCGACCGGCAGCTCGGGCACTTCCTGCATGTCCCACGCCATGCCGATGCGGATCACATCCGGATGTGATCCTAGATACTTGTCGTAGAACCCGCCGCCCTGGCCGAGCCGGTCGCCGTTCGGGGTGAAGGCGACCAGCGGCATGAACAGTACATCTGGCGTGACGATTTCGGCCTCCTCGCTGCCCTGCATCAGCCCGAAATAGCCCCTGGCGAGATCGCTCTCGCCGAACGGATCGCTGTGGGTGCGGAAGATCATCGGGGTCTGGAGGTTGACCAGCCAGGGCAGGGCGATGGTGTGGCCGCGCTCGTAGAAGAACTTGGCGTATCCACTCGCGGGGGCCTCGCCCGGATCGGCGCGGTAGAGGCCGATCACGGCATCGTCGGGCACCAGTTCGAGCACAGGTGAGGGCGGGCGGCGGAACACCAGCGCCGAGACTTCCGGCGGGAGCGCCTCGGCGTGTTCGCGCCGTTCGCGGCGCAGGCGGTCGCGGATCGATTTCTTTTGCTCGGCGGGATCGGACATGGTGTCCCTTTGCCGAACTGGCATCGGAAAGGGAAGTGACGGAACCACCATGGGCCGGTGCCGGGGAAATCCTCTGACGCCTCAACGTCAGGTCGGGGACCATGTGTGCCGGACCAAGATCCAGCCAGGGACAGCCCCCAAGGATTGCTTATAGCCTCAGGGATGTTCTGTCGGCGCGTACCGGGCAGTCCCGTCACTGCCTATGTAGGGAGCGGCGGCTCAGCCCTCAAGGACTTCCGCGACGCTTTCGAGCCTGGTCGCCAGCGCTTCGAGCGCGGGCGCGATGTCGGGTGCATCGCCGGCCTTGGCCTTCGCCGGCTTGTTCTTCAGTTCGAAAACCTCGTCGGCCAGCAGCAGCGCCGCGAACAGCAGGGTGCGGGTCTCGTTCTGCCCGGCCGCGCCGCCCATGGACGCGAGCTTGGCGTCGATCGCCTTGCCGAGCCCGGCAATATGCTCTTCCTGCCCGTCGGCGCAGGCCACCGCATAGCTGCGTCCGCCGATCTGGAGAGTGATGTTGCTCACCTTGCGCGCCTCACGCCTCGAGCGCTTCTATCAGTACGTCGAGCTCGCGCAGGCTGGCCGCGACCGTCCCCTTGAGCCGGGCATGGGCAAGTGCGAGTTCCGGGTCGTCACCCGAACCCGCGCGGGCGGATGCTGCCTCGATCCGGGCAGCCGCCGCCTCGATACGGGCCAGCGCTTTCGCGACCTTGTCCTGCTCCATGACAGAAATGTTAGCCCAGTCTTTGCGGGGCTTGCAAAGGCTTGTGCGTCAAACTTGTGAATTGTCCTTCGCTTCGCCGCGCTCGGCGGGCGCCCCCGCGCTTGACGGGGGACAGTGGGTCCGCAAAGGAAACCGCGCGCGAATCGTCCCGTTTCAACCCCATTCCGGCGCCCTCGCAGGAGCAATCGAATGAGCCTCGACCCGTCCCGCTATGCGCCCATGGCCAACGCCATCCGCGCGCTTTCGATGGACGCTGTGCAGAAGGCCAATATCGGCCATCCCGGCATGCCGATGGGCATGGCCGATGTCGCGACGGTGCTGTTTTCGGAGTTCCTGAGCTACGATCCCGCCGATCCACACTGGCCCGACCGCGACCGCTTCGTGCTCTCGGCCGGGCATGGATCGATGCTGATCTACGCGCTCCTGCACCTCACCGGCTACGCACGTCCGACTATGGACGAAATCCGCAATTTCCGCCAGCTCGGCAGCCCCTGCGCGGGGCATCCCGAGAACTTCCTGCTCGATGGGGTCGAAGCGACCACGGGTCCGCTGGGGCAGGGGTTGGCGATGGCGGTGGGCATGGCGATTGCCGAGCGGCATCTCAATGCCGGGTTCGGCGACGAGGTGGTCAATCACCGCACCTGGGCGCTGGCGGGCGACGGCTGCCTGATGGAAGGGATCAACCACGAGGCGATCGGGCTCGCGGGGCATTTGGGCCTCGGCAACCTCATCGTGCTGTGGGACGACAACAAGGTCACCATCGACGGATCGACTGACCTTTCGACCAGCGAGGACATCCCGGCGCGTTACCGCGCGACCGGCTGGCACACGGTCGCCTGCGACGGGCACGATCCGGCGAGCATCCGCAAGGCAATTGCCGAGGCCGTCGCCGATCCGCGGCCATCGCTGGTCGCCTGCAAGACAGTGATCGGCAAGGGCGCGCCCAACAAGCAGGGCACGTCCGGAGTCCATGGCAATCCGTTGGGTGAAGAGGAAGTCGCCGCCGCGCGGGTGCATATGGGTTGGGAGCATGAGCCGTTCGTGGTTCCGGACAATATATTAGCCGATTGGCGCTCGCTCGGGGCGAAGGGCGCGGAGGCGCGTGCAGCCTGGCAGGCACGGCTCGCAGCCAGCGACAAGAAGGCCGAATTCGAGGCCCGGCTGGCGAATGTCGGCGAGCTCGCAGTTCCCGCGCTCGAAGCACACCTGGCCGCGCTCGCCAAGGACCCGCCCAAGGTCGCCAGCCGCAAGGCGTCCGAAATGGCGCTCGAACCGTTGACGTCAGCGATCCCGCAATTGCTTGGCGGCTCGGCCGACCTGACGGGCTCAAACAACACCAAAACATCATCGACCAAGCCCTTCACCAAGAACGATTATTCGGGCCGCTACATCTATTACGGCATCCGCGAATTCGGGATGGCCGCGGCGATGAACGGGATGGCGTTGCACGGCGGGGTGGTCCCCTATGGCGGGACTTTCCTGATCTTCAGCGACTATTGCCGCAACGCGATCCGGCTCTCGGCGCTGCAGCGGATCGGGGTGGTCTATGTGCTGACCCACGATTCGATCGGCCTCGGCGAGGACGGGCCGACCCACCAGCCGATCGAGCAGGTGATGAGCCTGCGGCTGATCCCCAACCTCAATGTGTTCCGCCCGGCCGATGCTATCGAGACCGCCGAATGTTGGGCACTGGCGCTGGCCACGCCCAAGACCCCGTCGGTGCTGTCGCTGACCCGCCAGAACCTCCCGCCGGTGCGCTTCGATGCGGGCGAGAACCGCTGCGCGAAGGGGGCCTACCGCCTGAAAGGGGCAGAAGCCGCGCGCAAGGTGGTGCTGGTCGCGACCGGGTCCGAAGTCGCGGTGGCGCTCGATACGGCCAAGTCGCTTGAGGAAGCAGGCATCGGCGCCGATGTCGTGTCGATGCCGTGCTTCGAGCTGTTCGAGGCGCAGAGCGAAGCCTACAGGAACGAGGTCCTGCCCGAGGACGCGCTGATCGTGTCGATCGAGGCGGGATCCACCCTGGGGTGGGAGCGCTACACGGGGCGCAAGGGGCTCAATATCGGGCTCGACCGGTTCGGTGCGTCAGCGCCGGCGGCGGTCCTGTTTGAGCATTTCGGTTTTTCCGCGGCGGCCATTGTGCCGAAAATCACCGCGAAACTGGGCATTTGAGGAGTATTTCCATGGCGACACGGATGGCAATCAACGGCTTCGGGCGCATCGGGCGCAACGTCGCGCGGGCGATCCTCGAACGTCCCGATTGCGGGCTCGAGCTGGTTTCGATCAACGATCTGGCCGATGCCAAGGCCAATGCGCTGCTGTTCAAGCGCGACAGTGTCCACGGCGCCTATGCCGGCAGTGTCGAAGTCGACGGCAGCGACCTCGTGATCGACGGCAAGCGCATCCAGGTGACCGCCGAGCGCGATCCCGCCAACTTGCCCCACGCCGCCAACAAGGTGGATATCGCGCTCGAATGCACCGGCTTCTTCACCGACCGCGCGAGCTGCGAAAAGCATCTTGCGGCGGGCGCGAAGCGGGTGCTGATCTCTGCCCCGGGCAAGAATGTCGATCTCACCGTGGTGTTCGGCGTGAACCACGACAAGCTTTCGGCCGATCACGTGATCGTCTCGAACGCTTCGTGCACCACCAATTGCCTAGCGCCCTTTGCCAAGGTCTTGAACGACGGGATCGGCATCACCCGCGGGCTGATGACCACGATCCACGCCTATACCAACGACCAGAAGATCCTCGACCAGATCCACGACGACCCGCGCCGCGCGCGTGCGGCAGCGATGTCGATGATCCCCACCACAACCGGTGCCGCCCGCGCAGTGGGCGAGGTGCTGCCCGAACTCAAGGGCAAGCTCGACGGTTCCGCGATCCGTGTCCCCACACCCAATGTCTCGGTGGTCGATCTGACTTTCACTCCCGCGCGGGATACCACCAAGGAAGAAGTCAACGCCCTGCTCAAGGCAGCGGCTGATGGCCCGCTCAAGGGTGTGCTGGCTTTTTCGGACGAGCCGCTGGTCTCGATCGACTACAACCACAATCCTGCCAGCTCGACTATCGACAGCCTCGAAACCACTGTGATCGAAGGCAAGCTGGTGCGGGTGCTGAGCTGGTATGACAATGAATGGGGCTTCTCCAACCGCATGCTGGATACCGCCGGGGTGATGGCGAAGTTGCTCTAACGCTTGCCCTTCCCCCTTGATGGGGGAAGGATAGTGAAGCTTGCTCCGCAAGGAGCTAGCGGAACTTGGATGGGGGTGAGGTCGCGGCTGAACGAGACATCACCCCCACCCAACTGCGGCTAGTCAGCAAGCTGACAAGCCTTCGTATCCCTCCCCCATCAAGGGGGAGGAGGGAGTGACCGGATTGGCCAGTTTCCGCACCCTCGATGATCTCGGTGACGTCACCGGCAAGGCTGCTTTTGTGCGGGTCGATCTCAATGTGCCGATGGATGGCGGCCAGGTCACCGACAAAACCCGCATCCGTGCCGTCGCGCCGACCATCCTCGAACTCTCCGGCAAGGGCGCCAAGGTGCTGCTGCTCGCCCATTTCGGGCGCCCCAAGGGGCAGCGCAGCTCGACCCAGTCGCTCAGCCTGGTCCTCGATGCGGTCAACGAAGTGCTGGGCAAGGAAGTGATGTTCATTCCCGAGGTCGCCGGGCCGGTGGCGGCGCAGGCGATCGGGATCCTCGGCCCGGGCGATATCGGCATGCTCGAGAACACCCGCTTCTGGCCCGGGGAGGAAGCCAACGATCCTGAGTTTGCCAAATCCATCGCCGCCAACGGCGATCTCTACGTCAACGATGCCTTCTCCGCCGCGCACCGCGCCCACGCCTCGACCGAGGGGCTGACGCATCTGCTGCCGTCCTATGCCGGCCGATCGATGCAGGCCGAATTGCAGGCGCTCGACGCCGCGCTTGGTAACCCGCAGAAGCCTGTCGCGGCGGTAATTGGCGGAGCCAAGGTTTCGACCAAGCTCGATGTGTTGAAGCATCTCGTCGGCAAGGTGGATCATCTGATTATCGGGGGGGGGATGGCCAACACCTTCCTCGCCTCGATCAAGGTGGATGTCGGCAAATCGCTGTGCGAGCACGACCTTACCGACACCGCCGAGGAAATCATGGATGCCGCCGACCAGGCCGGCTGCACTGTCCACCTGCCTTATGACGTCGTGGTGGCGAAGGAATTCGCCCCAAACCCGGCCAGCCTGCGCGTCTGCAGCGTGCACGAAGTGGCAGAGGACGAGATGATCCTCGATATCGGCCCGATGGCGGTCGGGGCTCTGGCCGATGTGCTCAAGACCTGCCGTACCCTGGTGTGGAACGGGCCCTTAGGTGCCTTCGAGACCCCGCCCTTCGATACCGCCACCGTCGCGCTGGCGAAGACTGCCGCCGCGCTGACCAAGGAAGGCTCGCTAGTCTCAGTCGCGGGCGGGGGCGATACGGTCGCCGCGCTCAACCACGCGGGCGTTGCCGAGGATTTCACCTATATTTCAACAGCCGGCGGAGCCTTCCTCGAATGGATGGAAGGCCGGGAATTGCCGGGCGTGGCGGCGCTCCAACGCTAACCGCAGGCCGTGATCTCGGGCGTTTTTGCCGGGTCGACCCCGGCGGCCTTCGCCTGGGAATCCACACTGTCGACCGTCAGGCGCCGGCGGCGCGTCATTTCGTCGCTCGGGGTCATATCCTCGCGCTTGATCGTTGCAGTGCCCAGCGATCCTGGCTGGCCGACCTTGTGGATCGCCAGGTGAGCGATACCAGCTTGGTCGAATGCTCCCGAGATCGTGCCGAATTGCAGGATCACAACCAATTCTCCAGCGGCACACGGCGCCCGGATTGCGGTGATCGGCCGCTTGAACTCGGGAGACAGGCGGTTGCTGCGTTCCTGCTTCTCGTTCTCGTCGGCAATGGCGATTTGCGCGGCATCGGACAGTCGGTATTGCCACTGCCCGCCGACCGGCGCGGGAATGGTCTCGGCCGGCTCTCGACCGGGAACCCTTTGTGCCGAAGCGGCGCTCGCGACCAAAGCCAACAATAATGCAGCAGCGATTTTGCGCATGATTTCCCCCCTGTGCTCGTTCGAAGGATACAAAAATGCGCGCCCGCGGCAAGTGCATGGCGCAGACGCTGATGCAGAATTGTCAGGGGAAAGCGGCGGGCTTGTGAGACCGGTCAGGTTGTCGTCACTGGGGGCGCTGGCTATGCCCGGGAGAAAGGAGAGGCACGATGACAGAACCGGACATGCTGGAGCGGATGAAGACCGGCAAGGGGTTCATCGCCGCGCTCGATCAGTCGGGCGGATCGACCCCGAAGGCGCTCAAAGGCTACGGGATCGAGGAAGGCGTGTGGTCGAGCGACGAGGAGATGTTCGGCCTGATCCACGCGATGCGTGCACGGATCATCACTTCGCCCGCCTTCTCCGGCGAGAAGGTGCTCGGCGCCATCCTGTTCGAACGGACCATGGATGGCGAGATCGGCGGCAAGCCCACACCTGCGGCGTTGGCTGACAAGGGCGTGCTGTCTTTCATCAAGATCGACAAGGGGCTGGAGGACGAAGCGAATGGCGTCCAGCTGATGAAGCCGATGCCGGGGCTCGATGCGCTGCTGGCGCGTTCGAAAGCATTGGGCGTGTTCGGGACCAAGGAGCGCTCGGTAATCAATTCGGCCGACCGGGCCGGGATCGCGGCGATCGTGGCGCAGCAGTTCGAGGTCGGGAAACAGGTGCTGGCGGCGGGGATGATGCCGATCCTCGAGCCCGAAGTGAACATCAAGAGCCCGACCCGCGCCGATTGCGACCTGATCCTGCGCGAGGAAATCCTCAAGGCGCTGGATGACCTCCCCGAGGGCCAGCAGGTGATGCTCAAGCTCTCGCTGCCGGTGGTGCCCGGCACGTTCGACGTGCTGGTCGATCACCCGAAGGTGCTGCGGGTGGTGGCGCTGTCGGGCGGCTACAACCGGCCTGAAGCCTGCGCCGAACTGGCGAAAAACCGTGGCGTGATTGCCAGCTTCAGCCGCGCCTTGCTCGAAGACCTTCGCGCGCAGATGAGCGATACGGAATTCGACGCAGCGCTCGGCGAGGCAATCGACGATATCTACCGGGGCTCGATCGCCTAGATCCCGCCGGCGAATTTGAAGCCGAAGCGGTAATCTTCAGGGGCGATGGTTTCGTCGCTCTTGGGGTAAGGCGTCCCTTCGACCAACTCGAGCGCGCCGTCGGCCACTTGCGCCGGCTCGCCCTTGGTGAGCTCGCGCGTTTCGCTGCCGCTGCCCAGCTCGATCCGCACAGAAACCCGCAGCCGCCCGGCCCAGACGCACTGCACGTTCGAAGGGCAGCGGCTGTCTTCCAGGACTGCGAGCGGCGTCACGTAAGGCCCGTCGACATAGGCGCGCTGGTTTAATTTAGCCCAGACGATCCCATCGGCATCGGGCGCAGGTGTCGTGGCGCAGGCGCCAAGCGCGATCGGAGCGAGGAGGGCGAGCGAGGCTTTCATGGTTCAGGTAACGCATGTTCCGGATGAACCGTTCCGGAATGCTTGGCGCGCCGGACAAGGGGCGATAGAGGCAGGGTCATGGGCAAGTGCCAGCTTTACCTGATCTCGCCGCTCGACGTAGGCGGGGGTTTCCCTGAGCGGCTGGCGCGTGCGCTCGATGCCGGTCCGGTCGCGGCGTTCCAGTTCCGGGTGAAGGGCGTCGACGAGCACGAGGCCGCGCGGCTTGCCCAACCGCTCCAGGCGATCTGCGCCGAACGCGACGTGGCGTTAATCGTCAATGACTCGATCTCGCTGGCGAGGCGCATCGGGGCCGACGGAGTCCATCTCGGCCAGCGCGACGGCGATGTCCGCGAAGCGCGCGAGCGTCTTGGGCGCGAGGCGCAGATCGGGGTCACCTGCCATGCCAGCCGGCATTTGGCGATGGAGGCAGGCGATGCCGGGGCGGATTACGTCGCCTTCGGGGCGTTCTTCCCGACCACGACGAAGGAAGTCGAGCACCGCGCCGAGCCGGAAATACTTGAGTGGTGGCAAGGCCTGTTCGAACTTCCCTGCGTCGCGATCGGGGGGATCACGCCCGAAAACTGCGCGCCGCTGGTCGAGGCGGGGGCGGATTTCCTTGCGGTTTGCGGCGCGGTCTGGGGCGGGGACGAAGCTGCTGCGGTGCGGGCCTTTGCCCAGGAACTCAGCTCGTCGTCGCGCCCAGCTTGACGCAGCGCATCCCGTCTTCCGCGCCGTCTTTGGCCAGCCGCTTGAGCATGCGTTCGTTCTGAACCGTAAAGCGCACGCCCTTGTGGGGGCCGCTCGACATTGTCACCGTATCGCCGGTGCGAAGGTAGGTCCCGTTGCCGCTATCGGTGCGATAGGTCGAGGACGGGGTGATCACGAAGCCCGCTTCGGGCACAGGAATGCCGCGCTGGGTTCCGGCATCGCCGGGCATTTCGCAGACCCATGTACCGCGCTCGAGCACACCGAGCTTGCCCCCGGTGACCGCCAGCAAGGGGGCGGCGAGAAGCAGTGTGGCAAGAGCAATAGCAGTCTTCATGGTTTCACTTCCTAAGCCTCGCACCGGCACGCCGCCAGCCTTTCCTTGCCCGATGGCGACTCACGCGCTAGGGCGCGCGCTCGAAAATCCTCATAGTTGTTGAAAGCTGAACCCGATGAAAATCAGCGGTGTCGATATCCGCCCCGGCAATATCCTGGAATATGAAGGCGGCATCTGGAAAGTCGCCAAGATCCAGCATACACAGCCAGGCAAAGGCGGGGCCTACATGCAGGTCGAGATGAAGAACCTGGTCGATGGCCGCAAGACCAATATCCGCTTCCGCAGCGCGGACACGGTCGAGAAGGTCCGGCTCGATACCAAGGACTTCCAGTTCCTCTACAATGACGGCTCCCAGCTGGTGTTCATGGACCAGGACACCTACGAGCAGATCAACCTCGATGCCGACCTGCTTGGCGATGCCAGCGCGTTCCTTGAGGATGGCATGCAGGTGACGTTGGAAATGTGGGACGAAAAGCCGATTTCCGTTCAGCTTCCCGATCAGGTCGAAGCGCTAATCGTCGAGGCTGACGCCGTGGTCAAAGGGCAGACCGCCAGTTCGAGCTACAAGCCCGCGGTGCTCGAAAACGGAGTCCGCGTGCTGGTCCCGCCGCATATCGAAAGCGGAACCCGGATCGTGGTCGATGTTTATGCCCGCGAATATGTGAGGAAGGCAGACTGATGCGAAACCCCGGAAAGATTGCCGCCGCTCTGGTCCTGGCAGCCATGCCGTTGGCGGCCAATGCGCAAAATGAGCCAAGCGCCACCGCGCAGGCGACCGAAGCGGGTACTGCGCCCCAGCTCACGCCCGAGCAGCTGGAAAACCTCCAGCGCGGCGTCCGCATCATGCGTGCCTTCACGGCTGCATTCACTTCCGAGCAGGTCAGCGAAGCGGTCAAGGGCAGGTTGGTCACCTGCCTTTACGGCAACAATCTGGCGGAAATCTCAGCGGCGACCGGCCGGGTATTTGCGAGCAGCCCCAATCTCGACGCCACAAGCGCGACCGATCTCTATCGCGCTGCGGCAGGAGTGTGCGGCGTTGTCTTCCGACAGACG
>Ga0315910_10003284_pt1 | contig 13857 bp, 12 predicted proteins | sample EdamamesoilMG_FD_204470 | JGI IMG/M metagenome (GOLD analysis project Ga0315910, IMG submission 204470) | Garden soil microbial communities collected in Santa Monica, California, United States - Edamame soil | ecosystem: Environmental > Terrestrial > Soil > Garden | place: USA: California...
CGAAAAAAGGGTGGCATGATGGGTAGGTCGACGAGGTCGCATGACCTCGCGGGGCGCGCAGTGTGGTTGGTTGCACGAAACATTGCACGGCCGGCGCGAGCGTCCAACAAAAAGCCACGTACTGCCACTTTGGCGGAAAAACGCGCAAAATCTTGGGATTACCCGGCCGATCGAAGTGGTTAGGACTCGTAGTAGTCGACGAGCTCGATGGGCTGTTTGGTCACGCTCGCGGTGACCTCATCACGCAGCCCGTGGGGGTCACCGCCAATTTGAAACTCGACCGCAGGGGAGCAGCGGATTTTGACGCGTTCAACCAGAAAATCGCTGAGGTACTTGGAGTCGTAATACGTCCCGTTCCATATCCCGGGCACATGCGTCAGAAATTGTGGCGACCCCACGCTGGAGAGCCGCAAATTCATCAGACCAGGCCGCTCCATGGCAAAGGGAAATAGGCGCATCCCAAAACCATAATAGGGAATGGTGGACAGCGCGGCCAAGCGCACCTTCCCAGAAAACAGCAGCTCGCCCTGACGGAACTGTCGCTCCTTGTGCACGCCTTGTGGGTCAACGAAATAGGCTTCGCTGCCTTCGTTGATCACGGTCACATGGGTGAGCGGCTTGATCAAAAATGCCGGCAAACTGCGGGTGACGGCCGCGATTCCGTAACCGGTCAGTCCCCGACCCGCCACCTCCAAGGCCGTGCCTTCGAGGCTCTTCTTGGTGGCATTGTAGTCCGCCAAGATCTGCGCGTCGGCACCCAGGCCAGCAAACGGTGCCAGGTAGCCTTCGATGTTCACGAGATGGACCTCTTTGCTCCCAGCCTCGCGCAACAAGCGGTCGATGTCGGCGGACACGCCGCGCTTGCCCAAGTCACTGGGCCCCACGACCCAGGCGAGCGCATTGCCCGTACCCAACTTGAGCAGGCCAAACCGTGGCGGGCGCTTGTGGCTAAAATAGGCGGCCTTCATCACCTCGGTAACCATCACCGTAAAGGTCCCGTCACCGCCTCCTGTGAGCACGGTCCCATAGTCGCCATCGACGATGGTCTTGGCGATCTTGGGCGCCTCGCTGATGTGTCGTGATACGAACAGGTCACCGCCGCGCAGGATCTTGTCGATGGACGAAATGACGTCCTCGGTGACGCTCTTGGCGTTGCCGTTGACGACGACCGCGATCCGCGCACCTAGGCTCATGGTTGGGGTCAACCGGCGCTGCGAAAGACCGCGCGTCCCACGAAAAACGGCCCCATTTGGTTGATGTATTCCGACGTCTGGCGGGTGCCGCGCATCTTCTGCACGACATGGGACAGGGGGTGCAGCTCCTTGCCGATCAAACCAATGACGAACTCGTTGTCGTTGGCGTCCAGGCCGTGGCACGCCAAGCGCACGTCATGAGCCAAGTCGGCTCGGCCATAGGCCTTGCCGATCTCGGCGTGTTCGCGCAAAACGGCGCCTCTCTCACGAGGTTCTAACTTTTCAAAGCTGCCACTGCGTCTGAGCGGGTACCACACGGCCCACGGCCAGGCAGGGTTGAGCACCGTTTCGGCGGGGCGACGCAGCAGCCAGTACTCCAGATTGTCTTCATAGCCAGTAGAGTAGGCGCGACCGAACATGGTGAACTCCTGTCGTACCGTGAAGCCACCCGTGCCGTTGCGCAGCAGCGCCTTGCGCACCTTGTCGACGAAATCCAAAGGTTCGACGGAGAACGTGAGCACACCCAAGGACAAAGGATCGGCCATGTCTTCGTAGATCACCACGCCCATGCCTTCGTCTGCGATGCTCTGACCCAAGCTGCGTGGTGTGTCCTGGGTGAGTTCCGCTGGGCGCAGAACGAGCAATTGCATGAAGAGCCGAGCGTCGAGGACTTGGGGCTGCCCATCGATGGGGGCGCCGCGCTCCCGTAGGTCCAATGGGGGCTGCTCTGTTTGGTTCATGCACGCGAAATACACCGCGTTGTGCGGAAGGCCAATGCCGCCCGGTGCCCTCGGTTCACGGTCCCTGGTCAGGTGCGCAACTTTTGATAGGCTCCGCCCGCCTTGAGCCGACCCAAGCTTACCTCTTCCGACACCTCATCCGCGACCACAGGCCCCGGTTTGGGCGCAACTTCGAGCGCCGTGGGCCATTTGACCGCGCCCGGCCAGTTGACGGCGCTGAGTCATCCGTTGCCCGCGGGCATGCGTGACTTGTTGCCCGCGGAAGCCGAGGCCCAGGGGCGCCTTTCTTCGCGCGTGCTGCGCACGTTTGATCTCCATGGCTACCAGCAAGTCAGCTTGCCGGCATTCGAGTACGCCGAGGTACTGGAGCGCGGCCTGGGCATGATCGACCCTGCTAGCCTGCTGCGCTTCGTTGAGCCGGAGACGGGTGAAGTGGTGGCTTTGCGTCCCGACATGACCCCGCAGGTGGCGCGGTTGGTGGCCACACGCCTTTCGGATCGGCCGTCCCCAGCCCGACTCTCCTATCGCGGGTCAGTGCTGCGCCGCCAACATGAGCGGGCGCGCCACGACCAACAGATGCTTCAGGCGGGGATCGAGCTGGTTGGTCAAGAGGGCGTGGCCGCGGATCTCGAGGTGGTCTCAGTATGTATTTTTGCGGTCCAGAGCGCCGGGCTCCAGCGTTTTGTCCTCGATCTTGGGCACGGCGGCATCGCGCAGTCATTGCTCGCACAGCTGTCGGCAGAGGCGCGAGCGCATTTGCTGGAGGCCTTGTCGCTCAAGGACGCCGCCGAGCTCGCGCGGCGTGGTCGAGCGCTTGGCTTGAGCGATGAGCTGTTTGTCGCGGTGACGTCGCTGGTGCAATTGTCGGGCGGCCATGAGGTGTTCGAGCGCGCCCGCGCCACGTTGGGACAGAGCGCCGCCTGGGAGGCAGTGGAGGAGCTGCGCCAGCTCTATGAAGCGCTGATCGAGCTCTTGGGGCATGCGGGCGCGGTGCCGCCGATTGTTGTGGACTTGGGCGAGACGCGCGCTGCAGCTTACTACACTGGCCCTACCTTTCAGATTTTGGCGGAGGGGCCGGGGCGACCGGTGGCCTCGGGGGGCCGCTACGACGCGCTCTATGGCGCTTTTGGCGCGGAGCGCCCGGCTGCCGGTGGGGCCATCCAGCTCGATCACTTGCGTTGGGCTTTGGGTGAAGCGGATCAGCTGTGGCGGGTGCGCGTGGTGGTGGCCGTGCAAAATGATTCGGATGCTGAGGCCGATGCCGTGCGGGGGATTTTGGCCAAGCTCCGCAAAGCGCAAATCCCATGTATTTCCTGCGGTAGCGCGCTTGCGCTCGACTACGCTCGGGCGTGGCGCTACTCACACGTCCTGTGCAGCAAGAGCGACCCAACCGTGGTCAGTGTGATGCAACTTTCCGGTGAGCAACAGCTCGATTTGGGCAGTGCTCCTTTGGATGAATTCGTAACGAAACTCAGCTCATCGTGAGCGCACAGATTCGCGCGCGCTCCGCAAACGTTGAGTGCGCCCAAAACAAGAGAAAACGAGAGAACCTGTCATGTCCGCAGTGGTGATTGTTGGTGCCCAATGGGGCGACGAAGGCAAAGGCAAGATCGTCGACATTTACATGGAGTCCGCCGAAGTCGTGGTGCGCTACGCAGGTGGGCCCAATGCCGGACACACCTTGGTCGTGGGGAACGAGAAGTTGGTGGTGCGGCTCTTGCCAAGTGGCATCCTGCGTCCTGCAACGCAGTGTATCTTGGGACAGGGCATGGTTGTGGACCCCAGCGTGCTGCTCGGTGAGATCGACGAGCTCAAGCGTCGCGGCCACAAAGACATCGAGGCGCGCCTGTTGCTCAGCGACCGCGCGCATTTGATCCTGCCGTATCACATCGAAATCGACAGCCTGCGCGAGAGCACCGCTGCACAAGCAGAGGCCATTGGCACCACCAAGAAGGGCATCGGGCCATGTTACGAGGACAAAGTGCGGCGCACGGGTGTGCGCACGGGTGAACTGCGGGACCTGAGCAAGCTGAAGAAGCGCATCGACATCGCTCTGCGCGCCTGGGCACCGGTGATCGCAGCCCTGGGGGGCAAGCAACCGAGCGCGGACGAGATCATCGAACAATTGCGGCCCATGGCCGAGCGCTTGGTCCCGCTGTTGGGTAATGCTTCCAAGGCCACGGATGATGCGATCCGCGCCCACAAGCGGGTGATGCTCGAGGGCGCACAAGGCACGTTGCTCGACGTGGACCACGGCACGTATCCATTTGTTACGTCGAGCTCAGCGGTGGCTGGTGGCGCGGCCATCGGCGCCGGCATCGGTCCCAACCGCATCGATTCAGTGCTCGGCATCACCAAGGCCTACACTACGCGTGTTGGCTCGGGGCCATTTCCCACTGAGCTCAACGATGAGTTGGGCAAGCATTTGCGTGATGTGGGTGATGAATACGGCTCAGTGACGCGCCGCCCGCGGCGCTGTGGTTGGCTGGACATCCCTGGTCTGCGTTACGCGGCGCGCGTCAACGGCATCGACGGGCTTGCGCTCACGAAATTGGATGTGCTCACGGGCATGTCCAAGATCAAAGTGTGTGTGGCCTATGACACTCCCCAGGGGCGCGTGGACGATCTGCCTATCGATCTGCTCGATGAGCCGGACAACGCGGTCCCGGTCTACGTGGAGCTCGATGGTTGGACCGAAAACCTGGAAAATGTGCGGGTGCTTGAGCAATTGCCTGAGACGACGCGCACCTACATTCGCTTCGTCGAGGAACTGTCCGGCGTCCCGCTGTACCTGGTGAGCGTGGGCCCCAGCCGCGCCGCAACGATCGTGCTGCACAACCCGTTCGTGGGTCGCGCGGGCACGCCGTAATCCCTCACCTCGACCGAGGCTGCCCTTGCTTCAGGGCGGGTGCGGCCTACTGTGCCGGGTGTGGCATCCATGACCAAAGCTGAGCGCCGGCTCGTGCGGCGGGTGCTCGGAGGCTGCGCGCTTGCAGGCGCGGTGGCCGTGTCCGGAGCGTTCAGTCCGGCGCGCGCCAGCGACCAGTCTGCAGAGGGCCAGTCGAGCAAGGCGCGCAACCCCACGGCGCGCGTGGCGCTGCGCTGCGCTCAGGCAGGTCAGCTGTGGCAACGGGTGGCTGGGCGAGGGACCCGGGAGCTGTGTGCCCAGCTTGATCGCGCGCGGGCCAACCTCATCCGACGCCCGGAGCTAGCCCTAGAACTTGCCGAGCGGGTCTTGGTGTCGCGACCAGGCGAGGAGCAAGCCTTGGTGCTGGTTGCGCATGCTCACTTTCAGTTGGGCAAAGCGGCGGACGCGTACCAGGAGTTCCTCGCGCTCGCCCCCCGTGCAGGAGATGATCCTGATCAGCGGCCGATGCATGTGGTGCACCTGTGGGCCCGAGCGCGTGCTGCTGCCCAGGTGGGCGAATATGAACAAGCGCGCGCTTGGTATCGGCCCTTGTTGCTCGCCCTGGAGGCGTTGCCGGACAGTACTCAGCGGGCGTGTGCGCTCGTGGAAGCGGCATGGACGAGCATCTACGCTGGTGAAAACTACCCTGAGGCACTGGCTTACCTACGGCGCGCTCAGGATGAGGACGCGGCCATTTGGCGTGAAGTGGCAGGTGGCGCGGAGTTGGTCGTGGGGGCGCTTCTGGGAGAGCGGCCCACGAGGGACAGTACTCTGCTGTATGCGCACTTGGCTTGGTTGTTTGAGCAGGAGGGCTTGGCTCCGCGCCGGACCTTGATGCTGCCCAAGCTGGGAGAGCAGTTCTTGCTCGCGCATTTGGCCGAGATGGGTGACCGACCGCGCGCCGCACTGCATCTTTCCGCCCTGCGCTGCGCAGGCGGGCTCCCATTACACTTGGCTGCGTCTCTCCCTGGCGGTGAGCCAAGCAGCCCCTGCCCCAGCGACGAGCAACAGGGCGAGGAGTGGGAGGGGTTGCAGGTAGAGCCGTGAGCCGCATGTTAGGGCAGCGCAAGCTGGGGGTGGGCTGGTTTCTGCTCGTGTGCAGCTGCGTGCTGCCCTGTCTTGCGGCGCCGTCCGTCTGGCAGCGCACGCGCTTGGCAGGGTCTGCTGAGGAGCGTGAGACGCTGCGCGCCATCGAGCGCGTCCTGGGTGGTGAAGGTGAGGAACTCGACCTGTTACGGGTGCGCACGGCGATTGTGGAACTCATGCGGGAGCAGACCAAAAACCCGCGTACCGTCGTGCTTCTGTTTCACTTGAGACGCCAGTTGGGTCTCGGGCCCCCCCAGGGGGGCCTCCGGCGCTTGAGCGCCGCAATGAGTTCGAAGCTGAGCCACTATGATCGCGCTTTGGGTTTTTATGAACTCGCGCGGTTGCGACTGGACTTGTATTGGAGTGAGCCGCAGCCGGCCGAACAAGAGCTCATCCAGGCGGGGCTCAGTGACCTGCAGCGCGGGCTGGATGAGGCCTGGGAATCGCGACTACGCGCAGAAATGCTCACCTACCGCGCGCTGACGGCGTTCCGCTTGGAAGATTACTCAAGCGCGCGAGCCGACCTTTCGCTCGTGGCCGCGCTGGCCACATCGAGCGCCAGCTTGCGGGATGCCTACCTGGGTCTGGGACTTGTCGACCTTTCGCTCGGTGAGCAACCAAGCGCCTTGCGATTCTTCGAGTGGGCGGTTGCACAACAGCAAAAGCTCTCGAGCGCCGCACCACTGCCCGCGTTCGCTGCTGTGCCGCTCATGGCCGGCGAACGACAAGCTGTCGATTGGACGCAAGAGATTGCGGCGAAGTTGGAGGCAGATCGAACCCTGTATCTCGAACCTGAACTCTGTGAGCGACTGCGCAAAAGCGACCGCGCTGGGTCGCCCAGTTTTGCCCGCATCAGCCAGATTTGGCTGCAATTTTGCGCCGAGCCTGCCCCGTGACTAGGCAGCCGCTAGCGGCCGGGCACCACGAAGATCACCTCCACACGCTCATTTTTCTCAGCCGCCTGGCTCTGGCTGGCTTGGATCACAGGTTGGGCTGAGCCGACCGACTTGACGTGCACCGCGGGCGCACCTGCGGTCAAGAGCGCGTCCTTTGCAAATTGGCCCAACTGCTCGGCGCGTTTTTCTTCGCCGCTCTTTCTCGTGTGGACCACGAGCAATAGGGGAAAATGGGGGTACTTCTTGGCGGTTGCGCCGAGGACCTGCAGCGCCTGTTGCGCTTCGTCCGTCAGGCGATCGCCGGACAAGGGCTGCCCGATGTTGATGACCACTCCGCGGTCGTCGCGAAACACCATGTATTTGCCGGCGCTGGAGAGCGCGGCGAGCAACACATCGGATTGGGCGGATTGCGGCGCGCGTTCGGCTTGCTTGCGTCGCGCTAAAGAGAGTTCTTTCAGGCACAATGCCCTGGCATCGGCCGACCGCGGGTAAAGGTCGGTCTTGACCGACCCCACACCTAGCTCCTTTTCGAGCACGGTGACCTGAGAGGTGGCCGCGTCGAGTGCGTTGCCCTCGGCGTGGAGCAGTCGTGCGCCCAGGCACAAGAGGGCAGCTTCTGCCGTGAGCTGTTTGGCAGCGAGGCGACGGGCCTCAGCTCGCGCTGGGGTGAGTTTATCTACGTCTTTGACGGCCTCCGTATCGAGAGCCACGCGCACCTGGAGCTCGAATCCCTCAGCATCTTGGCTCACCTGAGCTTGCAGGGTATCGAGTTGAGACAGCTGTTGCTGGGCCTGTTGTTTGTTCTTTTGCGCTTGCTCGAGGCGTTCTTGTGCGATGCTGATTTGCGAGAGGGCAAACGCCTCATTGTACGCCGCCAGTGCCTGGGCGCCGGCCGCTTCGGACTCCGCTTCCCGGTGTTCATCGTGCAGGGCCAAAGCCTCGTTTTTTAGATGCTCAGCGGCCTCGAAGGCTTGGGGCGCAAACTCTTGAGCTTGCGCAGCAGCCTTGGAGTGCGAGACGGCTTGGGCTTGGGAAACCGGCTCAGGGAGGGGAGCGCGGCTGCACGCAAGCAGCGCGCCGGCCAACATGAGGGAGCTGACGTGGGCGCACCCGCGGCTGAGGCGTGAGGGGTCAAGCCGGGCGAGGCGCGCCTGAAGCAGCGAGACAGAGGAGTCAGGGCAGAGTGCGGGGTCGAGGGACCGGGAGTGATCGAGTCGATTCATGAGCGAATAGTCAAGTAGCGGTTGGAGAGGCGAGGGCAGCTGTACGGTGGCCTCATTGAGCCGTGGACGGGCGCTCGTTCGGTGCTGGGGCCGCACCACTGGGGGCGGCGGGTGGCGTGATCCCCAGGCGCTGCAGCTCGCCCAGCGCACGGGCCCGGCGCACTTCCGTCTGTTCCAAAAGGTTGCGGGCACGCCGCGTCTGCGTGTTGAGTTCGGCGGTTTGTTCTTCAATGGCCGTGGCCTGTTGCGCGAGCGATGCTGCTTGTTGCGTGAGCGCCGCGATGCGTCGATAGCGTTGGACGACGTCTGCCCAACGTTGAGCGCTTGCGGTATCGCCGTCCGCTTGAGCCTTCTTTTGGCGCGCTTCGGACGCCTTCACCTGCGCCAAGGCTTGCTGGCCGGCGGTGAGGCTAGGTTGAGCGCTTGGCGAACTGGCTCCCTGGGATGTGCTCGTCGCTTGCGGCGCTGGTGTTGTTGCTTGCTCCGGCGCTGGGCTAGAGGCAGGAGGCGGCGGGGCAGGCGAGGGGGACGGCTCTTCTGCGCCAGCACTCGCCACGACGAGCAGCGCGCAAACAAAGAACCAGAAGCAGTGGCCAGTTTTCACGTGCTCACCAAGCCATGGTCATGGGGACGGGTCAAGGGGTTTGGCTCCGCCATCAGGAAGTGGCTATATGGCGGCCATGGCTGGCCCCATGAACCCTGAACTTCCCCGACCGTCCGCCAACTCCGAGCTCGGGGCGCAGCAGTCGCTCCGCGGTGAGCAGGTCATGACGACCCGCTTGGGTTGGGACGAGTATTTCATGAGCATCGCGCGGCAAGTGGCGACCCGCTCCACGTGCAGTCGCAAGCACGTGGGCGCGCTCATCGTCAAAAATCGCATGATCTTGGCCACGGGCTACAACGGTTCGCTGCGCGGCCTCGCGCACTGTGATGACGTGGGTCACCTGATGGAAAATGGCCATTGTGTGCGCACCGTCCACGCGGAGGCGAACGCCATTGTCCAGGCGGCGCGGAGCGGCACGAGCCTGGAAGGTGCAGCGATCTACGTGACGGCGTCCCCCTGCTTCAACTGCTTCAAATTGATCGCCAATGCGGGGATCAGCAAAATTGCCTTTGGCGAGTTCTATCGCGACGAAAAAATCTACACGTTTGCGGCGGAGATGCGGATTGAATTGCTTGAGGTAGCGGCCAACGGAGCGCCGCCGCCGTGAGATGTGTGTGCATGTGAAGTGATGGTGAAGGACAATGCAATGCGGGTTTCTGTAATTCAAGGCGGCCCCAGTTTGGAGGCAGCAGTCAGTCGCGTGTCGGCCGCGGCCGTAGGTCGAGCGCTGCGTGAGCGTGGACACGAGGTAAAAAACATGGAGCTTGCGCCAACGCTCGCCGGAGAGCTCATGGCTTGGTCTCCCCAAGTGGTGTTTCCTGCGGTACACGGCGCGCAAGGCGAGGATGGCTGCTTGCAAGGCCTGCTAGAGGTTCTGCGGCTTCCCTATGTTGGTTCTGGGGTGCGTGGCAGTGCGGTGGCTGCCTCAAAAATCGCAACCAAGGTGCACTACCGCGAAGCGGGGCTGCCCGTCGCTCGTGAGCGGACTTTGTCGGGCTCCGATCAGTCGGAGAGTGCCGCCGTGTTGCTCGCGCAGTTACGAGCTGAGCTGGGGCCGCGTCTGATCATGAAACCACCACTGGGGGGGTCCGCATTGGGCATCGTGCGTCTGTTCGAGGACGCCGACGCACAGGCGCTCTCCCAGGGGCTTGCGTCGATCCTCGCCATCGATGAAGAGGTGCTCGTCGAAGAGTACGTGACCGGCGTCGAACTCACCTGTGGGGTTCTGGAGCAGAATGGCGTGCCCGTGTCGCTGCCCCCCACGCTCATTTCAGCAGAGCTCGCCGACTGGTACGATTTCAAGTCGAAATATTCACAGGGCGGCAGTCGACATCAATGCCCAGCCCCGCTGACGCCCGAGCTGACCCAAGCTATCCAGACCGCAGCTGTGCGCGCGCACTTTGCGCTCGGGCTGCGGGACTTGTCCCGGACCGACATCATCTTGAGGCAAGATGGGAGTTTCGTTCTGCTCGAAACCAACACCCTGCCTGGGATGACCGATGTCAGTCTGTTTCCGGAGGCGGCGCTGGCGCAGGGCATCGAGTTTGGCGCTTTGGTGGAAGGCTTATGTGTCGGGGCGTTGCGACGCGGCGTAGGGGCCTTGCGCCCCGAAGCGGCTATGCCCTGAGGGCTCAAGGTCAGCCTTCGCGAGGGTCATCGTGGTCAGCTGTTCCGAAGTGCGGGCAAGCTCAAAAAGTATGAGCGATAGCGCATTTTACGCGGCACCCACTTGGTGACTGCGGGATCCGCAACTAACACCACGCCATGACAGCTTCTCGCAAGGTCCTCGTGGTCGGTTCTGGTGGGCGTGAGCACGCGCTTGCTCTGCGCTTGCTTGCTTCCGAAGCTGTTGCTGAGGTGATTGTGTGCCCGGGGAACGCGGGCACCACGCACGTCGAGCGCAGTGACAAGATTTTACGCTCGGTGGCCGGTGACGTGGTGGAGATCGCAATTCGGGAGAACGTGGCGCTCGTGGTCATCGGGCCTGAGGTTCCGCTGTGTGACGGGCTCGCCGACGCCGTTCGAGCACGGGGCATTCCCTGCTTCGGTCCATCCCAGGCGGCCGCGCGCCTCGAGGGGTCCAAGGCATTCATGAAGGCGTTCTGTCGGCGCCATGCCATTCCCTCTGCGGTGGACGTAGTCGTGAACGATGTCAGCGAGTTGGATGCCGCGCTGGCCCAGTTTGAACATCCACCTGTGGTCAAGGCGGACGGACTCTGTGCCGGTAAGGGTGTGGTGGTGGCCGAGTCCTTCGACGAGGCGCGTTCCTCGGCACAAGGCATGCTTTCTGGGATGAGTTTTGGGGCCGCGGGGAGCACTGTGGTCTTGGAAGAGCGCCTGCTGGGAGCAGAAGCCAGCGTCCACGCCATCTGTGACGGTGAGCGCGCGCTGCTGCTGCCAGCCGCTCAAGACCACAAGCGCATTTTTGACGGTGATTTGGGACCCAACACGGGCGGGATGGGGACGTACGCGCCGGCTCCAGTGGTGACGCCGGCCATGATTCCGGCGATCGAGGAGATCATGGGCAAGGTCGTTTCAGGCATGCGTGCCGAAGGCACACCATTTGTAGGCACCTTGTTTGCTGGGCTCATGATTAGCCCGCAAGGACAGCCCAAGGTGCTGGAGTTCAATGTTCGGTTTGGGGATCCAGAGACACAGGTCCTGACCCAAATCGTGGAGGGCGATTGGTTTGAAGCGCTCCTGCAGGCGGCCGAAGGTCGCTTACAAGACGACGTGCTCTGCACTTCAGATCAACACGCGCTCTGCGTAGTGATGGCGGCGGCTGATTATCCTGCGGCGCCGCGGCTAGGTGATGTCATTGATGGACTCGACCGCGCCCAAGCCCAACCGGACGTGAATGTCTTTCACGCGGGTACGCGCGCCCAAGGGCAACAAGTGCTCACCGCTGGCGGTCGCGTGCTCGGGGTAACCGGGCGTGGAGCGAATCTGCACTTGGCGCGCGACGCGGCCTACGCCGCGGTGGACCAAATTCACTTTGCGGGCGCCCAGTATCGCCGCGACATCGGTCACCGCGCGTTGTGAGCGTCAACTGGGCTTGATGGCTGCCCGCAATCAGCGGTTTTTTTCCCGAGCAGTACCTTGACGAACGCGGCCCCGCTGGGTACCGGCACCCCACGATGACGCGCGTTCATAACTTCAGTGCCGGTCCCTCTGCGCTTCCGCTTGTCGCCTTGGAGCGCGCTCGCGACGAAATGCTCGACTACGCAGGCTCAGGGATGAGCATCATGGAGCAAAGTCACCGCGCAGCCGTCTACGAAGGCGTGCACGATGAGGCGCTCGCGCTGATCCGTGAGCTGATGAGTGTTCCGGATACGCACGACATCCTCTTGTTGCAGGGTGGGGCCAGCCAGCAGTTTGCCCAGGTGCCCATGAACCTGCTGCATCCCGGACAAAGCGCTGACTATGTCGTGACGGGCGTGTGGGGGAAAAAGGCCATCAAGGAGGCAAAGCTGGTCGGCCAAGCGCGGGTAGCTGCCTCAACGGAAGAGAGCGACGGCAAGTTCTTTCGCGTCCCGAGCCAGGATGAAATCAAGCTCGATGCGCAAGCCGCCTTCTTTCACGTGACGACGAACAACACCGTGATGGGGACCCAATTTTCTCACGTCCCGGAGAGCCCTGGGGTGCCCGTGGTGCTCGATGCGTCGAGCGACATCATGGGCCGACCACTAGACGTGGCCAAGTATGGACTGATCTACGCGGGCGCCCAAAAAAACTTGGGCCCCAGCGGCATCACCGTGGTGATCATCGACAAGCAACTGATCGAAACCGGACGCCGCGACATCCCCTATTTCTTTCAGTATCGCACGCACGCCGAAGCCAAGTCGCTCTCCAACACCATCCCGACGTTTGGCGTGTACATGCTGCGCAACGTGATGCTGTGGTTGAAGGAGCTGGGTGGTGTTTCAGCCATCTACAAAATCAACCAGGAGAAAGCCGCACGTCTGTACCGCGTGCTCGAGGAGCGTTCGGATCTCTACCAACTCAAGGTTGAAAAAGAGAGCCGCTCCATCATGAACGTGACCTGGAACTTGGCGACGGCCGAGGCAGAAAAGGCGTGTGTTGCCGCCGCGACCAAAGCCGGCCTGATCGGCTTGAAAGGTCATCGCATCGTTGGGGGACTGCGCGCCTCCATCTACAACGCAGTGCCGCTTTCTTCTGTCGACGCGCTGTGTGAGTTCTTGGGCAACTATCGACCCTGAGCGGCGCGCGCATTCGGCCGGCGGTTCATCCAGGACAAAGCTGCGGTTGCCAGTGGGATCCGGGCCGTGATGCAATGAGTAGGGAGACGGGGGGAGCCGCGCACCCCCGCACTTACACTTCACTCCTTTGGCGCACGTGGGTGAGCGCAGCGCTGGAGTCACAGGCCACAGTGCTGCAGAAAATGCATGTCATGCAGCGGCATTTGCGTGGAGAAAAATGAAAGCCGGTAAAACGGCGGTGATGTCGCCTGCCTGGCTTGCCATGGATAAGTAACTAGGCAAACGGTTATGTGGACGGGCGCGCGGCCTCACCACACGCTCCGTGCTTTGACCCCACTTCTGCGTTCCAGTACACTGCCTAGGCAGGATATTGGGTGAAGCCCCGCGGTCACGCGCCCAGTAGTTATTCGCAAGGTCAGCTCCCCTTGGCTCGATTCCGCCTTCGTTTTCTCATGCATGAAATTGACCTTCCGGTTGGCGATCTCGTCATCGGGCGGAGCGCGACTTGCGGTTTGACCATCGATGATCCGCTGGTCTCGCGCTGCCACGCCCGACTCATCGTGGAGCAGGACCGTGTATTCATTGAGGACGCCGGGTCGCGCAACGGGATCCGTGTCAACGGCCGGACCATTGGCGGGCGTACCGAGATGGCCGACGGCGCACGTTTTCGTCTTGGCACTCAAGAACTGACCCTGCGGCGCATGGAGGATAGCACGTTGGCCGCGCCCCGTCGTCCTGCCACTGGATTCATGATCCACTGCCCCAGTTGCGGCTTGCCTTATTCCACGGACGTTCGCGAGTGTCCCCATTGTGGAGTGGAAAAAGATCATGGCCACGATGAGCCCACCACCACGACAGAGAAAGCGTGGAGCATCGAGCTCGTTGCTGAAACGATTCATCGCGCGCGTGCCTTGGGACGGAGTGAAAACCTCGAGCGTCTGTTGATCCAGGCGCGCTCGGTGTTGGATAGCGTTTCGGTGGCGGTCG
>Ga0315910_10003285_pt1 | contig 13855 bp, 8 predicted proteins | sample EdamamesoilMG_FD_204470 | JGI IMG/M metagenome (GOLD analysis project Ga0315910, IMG submission 204470) | Garden soil microbial communities collected in Santa Monica, California, United States - Edamame soil | ecosystem: Environmental > Terrestrial > Soil > Garden | place: USA: California...
AGAGCGCCCGCTGGCTCGTGCTGAACGGCGGTACCCAAAGCCGCGAGGTCGTGAACGCCCGGATCGGACACGAGCGAGGTCCGCGGCACCAGATCGGGCGGCAGCACGCTCGGCAATCTCTCGGCGGCGGGTGGGGCGCCCGCCATGGAAACACCGGCTTCTTCGAGCACGCTCGTGACGAAGTCGCTCGGGAGCGTGCGACGCCCCGCGCCAGGAGCTGGCCAATCGCTCGCATCTACAACCGGCGCCTCGATCGCTGGCGCTGCGTCGACAGGCAGCTCGCTCGTGAACGACTCGCGCGCCTCCTCGACCTGCGACGGGGCGGCGTGCGACGGGTCACTCGCTGCTGCATCGCTCGCCTCAGCCGGTGCGCCCTCAGCCGGTGCGCCCTCAGCCGGTGCGCCCTCAGCCGGTGCGCCCTCAGCCGGTGCGCCCTCAGCTAGCACAGCCTCAGCCACGACATCAGCCAGCGCGGCATCAGCCAGTGCGCCACCGACCGCAACTGCATCCGCCGGCGCGGCATCACCCGCGGCTGCATCGCTGGCGGAGGTGCTCGATGGCTGCGTCTCGCGCACCAGCGCCTCAAGCGACCGGTCCTCGTCCGAGGTGAGCGCCGACGCTGGGGCTTCAGGCAGCTCTGCTTGGGCCAGCTCTGCTTCGGCGGGCGCCGCTTCGGCGGGCGCTGCTTCGGCAGGCGCTGCTTCGGCAGGCGCTGCTTCGGCAGGCGCTGCTTCGGAGGGCGCTGCTTCGGCGAGCGCTGCTTCGGCGGGCGCTGCTTCAGCGGACGCGACCGTCATCGAAAGCAAGTCGCTCAATGCTGCCTCGGACGATGCCACTGCATCAGCTAGCTCTGCTTCGGCTAGCTCTGCTTCGGCTAGCTCCGCTTCCGCTGGCGCTGCTTCGAGCGGCGCTGCTTCGGAGGGCGGCTCGGGCGTGCCAAACGCCGCTTCTAGCGCGAGCAGCGAACCCGCGGTACCGGTCACTTCGGTGTCTTCAGCTTCCCCGAAGCCGCCATGGTTCACCAGCGTCTTGGCAGACGGCGTGAGGGCAACCAGTGCGTCGTCGAGGAGTGCATCCACCTCAGAAGCATCCGCGTCGATGTGGGAGGTCGCCGCGGTTTCCAGGGTTCGCTCATCCGCGATCGCAGCAAACGGCTGCCCAGGCTCGGTGAGCTCTTCTTCCTGATCGGGAATGCTTGCTTGGAGCGGCGGCAGCGAAACCGGAACTGGCGGCAGCGGAAACGCCGACACTGGCGCTGGGAAGGCGGACGGCGGCGGTGGTACCGCAGAGCGCGCGGGCGGCACGGCCGCGAGCGGCAGCGGCGGTGGAACGGCCGAGCGCGCCGGGACTGAACCGAGCGGCGGAGGTGGTGGGGGCACGGATCGCGGCGAAGGGAAAGCTGGAACCCCCGGGAGCGGCGGCGGAACGGCCGAGCGCGGGAGCGGAGGCGGAACGGCCGAGCGCGGGAGCGGAGGCGGCGCAGCGGACTGCGGCAACGGCGGGGGCACTGACCGGGGCGGTGGGGGTACCGACCGGGGCGGCGGAGGGGGAACGCGCACGGCGGGCGCACCAGAAAATGTCACGGCCGCCGCGGCCGCTCTCAGAGCTTCCGGTGGTGCCGGCAACGGTGACGCGAGCGTGCCGCGCGGCGGAGGCAGCGGCGCCGAGAAGTGCGTGGCTGCCGGCAGCTGCGACCCGAGCGGATGGCTCACGCCGTAGCCGTTCCCGGGCGCCAGATTGCCGGGGCCATGCTGGCCCGGGGCCGACAACTCGTCTTCGTTGGTCGAGCGCAAGCCGGAAATCTCGTGGTCGGACTCGAGCGCTCCCGTGGCCCAGTCGAAATCGATGCGACCGGGAAAGTAGCGAGCCGCGGGGAACGCATCGAACGCGACCTCGCTGCGCATCAGCTCGAACACGTCGAGGCCCGACAGCTCCGCGTCCGAAGCGTCGGACTTGAGCGCGGTGTCCCAGCAGAACAAAAGCAAGTCGGTGAACGACGTGCCGACGGCTTGGGTAGCTGAGGGCGACACGTTCACCAGCACGCTCAACGCACCGTGACGCCCGAGCGCAGAACCGATGGCTTCGGCAATAGCCTCTGGCTCGGCTCCGTCATGCGCCACGGGCACGGCGTCGATGACCACCAGCGCGCGCGACGCGGTTTCTTCCAGAAGTCGGCGCAGGCGCGGCAGCGCGAAGGCGCCCAGGCGCTCACCGTCCAACATCAGCGAGGGGTCGCGGCCCGGGGCCGTCACGACGTAGCCCGCGAAGTACACGATGACCTCGCTCATGGGCGAGCCCGGATCGCGGAGCGCGGCTTCGAACTGTTCGGCAAAGTGCCGATCGGCGCTCAGCTCCTCGATGAAGATATCCAGATCGGATCCATCGAGGTAAGTCGCAAATCGATCGGCGTCTTCGACGCTCCTGCTCAAGAGCGGCAGTTGAGCCGAGCGGTGGTAGTCAGAGGCGATGACAAGTGCGAGGCGCATAGGAAGCACTCAGTCCGGCTTCGGAACGGGATTTCACACTAGGGAATGGCCTGAATGCCTTTCCCGCTTCTGCCTGATGGACTGAACAGCGCGAAATCGTAACGACTCGCACGCGCCAACGCAAAGGCCGTTGGGGGCACTCACTGCCAGTTTCACGGGAAAGTGCGCCCCAATCAGATTTTTCCAAGCTCGGTCGTGCGGCGCCACGGTGCCGCCTCATGGACCACAAAAAAGGAGACCTTGTAGGGGGGGACGAAAGCGTCACCGGAGCGGGGTGGCGGTCTCAGGTCGAGAGCCGAGCTCTCATTTCGGTCCCTCGGCTTTCCACCACCCGCGTGTTCACGGGCGCATCGTTCGGCTAACGATGATCTAACTGAAAGAACAGGTCACCTACGGCCGGAGCGAGACCAGGCAGCTGTGCCTGCTCCGAGCCTCCCTCCCGAGAACTCCAACCTGCCGACGACCGCTGGCCAGGTCCCCGAGGTGCTACCCGCTTGGTTTCTGCCCGGCGTTCCAACAGCCGCCGCGGGTCGTACAAAAAGCAGAACCCCCGCGTGAAACACGCGAGGGTCGTGCAAGATGGTTCGAGAAACTTGGGTTACGGTGCCGGAGCGGCGGCCGCGCCAACGTCTTCCTTGATGGTCGGCGCGATCGTCACACTGCCACCCTGGACCGCACCCGCTAGCGAGAGCGTCATGGTGTCGTCGTCTTCTCCGCCCAGCTTGGCGTCCGCAACGATGTCGAACTCATCGCCAGCTTCGTTTGGCGTGTAGTCATAGCGGAAGTACTGGGGACCGCTGATCGAGAAGCGCAAGCAACTCCAACCTTTGTCGGCGTCCCAATCCGCGTCCTCCGACTGGTACTTCTCGCCCGTGGGAAGGGCTGCAGGTACCGCCGCCGCATCGTCACAGAGCTTGTGCGAGGCTTGTGTGCTCGTTCCCTTGGCGTCCAACACCTCGGTGTCACTGTCGTCCCACACTTCACCGTCGAACGCGGCGCGAGCGCCTTTCGAGATGGCACCGATCGCTTGTCGCGCTTCAGCGGTCTTGGAGTTCGTCATGTAGCGGCGCACACCGTAGATGGCCAGAGCCGCGAGCAGGCCGATGATGGCAACCACAATCATGAGCTCCACGAGGGTGAAGGCTCGACTCGATCGAATTTTTCTCAACATGCGTTCGTTGTCCTTGTTGGGGTGAAAACCAGAATCTTCGGTGACCGTGGCAGCGCCCGTGCACCGCTTGAACTTACCCTCAGGCCTATTGCAGCCGGCGTGCCAGTCAGTCTAAACGGATTCGCGTTGGGGAGATTAATGGCAAATTGCTGGAAACACCGAGTTCTACGCTGCCCACCCGGGCTCCCCCTGTGGTTCTCGGCTGCCGAAAATTGTCACTCGCGCCTTCGCCCGGTGACGGAGCGCGGCACCGGGCGGGTGCTCAAACGCGTGGTGGTAGAGGCTCCCACCACGCCCCGGCCGCACTTCATGAAGCGGTTTCGAGGCTCGTAGCCACTGTTGCCTGGCTCAGCATGCACCCGGTGGGCGCTGGTGGTCGGCTCACAGAGCGCTGACATTTCTCGGTAGGCCACGCGCCCGGATGCTAGGATTCGACAAGGTCGTTCGAACGGCTAGAGGCCGCCATCCGGCGTTTCGAACAGCTGGTGGCCGGCGCAGACACCGAGAGTGAAGACTGGTCGCTCAGCCCGTCGCTCACGCGAGATTTGCTCGAGTCCATGCTACTCGCCCGCCACGTGGATCTGCTCGCCCACCAGCTGCGACACGAGGGCAAGGGCCACTACACCATCACGAGCTCGGGCCACGAGGCGAACGTGGTGCTCGGGCGGCTCACCCGCGTTACCGATCCCAGCATCCTGCACTACCGAAGCGCAGCGTTGCAGCTGGAACGGGCGCGCCAGGCGCCGGAGGTCGACGGGGTGCTCGACATCGCGCTCGGGCTCGTCGCCGCCGCTACAGATCCGCTGTGCTCGGGTCGGCACAAGGCTTTCGGCAGCAAACCGCTCGGAATCGTGCCTCAAACGAGCACGATCGCTTCGCAGCTGCCGCGGGCGCTCGGCCTGGCTTTTGGGCTCGACCGCGCCGCGCGCCTCGGCCTCACGAGCGCCGGTCCGAAGGACGCCATCGCGGTGGTCGGCTTCGGCGATGCGAGCCTGAATCACAGCACCGCTCAGGGCACCTTGAACGCGGCGTCGTGGGTGGTGCACCAGAACCTCAGGTTGCCACTGTTGTTCGTGTGCGAAGACAACCAGCTCGGCATCAGCGTGCGGACGCCAACGGATTGGGTGCGCCTCCGCCTCTCGAGTCAGCCCCACCTCAGCTACTTCCACGCGGAGGGTTGGCGGCTCGACCGCGCGTACCAGGAGGCAGCAGCAGCGGTGCGCTACTGTCGCAACGAACGGCGTCCCGCGGTCTTGCACCTCGAATGCCGGCGTCTGCTCGGCCACGCGGGGAGCGACGTGGACAACCAATACCGCTCGCGCGAAGAACTCGAGGACGCCGAGGCGAAGGACCCGGTGCTTGCGGCGGCGCTCGCGAGTATCCGCGCTGGTGTCTTGAGCCGAGCCGAGGTGCTCGCGCTGCACGAAGCGGCTCGCGCGCGGGTCGCGCTCGCCGGCGATCGCGCGCGCGCGGCGCCAGGGCTCGCGACGCGCGAGGCCGTAATGGCGCCGCTCTTGCCACGCGCGAAGCAAACGGCGCGTTCGAACACCGCGCAGACCGGCGCCGGAGGGGAAGCTGCGCTGGGAACGCTGGCGCAGGGGTTGAACTTGGGCCTCGGGGAACTGCTGGAGAGTTGTCCGGAGGCGCTGGTCTTTGGCGAAGATGTCGCGAAGAAGGGCGGCGTGTACGGGGTGACCAAGGGGCTCGTCGAACGCGCGGGGCCGGCTCGCGTGTTCAACACGTTGCTCGACGAGCAAACGATTTTGGGGCTGGCGCTGGGCACGGCAACGCTCGGCATGCTGCCGGTTCCCGAGATCCAATACCTGGCCTACTTGCACAACGCCGAAGACCAAATCCGAGGGGAAGCTGCTTCGCTCCGGTTCTTCTCGAACAATGCGTTCGACAACCCCATGATCGTGCGCATCCCGGGGCTCGCGTTTCAGAAAGGCTTTGGCGGTCACTTTCACAACGACAACTCGATCGCCGTGTTGCGAGACATACCCGACATCGTGGTCGGCGTGCCGGCGCGGGCCGATGACGCGCTGGCTCTGCTCGCAGGCGCGCGCCAGCTAGCGTTCGCGGAGCGGCGGGTCGTGGTCCTCGTCGAACCGATCGCGCTGTATCACGAACGCCACCTCCACGGCGCGGACGACGGCGCCTGGCTCGCGCCGCTCGAGGCCGAGCCTGCAGAGCTCGGCGCACCCCGGGTGTACCATCCCGAAGCACGCGACCTGCTGTTCGTCAGCTATGGCAACGGCCTCAGGATGTGTTTGCGCGTGAGCCGGACGCTCGAACGCGAACTCGGGGTGCGCTCCCGCGTCCTCGATCTGCGCTGGCTCAAGCCGCTGCCCTTCGACGCAGTCGCCTCCCACGTGGCGGAGCTGCCGCGGGCGATCGTCGTCGACGAGTGTCGCCAGAGCGGCAGCGTGAGCGAAGCGCTACTTTCGGGCTTGCTGGAACGAGGCCTCGCCGAGTGCGTGAAGCGCGTGACCTCCGCCGACAGTTTCATCCCGCTCGGCCAGGCCGCGGAGTTCGTGCTGATTTCCGAAGCGGCCATCGAGGACGCGGCGCGGGAATTGCTGGGCGCCGGGAACGGAGTCCGGAAGTAGTTGCTTAAGAACCGGCACTTCGGGGCCAGGCTCCTGGGAAGACTCCCTGGTTTTTGAGTTCTTCGCAGGGGCTGCGCTAGCATGACCGACTGCCCGAAGATGAGAGCCTTACCGACCAGACGACACCCCGCACACCTTCCCGCCCAGCGCTCGGCGCGCTCGCTCGCCGCGGCGTTGCTCGGGCTCTTGGCAACGAGCGCGTGCCCCAAGCCGAAGCAAGAACCAACCCCGACGCCAGCGGCGTCAGCGGCAGCCACGCAAGCGTCCGCTGCCGCTGCTCCGAGCGCGGGCCCCGGAGCGTCCGCCGCCGCTGCCAGCGCGCCCAAGGCTGCCGAACCCGCCGTCCCCTACAACGTGATCCTGATCATGATCGACAGCATGCGGGCGGACATGCCGTGGACGGGGTATCCGCGAGACATCGCTCCCTGGCTCACGCGCTATCAAAAAAGCTGCGTGACGTACACGCAAGCCTACTCGCTTTCGAGCTACACGGCGAAGAGTGTCGTGCCAGCGTTGGTCGGTGAGTACCCGAGCGCGATGGTGCGCGATGGAATGTTCTTCACGCGTTACCCTGACAGCGACAACCTGTTCATCAGCGAACGCGCTCAGGCAGCCGGGCACACCACGCTGTCCGGACAAGCCCACGGGTACTTCCTGCCGGCGCTCGGCAACAATCAGGGCTTCAACGACTACCGCTTGATCCCCGGCGGCGTCGATATCAAGGCCGTGACGTCCGTAACCGGAGATCGCTTGACCAAGCTCGCCAAGGAAATGCTGGCGGATCCCAAGCTCGCGACACTGCCCGACACCAAGCGCTTCTTCGCGTACTTCCACTACATGGACCCCCACCACACCTACGAGAAGCACCAGGGCCACCCGGACTTCGGCGACCAGCCGCGCGACCGATACGACAATGAAATACACTACACGGACCAGCTGGTCGGTGAGCTCGTCGACTGGACGCAAAGCCAAGCCTGGGCGAAGCGCACTGCGGTCATCATCACGGCCGACCACGGCGAGGGATTCGGAGAGCACAACCATTTCCGCCACGCCTACGAGCTCTGGGAATCACTCATCAAAGTGCCCCTGATCGTGTGCGTGCCCGGCGCCCCGCCCCGTACCTCCAATGTTCGGCGCGGCCACATCGACCTCGCGCCGACCATCGCGGCGCTGATGGGGTTGCCGGAAACGCCACCTTTTCGAGGACAAAGCCTGCTCGGAGAAGTATTTGGGGCGCCCATCGAACCGCGGGTCGTGGTGTCGGATCTCGCGCGTTCCGATCTGATGGATCGGCGCCGAGCGGTCATCGACAAAACTGGTTACAAGATCATCGGATTTGGCGATGATCGCTCTTTCCAGCTCTACAATCTCGAGCGCGATCCCAACGAGGAGCACGACCTGGCAAGCACCGAACCCGTGCAGTTCCAACGGATGAGACAGGTGTACGACGAAACATCGGCTATGATTCCCAAGGTTCCCGTCGTCGGTGGTGCAACACTCAAGGGCGCGCCGCCAGGCCAGCGCTATTGAGTCGCGCTCAGCGAGTCGAGTGTTGCGAGCACTGACGAAGTCGTAGGGTCGTATGGCAACGGACACACTGTTTCACCGGCTCTCGCTGCTTGGCTCCCCTGCCGTGCTCGGTGCCGTGCTTTGCGCGTGCAGCGCGGTCCCCGGCTGTACGACCGCGTCGAGTGCCGAGCGCCGCGCCGAGAGTCGCGCCGTCGAAAAGACCGAGACAGTGGTAGCACCAGGACCCGCGGTACTGCTCGACCCCGAAGAGCCGCTCAACGTGATCCTGATCCTGATCGACGGCCTGCACGATCAGATGCCCTGGCTGGGCTACGATCGCGATATTGCTCCCTGGCTCACCAGCTTCGAAAAGCGCAGCGTCAGCTACACGCGCGCCTATTCCATCTCGAGCGCCACTGCCCGTTCGGTCGGGCCCTTGCTCGCCGGTCGCTACCCGAGCGAGATGGCGCGCAGCGGCGACTACTTCACAGTCTACGGCCCTGAAAACGTGCTGGTGAGCGAGCTGGCGCAGGCCGCAGGGCAGTACACCTTGAGCGCACATTCGCATGCCTACTTCGTGAAAGAGACGGGTATCGCGCAAGGGTTCCAAGACTTCAGGCAGCTCGAGGGCACGAAGCTCAACAACATGGACAAAGACAACGTCCAGAGCGAACGCATGGTGGAGGTCGCCCAAGAGATGTTGAGCGCCAAAGAGCTCGCGGATCCCGAACGCCGCTTCTTCGCGTACTTCCATTTCATGGACCCACACGCCCCCTACCTGCCCCACGAGCCGGGCCCGAACTGGGGCCACGAGCCGCGCGATGTCTACGACCAAGAGGTTCGCTTCACCGACGCATGGGTCGGCAAGTTGATCGATTGGGCCCTCGCACAGCCGTGGGGAAAACACACCGCGGTCATCATCTCGGCGGACCACGGTGAGTCGTTCGGGGCCCACAACCTCTACAAACATGGCTATGAGCTGTGGGAAGACGTAATTCACGTTCCGCTCCTGATCTTCGCGCCAGGGGCACAAGCGCGGCGCATCGACACTCCGAGGAGCCACATCGATCTGGCCCCCACGATTCTCGAGCTCATGGGCATGCGCGTGCCCCAGAGCCTCCCCGGCAAGACCCTGGTGCCGGAGCTGTACGGGCTCACGCCAGAGGCACGGCCGGTGATCGCCGACCTGCCTCGAGACACGCTGCAAGATCGCCGGCGCGCCTTGATTCTAGGTACGGACAAGCTGATCGCCTTCGGTGACGATCGCTATTTCATGCTCTTCGACCTGAAGACCGACCCTGAAGAGAAGAAAGATCTGATCCAGCACGAGCGCGAGCGCGGGGCGCGGCTACTCGATCAGTACCAAAAATTGTCAGAAGACATCGAGCTCCGTGAAGTCACGGGCTACGCGGCCCTCAAGGGAGCCCCCGAGGGGCGCAAATGGTAGGGGATACCTGCGGCGTTGTGACGCTCTGACACTCAGCGAACGCCGCTGTTACGATAAACGCGGTCGCAGTTGAGACTCATCCCCAGGCTGGGAACGTCGACCTCCCCGCCCGCGATTGCGACGCGCGCCGCCCATACCTCGGCCTGAGTCGTTGGATCCGTCTGCCGCCGGTACACGGTGATGCGTCGCTCGCGATGAGAAACGATGATGTACTCCCTGAGCGACGGAATCGTCTGATAATAGCTCCATTTGTCGCCCGTATCGTATTCTTCGGACGAGTCGCTCGTCACCTCGAGCAGAACCGCCGGATTGAGCGCGGTCGCATTCGGACTCGGCGTGTGTTGTTGAAGCGGGCCGCAAATCACGGACCCGTCGGGGAACGTCGCGAGGCCGACGGCTTCCACGTAGATCCTGAGGTCCGAAGTGTGCGTGCGACAAGGACGGTCTTCCAGCGCGTTGCCGAGTGCTCGCAACACCTCCGCAGAAAGCGCCGAGTGATCTTCCGAGCCCCCTGCCATCGCGTAGATCTCGCCATCGAGAAACTCGTGTTTCGTTGGGCTCTGTAGTTCGAGCGCCACGTAGTCCGCGTAGGTGTAGCGGTGGTGTCCGCGGCCGGTCTGCATCTTGCAAGCATACCATCTCGAGCATCCCGAGCCTACGGACGGCAAACCCAGCCCGGGCGCGCACCAAGACGGTCTGCTGGCAGTTCCGCGTCGGAACTCGAATCCCGACACGAACGCAGCCCCCAAACTGCTCGAAAGTGCTAGATCTGCTCGCCATGCGCTTCCGCAGACAGCCCTTCTATCTACCTCTTGTCCTCGTGGCTCTCGCGACGGGCGCGGGCCTGAGCTCCGCGCAAGAACCGAGTATTCCGAGCGCCCCCAGCGCTAGCGCAGGGAGTCCGAGCGCTCGCATCCCGTTCACGGGGTTCGAGCTCGACAACGGGCTGAAGGTCATCTTGAGCCAAGATCGACTGCTGCCCCGGGTGGCGGTGAATCTCTGGTACCACGTGGGGCCCGTCAACGAGCCCAAGGGGCGTTCGGGGTTCGCGCACTTGTTCGAGCACCTGATGTTCGAAGGCTCGCGCAACGTCGGGCGGCAGTTCGACACGCTGATGGAAGGAATGGGCGCAAGCGGGATCAACGGCACCACGAACTGGGATCGCACCAACTACTTCGAGACCGTCCCGAGCGAACACCTCGCGACGGCTCTTTGGATCGAGAGCGACCGGATGGCGTTCATGAGCCTCTCGCCCGAACGGCTCGAAGCACAGCGCGCCATCGTCAAGAACGAACGCCGACAGTCGTTCGAGAACTCGCCCTACGGCCTCAGCGATCTCGAGCTGCTCGATACCTTGTTCCCCTCCGGGCATCCCTACCACGGTGCCGTGATTGGCTCGATGCAAGATCTGTCGGCGGCGCGCATGGTCGACGTGGACGACTTCTATCGCACCTACTATGCACCCAACAACGCCACCCTTGTGCTCGTGGGCGATTTCGAGCTGGAGCGCGCCAAGGCCTTGATTGAGAAATACTTCGCCAGCATCCCCAGGCGTGAAGTTCCGAAAACCGCTGCGCCGCTCACGCCCCCGCTGCCAGCCCCCGTGAAGCGCACGGTCCACGAAGACGTCGAGCTGCTCCGCATCGCCAAAGGGTGGATCACGCCGCCTGCGTTCAGCGCCGCCGACCCAGCCCTGCGCGTTTCGGCGGCGATTCTCTCGACGGGGAAGGCCTCGCGACTCTACCGCGCCCTGGTCGTCGAACAGAACCTGGCGAGCGAGGTCAGCGCCTATGTCGACGCCAACCGGCTCTGTAGCATCCTGGGCGTGGACGCCAAGGCGAGCAGCGATACCAACGCCGACGCTCTCGCAGCGGGGCTCACACGAGTGCTCGCCGATTTCGCCAAGAACGGGCCTAGCGAACGCGAGCTCGCGCGCGCCAAGAAGTCGCTCTTGGTCGAGCTCTTCGCTTCGCTCGAACACTTGAACGGCCCCGACGGAGAATCCGGACGTGCAGGGCTGCTCCAACGCTTCAGCTACTACATGAATGACCCTGGCTACCTCGAGCGCTGGGTTCAATCGGTGAATGCGGTAACACGCGACGACGTGCTCCGCGCGGTCCAACAATGGCTCGACGAACGCCACGCCGCGACGGTCATCACGCTCCCTAAAGCGCCCGCCTCAAAACCCAACGCTCCCGAACCCAGCGCCCCCAAACTCGGCGCTCCGAAGCCGAGCGCAGCCAAAGCCAGCGCCCCCGCCGCGAGCCTCGGATCGCCACCCGTCGTCGAGACCAAGCCATGACGCAGCTCACCCTCGCATTCTGTTGCTCGCTCTTACTCGGCTCTTGTGGCGCGCTCTTGCTCGGCGCTTGCGGTTCGCCCCCGCCGAGCGCAGCGCCAGCGCCCCCCGCCCCGCCCCCCAAGACAGGAGCGAAAACCTCCGTCGAAGCGTTTCGGGCCGGCGCACCCGCTCCTGAGACGCCCCGGGTCTTCACCTACCCGACACCGAAGCTCGAGCGACTCGACAACGGGCTCACGCTGTACGTCGTCGAGCGCGACACGCCGCTCGTGGTGGCTTCACTGGTGCTCATGAGCGGGTCAACCGACGACCCCTCCGGAAAGAGCGGGCTCGCCGCCATGACCGCGCGCATGCTGACCGAGGGCACACGCAAGAAGGACGATCGCGAGCTCGCCGAAGCTTCGGAAGATCTGGGCAGCGAGCTCGGCGCCTCAGCGTCCCACGACACCACGACGCTCGACTTCGAGTTTCTGGCCGAAGACCTGGCCCGAGCCCTCGATCTGATGGCCGAGGCGTTCACCGAGCCGCGGCTAGATGCAACCGTGTTCGGGCGCGTCAAAGCCCAGTGGCTCGACCAACTCACGAGTGAGCGCCAAGAGCCCACGGCGCTCGCCGCGATCGCCGGCATGCGCGCGACGCTTGGCCCAGCTTGGGGTGCTCCGACGCAGGGCAGTCTATCCGGTGTGCGCGCGCTCAGCGTGCAGGAGCTGGTCCGGTTTCACCGAGCCAACTATCATCCTGAGCGTGCAGCGCTGGTGATCGCCGGCGGTGTCGGCGCCGACAAGGTCCGCGCCGAGGCAAGCCGCGCTTTCAAAGCTTGGGCTCGGGCGCGACCTGGAGCCGTGGTTCCGGGGGCCCGCTCTCCGAGCCCAGCGCCCGCGCCAGCCGAACCTGCCAGCCGAGCGCTCGCCGGCAAGTTCAACCGCGTTTTCGTGGTGGATCGCGCCGACTCGGTGCAAAGCGCGCTGTTCGTAGCGCAGCCCTTCCCTGCGCGCAGCGCTCCAGGCTACGAAACTCGGGAGTTGCTGAACCAGGTGCTGGGGGGCATGTTCACCTCGCGCTTGAACCAGAACCTGCGCGAAAAGCACGGGTTCACCTATGGGGCCCGTTCCTACAACTATGCGCTCGGGCGCTTCGGGGTTTGGTTCCTGGCGACCAGCGTGCGCACGGATTCGACGGCGCAGGCGCTCAGCGAGATCCTCTCGGAGGTGGCGTCGGTGCGTCGAGCGTCCCCGGTGACGCCCGCTGAGCTCGACCGTGCCCGTCAGGAGCTGCTGGGTAGCTACGCCGCACACCTCGAACAAAGCGGCACAGTGGTAGAGGACATCGCGGGTCTCTTCACCCACCAACTGAAGCCGGAGTACCTCTCCGAGTTCGGGAGCTTGCTGCTCGGGGTGCGCCCTGAAGCCGTGCAGCAAGAAGCGAGTACCCACCTCGAACCCGAAACGCTGGTGGCGGTCGTGGTGGGGGACAAACGGCAGGTGCTCGAAGGCCTGAAAGCGATCGCGGTCGAAGTGATCGACGCACCCGCAGCACTGCTCGACTAGTTTGGTGATTCTATGATTCGGCGCACGAAATCAACAGCACACCAGGGGTGCGGATCAACGCTGCGCGGCTTCGACGTCGAGATCGATCGTACGGACTTCCTCGGCCCGCTCTTGCTGCGGGAGCGGCTGTTCGGGCACCACGCGATCGATACGCGGTGTGGGTGAGTTGCCGCCCGAAGCCGCCTCGATGACGGGTTGGCGCTTGGCGACGACGACAGCCAGCAAACCTCCGAGCCCAAACGCAACCATGCCGGCCACGATCCACATCAGCGTCGAACGCAGTCGTTGCCGCTTCAGCTCCTGGACCCGACGTTCCATTTCGCGACGGAGCTCGGCGGCCGCACGCCGGTCACGAATCATCAGCGTCGGTTCCATCGCCCGGTTAGTGCGGCGCGTCGCCTGGCGCGGCCCACTTTCGTGAATGCTAGGCTCGGGATTGTCCAGCACCACGACACTTGGCTCGTCTACACGTACCGCCTGACGCCGCGCAGGAGTGTGCAACTCGCTCTGATGGGAAATGACAGCCGCGTCGTCGAGATCGAGCTCTTCCAACGCTTCTTCGCTGTCGTTGAGGGTGGGCTGGGAGGCCATGCTCAACCACCGTTATAGCCGCGCTCTCTCCGCCACGCCAGAGAAGAGACCGGCCGCGGGACCCGAAGCTAGTCCGCATTTGCAGATAGAAGTAGGTCAAGGTGACACACAGCAGGGTTCTGCAATCGTTCTCATTCGACGCTGGCGCGCTGATCTAGGCCCAGGCAGCGGGGCGCCATTTCTGATCTCGAATCGA
>Ga0315910_10003286_pt1 | contig 13855 bp, 13 predicted proteins | sample EdamamesoilMG_FD_204470 | JGI IMG/M metagenome (GOLD analysis project Ga0315910, IMG submission 204470) | Garden soil microbial communities collected in Santa Monica, California, United States - Edamame soil | ecosystem: Environmental > Terrestrial > Soil > Garden | place: USA: California...
AGCCTGCGACGAATCCTGCCACCCCCCCTATCACGATCGGGCAGGATTGAGAGACGAAAGCGGAAAGCAGCTTGCCGCCGCCTTCCGCTCATCGTCATTCATCAATTGGGATTGTAGCCTACAGATTAATGTCGAGCCGTGATCGGCCGGGGTTCCTGGTCCGCTGCTTTCCGACGACCACAATTCAAACAGGCAAATACCGTGATCGCAAGCCCAGCGTCCAAATCCACCGCCCGTTCAGGCAACATCGCACCGTGGCATTTATCGCATGTCTTCATGAGTGGGACTTTAACATTTCTATTTCACGAAGCATATCCTCCTGAAGTACTGGATCGCAGAATGAAGGAGTTCCCGTATCTGCCTAGTGCAGATGGTCCGTTTGGGCCCGTCATTTTTTCATCCCTGCCAGAACGAAGACCGGCCACTCCATTGACAGGTCGTACCCACTCCCATAGGATTGTAGGTATAGGACTATCAGACTACAATGTATAGACTTCTGTTCATTTCTGGACTTCTTGTCGTGCTCTACGTCTTGTTACGACAAGTCGTGCGCGGCTTTAAGAACAAGAAGATCGGTGACGGCGGGGCGTCAGTGGATCACGGCCAGATGGTCGAAGACCCGGAATGCCACACCTTCGTGCCGAGGAGCACGGCCGTGATTGAGAAAATTGACGGACAGACGTATTGCTTTTGCAGTAAGCAATGCGCCGTTGCATTTCAAAACCGGCAGGCAGGCTAGCAGCCTGAGTAGTTGTAGTCCGACAACTTATCTTCCTTGTCGAACTTCAGCGTAATCTGACATTGATTGGGAGAGAAGTTGAAGAATGGCGGGCCTGATTTTCCTCCGGCAATGCGATAATAGGTCCAGGTCTCGCCACCGAAGAATCGGGGAGCTTTACCATCCGGAGTGCCCCAGTTTTTCTCGAACCAGGCCTTGTCCTTTCCTTGCATTTCTGCCGGTTTGAGTGACGCTTCAAGGTAGGGATTGCCTCCTCCGCAGGCCGTCAGGATGAAGCAGAGCAGCAAAAGCCAAACAGATCGTCGCATGGTGCTATCTCCGGGATCATACGCTTGTTAACATTGAATAACGCCCGAATCTTATCCCCCGCAGGAAGGCCTGTCAAACCGGCTGGTGAATAGAGAGATGGATTGCGATGAGATTGAGTTCTCCATACAATGGCCGATAGCGATACGTACGCATATGAAACCGCCTCAGACTTGAAAGGAGCCGCACATGCAATTTTTTCTCGACACCGCCAATGTGAAAGAGATTTATGAAGCCGCCAGTCTCGGCATCTTGGATGGCATCACCACCAACCCCTCGCTGGTAGTGAAGGAAGGCCGTAGTTTCAAGGAAATGCTGCAGGAGATCTGCAAGATCGTGGACGGCCCGATCAGTGCCGAAGTCGTCAGCGTGGAAGCGGACGCCATGGTGAAGGAAGGCAGGGAGCTGGCCAAGATTCACAAGAATATCGTGGTCAAGTGCCCGCTGATTCCGGAGGGGATCAAGGCGACGAAGAAACTTTCGGCGGAAGGCATCCGCGTGAACGTGACGCTGTGCTTCTCGCCGACACAGGCTCTTGTGGCCGCCAAGGCCGGAGCGTGGTGTGTCTCGCCGTTCATTGGCCGCCTGGACGATGTCAGCTCGGATGGAATGGCGCTGATCCGCCAAATCGTCACGATCTACAAGAACTACGACTATAAAACGTTGGTCTTGGTCGCCAGCGTTCGCCATCCGCAACATGTGGTGGAATCTGCGTTGGCCGGCGGCCATATCTGTACGATGCCTTACGGCGTGTTCCAGATGCTCTTCAAGCATCCGCTGACTGATGCCGGCCTGAAGAAGTTTCTCGATGACTGGAAGACAAAGGGGCAGCAGTAACAGCAACGGGACGGGCGTACTTTCTACGCTTCATCAGAAGACAGAACAGTTGCCTGTCCCTGATTTCAGAATAACCAGTCTGTGCTGCGGAGCTGCTCAGGTACGCCCGATGGCCAGTTGAGCCTTGCGGAACACCGAGTGAAACATGGGGCGAGTCAGTTTCCCTGTAAACGTATTCTGCTGACTGGGGTGATACGAACCGAGCAGCGTCACCCCCCACGGCAAGCGATACATGACGCCATGGCCAAACTTGGGCGCGGGAGATGGGATCTCACGCCCTTCGACTCGGCAGGCTTTGAGATAGTGGTCGAAAGCGATCTTTCCCAGGGTCACCACCGCACGGACTTTCCTAAGAAGCCGCAACTCCTCCAGCAGGAACCGGCTACAGTGTTCAAATTCATCCGGCGCAGGTTTATTTCCGGGTGGAGCACAGCGCACGGTGGCTCCAATGTAGCAATCAGTCAATGCCAACCCATCGTCTCGATGGGTCGAGGTCGCCTGATTAGCAAATCCATGCCGATACAGTGCTTCGAACAGCCAATCCCCGCTTCGATCACCTGTAAATACTCGTCCCGTCCGATTCCCACCATGAGCAGCTGGAGCAAGTCCCAGCACATAGAGCCGCGCGCGAGGGTCGCCGAAACCAGGGACCGGACGTCCCCAATAGTTCCAGTCCATAAATTGACGCCGTTTTGTCTCCGCGATCGCACGCCGATAGGTCACAAGCCTTGCACAGGCCGTGCAATCAGTAATCACGCTGTTCAGAATAATCAGCGTCTTCATAGGGACGGGAAGTGTACCATGAACGAGAAGCTCGTTCCGCTTGCCGGTTACCGAGTCTGTTGCTAGCATGAGCAGTCGTCACACCCTTTGCTATACTTGATGTGCCTAACAGGAGTTTCTGAATGATTGCATTACAGGTACTTGCTTTTGCACTCGCAATAACGTTGAGCGGTTTCGCACGGCCCACAATGGTTTCGGCGGCCCACCCTTCGGATCAAACAGAGGACGACAAGGACCTCGTGCTTCCCGAGCCGCCGGACGGACAAGCTGAGCAGGAAGACCGCTTGGTGATCTTGCCGGAAATCAAGCGAGAAGGGGAGCGGTTCTTCCTCAGCTCGTTCAAGCTACCGGACAAAATTACCTTCGCGGGAGTGCCGGTTCCGCTCGATAACTGGCAGGTCAGAGAACGCATCGAGTACGAGTTTTATCAATTCCTGGAAGATCAGGGCGAAAGCATCATCCTCGCAAAACGGACCGGACGCTGTTTCCCTCCGGCTGAGAAACAACTGGCCGAAGCCGGCCTGCCGGACGACCTGAAATACATGCTGCTCGTCGAAAGCAAATGCATCTCGGCGGCGTACTCGAAAGCCAAAGCCTCAGGCCCATGGCAATTCATCCCGTCGACCGGTCGCCGCTACCAGCTCAAGAGCGATGCAGTCCGTGATGAACGCCGGAACCTCGAAATGTCGACCGAAGCGGCCGTGAAATATCTTCAATATCTGAAAGATTTTCGACAGAACGATTGGTTCCTGGCCATGGCGTCCTACAACGCCGGCGAAGAACGAGTCCGTAAACTGCTCAAAGAGCAAAAGATCACCGACTATTGGAAAATGCACGGCCCACGCGAAACCATGCGCTATGTGCCGAGAATCATCGCGGCCAAAGAAATTTATTCCCAGCCGGAGAAGTATTTGGGTCTGAGCAAGAAAGACCTGTATATTCCGCTGGAGACAGAAACCATCACGGTGAATGTAAAAGAGTCGCAACGGACTCTGACCTCCATCGCGGAGGAATTCGGAACCTATTTCCTTGAACTCAAGATGCTCAACCCTGAATTCAAGAAGGACGTGCTCCCGCACGGCACTTACCATATCAGAGTTCCCCGCCAATCCTGTCCGAATCGTTGCTTCAAGCAAGAGACAACACCGTAGCACTCGTTCCTCATTATGCCGATACGCCTACCCGGCTCCCCTGCGCGATCGCTTCTCCGGAAGCTGATCGCTGCAGGACTCCATGCGGCTGATCCTTACCACGCGATTCTCCAGTCCGTTTCCTGCACAGGGCAATCCGTACGGGTAGGCCGCAAAACTCACGACCTCTCTCGTTTCAAGCGAGTATTCGCGGTCGGCGCCGGCAAAGCTTCGGCACGGATGGCCCAAGCACTCGAGAATGTTCTGGGATCACGGCTGGAAGGAGGGTTCATCGTCGTCAAAACAGGCCATAGCGTTCCCACCGAACGAATCACGATTGTCGAAGCCGCCCACCCGATTCCTGACCATGCAGGGCTCTTGGCTGCTAAACGGCTTCGAACATTAATCCAAGACTTCACTCCTCGCGATCTGCTGTTCGTGCTGTTATCAGGAGGCGCATCGAGCCTGTTACCTGCCCCGGTGCCTGGTGTAACTCTGGCCGATACGCAACGAACGACGCGACTGCTCCTCCGAGGCGGCGCAACCATCCAAGAGCTGAATGCGGTTAGAAAACATCTCTCCTTGCTAAAGGGCGGCGGCCTCGCCGCTTCCACACACGCAACAATCGTCACGCTCATTCTTTCGGATGTCATCGGCGATGACCTCGGCACAATCGGTTCCGGTCCGACGGCACCCGATTCGACAACATTCGCTGACGCGATCGATGTCTTGCGCCGGTATGGACTATGGTCGACCGCTCCCGAGGCTATACGCCGTCATCTGCTGGCAGGGAGGCAAGGGCGCGCATCGGAGACACTGAAAGCCGGCTCGCCAAGACTACTCCGCGTGCAGCATCATATCGTCGGCAATAACAGCGGCATGCTCCGCGCTGTCGTCCGCACCGCTCAATCGGCAGGTCTTCGGACTATTCTCTCGTGTCCTGCGTTGGTGGGAGAGGCGCAAGAAGCGGCACACCGGTTTACACGCCTTGCCCAACCCTATATCACGGGAAGAAAGAAATCGATGCGCCCGGTCTGCATCATTGCCGGAGGTGAGCCGACCGTCACGATGACGGGACGAGGAAAGGGCGGGCGGGCGCAGGAGTTCGCCGCCGCAGCCGCGTTTGACCTTGAGGGGATTCCAAATGCCTGGCTGGCGGCGATCGGGACAGACGGCACCGATGGCCCGACTGAGGTGGCTGGCGCAGTGGTCTCCGGCACAACCCTGGCACAAGCTAAACAACGTGGCGTCGATCTTCACTCGGTACTCCGGCGTCATGACACCTACTCAGCCTTCAAGACTCTGGGATCCCACATCTACACCGGGCCGACGGGCACCAACGTCAACGACCTTTACCTCCTCCTCCTCCTGTAGGTACTATCCGCCTTGATGACGCGTCCTTTCGTCCTTCCCCTCATCCACTGCACTGACCTTGCACTCGTTGGAGGCAAGGCCCTCGGCTTGGCCCGACTTGCAACAGCAGGATTTCCTGTTCCTCCCGGTATCTGCGTCACGACCGAAGCCTATGACCAGAGTCTGCGACTTTCCAATTTTTCAGCAAACGAGGCATGGCGCAACGCCTGCACCCTGTCAGGGCAAGAACGCGCGTCGGCACTGGCCGACTGTCAGGCCCGGATCAGAGCGGTGGACAGCTCGGTCCTTTCAACGCAATGGCTGACTCAACTACAGGCACTCGCTAGTCCACCCAATCAACGCTGGGCTGTCCGTTCATCAGCCACCAACGAAGACGCCGGACGCACAAGTTTTGCCGGCCTCTACCGCACTCACCTGGGCCTTTCCCTCTCTCAGATCGATGCCGCAATCAAGGACCTCTGGGCCTCGCTCTGGCAAGACGCTGTCGTGCGATACACCGTTGAGCGGATCGGTCGTCAAACAGTTCCCGCCATGGCGGTTGTCATTCAGCCTATGCTTGCTGCGCGAACCTCCGGAGTCGCGTATTCAATCCATCCGGTGACAGGCCGTTCGTTCCATGTGGCCGTGAACGCGGTGCCGGGCTTGGCGGCGCCGTTGGTCGATGGACAGGTCACGCCAGACCAATATGTCGTCGAGATGGGCGAGGATCAGCAGCCGGCCAGAATTCGGCGACGCATCATCGCCTCCAAGCCGCAGCAGGTGATCGCCACCGAGGAAGGATTGCGTCAGGAACTCATCCCCGAACCGGCCCGAACGCAGTCATCGCTCTCCGACGAGCAGCTGTTTGAACTCGCGCGCACGGCCAAGAAGGTTGAGCAGGCGTTCGGGTATCCGGTCGATCTCGAATGGGCGATTGATTCCCGGATGCTTTGGACATTGCAAGCGCGTCCCATTACCGGCATTCGCCCCTCGGCCGACTTAACCGATGACGACTGCGAATGGTCGCGTGCAAATTTCAAGGAAACAATGCCCGAACTGCCGAGTCCGTTGGGACTCTCGTTTCTTGAACTATTCATGAAGGAACATATCGTCGCGCCCTATCGACGGCTCGGCTGCCACATTCCCGAAGGCCTGACGTCCACACGCGTCCTCTATGGGCGCCCCTACCTGAATGTGACCCTCTTTCATTCGCTGATTGCACAATTGCGCGGCAACCCGTCCCTGCTGTCCGAACATATGGGGGGAGAACCAATCGAAGTCGCCCCGTCGGTCCAGCCTATCGGCCCGCTTGCATTCATACGGGCGGGAATTCTGATGTTGATCGAAATGAGGCGGGCGGTTGCCAACGGAGACCGATGGTTTGCCGACATGAAGGAGCTGGCCAAGCAATACGACGCTCCTAGGATCGGATCTCTGTCGTTTCACGACACCATTCGGAAACTCGATGAGTTGGGCGCCTGGCTTGACACGCACGAGCTGACATTCGGTATCGCCGGCGGAGTAGCACAAAGTCTTGACGCCCTGGATCAGCTGCTGCCGCGCTGGTTGGGATCAGACTGGAGGGCGCTCTTGAACGACGCCTTGCAAGGGCAGGGCACGGTAATCAGCGCACAGCAGATTGTTCGCCTCGCGGAACTGGCGGAACTGGCACGCAACGAGCCCGTAACCGAAGCGTTTCTCTCCGCGAAACTATGGAGCCCGTCTGAGTTTCGGCAGGCCCTCAAGGGTACGGGGTTCCTTCGTGCATTCGAATCTTACGTAAACGACTACTGCCATCGCGGATTAGGTGAATCCGATGTCATGTCGCCGCGCATAGCCGACAATCCTGAGGCCATTTTGGCGGTCCTGCGCATGCAGATAAGCGCACCCTCACCCGATCGCAAGACGATTCTTTCCCGCCAGGAAACGGTCCGAACGGCGGCATTGAGAACGATCAAACAACGCATGGGCCTGCGCCTGGATCGATGGGCGATCTTCTCCTGGTGGTATCGCCGACTCTGCCGGTTTTTCGCCCTGCGCGAAGCCAATCGCCATCACTTGATGTACTACTCGGCAGCGGCCCGCAATTTATTGCTGCACCTTGGAGATCTTCTGGTTGCGGAAGGTCTGTGTGATGCGCGGGACGATATCTTTTTTCTGACGATCGAGGACCGTGCCGCACTGGCGGCGGGAGAACAACGCGACTGGCGAGCCGCGATCGCCGCGCGGCGAGCGGAGCGGAGCCGCAATGCAGCGGTTCAGGTCCCCGATACCGTTCGTGATTGGGAAACAGCGAGCCGAGAAAACCCCTCCTTCGATCGCCGTGACGGAACCGGCCGGTTGTCCGGCCTGGCTATCAGCGCTGGATCCGTAGTGGGCCCGATTCGCCTCATCCAGTCCTTAGCCGATTGGGGGAAGGTGACACCGGGAGATATCATGGTGGCTCCCGTTATCGACCCCGGCATGGCCCCGCTTTTCGGTGTCGCCGGAGGACTTATCGTGGAAATGGGCGGCACGTTGTCTCATGGCGCCATCATTGCCCGTGAATATGGGCTCCCAACTGTAGCCAATGTCGAAGGGGCCATGACACGTCTACCAGAGGGACGACTCGTACGGCTGGATGCAAGGGCAGGAACCATCGATTTTGAACCAAGTTCATGACGGTCGTTCCGCTGAGTACCCATCGGCTAGGGCCGATTGGATAGAGCTTTTACGCTTCTTGACCTTTTCCAAGTATTTCCGTAGGCTCCGCAGTCACTTGCAACAATTCTTGCCGCCTCACACCCGATGACAGGGCCTACGCACAACTCAGACGGAGTAGTCAGCCTGTGAGTGATATCATCCCCCTCTTAGCAAGCCTCGCAATCGGACTACTTCTTGGCGGCCTGCTCGCAGGCCTCTGGGTCACAAGCCGCTTGCGCGCCCAATCCCAGCGAGCCGAGGCAACGGTCGATGAACTGCGGAGACAATTGGATCGTGAGCGACAAGAGGAAGCAATGGTCCGCCAAGCGCTTGCCGAGGCTCAACAAGCGCGAACGGCCGCCGAGACCAGAATAGAAGACGTGACGAAACAACTTGCCGATCAGACGACGCTGCTCGACCAGGCACGTCAGGAACTTCTCGGTTCCTTCCAGGCTCTTTCCGGCGAAGCACTCAAACAAAACAACGAGGCGTTCCTGAAACTGGCCGCCGTTTCCTTTGAAGCCCTCCATGTCAAGGCGGAAGGCGAACTGGCCCAGCGGCAACAAGCGATCGATGGCTTGGTGCGCCCGCTGCATGAATCGTTGCAACGGTATGACGAACACATGCGTCTCTTGGAACAATCGCGCCAGTCGGCGTACGGCGGGCTTGATCAGCATCTGAAATCCCTGGCGGAATCGCACCAGCGGTTGCAACAGGAAACGGGCAATCTGGTGAAAGCGTTGCGTGCACCGACAGTGCGGGGCCAATGGGGCGAAATCACGTTGAAGCGGGTGGTCGAACTTGCCGGAATGGTGAGCCACTGCGATTTTGTCGAGCAGCAATCCATCACCGGCGAAGACGGCCGTTTTCGCCCCGATATGGTCGTGCAACTGCCGGGCGGACGTCAGATCATCGTAGACGCCAAGACCGTGCTCGCGGCCTATCTCGACGCGCACGACGCGCGCGACGATGCGCAACGCGCGGATGCGTTGCGCCGCCACGCCGAGCAGGTGCGGCACCGGATGGATGAATTGTCGTTGAAGGCCTACTGGTCCCAATTCGGCCGCGCCCCCGAATTCGTCGTGCTGTTTCTCCCTGGCGAACAGTTCCTCGGAGCCGCACTGGATCAAGACCCGCGTCTTATCGAAGAAGGATTTGCGCGTGGAGTCGTCCTGGCGACCCCGGCGACCCTCGTCGCATTGCTCCGCGCCGTGGCCTATGGCTGGGGACAGCAACAATTGAACGCCCATGCCGAAGAAGCAGGCCGGCTTGGAAAAGAACTCTATGAACGCATGGCGGTGTTCGCCGAGCATGTCAACGACGTCGGACAAGCCTTGGGCAAGAGTGTGTCGGCCTATAATCGTGCGGTGGGGTCGCTGGAGACGAGAGTGCTACCGGCCGCGCGCCGATTCAAGGAGTTGGGCATCTCGTCGGAAAAAGAGATCCCGCAACTCGAAGCGGCAGAAATCGTTCCACGCAAAACCTTGCCGTTCGAGACCGAGTAGCACCATACCTACTGCTTGTCGCTCGAAAGACCGTCTTTACTTGCCCCCCAAAGTGGTCTAAAGTCGCCCCGACAGAGGGGCGAAGGGCTGTAGCAAATGGAGACAAAATAGTGTCGGCAACTCTGGACATCCTCCCACGCACTTTCGTCCACATACCTGGCGTTGGACGAAGGACAGAGATGGCTTTATGGGATGAAGGGATTACTTCCTGGAAACAGTTTCTCAGCTCTTCATCTGCCCTGCCGACAGCACTTCGATCCCGCGCCAAATTTGGCAGAATTATTGATAACTCCGTCGAGGCGCTAAGCAGGGGCGATGCCACGTTCTTTGCGGAACACATGCCACGTGAAGAGTGGTGGAGGCTTTATCCAAATTTTGAGTCAAAAGCGGTCTTTCTCGATATTGAAACGACGGGACTTTCCCACTACTACGACGAAATAACTGTCGTGGGTCTTTATGATGGCAAGCAGGTAAGAACCCTTCTCGCTGGTCACAATCTCGACGAGCTTTCTGGTTTGCTTGCACCCTACGACATCATTATCACTTTCAACGGAACTCAATTTGACATTCCCTTCCTCAAAACAAAATTTCCATCTCTTCGACTGCCTCCCATCCATCTCGACCTGCGGTATCTATTGAAAAGATTGGGGTTCTCTGGGGGCCTGAAAGAAATCGAGCAGAGACTTGGAATCAGGCGCGGCAAAGAGGCCAACGAGGTCGATGGCTTGATGGCAACCGTCCTCTGGTCACGTTATCTCAGAGGCGACATCGAGGCTTTAGAACGACTTGTTAAATACAACGCGGCAGATATTACTAGTTTGCAAAGTTTAATGAGATACGGTTATCAAAAATTGACTACGTGTCTTCTGAATGAAAACCTACGTGGATCACGAGCGAACAGAGTGGAAGCTCCTAGATCAGTTTCGGTGCAAGTGAAACGAGTCAATGGGTCGGACGTTCATCTCATCATTGATCGCGACCATGTTTCGTTGGGGATCCGTAAGATCGAGCGGCCGCTAGTGACGGTGAAAAATCTCTTAGCCAAGATGCCGTCAACCATGAAGGTCCCAAAGGTTGTGGGGGTGGATCTGCGTGCATCAGAGATTCGACCAACAGGTTGGGCACTGCTTGCTGGTGACACAGCCGTGACGAAGATAGTGAAGACGGATGAAGAAATCATCAACGAAACGATTCGGCACGAGCCCGATGTCATTTCCATCGACTCTCCGTTGGGGATCCCCCTTGGGCGCTGCTGCACGAAAGATTCGTGTGAATGTCGGACTAAGGGGATATTGCGAGAGTGCGAACGTACTCTTTGGAGACGCGGTGTACGGGTTTTCCCATGTCTGCTCCCCAGCATGCAAAAGCTGACAGAGCGCGGGATGCGTCTCGCCAAAGCGTTTCGTAAACGAGGGTACAAGGTCATTGAGAGCTATCCTGGCGCTGCACAAGATATCATGCGAATTCCCAGAAAGAAGTCGAGTCTCGATGATCTTGCCGGAGGTCTTCAGGCATTTGGAATCAAGGGTGCCTGTCTTGACGAAGGGTGTAGCCATGATGAACTGGACGCAATCACGTCTGCAGTAGTGGGCTATTTCTATCTCACCGGTGACTACGAAGGGCTTGGCAACAAACACGAAGAGTGGCTGATTATTCCCAAGCTCGATCAGCTTCTCGCGAAGTCAGTCTCAGCGTGAAGATTCAATGTCCCTTACAGTCATAGTCGGCGGGCAATACGGCTCGGAAGGAAAGGGGAAAATCACCTCCTACCTCTCCCTTCGCGACAACGTAGACATTGTCGTACGTTGTGGCGGGCCCAATTCTGGGCATACGGTCGACGTAAACGGCCAACGGTACGAGCTTCGAAGCTTGCCTTCGGGGTTCATCAATCCCAACACGCGCCTCCTCCTGGCTGCGGGCTGTCTGATTAATCCAGAAATCCTTCTGACTGAGATAAAAAGCACGGGAGTCGATCCTAGGCGGGTCGGTGTGGACCATCGCGCTGGCATCATCTCTCCATCAGAAGGAGAAGAAGAAGGGAAGCTACACCTCAGAGACAGACTGGGATCGACACTTTCAGGCACAGGGATAGGCGTGGCCAATAGGGTGCTGAGAAAGCCTGAGTTTAGGCTCGCGAAAGACGTTCCTGAGCTTCAAGAGTACCTAACCGATGTTTCAGCGGAAGTGAACGCATCGCTCGACAAGGGCGGGAAAGTCCTTGTCGAAGGCACCCAAGGGTTTGGGCTGTCCGTATATCACTCGCCGCACTATCCCTTTGCAACAAGTCGAGACACAACGGCGAGCGGGTTTCTCAGCGAAGTAGGAGCCAGTCCACGGCTAGTGACAGATATCGTAATGGCTGTACGTTCCTATCCTATCCGTGTCGCTGGGAACTCCGGTCCACTCCAAAATGAAATCACATGGGCCGAAGTGCAGCAAAGAAGTGGGTACCCAAATCCGGTAATAGAACTAACGACAACTACAAAGAAGGTAAGACGTGTGGCCTCGTTTGATCTGGAGATTGTGAAAAGAGCAGCGCAGGTGAATAAACCCACTCAGATATTCCTTCATGGTGCTGACTACCTCAGCTGGAGCAATAAGTCGTTGCGTGACTTCAAGCGGCTAACACCAGATACAAAATCATTTATCGAACACCTGAACCTGTCGTTGGGGGTGTCTGCCTCGCTTATCGGAACAGGCCCTGACAATGAAGAGCTGATAGATTCGGGAACATAGCCCGAGACAGCCACGGGGAAAAACTGTGAACTCACTGCCTTTTGAAGACCATGCAGACTTTGCAGGGACCGATGACGAAGCGGCCCGACGATTCGAGATCGCAAGGAATATCGACCCTTTCCCGGAAATCCAGCCATCCCTTCTAAACTCTGCCGACATCGCGGACTATGTTCGCATGACCGGGATGCTCCATCCATTTTCTGGTGACCCCAAAATACTAAAGTCTGCCTCATATGAGGCTGCGATATCTGGACGTTGCATATGGTGGGATGCAAAGGGCGATCAATATGAAATGCAATTGAGAAAGGACGGGGACGAATTTCTCCTCGAAGCAAACTCCATTGCGTTTGTACAGGTTGAGCCGTATTTCCGATTACCAGACTATATTGCTCTCCGGTTCAATCTGAAAATAACGCACGTTCACCGCGGGGTCCTCTTGGGCACAGGCCCTCTTGTCGACCCTGGTTTTGTAGGGAAATTGCTCATCCCACTTCATAACTTAACGACCAATCCTTATCGCTTCCGGTTTGGTGAGGGGCTCATTTGGCTTGAGTTTACAAAGACTAGTAATAACCCAGAATGGTCAAGAGACAAGAGCTTGGTAGCCAACCTTACTCGCAAAGGATCTTTCAATCATTTTCCAAAGGACAAAACGAACCTTCAACCGGAGGACTATCTCCGGAAGGCTTCTCCACACAGGCCGATTAGGAGCTCCATCCCGGAGGTGGGCCGTGAGAGTCGAGAGTTCGCAGCACAAGCAAAGAAAACAGCAGAAGAGATTGGAGAGCGAGTCAAGAATTACAGCTTTATCGGGGCGCTCGGATTGTTCCTCACGATTCTCGGACTAGGTTATGGAACCTGGACCTTAATTCACGAATCCTGGAAAACTGCCAAGGAAGCACAGCAGTTGATGCAGAATGTAAAGCTAGAAGGTACGTCTGAAAAGATTGTGGACTACAAGAGAAACTCAAGGCAATTGAAACTCATACATCTACGGAGCTTGGTATCATTCGGAATCAGTTAGATAACGTCAGCAGAGGTATAAATCCAACACGGAAGGGATCCGCCTCGGAGAAGCAACAAAGCGGACACGATACTCTTTCCAAGTAAAGCGGACCAAACATGAATCAGCTCATACTTGTTACCACAACCCAGACTGTTGATCATCTGGGTCGATTTCAGGGATATACCCTAAACGTCGAGAGCTATGTAGAAGTGCTCCTTGGCCCTAGAAATAACCTTTTCATGGATCGTGATTTGGCCGAGCACGATAATCAATTTAAACAGCTAATACCCTACGTTATTCTACGATTCGGTGACTCTGTTTTCAGCTACGTGCGCGGAAAGAAATCGAGTGAGACGCGCCTTGTCGCCATGAGATCAATCGGAGTTGGTGGTCACATCGAGCCAACAGACCAAAGCCTGTTTTCATCTGACCACGAGATGTATCTGGAGGCAGCCCGGCGTGAGGTGTGCGAAGAAGTAAAGCTAGACTCTCCCTACCAGGAAAGTATCGTGGCGCTGATCAATGATGACTCGACCGATGTTGGGAAGGTACACCTCGGTATCATGCACATTTGGGATCTCGCCGAACCAAGAGTGACCAAACGCGAAGGGCTGATCACCCAGTCAGGTTTCGTCCCAATTGAAACCTTGAAGGCCAATCTCGACGAACTCGAAACGTGGTCGCAGATTGCGCTCCGAGTGCTTGAGGATCCGGCTATTCCCAAATGGAAATGCCCGATGCAAATACTTCAAGGAGCCATCGCGAAATCATGACGACA
>Ga0315910_10003287_pt1 | contig 13851 bp, 13 predicted proteins | sample EdamamesoilMG_FD_204470 | JGI IMG/M metagenome (GOLD analysis project Ga0315910, IMG submission 204470) | Garden soil microbial communities collected in Santa Monica, California, United States - Edamame soil | ecosystem: Environmental > Terrestrial > Soil > Garden | place: USA: California...
GCTCGCGTCGGGGTCGTTGGTCGCCGCGGCCGAGCGCCAGCGCGTGTCGGCCAGGCGGAAGCGCACCCAGCTGCGCTCCTCGGGCGCGAGCTCGAGCGCGTCGGCCTTCTGGTAGAGCTCGTGTGCGAGCTGGTAGCTCTGCTCGGCGAAGCGCTGCTCGGCCTGGGCGCGGAGCTCGGCGTAGCCCTGGGGCGCGCCCGCCTGGACGGCGCTCGCGTCCTCGGCCCGGCCCGGGCCGCCGGGGTGCTCGGCCTGGGAGAGCGGCAGGCAGGCGATCACGAGCACGGCTTGGGCGAACAGAGCGAGCGCTTTCATGGCCATCCCCAGGAGTCGCGGGAGTCGCGCGCTGCCCGCTGCCCGCGACGGCGGGTGGGTGCGAGCGCGCTGCGAGCGAGAACGACGCGGCCTCGGCGAGCCTTGGACCATCCCGCGCCCAAGGATGACGATCCGGCCCGGGAAAGAAAGGCCCGCCGCCCGTCGTCGGCTACGCTCCTCCCGTGCCCGAGCTGCCGGACGTCACGCTCTACGTGGAGGCGCTGGAGCGGCACGCGCTCGGGTCCGTGCTCGCGGGCGTGCGCCTGAAGAGCCCGTTCCTGCTGCGCACGGCCGTGCCGCCGCTCGGCGCGGCCCACGGGCGCACGCTGACGGGCGTGCGCCGCAGCGGCAAGCGCATCGTGCTCACCTTGGGCCGGGCCCCGGGCCCGCGCGCGGGCGAGCCGCCCGAGCTCGCCCTGGTCCTGCACCTGATGATCGCCGGGCGCCTGCACTGGAAGGAGCGCGGCGCGGCCCTCACGCGGCGTGACCACCTGGCGGCCTTCGACTTCGAGCGCGGCGCGCTGCTCCTGACCGAGGCCGGCACGAAGAAGCGCGCCGCCCTGCACGTGGCCGGCGATGCCGCCGCCCTGGCGGCCCACGAGCGCGGCGGCCTCGAGCCCCTGGGCGCCGACCCGGCCGCCTTCCGCGCGCGCCTGGCCGGGACCCGGCACACGCTCAAGCGCGCCCTGTGCGACCCGGGCGTCTTCAGCGGCATCGGCAACGCCTACTCGGACGAGATCCTGCACCGCGCGCGCCTCTCGCCGCTCGTCCTGGCGCGCAACCTCGACGACGAGGAGAGCGCGCGCCTGCAGGCCGCCACCGAGGCCGTCCTCACCGAATGGATCGCGCGCCTGCGGGCCGAGGTCGGCCCCGGCTTCCCCGAGAGGGTCACGGCCTTCCGTCCCGAGATGGCCGTGCACGGCCGCTTCGGAGAGCCCTGTCCCGTGTGCGGCGCGCCGGTGCAGCGCATCGTGCGCGCGACGAACGAGTTCAACTACTGCGCGCGCTGCCAGACGGGCGGACGCATCCTGCGCGACCGCGCGCTCTCGCTCCTGCTCAAGGACGACTGGCCCGAGACGCTCGAGGAGCTGGAGTAGCCGCGCAGCGCCCCCCTCCCGTGTGGACACGGGTGGACACGGGCGCTGCACGCGCCTAGCATCCTGGCCGCCCCGGCGCCCGCCATGGCGCAGATCTTCCACCCGAGCTTCAACACGCTGTCGAAGGTGTCCATCTTCGGCGCGGTCTTCTTCCTGGGGGCAGCCGTGTGGGGATGGGACATGCTGCTGCGCTCGCCCTACAACACGCAGGTGGACGTGGCGCGCGAGCAGCCCGTGCCCTTCAGCCACAAGCACCACGTGGCCGGGCTGGGCATCGACTGCCGCTTCTGCCACTCGAGCGTCGAGGACTCGAGCTTCGCGGGCATCCCGCCCACCAAGACCTGCATGGGCTGCCATTCCATGGTGTGGAAGGACGCGGCCATGCTCGCGCCCGTGCGCGAGAGCTTCCAGAGCGACCGGCCCATCCCCTGGACGCGCGTGCACGACCTGCCCGACTTCGCCTACTTCGACCACTCCATCCACGTGAAGAAGGGCATCGGCTGCACGACCTGCCACGGGCAGGTGGACGAGATGCCGCTCACCTGGCGCACGGCCACGCTGAACATGGACTGGTGCCTGGACTGCCACCGCGATCCGGCGGCCAACGTGCGCCCACGCGCGCGCGTGTTCGACGTGCACTGGGACGCGCGTGGGCTCGACGACGCAGAGCGCGCCGCCCTGGCCGCGAGCTACGACGTGAAGAGTCGCCTGGACTGCAGCACCTGCCACCGATGACGAACGCCGAGAGCCCTCGCACTGCCCCGGACCTGCGCGCGATCGACGCCATCCGCGCCGAGCTGTCGTCCGCGCGCGGCGACGACTTCTGGCACAGGCTGGAGGAGCTCTCGGCCCGGCCCGCCTTCCAGGACTGGCTGCAGCAGGAGTTCCCCTCGCAGGCGCCGCGCTTCGTGCCGGCCCTGGAGCGGCGCGAGTTCCTGCGCCTGATGGGCGCCTCCCTGGGCGTGGTCGGCCTGGCCGCGTGCACGCGCCAGCCGGACGAGCGCATCGTGCCCTTCGCGCGCGCGCCCGAGTACGTCGTGCCCGGCCAGCCGCGCTACTTCGCCAGCGCGCTCACCCTGGGCGGCGCCGCCCTGGGCGTGCTGGTCGAGAGCCACATGGGGCGCCCGACCAAGATCGAGGGCAACCCCGATCACCCCGCCAGCCTGGGCGCGACCGACGCGCTGGCGCAGGCGGCCATCCTCTCCCTGTACGACCCCGACCGCTCGCACTCGTGCCTGCGCGCGGGCCAGATCGACACCTGGAGCGCGTTCACGGGCGAGCTCTCCGGCCGCCTCGAGCGCCTGGCCGCGCTGCAGGGCCAGGGCCTCTCGATCCTCCACGCGGGCGAGAGCTCGCCCACGCTGGCGGACCAGCTCGCGCGCCTCTCCACGCGCTTCCCGCGCGCGCGCGTGCACCGCTGGACGCCCGTGCACCGCGACCAGGAGCGGGCCGGGGCCGAGCTCGCCTTCGGGCGCGACGTGGGCACGCACTACCACCTCGACCGCGCCGAGGTCGTGCTCGCGCTCGAGGCCGACCTGCTGGGCTCGGGCCCCGGCGCCGTGCGCTACGCGCGCGACTTCGCGCACGGTCGCCTGGGCCGCGCCGGCGCGGCCGGCATGAACCGGCTGTACGCGGTCGAGAGCACGCTCAGCCTGACCGGTGCCATGGCCGACGAGCGCCTGGCCCTGCGGCCCTCCGAGGTCGAGGGCTTCGCGCGGCGCGTGGCGCGCGAGCTGGGTCTCGCGGTCGAGGCGCCGGCGCTGGACGCCTTCGCCGAGCGCTTCGCCGTGGCCGCGGCGCGCGCCCTCGACGCTCGGCGCGGCGCGGGGCTGGTCGTGGCCGGGCGCGAGGCCGACCCGGCCGTGCACGCGCTGGCGCACACGATCAACTACGAGCTCGGCAACACGGGCGCCACGCTCGAGCACACCGATCCGCTGGACGACCTGGCGCGCCCGGCGGCGGCCGACCTGCGCGCCCTGGTCGAGGACGTGCGCGCGCGGCGCGTGGACACGCTGCTCGTGCTGGGCGGCAACCCGGCCTACGACGCGCCGGCCGAGCTCGACTTCGCGGGCGCGCTGGCGAGCGTGCCCTTCCGCGTGCACCTCTCGGCCCAGGTCGACGAGACCTCGGCCCTGTGCCACTGGCACGTACCCGAGGCGCACGCGCTGGAGAGCTGGGGCGACGCGCGCGCGCACGACGGCACGGTCACGATCGTGCAGCCCCTGATCGCGCCGCTGTTCGGGGGCAAGAGCGCGCTCGAGCTGCTGGCCTTCGTGCTGGGCGAGGGCGAGAAGAGCGCCTACGAGACGCTGCGCGAGCGCTGGCGCGCGAAGAGCGGCCTGGCGGGCGCGGACTTCGAGCGCTTCTGGCGCGAGGCGCTGCACGACGGCGTCGTGGCCGGCACGGGCGCGCCGGGCGTGGAGGTGCACCTGCGCTCGAGCCTCGACTTCGGCGCGTCGCCCGCCACCGCGACGGGCGGGCTCGAGCTCGCGCTGCGCCCGGACGCCTCGACCTTCGACGGGCGCTTCGCCAACAACGCCTGGCTGCAGGAGCTGCCGCGCCCGATCACGCGCCTGGTGTGGGACAACGCGCTCCTGATCGGGCCGCGCACGGCGCGCGAGCGCGAGCTCGAGAACGGCGACGTGGTCGAGCTCGCGCACGAGGGCCGGCACCTGCGCGCGCCGGTGTGGGTCGTGCCGGGCCAGGCCGAGGGCACGCTGACGCTGCACCTCGGCTACGGCCGCCGGCGCGCGGGCGCGCTGGGCACGGGCGTCGGCTGCGACGCCTACGCGCTGCGCACGGGGGAACGGCCGTGGTTCGTCACGGGCGTCGAGCTCGTGCGCACGGGCGAGCGCCACGAGCTCGTCACCGTGCAGAAGCACCCCAGCCAGGAGCACCGCTCGCTGGCGCGCGTGGCCACCTTCGACCGCTTCCGCGCCGACCCGCTGGGCGCCACGCGCCCCGAGCACGGCACGAGCGAGCTCGCGCCGCCCTCGCTCTACCCGGGCTTCCCCTACGAGGGCCACGCCTGGGGCATGGTCATCGACCTCAACGCCTGCATCGGTTGCAACGCCTGCATGATCGCGTGCCAGGCCGAGAACAACATCCCGGTCGTGGGCAAGGGCCAGGTCGCCAACGGGCGCGAGATGCACTGGATCCGCATCGACCGCTACTACGAGGAGCCGGCCGGCACGGTCGACGAGCGCGTGACGGTCGTGCACCAGCCCGTGCCCTGCATGCACTGCGAGAACGCGCCCTGCGAGGTGGTGTGCCCGGTGGGCGCCACGGTGCACAGCTCGGAGGGCCTGAACGAGATGGTCTACAACCGCTGCGTGGGCACGCGCTACTGCTCGAACAACTGCCCCTACAAGGTGCGGCGCTTCAACTTCTTCCCCTACGCCGACTTCGAGACCGAGTCGCTCAAGCTGCAGCGCAACCCGGACGTGACCGTGCGCTCGCGCGGCGTGATGGAGAAGTGCACCTACTGCGTGCAGCGCATCAACCAGGCGCGCATCCAGGCCCAGAAGGAGGAGCGCCCGCTGCGCGACGGCGAGATCGTCAGCGCCTGCCAGGCCGTGTGCCCGACGCAGGCCATCGTCTTCGGCGACGTCAACGACGAGGCCAGCGCCGTGGCGCGCCTGCGCAAGGAGCCGCACCACTACGGCCTCCTGGCCGAGCTCGGCACGCGCCCGCGCACGACCTATCTCGCCAAGCTGCGCAATCCGGACGCGGAGCTCTCGGGCACATGAGCCACGCGCCCCAGGCGCCCCAGGCCCCCCAGACACCGGGCCCGGGTGGCGACAAGGTGATCGCCCCGGGCCACACGCTGGCCACGGTCTCGGACAAGATCACCAAGATCGTGCTGACGCGCGCCACGCCGCGCGGCTGGTACCTCGGCTTCGCGGGCTCGTTCCTGCTCGTGATGGTGCTGATGGTGTCGATCGGCAAGCTGCTGGTCAGCGGCATCGGCGTGTGGGGCGTGAACGTGCCCGTGGGCTGGGGCCTGGCCATCATCAACATGGTGTGGTGGATCGGCATCGGCCACGCCGGCACGCTGATCTCGGCCATCCTGCTCCTGTTCCGTCAGGAGTGGCGCACCTCGATCAACCGCTTCGCCGAGGCCATGACGCTCTTCGCGGTGGCCTGCGCGGTCGTGTTCCCCTCGCTGCACGTCGGCCGGCCGTGGCTGGCCTACTGGCTGCTGCCCTACCCGAACACGATGTCGCTCTTCCCCCAGTTCCGCAGCCCGCTGGAATGGGACGTGTTCGCGATCTCGACCTACGGCACGGTCTCGGCGCTGTTCTGGTACGTGGGCCTGATCCCCGACCTGGCCGCGCTGCGCGACCGCGCCAAGAGCAAGCCCTGGAAGATCGCCTACGGCATCCTGGCCATGGGCTGGCGCGGCGCGGCTCGGCACTGGGAGCGCTACGAGACGGCCTACCTGCTGCTGGCCGGCCTGGCGACGCCGCTCGTCATCTCGGTGCACACCGTGGTGAGCTTCGACTTCGCGGTGGGCAACGTGCCCGGCTGGCACGCCACGATCTTCCCGCCCTACTTCGTGGCCGGCGCCATCTACTCGGGCTTCGCGATGGTGCTCACGCTGGCCATCCCGCTGCGCAAGATCTACGGCCTGCAGGACTTCATCACGCTGCGCCACCTGCAGAACATGGCCAAGATCGTGCTGGCCACGGGGCTGATCGTCGCCTACGGCTACGCGATGGAGGCCTTCTTCGCGTGGTACAGCGCGAACCCGTACGAGGAGAGCATGCTGGTCAACCGCATGACCGGCCCGTACTGGTGGGCCTACTGGACACTGCTCCTGTGCAACGTGCTCACGCCGCAGCTCCTGTGGTCGAAGAAGATCCGCTCCAGCGTCGTGGCCCTGTTCGTCATCGCGCTGGTCGTGAACGTGGGCATGTGGCTGGAGCGCTTCGTGATCGTGGTCACGAGCCTGTCGCGCGACTTCCTGCCGAGCTCGTGGGACACGTACACGCCCACCCGCTGGGACTGGGGCCTGTACATCGGGACCTTCGGGCTGTTCCTGTCGCTCCTGTTCCTGTTCATCCGCTTCCTGCCGATGATCAGCATCTTCGAGATGCGCACGCTCGTGCCCACCGAGGGTGGCGACGAGGAGGGCCACGGGTGAGCGCCCCGCACCGGCACGCGCACCGCTGCTTCGGCGTCCTGGCGCAGTACACGAGCGGCGCCGAGCTCTTGGCGGCCATCGAGCACGGCCAGCGCCACGGCTACACCAACATGGAGGCTTACACGCCGCTGCCCATGCACGAGGTCTCGCACGCGCTCGGGCACGAGAACGACCTGCCCAAGTACGTGCTGGCCGGCGGGCTCCTGGGCGCAACGGTGGGCTTCGGCATGCAGTACTACGCGGCCGTGATCCACTACCCGCTCAACGTCGGCGGCCGGCCGCTGAACTCCTGGCCCTCGTTCATCCCGATCACGTTCGAGCTCACGATCCTGTTCGCCTCGCTGACGGCCGTGCTGGGCATGCTGGCCCTGAACGGGCTGCCGCGCCCGCACCATCCGGTCTTCAGCGTGCCCGAGTTCGAGCAGGCCTCGCGCGACCGCTTCTTCCTGCTCGTGCCGCACTACGATCCGCGCTTCGACGCCGACGAGTCGGCGCGCGTCCTGCGCGCGAGCGGCGCGCTCTCGGTGTCGGAGGTGCCGCACCCGTGAGCACGCGCGCGCTCCTCCTGGCGGCGCTCCTGGCCGCGGCCTGCCGCCAGGACATGCACGACCAGCCGCGCTTCGAGCCGCTGGAGGCGACGCCGCTCTTCGCCGACGGGCGCGCCTCGCGCCCGCGCGTGCCGGGCACGATCGCGCGCGGCGAGCGCACCTGGGACGCGCACTTCCTGGAGGGCAAGGTGAGCGGCGAGCTCGTGGCGAGCTTCCCCATGCAGGTGACGCCCGAGCTGCTCGCGCGCGGGCGCGAGCGCTACGACATCTTCTGCTCGGCCTGCCACGACCGCGCCGGCACGGGCCAGGGCATCGTCGTGGCGCGCGGCCTGAAGCAGCCCGCGAGCTTCCACGTCGCGCGCCTGCGCGAGGCGCCGCCCGGCTACTTCTTCGACGTCATCACGCGCGGCTTCGGGGCCATGGTCGACCTCTCCGACCGCGTGCCGCCCGCCGACCGCTGGGCCATCGTGGCCTACGTGCGCGCCCTGCAGCGCAGCCAGAACGCGCGCCTGACCGACGTGTCCGAGGAGGAGCGCGCGCGCCTCCTGGCGGAGGCGGCCCGATGAGCCAGCGCCTGGCCGGCAACCTGGCGCGCGTGCAGCGGCGCGCCTTCCTCGTGGCGGCCGTGGGCGGCGCGGCGCTGGCGGCCGGCTTCCTCCTCGAGCGCGAGCGCTTCTTCCAGGCCTACCTCGTGGCCTGGCTGTACTGGCTCGGGCCGGCGCTGGGGAGTCTCGCGATCGTCATGCTGCACAACATGACCGGCGGCGCCTGGGGCTTCGCCGTGCGGCGCCTGCTCGAGGCCGGCATGCGCACCCTGCCGTGGATGGCGCTCCTGTTCCTGCCCGTCGCGGCCGGGGTGCACGAGCTCTACGAGTGGTCGCACGCCGACGTGGTCGCGGCCGATCCGGTGCTGACGCACAAGGCGCCCTACCTGAACGTGCCCTTCTTCCTGGCGCGCGCGGCGCTGTACTTCGCGCTGTGGGCCGGGCTCGCGCTCGTGATCGTGCGCCTGTCGGACCGCTACGACCGCAAGCTCTCGGTCAAGGCATTGCGGCGCCTCAAGGTGACCTCGGGCTTCGGCGTGGTGGCCTACGTGGTGACCATGAGCTTCGCCGCCTTCGACTGGGGCATGTCGCTCGAGCCGCACTGGTTCTCGACCATCTACGGCGTGCACTTCATCGTCGGGCAGGCGCTCTCGACCCTGTGCTTCGCCGTGATCGTGGCCGCGCGCCTGACGCGCCACGAGCCCTTCTCGCGCTGGCTGGGCGCGGGGCACTTCCACGACCTCGGCAACCTGACGATGGCCTTCGTGCTGCTGTGGGCCTACGTCTCGTTCTCGCAGTTCCTGATCATCTGGTCGGCCAACCTGCCCGAGGAAGCACCCTGGTACCTGGTGCGCACGGGGCCGGCCTGGAGCGGCATCGCGCTGGCGCTGGTGGTGTGCCACTTCGTGGCACCCTTCGTGATCCTGCTCGTGCGCGCCAACAAGCGCGACGTGCGCACGCTCTCGACCCTGGCGGGCGTGCTCTTCCTGGTGCGCTTCCTCGACTACTACTGGCTGCTCGCGCCGGCCTTCGACGGCGGCGCCTTCGCGCCGCACTGGCTCGACCTGGCGGCGCCGCTGGCGCTGGGCGGGCTGTGGGTGGGCCTGTTCGTGCGCAACCTGCGCGGGCGGCCGCTGGTGTCGCTGCAGGACGCGAAGCTGCTCGGGCACCTGGAGGGCAGCGCGTGACGCCGCGCGGGAACGACGGCTACGAGCGCGGCGATCCCCGGCCGGGGCCGCTGGTCGCCTTCGCCCTGGCGCTCTCCGTGATCCTGGGCGGATCGCTGGCCGTGAGCGCCTGGCTCGAGCGCCGCTTCACGCACCAGATCACGAGCGTGGAGACGGTCGAGCCCGCCAGCGCCCTGCGCACGGCGCCCGACGCGCCGGCGCTCCTGGCCGTGCCGGCCGAGGAGCTGGCCCTGCAGCGCGCGCGCGAGCAGCACCTGCTCGAGAGCACCGAGTGGATCGACCCGGTCAACCTGATCGTGCGCATCCCCATCGAGCAGGCCATGGAGCTCGTCCTGGACGAGGGCTTCCCCGTGCGCGAGGAGGCCCGCTGATGCGCGCCCTCGCACTGGCCGCGGCGCTCCTGTGCACGCTGGCGCGCGCGGACGGGGCCCAGATCGGCCAGATCGCCCAGATCATTGGCGCGCCGCGCGCGCCGGACGTGAGCTGGACCCAGCGCATGGGCAACGCGCTGCCGCTCGACACCGAGCTCGTCGACCACGAGGGCCGCACCGTCACGCTGGGCCAGTGCCTGCACGGCCGCCCGGTGGTGCTGGCGCTGGTCTACTACGAGTGCCCGATGCTGTGCGACCTCGTGTTCGAGGGCCTGGTCAAGGCCCTGCGTGCGCTCGAGCTCGAGCCCGGGCGCGACTACGACGTCGTGGCCGTCAGCATCGACCCGGGCGAGAGCGCCGCGCTGGCGCGCGCCAAGCGCGCCAGCTGCCTCGAGCGCTACGGCCTCGCGCTCGACGACCCGCGCGCCGCGGGCTGGACCTTCCTCGTGGGCGCCGAGCCGGCCGTGCACGCCGTCGCCGACGCGGTCGGATTCGGCTACCAGTACGTGCCCGAGCGCGACGAATGGGCGCACCCGGCCGGCGTGACCGTGCTCACGCCCGCGGGCGTCGTGGCGCGCGTCCTCTTCGGGGTCGAGTTCGCGCCGCGCGACCTGCGCTTCGCGCTGGTGGAGGCCTCGGCCGGGCGCGTGGGCTCGCCCATCGACCAGGTGCTGCTGCGCTGCTTCCACTACGATCCGAGCACGGGGCGCTACGGCCTGGCGGTGCTGACGCTCGTGCGCGGCCTGGGCGCGCTGACGGTGGCGCTGCTGCTCTTCTTCGTCCTGCGCGGTCTGCGGCGCGAGCGCCGCGCGCGCGCCGTCCCGGCCGGTTCGGGGGGCTAGGGCCGTGTTCGAGAACTTCTCGCTCTGGCCCGAGGGCGCCTCCAGCGTCGCGCGCGACATCGACGCCCTGTACCTGTTCCTGCTCGCGATCAGCCTGTTCTTCGTGACGGTGATCGTGAGCGCGCTGCTCGTGTTCTCGGTGCGCTATCGGCGCCGGCCCGGGCACCACGCCAGCCCGATCGAGGGCTCGCTGCCGCTCGAGCTCCTCTGGACGGGCGTGCCGCTCGTGATCGTCCTGTTCGTGTTCGTGTGGGGCACGCGCGTGTTCGTACGCACGCAGACCTCGCCGCTCGAGGCCATGCGCTTCCACGTCACGGGCAAGCAGTGGATGTGGAAGATCCAGCACCCCACCGGGCAGAGCGAGATCAACGCCCTGCACGTGCCCCTGGGCCAGACCATCGAGCTCACGCTCATCTCCGAGGACGTGATCCACTCCTTCTACGTGCCCGCCTTCCGCCTGAAGAAGGACGTCGTGCCCGGGCTGTACGCCTCGCTGTGGTTCACGCCCACGCGCACGGGCACCTACCACCTGTTCTGCGCCGAGTACTGCGGCACCAAGCACTCGGCCATGATCGGCCAGGTGGTCGTGCTCGACCCGGCCGACTACCAGCAGTGGCTGGACGGGCGCCCGTCCGACAAGAACCCGGTCGAGACGGGCGCTCTCCTTTTCCAGAACCTGCGCTGCGACACGTGCCACTCCTCGGCCTCGGGCGCGCGCGGGCCGGACCTGGCCGGGCTGTTCGGCAGCGACGTGCCGCTGGCCGCGGGCGGCAGCGTGCGCTTCGACGAGCGCCACGTGCGCGAGTCCTTGCTCGAGCCGTCCAAGCGCGTGCGCGCCGGCTTCCAGCCGCTCATGCCGAGCTACGCCGGCCAGGTCTCGGAGGGCGACATCCTGGCCCTGATCGCCTACCTGAAGTCGCTGCCGCCGGCGCGGGGAGCGCGACGATGAGCGCGCCGCACGCGGGCGAGCGTCCGAGCTATCTCGGCGGCGAGTACGGCCTGCGCTCGTGGCTCCTGACGCTGGACCACAAGCGCATCGGCCTCCTGTACCTCATGGGCGTGAGCGCCTTCTTCCTCGTGGGCGGGGCGTTCGCCGTGCTGATCCGGCTGGAGCTGCTCACGCCGAGCGGCGACCTGTTCCAGTCCGAGACCTACAACAAGCTCTTCACGCTGCACGGCATCTTCATGATCTTCTTCTTCCTCTTGCCGTCGATCCCGGCGGTGCTGGGGAACTTCCTGTTGCCGCTGATGATCGGCGCGCGCGACCTGGCCTTCCCGCGCATCAACCTCCTGTCCTGGTACATCTACATGGTCGGGGGGCTGTTCACGACCTACGCCATGCTGGCCGGCGGCGTGGACACGGGCTGGACCTTCTACACGCCCTACTCCTCCACCTACGCCAACTCGCACGTCATCGCGGCCGCGCTGGGCATCTTCATCTCGGGCTTCTCCTCGATCCTGACGGGCGTCAACTTCATCGCCACGATCCACAAGCTGCGCGCGCCGGGTCTGACCTGGTTCCGCCTGCCGCTTTTCGTGTGGGCGCACTACGCCACCAGTCTGATCATGGTGCTGGGCACGCCCGTGATCGCGATCACGATCCTGCTCGTCGCGGTCGAGCGCCTGTTCCACGTGGGCATCTTCGACCCCGCCCTGGGCGGCGATCCGGTGCTGTTCCAGCACCTGTTCTGGTTCTACTCGCACCCGGCCGTCTACATCATGATCCTGCCGGCCATGGGCGTGATCAGCGAGGTCATCGCCTGCTTCAGCCGGAAGCGCGTGTTCGGCTACAAGATCGTGGCCTTCTCGTCGCTGGCCATCGCCGTGCTGGGCTTCCTCGTGTGGGGCCACCACATGTTCGTGAGCGGCCAGTCCGTGTACGCGGGCGTGGTCTTCTCGCTGCTCTCCTTCCTGGTGGCCATCCCCTCGGCCGTGAAGGTCTTCAACTGGACGGCCACGCTGTACCGCGGCTCGATCTCGTTCGAGGCGCCCATGCTGTACGCGCTGGGCTTCATCGGGCTCTTCACCATCGGCGGGCTGACGGGCATCTTCCTGGCCACGCTGGCGGTCGACGTGCACGTGCACGACACCTACTTCGTCGTGGCGCACTTCCACTTCGTCATGGTGGGCGGCGCGGTCATGGCCTACCTGGGCGGCCTGCACTTCTGGTGGCCCAAGATGTTCGGGCGTCTGTACCCCGAGATGCTGGCGCGCGTCACGGCCGTGATCGTGTTCGTGGGCTTCAACCTCACGTTCCTGCCGCAGTTCGTGCTGGGCTACCTGGGCATGCCGCGCCGCTACCACGTCTATCCCGACGAGTTCCAGGTGCTGAACGTGCTCTCCACGGCCGGCGCCTCGATCCTGGGCCTGGGCTTCCTGATGTCGGCCGCGTACCTGCCCTGGTCCCTGCGCTTCGGCAAGAAGGCCGGCAGGAACCCGTTCGGCGCGGCGGGACTCGAGTGGACCACGGCCTCGCCGCCCATGGCGCACAACTTCGAGAGCGTGCCCGAGGTGCAGGGCGAGGCCTACGAGCGCGAGCACGTGGAGGAGGAGCTCCATGTCTGAGACGCGCGCGGTGCTGGCGCACCACTTCGAGTCGCTCGAGCAGCAGAACGAGGCCGCGGCCATCGGCATGTGGGCCTTCCTGGTGCAGGAGGTGATGTTCTTCGGCGGCCTGTTCACCACCTACCTCGTCTACCGCGTGCTGCACCCGGGCGCCTTCGCCGAGGGCAGCGCGCACCTGCCGGTGGCGCTGGGCACGGCCAACACGGCCGTCCTGATCGGGAGCTCGCTGACCATGGCGCTGGGCGTGCGCGCGGCCCAGCTCGGGCGCGGCCGCCAGTGCGCGCTGTTCCTCGCGGCCACGATCGTGCTGGCCTTCGCGTTCCTGGGCGTGAAGGGCGTCGAGTACGCGGAGAAGTGGGAGCACGGCCTGATCCCCGGCGTGCGCTGGAGCCCGGAGGCCGGCGCCGACGCGCGCCTCAACCTGTTCTTCGCGCTCTACTTCGTCATGACCGGCTGCCACGCGCTGCACATGCTGGTCGGCATCGTGCTCATGGCCATCGTGGCCGGGCGCGCCTGGGGCGGACGCTACAGCCGCGCCAACTTCCTGGGCGTCGAGTGCCTGGGCCTGTACTGGCACTTCGTCGACCTGGTGTGGATCTTCCTGTTCCCGCTGCTCTACCTCCTGCACGGCCATCGCGGAGGCCACTCGTGAGCGAGTCCGGCCACGTCCTGCCGCTGCGCGTCTACTTCGCCGTGTTCACGGCGCTGCTGGCCGGCACGGCCCTGACCACCTGGGTCGCCACCCACGACCTCGGGCCCTGGAACGACCTCGTGGCCCTGAGCATCGCCGGCACGAAGGCGACGCTCGTGATCCTGTACTTCATGCACGTGCGCTACGCGTCGCGCCTGATCTGGATCTTCTCCCTGGCCGGCTTCCTGTGGCTGATGCTGTTCTTCGTCCTGATCCTGGCCGACTACCAGACGCGCGTGCCCGTGCCGGGCTGGGCCGGATAGGGTCCCTCGAGTCAGAGCCCGGCGCGCGCGGCCAGGCGCTGCAGGCGCTCGACCCAGGGCTCGTCGGCGAGCGGCAGGACGACGTGGCCGGCGTCGCGCAGGATCTCGAGCTCGGCGTCGGGGAGGCGCGCGGCCATGGCGCGCGCCGCGCGCACGGCGTCGACCACGCGGTCGTGGTCGGCGGCGTAGAGCGCCACCGGGCAGCGGATCGCGGAGAGGCGCCCGCGCAGGTCGAGGCCGCGGATCAGCTCCAGGCGCGCTCGATAGGGCGCGCCGAACCA
>Ga0315910_10003288_pt1 | contig 13850 bp, 10 predicted proteins | sample EdamamesoilMG_FD_204470 | JGI IMG/M metagenome (GOLD analysis project Ga0315910, IMG submission 204470) | Garden soil microbial communities collected in Santa Monica, California, United States - Edamame soil | ecosystem: Environmental > Terrestrial > Soil > Garden | place: USA: California...
GCCGCGCGCGGTCAGCTCCAGCCACTCGCCGAGCAGCACAAGCGCGACGATGGCAGCCGCCACCTCGAAGTACACCGGCACCATGCCATGCGCGTCTAACATCTGAGGCGGAAATATCCCGGGCGCAAAGACGGCAATGACGCTGTATGCGAATGCGACCATGACACCGAGGCCGATCAAGGTGTACATGTTGGGCGACCGCTGCACGACGCCGAGCCATCCGCGGCGGTAGTAGTCCGCCGCCGCCCAAAGCACCACGGGGGCAGTCAACGCGAGCTCGACGTAGTGCAGGATCTGGGCTTGAGCATGCGTGAGCATGAGATCGAACAGATGCGGCGCCATCCCGATGAGCACCACGGGCAACGCAAGTGCGAGCGCGATCCAGAACTTGCGGCGTACGGCCCGCACTTCGCTATCGTCTTCATCCGCATGCGGCATCAGGGGCTCGAGCGCCATGCCGCATTTGGGACAATTGCCCGGACCGATCTGCCTCACCTCAGGATGCATCGGACAGGTGTAGATCACGTCCTTTCCGCCGGCTGGCACTGGGGCGGCGGCGGGCGGCGCGGGATGTGCGTGGTGCTTATGCTTCGTCGAACAACAGGCATGGCCGGCGCCGGTGGCAGGCTCTGCGGCCGAACCGGGCGCACCCTCTCCATGCTTATGGTTCTCGTGTGCCGTCATCCCGTGTCGCGAATGATCGTGTTTGCTTCGATGGTCAGTCATGGCTTTTCTCCTGGTGCGCAGATCCTAAAGGCTGGACCATAGTCCAGAGTCAAGCCCTCTCAGCACTCGTGCGAATCGCGTCAGCGTTGCCTCAGAACCAGGCGCGCAAGCCCAGCACGACAGAAGTGTCTTCAACCTCTCCCCCTGACGCTCGTACCAGATCTGCCGTCTGGCCAAGACTCCTCTCGAAGTTGATTCCCAGGTAGGGCGCGAACTCCCGCCGAATGTCGTAGCGCAGTCGCAAGCCGACCTCCACGGAGGAGAATCCTGAGCCTGTGTCCAATTCGGGCACGTCCTGGCCAGAAAGTGTGAGCTCCAGACGTGGCTGAAGTATGAGGCGCTGCGTGAACCGCAGATCGTAGCTGCCTTCGAGCCGGGCGAAAGCATCTCCCTGCTCGGACAGGTAGATAGCGCCTTCGACGTCGAACCAATACGGCAACAGGCTCTCGACGCCAACCGTGGCATAAGCCAGTCCATCCGGCTCGAAGTCATAGCGGACACCAGCCTGAAGGTCGGTGTATCGCCCGAGCGCCCTTGAATAAAGAGCCTGCACCTCGGCCGATTCGACTTCATCGCCATTGCCTTCGCCCTCGGTTTTGACTACGAACCGATGAAGATCTCCGCCGTACCAGCCCTCGATATCCCATCGATATCCCTCGTCCCCAGATGCGGTCGTGAACTCGAGGATGTTCGTCATCACTTTCGATACGAGCGACCCCCCGTGCTCGTCGTTGAGGACATCGCGCGCACGCGCCATCGATGACGTTCCATAGATCGTATTGACGGCACTGTCCTTGATGACTCGTGGCGGCGAACTGGCCCCGACGGGCAGCGAGGCGGCCGTCTGTCCCTCACTTCCCGTGTCATCAACCGGCTTGGGCATCGCGTGCCCTGCATGAGGATCAGGGGCGGGCGGCGGCGTCCGATGACCGGCATGAGGATCCGGCTCACTCGGCGTGTCGGCTGGCGATGGTTGTTCATGGCCCGCATGAGCATCTTTGGAGGTGTCGGGGGACGGCTGTGTCTGCGTCGGCGCCGTGGACGGCGGCGGCTTGTGGCCCGCGTGAGGATCCTGCGCGACCGCGACCACGCTCAGTACCGCCGGCACGATGGCCAGGAGTGCCGCGGCCTTCATGACACCTCCCCTTCTGATCTTCGGACCTTGAAGACCTGGAACATCCCGCCGTGCATGTGATACAGCATGTGGCAGTGGAATGCCCAGTCGCCTTCCTCGGCGGTCAGGTCGAAGGTCACCTTGCCTCCCGGAAGCACGCTCACAGTGTGCTTGCGCGGTAGATAGCCGATCGGCGCGTGCACGAGCTCGAAGAAGTGGCCGTGCAGATGGATCGGGTGCGTCATCATCGTGTCATTGACGAGTGTGACCCGTACGCGCTCGCCGTGACGAAACGAGTATGGTGGCGGACCTTCACTGAACTTCCATCCGTCAAAGCCCCAGCTGAAGCGCTCCATGTTACCGGTGAGCCGGATCTCCAGCCCACGCGATGGCGCACGTGCATCCGGATTTCGCTCCAGTGCGACGAGGTCTTTGTAAACCAGCACGCGATGACCGACGCTCTCCAGGCCTTGTCCTGGTTCACCCGTACGATCGACAGGCATTGGCGTGATCATCTGCACGTTGGGACCCATCTTGATCTGCGGTGCATTGCGTGGATTGAGCATGCTCATGTCCATGCCATCCATGGCCGACATGTCAGCCATCACATCGGAACCCCGAGGTCGCGGTGTCGCCATTCCTGGAGCCGCAGTTTGCGAGTGCGGCATCTTGGAGTGATCCATGCTCGAGTGATCCATGCTCGAGTGATCCATGCTCGAGTGATCCATTCCGGAATCGCTCGGAGCCTTCCCATGGCTCGACATGTCCATCCCCATGTCGCGCATCGTCGCGAGAGGCCGTTCACGCAATGGAGGCACAGCTGCCGTCATGCCGGGCCGCGGCGCCAGAGTCGCGCGGCCCATTCCGGAGCGATCCACTGCCTCGGCAACAATCGTGTACGCACGCTCGTCGGCAGGTTGCACCAGAATGTCGTACGTCTCGGCGTTGCCAATCTGGAATTCGTCGACTTCGACGGGGCGCACATTCTGTCCGTCGGCTGCCACGACGGTGAGTTTCAAGCCCGGAATGCGCACGTTGAAGATCATCTGCGCAGCCGCGTTGATGAACCGAAGCCGGACTCGTTCTCCAGTGTTGAACAGCGCGGTCCAGTTGTCCTTGGGACCATGCCCGTTCACCAGGAACGTCATCACTGCGCCTGTCACATCGGAGATGTCCGTCGGATCCATGAGCATCTTGGCCCATTCGGCGCGCTCGGCGAACGTCTGATCCTCGCCTGCAAGAAGCCCCGCAATAGTCTGCCGCTGGTAATTGAAAACACCGCCCTGCTGCTTCATGCGCTTGAAGATCAGGTGAGGATGCATCTCGCTGTGATCGGCGAGCACGATGACGTGTTCGCGATCCGACTTCACGGGATCGGCTTCCGCGGGATCGATGACGATGGGCGCGTAGTGCCCCTCCGCTTCCTGCAGTCCCGAGTGACTGTGGTACCAATACGTACCCGATTGCACCACCGGAAACTCGTAAACGAACGTCTCTCCCGGCGGTATGCCGGGAAAGCTGACCCCAGGCACACCATCCATGTGGGTTGGAACCAGAAGCCCGTGCCAGTGAATGGACGATTCCTCGTCGAGGTTGTTAGTGACTGAAATCCTGACTCGCTGCCCTTCCTTCAGACGCAGCAACGGGCCCGGCACCGTGCCATTGATCGTGACCGCATGACCCATCTTGCCGTCGATCGTGATGGGCGTGTGGCCGATGACCAGCTTGATGTCCTCGCCAGAGACCGTTGGCATCGTCGATGGAATGCCTTGAGCAACGCTTTGCGCCCAGGGAGGAAGCAGCGCTCCAAGGGCGGCACCTCCGCCCAATACAGCAGCGCGCTTCAGGAGCGCGCGGCGATCCAATATGTTGGTCCGATGCGCGGACTGCGCCTCAAGGGTTTTCATGATTGTCCTCGATTGAAAGCGCCCGAAGGATCGGGCATTCCGACGCCTGCCCGTGACCGGGACAAGCTTTCACCAGCAGCGAGAGGCCGTCTCGCACGCGCTGCAGGTCGGCGATTCGCGCGTCCACGTCCGCCAGCTTGGTCTGGGCGGCACGTTTGACTTGCGCGACACTGCGCCGCGCCGAAAGGCCGAGCAGCGAATTGATCTCCTTGAGTGAGAACCCGAGCTTTTGCGCGCGTCGTATGAAGCGCAACCGTGCAAGTTCGAGATCGCCGTAACGACGGTAGCCGGACGCCAAGCGCGCGCTCGGCGCGAGCAATCCATTTCGCTCGTAGTAGCGCACCGTGTCGATGTTGACGCCAACGAGCTTGGCAAGCTTTCCAATGCTCAGATCCATACCGCCTCCGAACCGTTCCTGCGGAGAATTCTAAAGGCTGGACTATGGTCCAGAGTCAAGTGAGCCCCTGGGCGAAGTTGATTCCACATTCGACGTTCCTCGCCTTCCGTTCTACTTTCTGGATTTGCTTGACCAGTGGATATGCGTGATGCGCCATGCCTGTGCGCTCTTCTTGAGCACCATGGTTTCGGTGCTCAGGAGATTCAGCGGTTTCGCGCCTTCGGTCTTAAGTTCCGATTCAGTAGCGATCCAGGCGAGGTCTCCGACCACAGCACCAGAACGCTTTCGCACAGCAACGTTTGCCGTCTTCAGGAACTCTGCATCGCTCTTGAGGTGATGCGACGCGTATTCCTCACGTGAGCGCTCTGCACCGCCGCCTTCGAAGATCAGGACGTTGGGATCCAGGAGGGCTGCTGCTTCGCGCGTCTTTCCCTGCGCAAGCAGCTTCTGAAACTGATCGACGACGGCCGCTACCTCCTTGACATCAGCAGGTAGCGAGGTTGTCGTCGGGGCACCGTGATTGTGCACACCGTGATCGTGGGCGTGGCCATCTAATTGGGAGCTCTTCGCCGTCCCGCCTTGCGCCGCTGCTTCTTCAACTTGCTCATGCCCGTCAGAACCTTCGTCGACGTTTCCATCGTCTGAATGACCATGCGAGTGGCCACCGGCGCCCGACTCGACCAGCTCCTGATATTGGGCGGATGTCATCCCAGGCAGCTTTTGCAAGAAAGCCACCATCGACCAGATGCGCTCATCGTCGTGAGTAAGGCCCCACGCCGGCATTCCAGTCATCTTGAGCCCGTGCTTGATGATCCAGAACTGCTCGGCTGCCGACCGGTGCGCCCCATGCTTCATCAGCAGCGGCGGCATCGGATATAGCCCCTTGCGTAGCTCGGTATCTTTCATGTCTGGGGCGAGATGGCACTCTGTACACATCTCTGCGTATTCGCTTGCGCCATTGGCAATCAACTTCGAGTCATCCAGACTTATTGAAGTCTGGACCGCCTTGGCTTGGCGCGAGATGGAGCGCTCACGCAGGGTCTCAATGACCTGCGTCGTCCCTCCCCAATGTGGATCGTCGGCCGCGATGTTGAAAGAACCGCTGTAGACCATTGCAACGCCGAGCACCACGAGCACGAGAAGCGTTATGAGGACCGTCCAAAACGTTTTCATTGTGGTTTACCTTTGCTGTGAATAGTCGGTCTTCGAATGATCGACGGGCATTTCACCCGGGGCCTGCCGCGCTTCGAGGCGCAGTCCCGCATGCGAATCAACCAAAAGCGTTGCCGGGAACAAAGTGTCCAACCGTCTCAAGCGATGAAAGGAACTCACAGATCCTCCGTCGACCGTCAATCGCAGCGCGATGCCCAGTGGATTACGCGGCGCGAGTCATGCAAGCCGCAGCGGCAGGAAACACCCACGCGCATGCGAGCCGCCGCTTGTTAGCGGCTAGACGAAGCGATCAGCTAATGGGAGGACGAAGAGGATCTCCGAGTGGTTTGCCCGGAACGGCCTGGCCCGACTCCGCTTCCGCGGAGTTTGGCGCCACGGAGGAAACCGCAATGCGAGGAACCACCGATATCGCTACAGGCAGACACCCGCACGTGCATGAACCGCCGTTGCAACACGAGACGTGTTCCGTCTTAGACGAGCCGGCCTCCCGGGAATCGCTCGCATTCTTTTGCCCAGCACAATGCTCCAAACCAGGCGTCGCCGCGCCAGGAGCATAGTCGATGTTTGCAGACATGCGCGCCCACGCCATTGGAGCGCTTACCAAGTTGAGCGCCAAGGCGAACAATGCGACGAAAAGTTTCGATCTACGCCCGGACATTTGTCAATCTCAGTTGCTCAGCCTGCGCGACCGGCTGCGCAAGATCAAGTGAAATACCGCCCAGTACGCAGGCCGTAGGCCAACGCTGATAAGTACCCATGGAAATTGCGAGCGTCGGCCCGCCGAGAACTGATAGCCAACGGAGTTTCCCGGTCGCATAAGGCGCCAATTCGTCAGTAGCAAGACGCATATGGAACACCAGCACACGAGACACCGACCTAGTAGCTCCAAGTCCGCCGGCAGTCGAGATTCGAATCGTCTTAACTCCATCGCCCTGTCAACCGACAAAGAGGTATGCGTCGTCAGCCCAAACGTCAGTCGACAAGAGGTCTCCTCGCGCGGGATGTCTGATTCTCTCGCTTCGGTGTCGCGCATCGGTGGCACGTGTGTTGCTCTCTATCTTCGCTGCAAAACCCATTTACATGACCCGGAGATCACCCCCATGACACACGAAGCCATGCGTAGCTGCATCGATGCGTGCAATGAGTGCGCGCTCGAGTGTGAGCATTGCGCCACCGCCTGTTTGAATGAGCAAGACGTCAAGATGCTCGCGCGCTGCATCGCGCTCGACCTCGAATGCGCCGAGATTTGTCGCACTGCCACGATCGTGATGGCGCGCGGTAGTGAGCGCGCCGCGGAGTTCTGCCAACTGTGCGCGGACGTTTGCGAAGAGTGTGCGCAGGAATGCGAGAAGCACCGCCACATGGAGCACTGCCAGCGCTGCGCGCAAGCCTGCCGACGCTGCGCCGAGGAGTGTCGTCGCATGGCCGGTGCCGGGCAACGCCGTCAGGGCTCGAGCGCGTCAGTGAACCCCGCTCATTGATCATCGACGAAGTCCGCTGGTATCGCGCCAGCGGACTTCACTGTGGAGTTCCTGGAACTACGGTGCGGTCGGAAACGGAGAGGGAATGTCTCCTTCCTCGCATCAGCGCAAATGCAGCGGGTACCACGAAGAGTGACAGCAACGGCGCCGTAATCATGCCGCCGATCATCGGCGCCGCAATGCGCTGCATGACCTCCGAGCCCGTGCCGTGGCTCCACATGATGGGCAGCAAACCGGCGACGATCACGCAGACGGTCATTGCCTTGGGACGCACGCGCAGTACTGCGCCTTCCCGGATCGCATCGAATAGCCCGGCGGCCGACTCCTCATGGCCGGCAGCTAGCCGCGCCTCCCAGGCATGCTTGAGATAGATGAGCATGACGACCCCGAATTCTGCGGCGACGCCTGCAAGCGCGATGAACCCCACGGCCGTCGCAATCGAGACATCGTGTCCCAGCAGATAGATGAACCAGAATCCTCCGATCAGCGACAGCGGCAACGTCGCCATGATGAGCAGCGCCTCGTCGAACCGGCGGAAGATGAGATACAACAGCACGAAGATCACGAGCAGCGTGAACGGCACGACAACGCGCAACTTCGCGCTCGCGCGTTCGAGATATTCGAATTGCCCAGACCAGGTAATCGAGTATCCCGCCGGCAACCGCACCTCACGTGCAACCTTGTTGCGCATCTCCTCGACCGCGGATTGCAGATCACGGCCCCGCAGGTCGACATACACCCAGCCCGACAGCCGCGCGTTCTCACTGCGCAGCATCGGGGGACCATCGGTGATCGATAGCTTCGCGACCGTACCCAGTGTGATCTGGGCGCCGCTCTCCGTGACGATGGGGAGTTGGCGCAAGTCCGTCAGTGAATCGCGCAACTCGCGTGGGTATCGCACGCTGATGGGGAATCTCTGCAGACCCTCGACGGTTTCAGCAACCGTCTCACCGCCGATGGCGGCGCTGATCACGCCTTGGACGTCGGCGATGTTGAGCCCATAGCGCGAGGCGGCTTCGCGATCGATATCGACCTCGATGTAGCGACCACCCGCCAGACGCTCGGCCAACGCTGAGCTCACACCGGGCACGTCGCGAACGGCGTGCTCGACTGCCTGCGCGATCTTGTCGATGACGACCGGGTCTACCCCTGCGACCTTCACGCCAACCGGACTCTTGATGCCGGTGGCGAGCATGTCGATGCGGTTGCGGATCGGCGGCACCCAGATGTTCGCAAGGCCCGGGATCTGCAGCAGGGCGTCGAGCTCTTCGATGAGCTTCTCCGGCGTCATCCCCTTTCGCCACTGATCGCGTGGCTTGAAGCGGATCGTGGTCTCGACCATTTCGAGCGGCGCAGGATCTGTGGCAGTTTCGGCGCGCCCCATCTTGCCGAATACGCGATCGACCTCAGGCACCGTCTTGATGAGCCGATCCGTCTGCTGCAGCAGCTGTGATGCCTTGCCGGCTGAGAGTCCTGGCAGTGCCGATGGCATGTACAAGACGTCTCCCTCATCGAGCGGCGGCATGAATTCGCCGCCCAGACGCGCGATCGGAATCGCCGTGAGGGCGAGCAGCGCGATGCTGATCGCGATGGTTGCCTTCGGGTATTCGAGCACCCAGTCCAGCATCGGCCGATAGACGCGAATCAACGCGCGATTGATCGGATTGCGCTCCTCGGCCGGGATGCGACCCCGCACGAAATAGCCCATGAGCACCGGCACCAGCGTCACGGCGAGACCCGCGGCTGCCGCCATCGCGTAGGTCTTCGTATACGCGAGCGGCGCAAACAACCGGCCTTCCTGCGCTTCGAGCGTGAAGATCGGAATGAACGACAGCGTGATGATCAGCAGGCTGAAGAAGAGCGCCGGCCCCACTTGCACGCTCGCTTCAGCGACCAGGCCCCATCGCTCGGCCGCGTTGGGTTCCCGATCGTCGTGTTGCGCGCGCCAATGCTCGATGTGCTTGTGCAGGTTCTCGATCATCACGATGGCAGCATCGACCATCGCGCCGATCGCGATCGCGATGCCGCCCAACGACATGATGTTGGCGTTCACACCCTGATAGCGCATGACGATGAACGCCATAAGCACGCCGAGCGGCAGGGACACTATCGCCACCAGTGCCGAGCGCAGGTGGAACAGGAACGCAAAACACACCAGCGCGACGACGACGAATTCCTCGACGAGCTTGCCGCTCAAGTTTTCGACGGAGCGCTTGATGAGCGCCGAGCGGTCGTAGGTCTCGACAATCTCAACTCCGGCGGGCAGTCCGGACTTGAGCTGCTCGAGCTTTTTCTTGACTGCTTCGATCGTCGCAAGCGCGTTCTTTCCGGAGCGCATTACGATGATGCCACCCGTGACTTCACCCTCCCCGTCGAGTTCGGCAATGCCACGGCGCAACTCCGGACCCATCTGAAGGTGCGCGACGTCGCCCAGGCGCACGGGAACTCCCGCCGCACTCGTTCGCAACGGGATCGCGCGGATGTCATCCAGCGACTTGAGATATCCCGTCGCGCGAACCATGTACTCCGCCTCGCCGAGCTCGAGCACCGATCCACCGGTCTCCTGGTTCGCGGCGCGGATGGCCTCGATCACGGAGCGATGCGTGATGCCGTGGGCTCGCAGCCGATCCGGATTGAGCACCACTTGGTATTGGCGCACGGCCCCGCCGAGCGTCGCGACCTCGGCGACGTCCGGCACGGACTTGAGCTCGTACTTGAGAAACCAGTCCTGCAGCGCGCGCAGCTGCGAAATGTCGTGCTTGCCGGTCCGATCGACCAATGCATATTCATAGACCCAGCCGACGCCCGTAGCATCCGGCCCGAGCGCCGGTTGCACGCCCGCCGGCAGGCGGCTTTGCACCTGGTTCAGGTATTCGAGCACGCGCGAGCGCGCCCAGTAGAGATCGGTGCCATCTTCGAACAGGACGTACACGAACGAATCGCCGAAGAACGAATAGCCGCGCACCGTCTTCGCGCCCGGTACCGACAGCATGGTCGTCGTCAGTGGATAGGTCACCTGGTTCTCGACGATGCGCGGCGCCTGTCCGGGATACGGTGTCCGTATGATCACCTGGACGTCTGACAGATCGGGAATCGCATCCAGCGGCGTACGTGCCAGCGACAAGACGCCCCAGGCGGCGATTAACAACGTTGCCAGCAGCACCAGAAAGCGGTTGGCGAGCGACCACCGAATGAGCGCCGCGATCACGGCATGTCTCCCGTCATAGAGCTTTTGCTGATGCTTTCAATCCGAAACTGGCCATCGCCGGCGTCCGAGAAAGCGAACCGAACGGTGTCGCCAACGGCGATGTCCGCCGGCATGCCGGTTGCGGGCAGTGCGAATGGCATCGTCATCTCGCCCCACTGAAGAGAAGGCACCGGCTCGTGCGCGATGGTCACGGCCGTGGGCGTGATCGAGACGACCTTGCCGGTGGTTTGGTGTGAGGCCGAAGCGGTTTCCCCGGCAGAGTCACTGTTCGCAATGCGCGAGACCGCCGATTTGAGGCTCGCCTCGGAGTCGATCAGGAACTGTCCCGAAAGCACCACGGACTGCCCTTCCTCGAGCCCAGAAATAATCACGGTCTGGCCGCCCGATTCCGCGCCCAGCTTCACGTCGGCAACATCGAAGCCGCCCTCCTCGCGCGCCACGATGACCACCGAGCGTTCGCCCGTGACGATCACCGCCTCACTGGGGACGACGAGCTGCGGCGCAGCGGCGGACGTCGCAAAGTGGAGCGACACGAACATACCCGGCACGAGGCGCGACCGAGGGTTGTCGATCTCCACGCGCACCGGCAGCGTTCTCGTGGCAGCGTCAACATCGGGCAGGATGGCTACCACCCGCCCCTTGAATTCCTCGTCGGCCCACGCCGTGGCTTGAACGGTCACCGTCGCGCCGGGCGCGACCGCACTCACCTGCACTTCGGGTATCTGTGCCACCGCCCAGACCTTGCGCAAGGAGTTGATGCGAAAGAGCGGCGCGCCAGCCATGAAGGACGCGCCTTCGCGCACCCCGAGCTCGCTGACCACGCCATCAGCGGGCGAATAGATGGTCGTCGATGCGGTGGTCTTGCGCTCGGACTCGAGACGGCGGATCGCGCTCTCCGGCACGCCCAGCACGATGAGCCTCTGGCGAGCCGCGGCGCGAATCTCCACGCCCCGTGAGGAGGTTGCGTCCAGAAGCGAAAGATATTCTTCTTGCGCCGCGAGCCAGGCGGGAGCGACCACGTCGACCAACGGCTGACCTCGACGCACTGGGGTCAAAGTCGTCTTCACGTGCAGGCGCGAGACGTACCCCTCGACGCGCGCCTGGACGACCTCCAACAGTTCCTCATCGAACGCGACCGTTCCGACGGCCGAGAGTCGGCTTTCGATTGCCGCACGTTCCACCTTCCCGAGACGCACACCGAGGTTCTGCACGGTGTTCGCGCTCACCTTCACCTGCGCGCCGCCGTTCGCGTTTTCCGCGTAGACCGGCACGAGCTGCATGTCCATGAAGGGCGACTTGCCAGGCTTGTCGAATTTGACGTTGGGCACCATGGGATCGTGCCAATAAAGAACCTTGCGTTCGCCATCGGCAGCCATCGATGGTTCCTGGTCTAACCATCGTGTCAGGCCGTAGCCGAGCGCGCCGCCCAGAGCAAGCACAATGGCGAACGCGGGGATGAGTCGTTTCATGGCTGGTTCCTCAACGCGGCGTCCGCGATGTCCAGATAGCGCAAATAGCTCCACGCCATGCCGCGCTCGATCTGCAGGTTGGCGCGCTCCAGGAGCAAGTCAGTCTCATCCTCGAAGGCATCCAATGCCGCGCGCATGTCGCCTTGGTTGCCGCGATACGCCGCCAGTGCGGCGCTCGATCGCTCGTGCGCGAGCGGCAGTCGTTCGGCTTCAATGTACTTCAGCTGCTCGCCGGTGGATTCCCACGTGGCGAGCATTTGCTCGAACTCGGCCTGGTGCATCCTCAGTTCGGCTTCACGTTCCGCCTGTGCGCGTCGCACATCCGCTCCGCGTGCGGCTATGACCGGGTTCTGCCGATTGCGCGCGAAAAGCGGCAAGTCGACGGTGAATTGCAGCGAGGCCATGTCAGAAAAATCGGGCCCGCGTTTCGCGTAACTCACCTCCGCGCTCCAGCCCGGACGGCGCGCCGCACGCGCCAGTTCGAGTTTCGCCTGGGCCACTTCGACTTCCGCATCGAGCGGTCGCAGCGATACATGCTGGTGGACCGAGGCGCGCAGGCGTTCGACCTCGGCCGGCAAGTCGTCCATCGAGGGAATCGGTGCGGGTCGTGACATCGAATCGCGGCCGATCCAACGCGCGAGTTCGGACTCGTCACGCCGCAGTTCGCCACGCAACTGGATCAGCCGGCTCTTGAGCTGCGTGACGCCCGCGTCGGCGGCCAGTGCTTCTGATGCGTTGGCACGACCGGACCGCAGCGCGGCCGTCGCGGCGCGAGCGCCGAACTCAAGGTCGCTTTCGAGCGCGCTCAGCCTTTCCAAGGAGTCATTCGCCGCGGCGTACCGGACCCAGGCGACAGCGGCATTTCGCGCCACCTCGTATTGAGTGGCCTGCAGCTGTGCATCTGCGAGTGTGATTTCGGCGCCAGCGACCGCGCGTTCCGAGCGGCGTTGCGCGCCAGCCGGGAACGATTGCATCAAGCCGGCCTTGCGCATCGTCATGAAGTCGCGAGTGGTCGAAAATGCATCCGTACCCGTCACGGGCAGGTTGTCGATGCCGATGATCGCCTGCGGATCGGGCAGACGACCCGCGCTGACCGACAATGACTGCGCAGACTCGGTCGCGGCTTGACCAGCCGCCACCTGAGGCGCGCGTGACAACGCGAGGTTGACGGCTGCGTCGAGCGTCAGTGGTTGTTCCGCCGCGTGAGTCGCAAGCGGACACAAAAGCGCGATGAAGACGAGGAATGAAGATCGCATGGGAATATTCCTGCTCGAACCAGACGGAGCGAGATTCCGATGACAAAGACGACTGCATGGCGCAGCCAACGAAGTCGTTCGGAAGAAGCGCTGGTGGAGACCAGCGTCAGGAATCGGTTAAAGCCGGAGACGACCGGTAACTAGATAGGTTTGCGCAGCGTTGCTCGCCAGCCGTCCCGCTGGCTCGGGACCGGGGGCTGGCCCGAACCGATGATGGAACGCGAACGAAGGCAGATCAGACGGAGCCGGAAGCGCCGGAGTATCCGGATGACTTGCCTGCTCCGCTGCGACAGTCGAAGCGGCGGGCACGGCGGCGATCTGCACAATCGGTGCGACGCAATGAGTTTGGCTCGGCGCCGACGGCGCTCGCTTGTCCGGGCATTCACCGCACGGAGCTGGACCTTCCGGCGGACAACAGTCCCCCTGCTGGACGGCAGCCGCGCAGGTCACCGCCGGGGCGATGACCGAGAGCAGCCCCATCCACACAACGAGCAGACTTGTATATCGCCTGAACATGAGTCCTAAAAGCACCTATCAATCATGGCTAGACCGGCGTGGCCCACGGATGTTCCGGGATTGTGAACCGCACCGTCAACTGAGACCGGCGGCCTGTCACATTTATTGCCGGAAAAGGCCGCACGCGCCATTTTCAACGTCAAGAAGGGTCTGCGCGCCGTGGATTCCGCCGCCGGCTATCAGCCTCCTGTTACCGCGAAGGCCCCTTTGCCCAGTGCGCGTTTGAGAGCTGACGGGTCGATCCCATCCGCTAGAAGCGTGCGCGCTACCTGGTGTCTCGCCCTGGCTTTCTCGAGTGAGATATCTGGATGGGTTCCCAACGCGAGGGTTTTCAGTTTTCCGCCAAAGCGGAAGTTCCAGCGCCAGTAACGACCGCCGCTTGGTGTCGCTAACAAGTACAAACCGCGACCATCGAATATCTTTCGCGCGCATCTCAGTGGCTGCACGTACGCAGGCTCCACTTTGTTGGGCAGGATGACGCGTGAGTTCTGGTGCATTGGCGGTTTCGCGCGTGCAGATTCGCATTGCGGCACAACTGGCATTGAGGAAGGCGACAGTGCCTGCGCCCAAACCTGTTTGAGCGACCAAGTGCCGACTTGCCCA